>ERZ1370068.11372-contig-9991_pt1 | contig 82646 bp, 83 predicted proteins | sample MGYA00561227_ERZ1370068 | MGnify/ENA primary metagenome ERZ1370068 (study PRJEB38410, sample SAMEA6850437) | metagenome | study: Metagenomic assessment of the ecological functions of the soil: analysis of the soil microbiota associated with the...
CAAGTTACGTATTGCTGGATGTACGCTCGTCCAGCTTGTGGTTGATCAAGATGAAGCCCTCTCGTCCTCGTGGACGACGTCGCCCGGCAGGCCGATCAGCCGCTTGACGAAGACCCCGCTCCCGCCACCTCCTTCGCCGCGGGCGGGTTCGAAGACGACGATCTCGCCCCGGTGCGGGTCGCGGAAGTAGATGAAGCGGTTCGCGAGCACGCGGTCGAGAACGCGCCTCGCAGCCATGCACCCGGCCGCGCGCAGTGGAGCGTCGGCTCCATCGACGCCGACGGGATCGGTACGGTTGACGACCCAGGCCTTGATCGCCAGCACGAGCCCGATCGCGACGGCGATCGTCACGACCCAGTCGATCGCGATCCGCCATGCCCCGGCAGGCCCTCGGTCAGCCGGTCGACCGGGTTTCAGCGGACGCGAGACGCGGTTCGGCGGCCAGTAGGTCGCGAAGACCTCGCCGATCAGGTTCTTGCGCGGAACGGAGCCCCAGCGGCGCGAGTCGCACGACGACGCCGCGGTTGTCGCCCATGCATGAAGTACTGGCCCTGCGGGACACTTGCCACGTGCCCGTCGTCGAGTCGTCGCGCGCCGGTCGGGCTTGATGTACGGCTCGTTCAGCTTCTTGCCGTCGATGTAGACGAAGCCCGCCCTGCTCGCTCCGTGACGGTCTCGCCGGGCAGCCCGATCAGCCGCTTGACGAAGGTCGCCGCTCGCGCCGCACGCGCTGCTGCGGCGGCCTGCGGCGGCGTGCTTGAAGACGACGATCTCGCCCCGCTGCGGGTCGCGGAAGTGGTAGATGAAGCGGTTCGCGAGCACGCGGTCGGAGCAGCCGCGCCTCGCAGCCCTGGCCCGGGCCGCGCGCAGTGGAGCGTCGGCTCCATCGAGCGACGACGGGATCCGGTACGGGTTGACGACCCAGGCCTTGATCGCGAGCACGATCGCGATCGCGCCGGCGATCGTCACGATCCAGTCGATCGCGATCCGCCATGGGCGCGGAGCCCGCGTCAGCGGTCGAGCAGGTTGCGCGATGCTTCTGCCGTCGGGCGACGCAAGCGGCGGGTACGGCGGGGTCTCGCGAAGGATCGTCGTTCGAGTCGGGTCGGGCTCGTCGCCGCTCACGACCGCGTCCTCAGTCGGCTCTGTTCCTTCCGCCACTCGTCGATTCTTCCGTGGTCCCCGGAGAGCAGGACGTCCGGCACGCGCCAGCCGCGAAACTCGGCCGGCCGCGTGTAGTGAGGGTACTCGAGCCCGCCCTCGAGCTCCGCGGAGAAGCTCTCCACCAGGCCCGACTCCTCGCTGCCGAGCGCGCCCGGGCAGCCGCCGCGCGATCGCGTCGAGGAGCACCATCGCCGGCAGCTCGCCGCCCGAGAGGACGTACGGGCCGATCGAGATCGCGTCCGAGGCGAGGTGCATCGACGACGCGCTCGTCGAAGCCCTCGAACCGGGCCGAGAGCAGCGTCAGCCGCTCCTCCGCGGCCAGCTCCTCGACGACTGCCTGCGTCAGCTGGCGGCCCTGCGGCGTCAGCGCGATCACGCGGTGGCCGGGCGCGCCGCCGTAGACGGCGTCGAGCGCGGCCGCGACGACGTCGACGCGCAGCACCATGCCCGCGCCGCCGCCGTACGGCTCGTCGTCGACCTGGCCGGCCGGAGCGGCGTGTAGTCGCGGTAGTTGAGCAGGCGCAGCTCGAGCTCGTCGCCGAGCACGGCCGCGACCGGCCGCTGCTCGGTGAGCCAGGCGAACGCATGCGGGACGAGAGTGAAGACGTCGAGCTGCACAGGACGGCGCAGGCAGGTTAGCTAGGCGTCGCGAAGCCGGTCGCGAACAAGGATTCGACCCGCCTCGAGATCGACCTGCTGGACGCACGCGTCGACGAGCGGCAGCAGCGAGGCCCGAGTCGAGCTCGAGCACGTCGTTCGCCGGCCCGGGCGAGACCGTCGCTGACGCGGCCGAGCGCGCGCGCCGCCCTCCTCCTCGACCTCGAGGCCGACGAGCTGGAACTCGTAGTACTCGCCCTCGCTCGGGCGGCGGCAGCTCGTCGCGCGGCGACCGCGAGCTCGGCGCCGCGCGGCGCCTCGCGGTCGAGCCGGATCACCGGCCGGCCGCCGCGAGCGCTTCGAGCGCGACGACCTGCGCCGGCTCGCCGTCCGACGTGCAGCGTCGCGCCCTTCGCGAAGCGCGTCGTCGTCCTCGCTCGCGTGCTCGACGAAGAACGAGCCGTCGAGCCCGTGCGGCTTGCCGACACGGCCGACCTTGACGAGCTCCGTCATCCCGGCCGAAGACAGCGCAGTCGCCTCGGCCCGCGACGGCGACGTCAGGATGTTCTCGGCCGCGATCTCCTCCGCGCGCGGGTCAGCCGGAGCGGCGCATCGAGCTCGGCCGCGTCGCTCGAGGTCGTAGTCGTGTGCCGCGAGCTCGACGCCGTCGTCGACGAGTGCCCAGTACGCGCCGCGACGTCGCCCTCGTACGGCCACCCGACGCTCCCGGCGTTGACGAACAGCTTGTCCCCGATCGCCGCTCGAGCTGCATGTGCGTGTGGCCGGCGACCACGCGACGCTGCTCGACGCTCGCGCAGCAGGCTCGGCGAAGCTTCTCGTCCGTCGTCAGCTCGGTGACGATCGTCGCATGTCGTCGTTCGGCGCGTCGCGTGGCACGTAGAGCGATGCCGTCGAGCACGACCGAGAACGGCAGCGCCGGCGAGCCAGTGCGACCAGCTCGTCGTCGAGCTGCTCCAGCAGCCAGCAGGCCGTCAGTCGCTCGCGAACTCGTCGTCGAGGCCGGTCGGCAGTTGCCGCGGATGCAAGTGCGCGTCCGGCAGCGAGCGGACGAGCTCGACGACCTCGGCGGCTGCGGCGGCCCGGCCGACGATGTCGCCGCCGAAGACGATCGCGTCCACGCCCTCCCGCTCGACCTCGGCGAGCACGGCCTCGAGCGCCGGCAGGTTCGCCGTGGACGTCGTAGAGCGCCGCGACGCGCAACGCGTGCGCTACTCCATGATCTCGAGCAGCGACGCGCCGGTGCGGCCGGCGCCGCCGACGCGCGGACGACCGTGCGCAGCGCCCGCGCGATGCGGCCCTGGCGGCCGATCACCTTGCCGACGTCGTCCTCGGCGACGTGGAGCTGCGAGGACGGTGTCGCCGTCGCGCTCGCACCTCCTCGACCTCGCACCGCGTCCGGCTCGTCGACGAGCCGCCGCGCGAGGTACTCGACGAGCTCAGCCGACTCGACGTTCGCCTTGGCCTTCAGCAGGCGCTGCGACCGTGGCCGACGGCTGCGCGCCCTTCGACAGCCAGTCCTTGACCTTCTCCTCGTCGAGCTCGATCGTCGACGGGTCGGTCTGCGGGTTGTAGCGGCCCGACGATCTCGATGAACTTGCCGTCGCGCGGGGAGCGCGAGTCGGCCGCGACGACGCGGTAGACCGGGTTCTTCTTCGACCCGACCCGGGTCAGCCTCAGCTTGACTGCCAAACGATTACCTCCGTGATCTTCTTCTTGCGCTTGCTCTTCTTCTGCTTGGTCGCGGACGTGCGTGCAGGCCCATTCGCCTGCGGCTGCGCCGGGCAGCGCCGGCATCTTGCCCTTCCCGATCTGCTTCATCATCTTCGCCATCTGCTTGCGGGCCGCGAGCAGCTGGTTGACCTGCTCGACCGTCGTGCCGCTGCCGGCCGCGATCCGCTTGCGGCGCGAGCCGTCGATCACGTGCGGCAGGCGGCGCTCCTGCGGCGTCATCGAGAGCACGATCGCCTCGACGCGGCGCCATCTGGCTGCTCGTCGACGTCGTCGAGGCCCTCGAGCTGCTTGCCCACGCCGGGGATCATCTTCAGCACGCCCTGCAGCGGGCCCATCCGGCGCAGCATCTTGTAGCTCGCAGGAAGTCGTCGAAGGTGAACTCGCCCTGCATCATGCGGCGCTCGATCTCGCGCCTGCTCGTCCTCCTCGACCGCCGCCTCGGCCTTCTCGATCAGGCGTGAGCACGTCGCCCATGCCGAGGATCCGCGAGGCCATGCGGTCGGGGTGGAAGTACTCGAGCTGGTCGAGCTTCTCGCCGACCGAGACGAGCTTGATCGGCTTGCCGGTGACCGCCTTGACCGAGAGCGCCGCGCCGCCGCGCGCGTCGCCGTCGAGCTTCGTCAGGACGACGCCGTCGAAGGCGACCCGCTCCTGCGAACGCCTCGGCGACCGTGACGGCGTCCTGGCCGGTCATCGCGTCGAGGACGAGCAGGACGTTCGTCGGCTTGCGTCGCGTCGCGGACCGCGGCGAGCTCGTCCATCAGCGCCTCGTCGACGTGCAGCCGGCCCGCGGTGTCGAGGATGACCGACGTCGAGGCCCTCGGCGCGCGCGCGCTCGAGCCCGCTCGTCGACCGCCTCGACCGGGTCGGCGCGCTCCTCGCTGAAGACCGGGATCTGGATCTCGCGGCCGAGCTGCTCGAGCTGGTCGATCGCGGCCGGGCGCTGCGAGGTCGGCGGCGACGAGGCCGGGCTTGCGGCCCTCCTTGCGCAGCAGCAGCGCGAGCTTCGCGGCGGCCGTCGTCTTGCCCGGAGCCCTGCAGGCCGGCGAGCAGGATCACCGTCGGCGGCCGGCCGGCGAAGGCGAGCTGCGAGTCGCCGCGTGCCCATCAGCGCGGTCAGCTCCTCGTGGACGATCTTCACGACCTGCTGGCCGGGCGTGAGGCTCTTCGCGACGTCGGCGCCGAGCGCGCGCTCGCGCACGCGGGCGACGAAGTCCTTCACGACCTCGAAGTTGACGTCGGCCTCGAGCAGCGCGAGCCGGACCTCGCGCATCGCGCGCGAGATCGCCTCCTCGTCGAGGCTGCCCTGCTCGCGCAGGTCGCCGAGCGCGCCCTGGAGCCGGTCTGAAAGCGTGTCGAACACGGCCCGCCAGTCTAGCCGTGCGGGCTTTTCGGGTAGGCGACGGCTGGCATCACCGACGAAACGCCGAAAGGGCGAGATGGCGGACATCGCGAAGGTGATCACGATCATCGGAGTCTCCCGGAGAGCTTCGCCAAGGCCGCGGACGCGGCCGTTCAGGAGGCCGCCAAGACCGTCCGCGGGATCCGGGGCGCACACGTGACCTCGATGAGCGCGGTCGTCGAGGGCGAGCGCATCAGCGAGTACCGCACGACCGTGAACATCGCCTTCACGGTCGAGCGCTGAGGCTCAGCGGCCGGCCGTCGCCTGGCGCCGCCGCGCGACCGTGTCGAGCGTCACGGCGGCGAGCAGGATCGTCCCGGTCGGTGACGTACTTGATCCAGTCGGCCGTAGCCGACGAGGTCGGTGCCGTTCGCGATCATCCCGATGATCAGGCCGCCGAAGCAGCGCGCCGCTGACCTGGCCGCGGCCGCCGAAGAGGCTGACGCCGCCGATCACGGCCGCCGAGATCGCGTCGAGCAGCAGCGTGCCGCCGCCGGCGGTCAGGTCGACCGAGTTCAGGCGCGAGGCGAGGATGACACCTGCCGAGGCGCGGCGCATCGCGCCGGAGATGATGAAGCAGAGGATCCGGATCAGCTTGACGTTGATGCCGGCGCGCCGTGCCGCCTCGGCGTTGCCGCCGACCGCGTAGACGTGGCGGCCGAAGGTCGTCCGGCCCGCGAGGTACGAGAAGAGGACGACGCACGAAGACGACGATCAGCCCGACGAGCGGCACGCCGCGGCGAGTGGTTGCAGACCGCGACGGCGGCGAAGGCCAGGCCGCCGTAGAACGACGACGCGGCCGACGGTCGAGCAGCAGGTTCCCGGTCGGCAGGCCGTGCACGCCGCCGGCTGAAATAGGTCCCGAACGACGCGAGCCGCGAGCAGCACCGTGAACACGATCGCGACGATCCAGCCGCGTGTTCTTGGTGAGGACGTAGTTGGCGACGTCGTTGATCTGGTGTGTCCTGGATCCCGATCACGCCCTGCGGTGCCGAGCAGGCTAGATGATCATGCCCTGGGCGATCAGCAGCCCCGCGAGCGTGACCACGAACGACGGAACGCCGAGGAACGCGATGATCGACCCCTGAACCGCGCCGATCGCGGCGCCGACGCGAACCGCGAGCCCGATCGCGACCAGGCCCGGGTAGTCGTGGCTCGAGCTCCGGATAGCTGGAACTCGGCCACGGCGACGCTGGCGATGCCGCTGACGTAGCCGACGGAGAGGTCGATCTCGCCGATCAGCAGCACGAAGACGACGCCGACCGCGATCACCGTCACCCCGGCCATCTGGCCGATCAGGTTCGAGAAGTTGACGGCGGTGAAGAAGATGTTCGATCTTCGCGTGAAGAAGATCGTGATCGCGACGATCCCGACGATCACCGGGAGGCTGCCGACGTCCCCGCCCTTGAAGCGCCTCCCAGCGTGCGCGCGCGATCTCGGCGATGCTGAGCCTCGCCGGTGGCGGCCGCCGACGACCTCGGCCGGCGCCGCGCTGCTCACGCCGCGATCGCCTCGGCTGTCCGGCTGCGCCGAACGTGATCGCCTGCACGATCGCCTGTTCGTCGTTGGCCGACTTCTCGTAGACGCCGACGTTGCTGCCGAGCCGCAGCACCGTGATCCGGTCGGCGACCTCGAAGACGTCGTGCAGGTTGTGCGAGACGAGCACGACCGCGAGCCCCTGCTCGCCGAGCCGCTTGACGAGGTCGAGCACCTGTCGCGTCTGCGCGACGCCGAGCGCCGCGGTCGGCTCGTCGAGGATGACGAGCCGCGATGTTCCACATCACCGCGCGGGCGACCGCGACCGACTGGCGCTGGCCGCCGGAGAGCGTCGCGACCGGCTGGCGCACCGAGCGGATCGTCGTCACCGACAGGCGACGTCAGCGTCTCGGTCGTCGCGCTGCTCCATCGGCGCTCTCGCTGAGCCGGCAGCAGCAGTCGTGCGCCTCGCGGCCGAGGAACATGTTCTGGACGACGTCGAGGTTGTCGCAGAGCGCGAGGTCCTGGTAGACGACCTCGATCCCGAGCTTGGCCGCGTCCTTCGGCCCGTGGATCGTGACCGGCTCGCCGTCGAACAGGATCTCGCCGCTGTCGATCGGGTAGATCCCGGCGACGCACTTGATCAGCGTCGACTTGCCGGCGCCGTTGTCGCCGACGAGCGCCATCACCTCGCCGGCGCGGACCTCGAAGTCGACGTCGCGCAGGGCCTGCACCGAGCCGAAGCTCTTCGAGACCCCGCGCAGCTCGAGCGTCGGCGTCGCGGGCGTCGTCGCCATCCGCGGGTTTGTATCACGGCCGGGGCGCTACGAGGGCGCCCCGGCCGTGATCGAGCTGCGTCTACTTGCAGTACTTCGCGTACGATGCCGACGCAGACCTGGCTCTTCTTCAGGAAGCCTGTCCGTGAAGAGGAGCTTGTAGTTCTTCTTCGTGACCCAGACCGGCGTCAGCAGGATCGACTTCGTCCCGCTGACCTTGCCGTTGACGCCCTTGACGCGGCTTGTGCTTGATGATCGCGATCGCCGCCGCCGCTGCGGCGTTGGCCTCCTTGCGGACCGACTTGTAGACCGTGCCGGTCTGCCAGCCGGCGAGGATGAACTGGACGCCCGTCGGGCGTCGCGTCCTGGCCGGTCAGCGGGATCGGATTCAGGCCGTGGCGCCTTCAGCGAGGCGATCGACCGCGCCGGCGAGCCCGTCGTTGGCCGCGAGCACGCGCGTCGATCTTGTTCCCGTTGCGGGCGAGCATCTGGTCGAAGATCTGGCGACCCTTGATCGGATCCCAGTCGGTCGTACTGGTCGCCGCCCTGTGCCTTCTTGAACGTGCCGTTCTTGTAGAGCGGGTTCGAGGACCGAGTCGTAGCCCTGCCTGAACAGGTGGGCGTTGTTGTCGGTGATGCCGCCGTTCAGCTCGGCGACGACCGGGTGCTTCGCAGTACTTCCCGTTCGCCTTCAGCGCGGCGACGAGGCCCTGTGCCCATGCAGCTTGCCGACCTCGACGTTGTCGAACGAGACGTAGTACGACGGCCTTGCTGCCCACGCACGAGGCGGTCGTAGTCGATCACCTTCGCGCCCGCCTTGACGGCGAGGTTCGTGATCGCGTTGCCCGATGCCGGGTCGAGCTGGTCGAGCAGGATCACCTTCGCGCCCTTGCGCGAGGCACTGCTGCGCCTGCGACTTCTGCTTCTGCGAGTCGCCGAGCGCGTTCAGCACCTGGGCCGGGACGTTCGCCTTCTTGAACGCCGCCTTCAGGTACGGGGCGTCGAACAGCGTGTAGCGCGTCGAGGACTTCGTGTCCGGAAGCAACGCGCACGCCTTGATGCCGGCGTTCGACGATGCGTTGCCGTTCCCGTGACCGGACGCCGCCGCTGACGAAGCAGCAGCGCTCCGAGCACGGCGAGCGCAACGAGCGGCGCCGACCGCCTAGCGAGGTACTTCATTGCCTCTCCTTTCAGTGGACCGTGCTCGGGGGACACGAGTACGCGGAAACCTGAACGTTATGGACGCGAATTGACGCGCTCGTCAGCTGTGCTCGGTCGCGAGCGGCGTCCGGGGCGCCTCGCGTGGGCGCCCCGGACGCGAAGAGAGCTTAGCTGCAGTACTGGGCGTACTTCCCGGTGCAGACCTCGCTCTTTCTTCAGGAAGCCGTCGTCGAAGAGCAGCTTGTAGTTCTTCTTGGTGATCCAGACCGGCGTCAGGAGGATCGACTTGGTGCCGGAGACGGTGCCGTTCACTCCTGCACGGGCTGGCGCCTTGACGATCGCGATCGCGGCATTCGCAGCGGCGTCGGCCTCCTTGCGCACCGACTTGTAGACCGTGCCCGACTGGTCGCCCGCGAGGATGAACTGGACGCCCGGTTGGCGTCGCGTCCTGGCCGGTCAGCGGAATCGGCTTCAGGCCGTGGGCCTTGAGCGAGGCGATCACGGCGCCGGCGAGACCGTCGTTGCGCCGCGATCGATCCCTTGATGTCGTTGTGGTTCCGCGCCAGCATCTGGTCGAAGATCTGGCGGCCCTTGATCGGGTCCCAGTCCGTGAACTGGTCGCCGGCCTTCGCCTTGACGAGGGTGCCGTTCGCGTAGAGCGGGTCGAGCACCGAGTCGTAGCCCTGCTTGAACAGCTTGGCGTTGTTGTCCGTGATCCCGCCGTTCAGCTCCGAGATCACCGGCTTCTGCGTGTAGGCACCGTTGGCCTTCAGGGCGTCGACGAGGCCCTTGCCCTGCAGCTTGCCGACCCTCACGTTGTCGAAGGAGACGTAGTACGCGGCCTTGCTGCCGACCACGAGGCGGTCGTAGTCGATCACCTTGGCGCCCTGCTGGACGGCGAGGTTCGTGATCGCGTGCCCGAGGCCGCGTTCGAGCTGGTCGAGCAGGATCACCTTCGCGCCCTGAGCGAGGCACTGCTGCGCCTGCGACTTCTGCTTCTGCGAGTCGCCGAGCGCGTTCAGCACCTGCGCCTTCGACGCCGGCCTTCGCGAACGCTTCCTTGAGGTACGGAGCGTCGAACAGCGTGTAGCGCGTCGAGGACTTCGTGTCGGGCAGAAGCGCGCAGGCCGCGATCTTGCCGCCGCCGCCTCCGCTGGTGCTGCTGGTCGTCGAGCTGGAGCTCTTGTTGCTGCTGCCGCAGCCCCGCCGCAACGACCACGGCAAGTGCGCAGACGGCGAGCGCGACCGGCAATGGTCGTCGCGTCAAGTTCTTCAAGGTGCCTCCTTCGGCTGGGGAGAACGAGTCGTCAGCGTTGCAGGCCGACCGGTCGTTTTCAACTGGCGACGAGCGCGCGGGCGAAGTCGTCCGGATCGAACGGCCGCAGGTCGTCCAGGCTCTCGCCGATCCCGATCAGCTTCACGGGCAGGCCGAGCTCGTGCGGCGATCGCGATCGCGATGCCGCCCTTGGCCGAGCCGTCGAGCTTCGTCAGCACGACGCCGGTCACGTCGACCGCCTGGCCGAAGAGCCGCGCCTGCTGCAGGCCGTTCTGGCCCGTGGTCGCGTCGACGACGAGCAGGGTCTCGTGCGGCGCGCCCTCGAGCCGCTGGCCGATCACGCGGCGCACCTTCGGCGAGCTCCTCCATCAGGTTCGCCTGCGTGTGCAGCCGGCCGGCCGGTGTCGACGACGACGACGTCGCGCCCGCGCGACTCGCGCCGCCGTCGATCGCGTCGAAGGCGACCGCCGCCGGGTCGCCGCCGCGCTCGGAGCCGACGAAGTCGGCGCTCGGCCCGCTGCGCCCAGATCTCGAGCTGCTCCTCGGCCGCGGCGCGGAAGGTGTCGGCGGCCGCGACGAGCGACCGAGCGGCCGTGCTCGCGAGAGCTTCGCGGCGAGCTTGCCGATCGTGGTCGTCTTGCCGGTGCCGTTGACGCCGACGACGAGGATCACGCTCGGCTCGCGCGTCGACGTTCAGCGTGCGCGGGCTCGCCGAGCATGCGCGCGATCTCCTCCGCGAGCGCCTGGTCAGCCGAGATCGCCGAGCTCGCGGCGCGCCTCGAGCCGCTGGACGAGCTCGGCGGTCGCCGGCACGCCGACGTCGGCGGCGATCAGCGCCTCCTCGAGCCGCTCCCACGACGCGTCGTCGCCCGCGTCGAAGCGTCGCGCAGCGCGATCTGCTCGCGTCAGCGCGCGGCGGCTGCGGCCAGCGAGTCGCGCAGCGCGCGCGAACATCCCGCCGCCGCCGTTCCTCCGGCTCCGGGCGCGCGTCCTCCTCGCCGAGCAGCTCTCCCCACGACCGTGGCCATCGGCGGGAGGTTAGTCCCAGCCGTCGAGCACCGGAAAGCGCGGATCGGCGTCGAGGCAAGCCGCTGCGAAGAGGGCGACCCCGACACCGCCAGTGAACAGCGAGTACCGGCCGGGCGCTGCCTCTGCCTGCGCGAGCGCGTGGACGGCGAAGCTGCGCGCACGCTCCAGCCAGCGCTCGTCTCCGGTGCGCTCGAAGGTCTTCAAGAGCGCGTATCCGTTCCCGGAAGTGCCGTGGCAGAGACCCCGCGCCCTTCTCCTCGCGGTGCGCGCCCGCGCGCCACGTCAGCTCGGCGCCCGGCGAGCAGGAGCTCCTCGTCGAGGTACGGCGCCGCGGTGGCGACCATCCAGGCGCACCGTGGCACCACTGAAGGCGGATCCGCTCCCGCTGCGCGGGAGCGAGCGGCCCGCCGCTGCCGCCGGCCAGGTCGCCAGCCCGTCCTCGACGATCGCCTCGCGGGCGAGGATCTCCGCCGCCTCGCGCCGGAGCGATTCGCTCCACTCGCTCTCGACCTGCAAGCAGCGCGTGCACGATTCCGACCAGACCGTGCGCCGGGCCGAGGAGGCGCTGCGTGCGCTGCCGTAGAGCTGCTGCGTCCAGAGCCCGTCGGGGTCACGGCGGGCCATGAGCGCCTCGGCGCTCTCGCGCCACGCTTCGAGCCAGCCGCTCCTCCGCCGGTCCAGTCATACATCGCCCGCGCTGCAAGCAGCGTCCCGGGTGAGCCCCACAGCAGCTCCTCGAACTCGTTGTCGCGGTTCTCGCGGACCCGCTGGGAGGAGCCTGTCGGCGAGGTCGCCGCGAGGCGTGAGACGCCAGTTGACGAGCAGGAGACCCGCCTCCCCGCACAGGAGAGACGACTCACGGGCCGATGGCAGCTCGATCTCGGCCGCGGCGAGGTCCGGCGCTTCGCGCCAGAGCTCGAGTGTCCGCTCGGCCGCCGCGGCGAGGTCGATCCCGGTCTCGGCGTGCCCGCGGCGGACCAGCGCGTCGAGCGCCCAGATCACGCCTCCCGCACCGCAGTAGAGGCCCTTCAGCGGCGGGGTCGAGCCCCAGACGTCCCACTCGTTCGCCGGCCAGAGCCCAGCAGGGTCGAAAGCGGCTTTCAGCGTCCGCGACGATCGTCCGGATCGCCGCGCGCACCCGCTCGTCGTCCCGAGGGCTCGTGCGTGAGCGGCTCGAACGCAGCCGGGTCGTAGAGCACTACGCGACGGCCGTGGCGTACTCTTCGCGCGGCAGGCGCCGCGGAGACGATCTGAGAGACGCCGTCGCCGCCCATCGTCACGCCGTAGAGCACGTCGGCGGCCTCCATCGTCCGCTTCTGGTGCGTGACGACGATGAACTGCGCGCGCTCGGCGTAGCGGCGCAGCAGCTCGACGAAGCGGCCGATGTTGGCGTCGTCGAGCGCGGCCTCGACCTCGTCGAGCAGGTAGAACGGGCACGGCCGCGCGAGGAAGAGCGCGAACAGGAACGAGATCGCGCCGAGCGCCTTCTCGCCGCCCGAGAGCAGCGACAGCCGCGTGACGCGCTTGCCGGCCGGCCGGAGCTCGACCTCGACGCCCGGCTTCGCTCGCCGTCCTCCTCCGGGCTCGGTCGAGCCGCAGCCGGCCCTCGCCGCCCGGGAAGAGCGTCGCGGCGACCTCCTCGAAGTGCGCGCTGACCGCGGCGAACGTCTCGTCGAAGCGGCGCTCGACCGTCTCGGCCAGCTCGTCGCGCAGCTGCTCGAGCTCCGTCGAGGCTCGCCTCGAGGTCGGCGCGCTGCGTCGCGAGCTCGGTCGAGGCGCTCCTTCTCGCGCGTCGTACTCCTCCTTGGCGAGCGGGTTGACCTGGCCGAGCGTCTCGCGGCGCGCGCTCGAGCCGCTCGATCCGCGCGGCGAGCTCCTCGCGGTCGTCGCCCTCGGCGGGCTCGGCTCCGGCCTCCTCGAGCCGCCGCCGCGCCTCGTCGCGCCTCGGCCTCGAGACGCGCGCGCTCGACGTCGATCCCGCCGACGCGCTCGCCGGCCTCCGCGGCAGCACGCCGCGACCTCGGCCTCCTCGCCGCCGAGCCGGCGCAGCTCCGCGGCCAGCTCGCCGGCGCGCGTCGCGCCCGCGTCGACCCGGGCCCGCAGCGGCGCCTCGAAGCGCTCGGCCGCTCCTGCCGCCTCCTGCCAGCGACGGACGCGAGACGCTCGCCGAGCTCGACCAGCGGCCGGTCGGCACCGGCGGCGCCTCGGCGGGCAGCTCCTCCGCACGGCGCTCGAGCTCCTCGACCTCCGCGGCCAGCGCGCGGCGGCGCGCGTCGAGCTGCAGCAGGACCGCCTCCGCCGTCTCGCCGGCGAACCAGAGCTCGCCGCGCTCGGCGTCGAAGCAGTGACCTCGCGCGTGACGAGCACGCCGCTCTCGCGCCCGCTCGAGCTCGGCGGGCTCGGCCAGCCAGACGTCGGCCAGCAGCTCGGCGACCCGCTCGCCGCCGGGCCGCGCGCGGACACGGCTCGACAGCGGCTCCGCGCCGAGGAGCGGCGGCCGCGACGGGCGCTTCGTCCGCCACGCGGCGGCACGAGCACGCGCCAGATCGCCGAGCCCGGCCTTGCGCGCCCGCTCGACGAGACCGAGCGCGGCGCCCGCGTCGGCGGCGACGAGCGCAGCGGCGCCGCCTGGCCAAGCGCCGCGGCCGCAGCCCGCTCGTAACCGGCCTCGACCTCGAGCAGCGACAGCGCCAGCCGCTCGCCTTCCTCCGGCGAGTGCCCGCGCGGCAGGCGGCAGGCCCTTCGCGCTCGGCGAGCGAGTGCTCGAGCGCCGGCCAGCCGCTCGCGTGCGAGCCGCGCCTGCTCGTGCAGCGCCTCTCGCTCGGGATTCGCGCGCGTGCGCGGCAGCAGCGGCTCGGCACGCAGCCGGTCAGCGAGCTCGCGCGCGGCGTCGCGCCGCAGCTCGAGCCGCTCCGCGCGCGCTGCGCAGCCGATAGAGCGCCGAGGTCGCCCCGTCGCCGCGCCCGGCCGCGGCCGCGAGCTCCTCCTCGACGCGGTTGCGCTCGGCCAGCAGCGCCTCGAGCCGCTCGCCGGTGCGCTGCGCTCAGGCGCAGCCGCCGCGCGCCGCTCCTCGACCTCCGCCGAGCCGCTCGTCGATCCCGGCCAGGTCGAGCTCGCGCCGACGCGCGCGCGTAGGCCCGCGATCTCACCGCGCAGCTTCTCGGCGCGCTCGGCCGCGGTCGCCTGCAGGGCGAGCGGCCGCAGCCGCGCCTTCACCTCGGCCTCGAGGTCGCGGCGCGCGCTCGACCTGGATCGCGACCCGCGCGAGCTTCAGCTCCGCGCGGTGGCGGCGCGCGCTTGAACTTGCCGAGGCCGGCCGCGTCCTCGATCAGCGCGCGCCGCTCCTCCGGCTTCGCGCGCGAGGATCTGCCTCGACCTTGCCCTGGCTGATCACCGAGCCGTGGCTGCCGCCGAGGCCGACGTCGGCGAGCAGCTCGACGAGGTCGGTGCGCCGCACCGCCGCGCGGTTGATCAGGTACTGGCCCCTCGCCGCCGCGGTGCAGCCGCCGCGTGACCGAGACCTCGCTGAAGTCGAGCTCCGGCAGCGCGCCGTCCTCGTTGTCGAACAGCAGCTCGACCTCGCAGAAGTCGGCCGGCGCATGGCCGGGCGAGCCGGCGAAGAGGACGTCGTCGGGCTTCTCGGCGCGCAGCTCGTGCGGGCTCAGCGAGCCGGAGGCCCAGAGCAGCGCGTCGGCCACGTTCGACTTGCCCGAGCCGTTCGGGCCGACGACGACGGCGACGCCCGGCTCGAGGCGAACCTCGACCGGCTCCGGGAACGACTTGAAGCCGCGCAGCTTGATCGCTCGCAGGTGCACGCGTGCGGAGGCTACGGGCGCGGCGGATGCCGCCGCGCCCCGCGCAGTCACTCGGCCTGGGCCATCCCCAGGATCTGCTCACGCGACATCGTCCCGACCAGGTCGGGATGGTCGCTCCTGGACGTGCTGCTCGACGTTCGAGACCAGCTCCTCGTCGCTCTCGCCGCGAATGGTCTCGCCGCACGGGCAATCGACTTTCTGGGCCATCGGTCCTCCTCGTCGCGGTCCCGGGATCCTACGCGGCGCGCGATGCGGTCGAGCGCCTGCTTGGCGGCGGCCTGCTCGGCGGCCTTCTTCGAGCGGCCCGTGCCGACGCCGAGCCTCGTCGCCGTCGATCACCGCGGCACACCGGAACGTGCGGTCGTGCGGCGGGCCCTCGACGTCGAGCACGTTGTAGACGACCTGCCGGCCTCTGGCGGGCGAGCTCCTCCTGGAGCTCGGTCTTGTGGTCGACGTGGGTCGTCAGCGCGTACGTCGATCCGGCCGTCGAACGCGGCGACGACCGCCGGCTCGATCGGCTCGAACCCGTGCTCGAGGAAGAGCGCCGCGAGCGCGGCCTCGAGCAGCGCGGCGAGCACGTTGCGGTTGCGCGACGAGCCGCTCGAGCTCCTCCGCCGGCGCAGCGCCTCGCCGCGCTCGGCGAGCCGCTGCGCCCAGCCCGAGCTCGCGCGCGACCACCGCGCAGCTCTGCGCGCGAGACGACGTGCGAGCGGATCTTCGCCAGCCGGCCCTCGGAGAAGTCCGGGTAGCGCGTCGTAGAGCGCCTGCGCGATCGCCGAGCTCGAGCACGCTGTCGCCGAGGAACTCGAGCCGCTCGTACGACGACGCGCGGTCGGGCGCCCAGGAGCTGTGCGTGAAGACGTGCTCCAGCCGCTCGCGCCGGCAGCGCGTCGATGAGCGTCCTGAGCTCCGTCGGGACCGCCGCCGGGCGGCTCGCTACTGGTGCGTGGAGACGTAGTCGACGGCCTGCCCGACGGTCGTGATCTTCTGGGCGTCCTCGTCCGAGATCTTGATCCCGAACTGGTCCTCCAGCTCCATGATCAGCTCGACGAGATCGAGCGAGTCGGCGTCGAGATCCTCCTGGAACGACGCCTCCTCGGTGATCTCGTCCTCGTCGACGCCGAGCTGCTCGGTCAGGACTTCCTTGACCCGCTCGAAGACTTCCTCACGCGACGCTGCCATGTCACCTCACTTGTCGTGGGGCTTCAGAGCGCGCCGGATGCATACAGCACTCGGTTTCCGGCAGGCGCTCGCGCGAGGCGTGCCGACGACGTCGTGCTCGACCCCGCGCGCCGCGAGCCGGATCGCGTTCGCGATCGCGCGTCGCGACGAGTTGCCGTGCGCGATCACGGCGAGGCCGCGGAGCCCGAGCAGGTACGCGCCGCCGTAGGTGTCGGGGTCGAGGCGCGTGCGCAGGCCGCGCGCGGCCGGGCGGATCAGCAGGCCGCCGAGCTTGCCCGCGCGGCGTCGCGGTGATCTCCTCGCGCAGCGCCTCGAGCACGGTCGTGATCGTCCCCTCGAGCAGCTTCAGCACGACGTTGCCGGTGAACCCGTCGCAGACGACGACGTCGGCGGCGCCGGCGAGCAGGTCGCGGCTCTCGGTGTTGCCGCGCGAAGTCGAGGCCGCTCGGCGCGCGAGCAGCGCGTGCGCCTCGAGCGTCAGCTGGTTGCCCTTCTCCGGCTCCTCGCCGATCGAGAGCAGGCGCACCTCGGGCTCGGGCGACGTCGAGGATCTCCTCGGCGAAGATCGAGCCCATGTGCGCGAACTGGAGCAGGTGCTCCGGCCGCGCGTCGGCGTTCGCGCCGGCAGTCGATGCAGCACGGACGGGCCCCGTCTCGCGCGGGATCGACGACCGCGATCGCCGGCCGCAGCGACGCCGGGCAGCCGGCGCAGCTCGAGCAGGCCGGCGGCGAGCATCGCGCCGGTGTTCCCGGCCGAGACGACGGCGTCCGGCCTCGCCCTCGCCGACCGCGCGGCAGGCGGCGACGAGCGAGCTGTCCGGCTTCGCGCGCACGGCCTCGGCCGGCTTCTCGTCCATCGCGATCACCTGCGTCGTCTCGACGAGCGCCGAGCCCGCCGCGTGTCGAGGCCGCCGGGCCGAAGAGGATCGGCTCGATCCCGTCGCCGCGCAGCCTCGAGCGCGCCCGCGACGACCTCGTCCGGCGCCGCGGTCGCCGCCCATCGCGTCGACGGCGACGCGCGTGGTCATGCTAGCCTACGGAGCGGGGTGCGGAGCGGCTCGATCTCGCGGCCCTTGTACGTCTTGCAGGTCGGGCACACGCGGTGCGGCCGCTTCGGGCTGATGCCGCAGTGCGGGCAGACGTTGACGCGCGGCGCCTCGATGCCGGTGCGTGCGCGCGCCGCTTGTCGCGGCGGGACTTCGAGGTTTTCTTCTTGGGGACGGCCATCGGCGCGGCGAGTATAGCCAGCGCCGCGCAGCCGTCTTTGCCGAAGGCTTAACCGAGCCCTTCGCCTCCTGGCCATTGCCCGCCCGCAAACCGGCCGGCAGCGCGAGCCCGGAGACCGGACACGAAGACGAAGGAGAGCACGACATGTACAAGATCGCAGCAATCATCGGAGGCGTCCTGCTGATGGCGGGCGTGGCGCTCGCGGGCACGGTGACGAGCCTCGGACTCGACCAACAGCCCGACGATCGAGCCTGACTGCCGCCGCCGGCGAGCGGCACGCGTGCGCGGCAGGACAGACCGCAGCGGCAGGAGAACGAGGCGCGCGGGCCGCGCAAACGAGCCCGGCGAGGACCGCCGCGCGGCCCGTGCGACGAGGCCGAGCACGCGAACGACCCGCGCTGCGCCGGCTCGCCGGCGCCGCCGGACGCCGGCACGACGACGCCGCGCGACGACCGCGGCCGTGACGCACAGCTCGGCCAACGCGGCGGCGGCCACGTGACAACTCCGGCCACAGCGGTGGTCGTGAGGACGACTCCGGCCACCGGTGGCGGCCACGGCGGCGACGACTGATCTCCCCGACGCGAAGGACGAGCCGGCTCCCCAGATCGGCTGCCTCCGCGGCCGATCGCGTCAGTGCACATTCGCGACGATGCAGCAGGCCGAAGCGCACGATCCTCCTCGTCGAGGACGAGACCTCGATCACTCGAGCCGCTCGCCGAGGCTGCTCCGGAGCGAGGGCTTCGACACGCTGGTCGCGGGCACCGTCGCCGAGGCGCTCGAGCAGCGCCCGGCGCGAGCCCGACCTCGTGCTCACTGGACGTGATGCTGCCGGACGGTTCAGGCTTCGACGTGTGCCGCGAGCTGCGCGCGCGCGTCGCAGGTGCCGATCATCATGCTCACCGCGCGCGGCGAGGAGGCCGACCGCGTCGTCGGGCTCGAGCTCGGCGCCGACGACTACGTCGTCAAGCCGTTCAGCGCCCGCGAGGTGATCGCCCGCATCCGCGCCGTGCTGCGCCGCGCCGCGCGCTCGGCCGGCGCCGACAGGATCGGCCGCTCGAGGTCGGCGGCGTGCGGCTCGACCCGGCTCGCGCACGCGGCGACGCTCGACGGCGCGCGACGCTCGAGCTGTCGCGCAAGGAGTTCGACCTGCTCGCGCTGCTGATGCGCGAACGCCGGCGCCGTCGTCACGCGCGAGCGGCTGATCGACGAGGTCTGGGACGCGAACTGGTTCGGCTCGACGAAGACGCTCGACGTCCACGTCAGCGGCATCCGCCGCAAGCTCGGCGACGACCTGCCGAGCCGCGCTACCTGCACACGGTCCGCGGCGTCGGCTTCCGCTTCTCCGCGCCCGACGAGGCCGAGTGAGCCTGCGGCTGCAGCTGCTCGGCGGCGTTCGCGCACGTGCTGCGTGCTGATCCTCGTCGCCCTCAGGTGCCGCTCGCGCTCGAACCTGGCCCGGCAGGATCGACGCCGAGGTCAAGAACGAGGCCGCCGCGCAGGCCGTGCGTCGTGGCGGCCAGCGCCTCCGGTCGGATGGGTGAACCGGCCCCAGGCGCTGGCGAAGGTCGTCACGCGCTGCCGGCCGCGATCTCGGCGGGCGCGTGATCGTCGTCGACCGGCGTGGGCGCCTGCTGGCCGACTCCACGATCGCCGACCGCGCCCCGCCCGCTGCCCTACGCCGCTCGCGCCGGAGATGCCGCACCGCACTGCGACGGCGGGCGCGCGCGCAGGGCGATCGGCACAGCGACACCCTCGGCGAGGACCTGCTCTACACCGCCGGTGCCGGTGACCAACAACGGGCAGCGTGGTGGGCGCCGCCCGCGTGACGCAGAGCATCGAGGCCGGGTTCACGACCGCGTCCGACGTGCGGTTCTCGCCCTGGTCGCGATCGGCGGCTTCGCGCTCGCTGGTCGGGCCTCGGGGTCGCGTGGCTTCTGGCCAAGCTCGCTCTCGAAGCCGCTGCGCAGCCTCGCCGGCACCGCCCGCCGGGTCGAGGCCGGCGACCTCGACGCGCGCGCCGAGGAGACCGGGCCGGCCGAGCAGCGCGAGGTCGCGGCGGCGCTTCAACGACATGACCGACCGGCTGGGAACCGTACTGGCCGCCCAGCGCGGAGTTCGTCGCCAACGCCTCGCACCAGCTGCGGACGCCGCTCACCGGGCTGCGTCTCCGGCTCGAGTCGGCGCGCGCAAGAGCGGCCCGGACGCAACCGGGACTCGAGGCGGCCGAGCGCGAGGTCGAGCGGCTCGCACGCTGCTGACCTCGCTGCTGACGCTCGCGCGCGAGGGCGACAGGCCCGACCGAGCAGGCCGGTCTCGCTCGCGCGAGCGGCCGAGCGCGCGCATGGAGCGGCTGGACGGCCAGCGCCGAGCAGGAGGGCGAACACTCGAGCTCGTCGGGACGGCGACGCGACGATCGCCGCCTCGGAGGAGGATCTCGCCATCCTGCTCGACAACCTGATCGAGAACGCGCTGCGCTACTCGCCGTCTCGCGTCGAGGTCGACTGGGGCCGCGACGGCTCGGAGGCCTGGCTCGCCGTCCTCGACGAGGTCCCGGGCTGGCGCCCGGCGAGGAGACGCAGCTGTTCGAGCGCTTCGCGCGGGGCAGCGCCGGGCACAAGCGCAGCGGCACCGGGGCCCGGGCCTGGCGATCGTGGACACCCTCGCCAGACGCATGGCGGGGACGAGCCGCTCTGGCCAACCGACTGGAGGGCGGACCCGCGCCGGAGGTTCGACTTCCCGCGGCGGCTAGCGTGAAGGAGGAAACATGGGTCGAAGCCTCGTCGTAGTCCCCCTCGCGGCTCGTCGGTCTCCTCTGCGCGGCGGGGATCGGCGTCGCCGCGTACGTCGTCTCGCGCGACTCGGTCGCGGTGCCGTGACCCGCCTGCAGCCGAGGCCGCAGGCACTCACCCCTGCTCGCGACGCGCAGGCCCAGCGCAGGCCGACGCTAACCGGTTGCCACCACCCCGGACTGTCTCGGCGGAGCACGACCGTCGACGACCACGGCGGGCGGAGCCGCGGCGGGGCGGCGGCGGCGGCAGCGGCAACTCAGGCCACGGCGGCGGCGGGGGCGACGACTAGCGAGCTTGTGCTTTCAGCTCGGCGAGCGCCGACCAGCGCGAGTCCGGCTCGCGGCTCGCCGTGGTCGTGAGGCTCATCGCTCTGAGGTTCTTGCCGCAGACCGGGCAGAGACCGGCGCAGTCGGGCTTGCAGAGGATCTTGTCGGGCAGCTCGAGGGCAGTGGTCGCGGGCCCCAGGCGGAGAGGTCGAGCTGGTCCTGTCCAGGTACGGCGTGCGCAGCTCCTCGTCGCGACTCGGGAGCTGTCGCCTGGTACTCGCGCGCCGAGATCGGGCAGATCGAGCACCGCGTCTTCGAGGCAGCGGAAGCACGGGCCGTGCAGCCGCACGTGGAAGCGCAGCTCGAAGATTGGTCCCGGTCGAAGCGCGAGTGATCGTCAGCTCGGCCGGCACGGTCCTGCGGCACCGGCTGGTAGCGCTGACCGCCTGAGCTCGAGCGGCTCGAGCTGGATCTCCTGCTCGTCGCGGAAGCTGCTCGCCGGAGCGAAGCTTGAGCGTGCGCAGGTTCGAGCGTGGTGGTCATCGCGACCACGGTAGCGAACGTCAGATGCGCCGAAGCTGCAGCTCGTCGAGCGGCATGCGGTTCGCCTCTCGCGCTCCACTCTTCGTCGCGCTCTTCGACTCGCGGGTCGAGCGGACGCTCGGGATGCAGCCGAAGCTCGGGATGTTCACCGGCAGCCAGCCCTCGTCGAGCCCGAGCGCACGCGGCCGCGGCCGCTCGGGATCAGGCGATCCCGTTCGGGCACGAGGCGACGCCCTCGTTCCAGGCGACGAGGAACATGTTCTGCATGCGCCCGGCCGACGTCGAGCGGTGGAGCTGCCGCCCTCGGTCGCGATCGCGACCGCGAAGCGCGCGCTGCGCACGTTGTCGCTGCGCGTAGACGGTCTCTGCGACACGCTCCTCTAGCCTCGTCGTCTCGACGACGACGAACCGCCAGGGCTGGCGGTTCATCGCAGCTCCCGCGCGACGCCGGCCTGCGTCGAGGATGCGCCGCTCGATCGTCCTCCGGCACGGGCCGGTCCGGCGTAGCTGCGCCAGTCGCGCTTGCTCGCGACGGCGAGATAGGTGTCCGCCGAGCGCCCTAGTGCGGGTAGTCGTCGTTCGTGCTCGACGGACGCCGCCGCCGGCGACGCCGGCGACGACCGTTTCCTGCGAGCGCTCGTGCAGCCGCTCCGCGGCCGCGCTTGACCGCGCTCGAGGAACTTGTCGAGGTTGACCTCGAGCGTCGAGAGGATCGCCGTCGGCCCAGTCCTCCATCTCGAGCCGCGTCTCGCGCGCCTGCCGCCGCGCGTCGTCGACGATGTCCTGCGCCTGGCGCTCGGCGAGCTTGACGATCTCGGTCTGCGACGCCTCGCGCACCGCCTGCTCGCGCGCCTCGCCGAGGATCCGGTCGCACTCGCGCTTCGCCTCGGCGAGCATCTCCTGGCGCTCCTTGACGATCCAGCGCGCCTGCTTGATCTCCTCGGGGATCGTCGCGCGCATCTGGTCGAGGATGTCGTAGATCTCCTCGCGGTCGATGCGCACCTGGTCGGTGAGCGGCACGGCCTTCGCGTTGTGCACGAGGTCGTCGAGCTTGTCGATCAGAACGAGTACGTCCATGGGTTTTCGCAAGTTTACAGGCGCTACGGCCTAGCGCACGGCCTGCGGACGACGCCAGGACGCTCGGGCTCCGGCTCCGGCCTGCCGCTCGGGCTCACGCGTCTGCGCTGGCGGCGCTCGCCGCGGCGCGTCGGTTCCGGAGACCCAGCGGCGGCCGCTCGCCGTGCAGCTCTTCGAGCAGCCGGCCGCGCCTCGCCGGAGCGCAGCACGACCTCGTCGGAATGCGCCAGCTGCGACTCGAGCCGGTCGGCGAGCTCGCTCGCCGCCGCGGGCGCGGGAGCTTCTGCAGCACGTCCTGCGCTCCGCGGCTTCGAGAGGCGCACCTCGTCCGCCGGCGCCCAGCAGCGTCTCGAGTCTTGTCGGTGTCGCTCATTCCTGCGGGTTCTCCGGGGTGCCGGGCCGGCCGTCCGGGAAGAGCTCCTTGAAGCCGGCGCGCGACGGCCTCGGGCACGAGCTCGTCCACGTTTGCCGCCGAACGCACGCGATCTCCCTTCACGCCGCTCGACGAGACGAAGCTGACGCTGCGGGCTCGCCATCACGTAGACGGTCTCGATGTCCGGGGCGAGCGTCCGGTTGAGCTGGTTCATCTGGAACTCCCACTCGAAGTCGGAGATCACGCGCAGGCCCTTCACGATCACCTTCGCGTCCCACTTGTGCGCGAAGTCGACGACGAGCTCGGAGAAGACGTCCGACCTCGACGTTGTCGATGCCGGCGAGCGCCTCGCGCGAGGAAGCGCGACGCGCTCGTCGAGCGTGAACATCGGCTGCCTTGTGCTGCGGCTTGCCGACGACGCCGATGACGCACGCGGTCGAAGATCGCCGGCCGCGCGCGTGATCACGTCGACGTGCCCGTTCGTGACCGGGTCGTAGGTGCCGGGGTAGATCGCGGTGATCACAGCCGGCGCTCGAAGAGCGTCAGGCGCGCGGCGCCGTAGCGGCGGCTCGTTCGCTGCGCCAGCGGCAGCTCCGGCTCTCGTCGCGCGGCGGTCTCGACGACGAGCAGCCCGTCGGCCGCGAGGACGTCGCGGCAGGTAGCGCGTCAGCGCGGCTTGCGAGCGGCGACATACTCGGTAAGGCGGGTCGACCAGCACGAGATCGTAGCGCCTGCCCGCGCGGCGCGTCGGCGCGGAGCGCGGTGAGCGCGTCCTGGCAGAGGACGGTGCGCGCCCGCGAGGCCGCAGCTTGTCGAGGTTGCGGCTCGATGGTGCGGCAGGCGTCGCGCGTCGCGACTCGACGAAGACGGCGCTGCTCGGCGCCGCGCGAGAGCGCCTCGAGCCCCATCGCGCCCGAGCCGGCGAAGAGGTCGAGCACCGTCGCGCCCTCGGCCGCGCCCGGCCCGAGCAGGTTGAAGGCGGCCTCGCGGACGCGGTCGGCCGGTCGGGCCGGGTCGTCGTGCCTTGCGGCGCGAAGATGCGTGCGCCTCGGTGCGAGCCGGCGATGATCCGCATTCAGCAGAGAGCCTAGGCCGTTCGAGCCGTGACCCGGGTCAGACCCTGGGTCGTGGCTGAAGCGGACGGTCTTCGACGTGAGTTCCTGCTCCTGTCGGCTTGTTGCATGCTGAACGCTTGCAAAGAAATCGTGCTCGGAAGACCGTGCCCGAGGCGTCGGACCCTGGGTCATGTCGCCGTCAGGCCGCGAGCGTCGCGCTCGCCGAACATCCGCTCCACCTCGTCGGCGAGCGGCCCGTCGTAGTCGACGAGACGCTCTGCGCCGCCTCGCGGGCGCGCTCGAGCAGCGGGCGGTCGGCCCGGAGCCGCGTGAAGCGGAGGTCGGAGACCCGGCCTGCCGCGTCCCGAGCAGCTGGCCCTCGCCGCGGAGCTCGAGGTCCTTCTCGGCGAGCTCGAAGCCGTCCGTCGATGTCGACCAGCGCCTCGCAGCCGCTCCTGGGCGGTGTCGGTCAGCTCCTCGCTCGGCCGCGAGATCAGCAGGCAGTACGACTGCTCGGCGCCGCGCCCGACCCGACCGCGCAGCTGGTGCAGCTGCGCGAGGCCGAAGCGGTCGGCCTCCTGCACGATCATGATCGTCGCGTTCGGGACGTCGACGCCGACCTCGATCACCGTCGTCGCGACGAGCACGTCGAGCTCGCCGGCCTTGAAGCGCGCCATCAGCTCGCGCCGCTCGGCCGGGCGCAGCCGACCGTGCAGCAGCCCGACGCGGTAGTCCTGCAGCTCGCCGCGCCGCAGCCGCTCGGCCTCCGCCTCCGCCGCGCGCGCGACGCGACGTCTCCGACTCCTCGATCAGCGGGCAGACGACGTACGCCTGCCGCCCCGCGTCGAGGTGCGCGCGCAGCCGCGTGTACGCCTCCGAGCTGCGCTCGGCAGTCGACCCAGGCGCGTGACGATCGGCTTGCGGCTCGCGGGCGGCTTCGCGATCTCGGTCACGGCGAGGTCGCCGTAGACGGTCAGCGCGAGCGTGCGCGGGATCGGCGTCGCCGTCATGTGCAGGACATGCGGCGTGCGGCCCTCCGTCGAGCGCCCGGCGCTGCTCGACGCCGAAGCGATGCTGCTCGTCGACGACCGCGACCGCGAGGTCCGCGAGCTCGACGCCCTCCTGGATCAGCGCGTGCGTGCCGACGACGATCTGCGCTGCCGCTCGACGTCCGACTTCGACCGAGCCGGTGAGCAGCGCGACGCGTGACGCCGAGCTCGCGCGCAGAGCGGCTCGATCGTGAGGAAGTGCTGCTCGGCGAGCGTCTCCGTCGGCGCCATCAGCGCACCCCGGCGTCCCGCTCTCGACCGCGCGCAGCAGCGCGTAGAGCGCGACGACGGTCTTGCCCGAGCCGACGTCGCCCTGGAGGAGCCGCTGCATCGGACGCGCCTGCGCCAGGTCGGCGTCGATCTCCGCGATCGCCTGCTCCTGGTCCTTCGTCAGCTCGAACGGCAGCAGCTCGCGGTAGCGCGCCGATCAGCTCGCCCGGCTCGCCGAGCGCGGTCGCGACCGCCGCCTCGCGCCCCGAGCGGGCTCGCGCGAGGCCCACCTGGAGCACGAGCAGCTCGTCGAAGGCGAGGCGCCGCCTCCCCTCCTCGCCCTCCTCGTCCGAGCGCGGCTGGTGCAGCGCCACGAGCGCGTCCGCGCGCAGCGGCAACCGCTCGCGGACCTTCAGCGGCGCCGGGAGCGGGTCGGGCAGGTCGCGCGCGTACGGCAGCGCCCGCTCGACGAGCGTCGCGCAGCCGCTTGCGGCGGCACCTCCTCGCTCGCCGGGTAGACGGGCGCGAAGTCGGCGGTCGCGGAGACCGCCGTTCAGGTCGTAGGAGCGGACGGCGAACTCGTTCCGCTTCAGCTGCCCGCGCAGCCGCACCGCGTGCCCGGCTGCAGCTTCTCGGCCAGCCAGGCCTGGTTGAACCAGACCGCGGTGATCTCGCCGCTGCCGTCGGCGACGCGAGCCTGACGATCGCAAGCCGGCGCGACGGCCGCGCGACCGAGACGCGGACGACCTCGCCGGCGATCGCCGCCTCCTCCCCGGCCAGCAGGTCGGCGATCGGCCGCTCCGGCACGGCCTGCTCGTAGCGGTGCGGCCGGTGCTCGAGCAGGTCGCGGATCCTGCGGAGCCCGAGCTTGGCGAGCTTCTGCTGGAGCGCCGGGCCGACGCCGGAGCAGCGACGACCACTGGACGCTCGCGCGCTCGCGGCGTCGCGGAGTCCCCGGCAGCCGCGGCCAGCTTCGCGGGCGCCTCCACTCCGGCAAAGCCTCTCGGGCACGCGGCCAGTCTAGGAACCGACGCGGCTACGCGGCATCGTCGAACCAGAAGAAGCCGACCGTGCCGGGCCCGCGTGCGTGCCCACGACCGGGCCCGAGCGTCGTCGACGAGCTCGATCTGCGCCGCCGGCCGCGTGTCGCCGCACCATCTCGACGAGCGCATCCGCCCGCTCGGGCGCGTCCGCGTGCGCGATCCCGACCCGCAGGCGTCGGCGCGGTCGACGGGTCGAGCCGGTCGAAGCGCCGACTCGAACTCGAGGAACGCCTTCGCGGTTTCCGCGCACGCGCTTGACCGGCACGACCTCGCCGTCCTCGATGGTGAGGATCGGCTTGATGTTGAGCAGCTCGCCCGCCCAGCGCCGCGCCCGACCGATCCGGCCTCCGCGGGCGAGGTACTCGAGCGTGTCGACGGTGAAGAGCAGTCCGCGCCTCGCGTCGGTAGCGCTCGACGAGCGCGTCGACCTCCTCGTCGCTCGTGCCGCGCTCGAGCCTGCGCTGGATCGCCAGGCCGAGCATCGCGATCGCCGCCGATGCGCGTCTCGGAGTCGATCGCCCGCATCCGGTCGCCGCCCAGCTCCGCGCCGCGGCCTGCGCGCTCTCGATCGTGCCCGAGAGCTTGCCGGCGATGTGCAGCGAGCAGGATCCGCTCGTAGCCGCCGAGCTCCTCGTAGGCGCCGAGGAAGTCGCCGGGCGTCGGCTGCGAGGTCGAGGGTGTCTGCGCACCGAGCGCGCAGCCGCGCGTAGAACTCGTCGGGCCGAGCTCGACGTAGTCGCTGGAAGCTCTCGTCGCCGAAGCGCACGTAGAGCGGCACGACGCGCCAGTTCGGGAAGCGCTCGCGGCGCCTCGGGAAGTCGGCGGTCGAGTCGACGACGATCGCGGTGTTCTTCGGCGTCGAGCTCCATCAGGCGGCCGCCTGAGCAGCGGCGCGAATCGCTTCGACGATCGCCTCGAGGCCCTGGTCCTTGCGCAGGCAATCGACGGCGCCCGCCTCGATCAGGGCGTCGCGCTCGCGCAGGTTGGCCGAGGCCGTGAGGCAGACGACGGCCGTCTGCGGAGCGGCCTCGCGGACGGCGCGCGTCGCCTGACGCCGTCCAGCCCCGGCAGCCGGTAGTCCATCAGCACGACGTCCGGCGTGAACTCGGCTGCGGCGGCTCGACGGCATCGGTGCCGTCCGGAACCGACGCGACGACGTCGATGTCGTCGCGCAGGCCGAGCAGCAGCTCGAGCGCCTCGCGGAAGACCTCGTTGTCCTCGACCAGGACGACCCGGATCGGCTCGCTCACCAGCCGACTGTAGCCCGATGACTCGCTACTCGACCGAGAGCAGCAGCGGGTAGTGCGGCTGGCCGCCCTCGTGCACGTCGAGCTCGAGCTCGGGATGGCTCCGCGCGAGCTCGTCGAGAACGCCGTTCAGCGACGGCGCGCCCTCGCCGGCGAGGAGCGTGAGCACGTCGCGCGGCTCGGCGAGGAGCCGGTCGAGCAGCGACGCGCGTCACCTCGTCGAAGCTCGGCCCGGCCGCGACCGGCGTCGCCGTCGAGCAGCGCCAGGTAGTCGCCCGCTCGCACGGCGATCCCGTCGACGCTCGACGTCGCGCGAGGCGACGGTCACCTCGCCGGTCGCGACCCGCTGCAGCGCCTCGAGCATCGCGGCCGCGTTCTCCTCGGCCGAGCGCTCGCCGTGAAAGCGCGACGAGCGCGGCGAGACCCGCGGGGATCGACTCGGTCGGCACGACGTGCACGGGCTTCCCGGCCACGCGCGCGGCCTGCTCGGCCGCCATCAGGACGTTCTGTGTTGTTCGGCAGGAGCACGAGCCTCGTCGGCGCCGATCGGCCTCGACGGCCTCGAGCAGGTCGGCCGTCGACGGGTTCATCGTCTGGCCGCCCTCGATCGACCTGCGCCGCGCCCGAGGTCGGCGAACAGGCGGCGGTTGCCCTCGCCGGCGACCACCGCGACCACGCCCGAGCGCGAGGCTCCGCCGGGCGAGCGCCGCCAGCAGCCGCTCCTCGCGCTGCTCGGTCTGCCGGTGCATGTCCGCGATCTCGACCGCCTCGATCGTCCCGGCCCGGGTTCCGAGCGAGAGCGCCGCACCGGGATCGTCGGTGTGGACGTGGATCTTCAGCGCCTCGGAATCGCCGACGACGAGCAGCGAGTCGCCGAGCGTCTCGAGCTCCGCCTCCAGCGCGGCGGCGTCGAGCTGCTCGCCCTCGACCACGAACGTCGTGCAGTAGCGGTACCGCGAGGGCTCCAGGTGCACGGCTTCGAGCGGTTGGCTCCTGCCGCTCGGCGAGGCGCCGCCAACGGCTCGGCCGGCAGCCGCGGCGGCGAGCCCGCGGACGAGCTCGAGCAGGCCGGCTGCCGCCCGCGTCGACGACACCGGCCTCGCGCAGGACGACGAGCTGCTCGGGCGTGCGGGCGAGCGCCTCCTCGCCGCGCTCGACGAGGATCGTGAGCAGCTCCGACGGCTCGACGTCGGAGTCGGCTGCTTCCGCCGCGGCTCGGCGAGCTCGCGGATGACGGTCAGCATCGTCCCCTCGACCGGCTTCCGCACCGCCGCGGTAGGCCGCGTCGCTCGCGCCGCGGAAGCGCGCGCAACGGTGGCCGAGTCCGTCGTCGCCGCCGCGCCGAGCACCTCGGCGGCCCCGCGGACGATCTGCGACAGGATCACGCCCGAGTTCCCGCGGGCCGACATCAGCGCCGCCCGCGTCGCCTCGCGCGCGAGCGTCGGCCGGTCGGTCGCGCCCGTCGACGTCGAGCGCCTCCACGATCCCGCGCGTCGGTCAGCGCGAGGTTCGTGCCGGTGTCGCCGTCGGGGACCGGGTAGACGTTGAGGTCGTCGATTCGCTGCCGGCTCAGCTCGAGGGACTCGAGCGCCCGCGGGCGAGCGACGCGCAGGGTCTCGACGTCGCTCATGCCGAGCGCTTCACGTCCTGGATGTGCACGTCCACCGACGCCACACGCAGGCCGGTCAGGCGCTCCACCTCGTAGGCCGACCTGGGAGCGAATCGTCGCCGCCACCTCGGCCAGGTTGAGGCCGTACGCCACCACGACGTACAGCTCGAGCGCGACAGCGCCGTCCTCGTTGCGGACGACGATCCCGCGCAGCGGCTTCCCTTCGGCAGGAGCCGGGTCACGCGGTCGCGCGGGGGCCGGGCGCGCGCAGGGACATCCCGACCACGCCGTAGCACTCCGACGGCAGTCCGGCCGACGATCTGCGCGATCGCCTCAGGTGCGATCGTGATCCGCCCGAGCTCGGAGCGGGATCGGTGAGCGCGCGCTCCTCGGCCATCGGCCGTCGTTAGACGTCCCGACGGCAACCGCGAGCCGGTTGCGCGCAGGCGGCTAGACGGCCTTCTGAACCTTGCCGCCCTTGAGGCAGCGCGTGCAGACGTAGGCGCGCGTCGCCTTGCCGTCGAGCAAGCACGCGGACGCGCTGGAGGTTCGGATTGAAGCGCCGCTTCGTGGCCACCATCGAGTGGCTCCGGTTGTTGCCGAACCCGGGCTTCTTCCCGCAGATTGCGCAGACCTTGGACATCGGCGGCGAGTGTAGCTGAGGCGAACGCCTACGCGCGAGCGGCGCCCGCAGCCGCCCGGAGTTGCGAGAACACGTCCGCCATCTCGAAGCGCGGTGCGCACGGCTTCGGCGCCCTTGTCGAGCCGGCTCTCGCGCCTGCTCCTCGGTGTCGGTGGTGAGCACGCCGAACGAGACCGGCACACCCGTCTCCAGGCCCGGCCAGCTGCAGGCCGCTCGCCGCTTCGCTCGGCGACGTACTCGAAGTGGGGCGTCTCGCCGCGCACGACGGCGCCGAGGGCGACGATGCACGAGTAGCGCCGCGTCTTCGCGAGCGCCATCGCCGCCAGCGGCAGCTCGAACGCACCCGGCACCGGGATCACGGTCACGCGCCTCGCGCCCGACCCCGGTGCGCTCGAGCTCGTCCGAGCGCGCGCGTCAGCAGCTCGCTCGTCAGCTCGCCGTTGAAGCGGCGCGACGACGATGCCGACCGCGCGCCGCGATGCCGCTCGGCGAGCCCTCGATCACCGCCGTAGCCGTCCGGAATCTGAAGCTCGCCGGCCGCGTGCTCGGGGCCGCGCGAGCCGCGGCAGCTCGTCCTCCTCGGCCGGCGCTCCTCGTCCTTCTTCGGCTCCGGCTCCGGGAGGCTCGGGCACCGACTCGGCCTCGGCCTCTACCTCGGGCTCCTCCACCTCCGGCTCGGCGTCGGCGCCGCTCGCGCTCCGGCTCGGGCGAGGCCTCGGCTCGTCCGCGACTCGGTCACGTCCTCCCGACGCTCCTCGTCGGGCTCCGATCAGAGCCGCAGCCGCGGGCTGGTCGAGACCGTCGCTCACGCCGGCGGCTCCGCGTCGAAGCGCGAGGTCCTGGTGGTGGAGCCGGTGGCCGAGCTTGTCGCGCTTGGCGGCGAGGTAGCGCCGGTTCTCGGCGTTCGGCGGCGATCTCGATCGGCACCTGCTCGACGACCGTCAGCCCGTAGCCCTCGAGGCCGCTGATCTTCTTCGGGTTGTTCGTCAGGATGCGGATCGTCGAGCAGGCCGAGGTCGGCGAGGATCTGGTTGCCGATCCCGTAGTCGCGCGCGTCGGCCGGGAAGCCGAGCTCGAGGTTCGCCTCGACCGTGTCGAGCCCCTGCTCCTGCAGCTCGTAGGCGCTGCAGCTTGTTCAGCAGGCCGATGCCGCGGCCCTCCTGCGCCATGTAGAGGAGCACGCCGCGATCCTCGCGCTGCGATCTGCGCGCAGCGCCTGCTCGAGCTGCTCGCCGCAGTCGCAGCGCAGCGAGTGGAAGACGTCGCCGGTCAGGCACTCCGAGTGGACGCGGACGAGGACGTCGTCGACGCCCGTCGACCTCGCCCTTGCACGAGCGCGACGTGGTGCTTGCCGGTCAGCGTCTCGCGGAAGGCGACGGCGGTGAACTCGCCGTAGCGCGGTCGGCAGCCGCACCGACGTCGTCGCGCTCGACGAGCTTCTCGTGCCGGCGGCGGTACTCGATCAGGTCGGCGACCGTGATCATCTTCAGCCCGTGCCGCTCGCAGTACGGGATCGAGGTCGGGCACGCGGGCCATCGTCCCGTCGTCGTTCATGACCTCGCAGATCGACGCCGGCCGGGTTGAGGCCGGCGAGGCGCGCGAGGTCGACCGCGGCCTCGGTCTGGCCGGTGCGCTCGAGGACGCCGCCGGCTCGCGCGCGCAGCGGGAAGACGTGGCCGGGCTGGACGAGGTCGCGCGGCGCTCGACTCGGGTCGATCGCGACCTGGATCGTGCGCGCGCGGTCGGCGGCGGAGATGCCGGTCGTGATGCCCTCGCGCGCCTCGATCGAGACCGTGAAGGCGGTGCCGAAGCGGCGTCTCGTTGCTGCGTCGGCCATCGGTCGCAGGCCGAGCTCGTCGCAGCGCTCCTCGGTCAGGCAGAGGCAGATCAGCCCGCGCGCCGTGCGTGGCCATGAAGTTGATCGCCTCGGGCGTCGCGAACTGCGCGGCGATCGTCGAGGTCGCCCTCGTTCTCGCGGTCGGCGTCGTCGACGACGACGACGAACCTGCCCGTGGCGGATGTCCTCGATCGCCTCCTCGATCGGTCGCGAAGGCGCGTGAGCGCTCGGTCGCGTCCATCGTCGCGGCTGGATCGTAACCCTCAGGCCGAGGCGAGCCGCTCGGCGTACTTCGCGAGCAGCGTCGACCTCGAGGTTGACCTCGTCGCCGGCGCGCGAGCGCGCCGAGCGTCGTCGCCGCGAGCGTGTGCGGGACGAGCGCGACCTCGACGCCGTCGTCGTCGAGCGCGGCGATCGGTCAGCGAGACGCCGTCGACGGCGACCGAGCCCTTCTCGACGCAGTAGCGCGAGCAGCTCGGTCGGGCGCGTCGAGCCCAGACGCGCGCGCCGTCGCCCTCGGGCTCGAGCCGAGCGGACGCGGCCGACGCCGTCGACGTGGCCCTGGACGAAGTGCCCGCCGAGCGGCTCGCCGGCGCGCAGCGCGGGCTCGAGGTTGACCTCCGCGCCCGTCTCGAAGCCGGCCGAGGTTCGTGCGCGCGAGCGTCTCCGGGACGGCGTCGAACTCGAGGCTCGCCGTTCGCGACGGCGGTCGACCGTCAGGCAGCAGCCCGCGACCGCGACCGAGTCGCCGGGCGCGCGTCTGCAGCGGTCTCGCGGCCTCGACGCGCAGATGCATGCCGCCGCCGTTCGCCTCGGCGGCGACCACGCGACCGCGCTCGCGCACGATCCCGGTGAACACGCCGCAGAGGGTACTGCAGCCGAGCGCGAGCGCTTCGAGCGTCTCGCGCGCGACCATGTCGAGCTCGGCGCCGCCACGCCCCGCGGCGAGCTCGCGCTCGGAGCTCTCGACGGCGCTCTGCCTGATCGCGGTCAGCGCACCGCGTCCGGCCGAGTCCAGCTCGGCAGACCGCTCGTCGTCGAGATGCCGCGCCAACCAGCGCGAGATCACCGTCACGAGGCGATCGGCGGCGGTAGGAGCTGTCTCAGGGCTCGTGGACATAGGCCTCGAGGAGCACATCGTCGACCGATCGGCTCGGCAGACAGGCGGGAGAGCACGCTTCGGCTCGGGCATCGCGGCGACCGGCGCCGCGCCCTCGCCGGCGAGCGTCGGGGCGACGAACACGAGCAGCTTGTCGACGAGGTCGGCCGCGAGGAACGCGGCCGCGAGCGTCGGCCCGCCCTCGAGCAGGAGCGACTGCACGCCTTCGCCGCCGAGCGCAGCCAGCTCGTCCTCGAGCGGCCCGCTGAGCGAAGCTCGAGCTCCGAGCCCTCCGGCAGCGGCCCGCCGCCGAAGGCGAGCCGCCGCGGCTGCGTCGCGGCGCCGACGTCACGCGCGGTCAGCGCGCGGGTCGTCCGCCCGCACCGTCCCCATGCCGACGGCGACGGCGTCCGACGGCCGCGCGCAGCTCGTGCACGCCGCCGGCGGCTCTCCTCGCCCGAGACCCAGCGCGCAGCCGGGCACGGTCACGCGCCCGTCGAGCGTCGCCGCGACCTTGTAGGTGACGAACGGCCGCCCGTGGGCGATCCAGACGCGCCAGGCCTCGTTCTGCAGCGCGCGCCTCCCACGAGTCGGCGACCTCGACCTCCACGCCGCGCCTGCGCGCAGCCGCTCCAAGCCCGCCCGTTCGACCTTCGGGTTCGGATCGCACGAGCGGCGGCGACCACCTGCGCGACGCCCGCGCGCGACGACCGCGTCGGCGCACGGCGGCGTCGTCCCGTGGTGCGAGCACGGCTCGAGCGTCACGTAGAGCGTCGCCCCGCGCGCCCGCTCGCCGGCCGCTGCTCGAGCGCCGACGACCTCGGCATGCGGCGATGCCCGTGCGCTGCGTACCAGCCCTCGCCGACGACCTCGCCGTCCGCGCACGAGCACCGCCCCGACGAGCGGGTGCGTGCGGCTCGACCGTGCCCGCGCCCGCGCTCGGCGAGCTCGAGCGCCCGCTCCAGATGCGTCACGCCAGCGCCTGAACGAGCCGCCGGTAGCGCGCGCGGCAGGTCCTCGCGCCCGAAGATCGCCGTCGCCGCAGACGAACAGGCTCGGCGCCGGCGTCGTGCAGCTCGCGGATGTTGTCCGGTCCGACGCCGCCGTCGACCTGAACGTGGATCTGCTGCGGGCAGCAACCGCGCGCAGCTGCGCGTATCCGCTCGAGCGACTCCGGCATGAACTGCCTGGCCCGAGTAGCCCGGGTGGATGCTCATGCAGAGCGCCAGGTCGACCTCGGCCTCGCGCGCCGCGCAGCGGCCTCGCTCGACGCTCGTCTCCGGGTTGAACGCGAGACCCGACCTGCAGGCCGTGCTCCCGCGCCTGCGCGACCACCTCGCGCAGGCTCGGGCAGGCCTCGAAGTGGACGGTGACGCTGTCGGCGCCCGCCTCCGCGAACTCCGCGAAGTGACGCTCCGGGTCGTCGACCATCAGGTGGCAGTCGAGCACGCCGCCGTCGTCGGTGGACGATCGGCGCGATCCACTGCGAGCACGATCGGGCCGATCGTGACCGGCGGGACGAAGTGCCCGTCGCCGACGTCGAAGTGGAAGACGCGCGCACTCGGCGCGCAGCAGCACCTCGACCTGCTCCCCGAGCCGCGAGAAGTCGGCCGCGTACAGCGACGGCTCGACCTCGACCGTCCGGATCCAGTCGATCGCCAGCGTCACTGCGCGATCTTACGACGGCTCGATCCGCAGCCGGGCGATGAAGAACCCCGAGGTGCGGTCGCGGTGCGGGCAGCGTGAGCAGGAACTCGGGCCGCTTCGGATGCGCGAACTGCGGCCACTCCTCGCCGAGCGGCTCGGCCTCGAGCCCGCGAGGCGTCGACGACCGCCTCGTTCTCGTCCGCGTTGAGCGTGCAGACCGAGTAGACGACCGTGCCGCCCGGCTTGCACGCGCTCGGCGGCGGCGCGCAGGCAGCGTCGAGCTGGAGCTCGGGCAGCGGCGTCGCCCGCCAGCGCAGGTCGGGCCGGCGCGGCGAGCACGCCGAGGCCCGAGCACGGCGCGTCGACGAGCGCGCGGTCGAAGCCGCGCAGGTCGTCCGGGAGCGCGAGCGCGTCGGCGTTGACGACGCGGACGTTCGTCGCGCCGAGACGCCTGCAGTTCGCCTCGAGCTCGCGCGCGCGCCCTCGGTGCTTCTCGACCGCGACGACCTCGGCGCGCTCGGCGAGCATGCGTCGCCTTGCCGCCGGGCGCGGCGCAGAGGTCGAGGACCCGCTCGCCGGCCTGCGCGCCGACGGCGAGCCCGGCGAGCTGCGAGCCGCGGCTCTGCGGCCAGATCAGCCCGTCCGCGAGCGCCTGCTCGTCGACCCGCTCGACCCGGTAGCGCGCCCGGGATCGTCCGGTCGGCTCGCCCGCCGATCGCCCGCGCCGAGCGCGTGCAGCGCACGACCGTCTCCGGCGGCTCGTTCTGCGCGCGCATCAGCGCGAGCGCTCCTCGTCGGCCCGAAGTCGCGCCACCAGGTCTCTGCGACCCAGTCCGGGTACGAGTGCTTCAGCGCGGCCTCGTCGGGCGTCGTTCCGGAAGGCCGTCGAGCGAGCTCGCGCAGCCCGAGCGCGAGCCGCCGCAGCGACGGCGTTCGTGAACGGGACCGCGCGCTCGAGCCGCGCAGCCGCGGACGAGCTCGACCGACTCGTTGACGGCCGCGTGCGCGCGACCTCGGAGTAGGCGAGCTGGTACGCGCCGAGCCGGAGCGCCGCCCGCACCGGCGGGTCGAGCTTGCGCGACCGGGCGGCGCGCCGAGCGTCTCGATCCCGTGGTCGAGCGTCGCGGACGCGCTGGACCGTCCCGTAGGCGAGCCGCTGCGCGAGCGCCCGGTCGCGCGCGTCGAGGCCTCGGCCGCCGCGGCCGCGAAACGCCCGGTCGGCGTAGGCGTCGTCCTCGAAGACGCGCTGCACGATCTCGAACGCCGCGCGCCGCGCCGGCGAGGCGCTCACCGGAGGCCGCGCAGGAACTCGTCGTAGCTCATGCGCCGCCGCCCGTCGGGCTGCACCTCGAGCGGGCACGAGCTCGCCGTCCTCGATCCGCGCCCGCCAGACCGTCACCGGCCGGCCGTGCAGCTCGCCGCGCGCGCCGATGTGCGGCGAGAGCGCGCGAATCCGGTTGAGCAGCTCCTCGCGGCGGACGGTCCAGGTCGAGCTCGCGATCCTCGGGCGCCGATCTTCTCGGCGTAGGTGACGCCCTCGTCGGGCTGCGGCGTGAGCGTGCGGCTCGGCAGCGCATCCTCGAGCAGCTCGGCGGCGAGCTCCGCGGCACGGGCCGAGACCGCGCCGACGTCGTCCTCGTGCCCGAGCGGGAACGCGCGCTGCGCCGCGATCGGCCCGGCGTCGAGCTCCGCGCACCAGCTTGATGATCGTGACGCCGGTCTCCGTCGTCGCCGGCCATCAGCGCCCGCTCGACCGGCGCGCGCCCGCGCCAGCGCGGCAGCAGCGACGGGTGGACGTTCAGCCAGAGCGCGCGGCTCGAGCAGCGCGCTCCGGGATCAGCACGCCCGTACGCGGCGACGACGACGGTGTCGACCTCGGGCTCGAGGCGTCGTCGAGCCGCTCAGGCTGGCGCACCTCGATCCCGAGCCGCTCCGCGGCCTCCTTCGCCGGCGGCGGCGCCACGCGCCGCCCGCGCCCGCGCGGCCGGTCGGGCCGCGTGAGGCAGGTACGCGATCTCGTGGCTCCGCGGCGAGCCGCTCGAGGACGTCGGCGCCGAGCGGAGCCGTCGCGGCGACGGCGAGACGCATCTAGCCGAACGAGGATCGGCTGCGGGCGCAGCATCGCCGAGCGCCTCGCGCCGCGGCCCTCGGGCGTCGTCCGGTCGAGGATCAGCACGCCGTCGAGGTGGTCGAGCTCGTGCTGGGCGATCCGCGCCGGCAGGCCCTCGAGCTCGAGCCGCACGTCGTTGCCCTCGGCGTCCTGCGCCTCGAGCGGTGAGCGCGATCGTGCCGCTCGACCGGGACGACGCACGCCCTGCAGCGAGAGGCAGCCCTCGTCGTCGCTCTCGCGCTCGTCGCTCGAGCTCGCCACGATCCGCGGGTTGACGACGCGCACCGCGCTCCTGCTCGGGTCGGGCAGGAAGACGAACGACGCGGCGCAGCGACGCCCGACCTGCGTCGCGGCGAGCCCGACTCCGTTGGCGTCGCTGCAGCAGGTGCCGCATCCGCTCGACGAGCGCGCCGCAGGTCGTCGTCGAAGCTCCTCGACCTCGCGCGCCTGCATCCGCAGGACGGGGTCCGGGTACTGGCGGATCTGGGCGAGCGCAAGCTGACGCCGCGCCTCGGCCTCGGGGTCGAGCTTCGTCGTTCCGGACCTCGCCGTGTCTCGTCCGCCACGGCGTGCATCTGTAGGGTCGTCAGAGGGCTCTGTGGGTCGACGTCGACGACCGCGGTCAGCCTCGGCCTTGCGCATCGCCGGGAGCCGCCGCGGCGAGCAGCTGCGCCGCGCGCGCGGCGAGCGCGCCGCGGCTCGTCGGTCTTCGCGACGAGCTGCGCCCGGTGGCGGCCGCGCAGGCGAAGGAGCGGCGCCGGGCCCGAGCAGGCACCGGTCCGCTCGAGGCCCGGCCTGCAGCTTCCTCGAGCAGCGTCCGCGGGCCGTCGCTCGCTCCGGGCCCGAGACGACGACGCGAACGAGGTGGCGGAACGGCGGGTAGCCGAGCTCTCGCCGGCGCGCCAGCTCGTCCGCGAGGAACCGCGGCGACGTCGTGGCGCGCGGCGAGCGTCGAGCGGCCGCGCGTCCGGCTGGAAGGTCTGGACGAGCACGCGGCCCGGCGCGTCGCGGCCGCTGCGCCCGGCGAGCTGCGTGACGAGCTGGAACGTGCGCTCCTCGGCGCGGAAGTCGGGCAGCGCCGAGGCCGGTGTCGGCGTCGACGACCGCGGCCAGCGCGACGCCGGCGAAGTGGTGGCCCTTCGCGACCATCTGCGTGCCGAGCAGCACCGCCCGGTCGGTCTCGCGGAAGCGCTGCAGCGCCGCGGCCAGCTGCTCGGGGTTCGCGGCCGTGTCCGCGTCGAGCCGGATCAGCTCGAGCTCGGGCACCTTCGCCGCCAGCTCGCGCTCGAGCCGCTGCGTGCCCGGCGCCGATCCGCGCGAGCTCGGTCGAGCCGCAGGCCGGGCACGTCGTCCGGCGCGGGCTCCGACGTGGCCGCAGTGGTGGCAGCGGAGCGCCCGTCGCGGTGCAGCACGAGCGCGACGTCGCAGTTCGGGCAGCGGAAGCGTCGTCGCCGCAGGCGCGGCAGTGCAGCGCGCGGCGCGATCCCGCGCCGGTTGAGGAGCAGGATCGCCTTGCCGCCGCTCTCCGCGATCTGCCCGAGCTCGGCGAGCAGCGGCGCCGAGAGCGGGTAGCCGGCCTCGCGGCGGAGGTCGACGATCCGCACCGGCGGCAGCGTGCCGCCGAGCCGCTCGCCGAGCTCGAGCCGCTCGAGCGCGCGCCCAGCTCTCGGGCCGCGGGGTCGCGCTGCCGTACACCGCGACCGCCCCTTCGAGCGCCGCCCGCTTGGCCGCGACCGTGCGCGCGTCGTAGCGCGGGTCGGACTCCTGCTTGTACGACGGCGTCGTGCTCCTCGTCGACGCACGATCAGGCCGACGCCGCGCACCGGCGCGAAGACCGCCGAGCGCGCGCCGACCACGACGCGCGCCTCGCCGCGCGCGATCCGCTCGCGCTCGTCGCGGCGCTCGGCCTCGGTCAGCCCGGAGTGCAGGATCGCGACCGAGTCGCCGAAGCGCGCGCGGAAGCGGCCGACGGTCTGCGGCGCGAGCGCGATCTCCGGCACGAGCACGATCGCCCCGAGCCCGCGCTCGAGCGCCGCCGCGCAGGCCTGCAGGTAGACCTCGGTCTTGCCGCTGCCGGTGGCGCCGTAGAGGCAGGAAGTGGCCGCCGCCGGCGTCGAGCGCGTCGACGATCCGCGCGACGGCCGCTGCCTGCGCGTCGCTCAGGCGCTCGGGCGCCGCCTCGCCCTCGAGCGACTGCCGCTCGCCGGCGGCGCCTGCTCTTCGCGCCGCGGCCGGCGCACGCGGCGCGACCAGCTCGAGCGCCCGCGCCGGCGTCGAGCCGTAGTACTCGGCCAGCCAGAGGGCGAGGTCGACCAGCGTCGCCGGCAGCTCGTGCGACGACCTTCTCGACCGGCAGCGCGTCGCACGCCCTCGGGCGGCGCGTCCACGACGCTCGACGACCACGCCGCGCGCGCGCGCGAACGCCCGAACGGCACCGAGACGACCGCGCCCTTGCCCGCGCCGTCCGGGAGCTCGTACGGTGAACTCGCGCCCGCCGAGCGCGCGCGCGGTGACGAGCGGGACTACGGTGCCGAAGCGCACATCGCCGACGTTAGCGTCGAGCTCGGGCTAGACGCCGGCGGCGACGAGCACGAAGTCCGTGGCGAAGCCGAGGGTCAGCCCGAGGATCAGGCCCCACGCGGTGACGGTCTTGCTCGAGAAGAGGCGGCAGACGTTGAGCAGCTCCATCACGACGTAGAGGATCGAGCCCGCGGCGAGCGTGAGGAAGAGCACCGAGCACGGCGGTCGACGTCCACGCCTGCCCGACGAGCGGTGCCGAAGAAGGTCGGTGCCGCCGCCGATCACGCCCAGGAGCGCCAGGAAGCGCCAGCTCGGCTTCTCGGCATCGCCGGAGAGCGGCGCGACGATGCCGAAGCCCTCGGTCGCGTTGTGCAGGCCGAAGCCGATCACGAGCACGTAGGCGAGGCTGATCTTGTCCGTGGCCGCCGCCTGGCCGATCGCGAGGCCCTCGGAGAAGTTGTGCAGGCCGATCCCGGTGGCGATGAAGAGCGCGAGCCAGCGCGCGGGCGACAGGCCGACGAAGTGCGAGCGCTCGAGCTCGGTCGCCGAGGCGGCGCCCGGGCCGAGGAACGCCTTCCGCCGGCGCGCCTTCATCCAGCGTGTCGTAGTAGACGAGGCTGAGCAGGCCGAGCGCGAAGCCGGCCGAAGGCCAGCGGCCGAGAGCCACGAGAACTGGCTCCAGTCCCTGGCGTTCAGCGCCTCCTCGACGGGCTCGATCGCCTCGACGAGGACGTCCCAGAGGATGAACAGCAGGATCCCGGTCGCGGTGGCGCTGAGGAAGCGCCTTGACGTCCTGGCTGATGCCCTGGAGCCGCCCCATCGGCAGTCCGATGAAAATCGTCGACGCCGGCGAGGGCGCCGAGCAGGAGGATCTGGCCGGTCGACATGCGGTGGCGAGCCTTAGCAGTTCTGTAAGGGTGCCCTTACAAGTGCCCGCGAGTAGAGTTTCGAGACCGTGGCGCAAGGCCATTCCGTCGACGAGTACCTGGAGACGATCTACTTCCTCGCCTTCCCGATCGGCGAGTACCGGCCGCAGACGCAGGGCTCGCCGACGCTCGCCTCCCGGGTCGCCGAGATGCTCGGCGTCTCGCGCGCCTCGGCCGGCGAGATGCTGAAGCGCCTCGAGGCCGAGGGCCTCGTCGAGCGGGGCGAGCACAAGGAGGCGATCCTGACCGCCGACCGGGCGCGAGCGGGCCGAGCGCGTCGTGCGCAAGCACCGGATCATCGAGCGGCTGCTGACCGACTTCATGGGCTACACCGCCGGCCGAGGCCCACGTCCACGCCGACGAGATCGGCGACAGCGTTCAGCGACGACATGATCGAGCGCGATCGAGCGAGCAGCTCGGCCATCCCGACCGCTGCCCGCACGGCTGGCCGGTCGACACCGACTTCGAGCAGGCCGAGAACACGGAGCTCGCGCCGCTCGCCGAGCTCGAGCCGGGCACGCGCGCCGACGATCGTCCGCCTGGCCGAGCACGACGGCGAGCTCCTGCACTGGTTCTACGACCAGGGCTTCGTCCCGGGCACCGACGTCGAGGTGCGCGAGGCGCAGCCGGCGGCCGAGCAGCTGACGGTGCGCCTGGACGGCGACGAGCAGACGATCGCCGAGAAGGCCGCGTCCGGCCTGTTCGTGCGGCCCGCCTAGGCCGAGCGCGCGAGGCGGCGGCGATGCCGGCCGCGGAGCGGAGCGCGTCGGCCTTGTCCGTCCGCTCCCAGGTGAAGTCGTGGTCGTCGCGGCCGAAGTGGCCGTACGCGGCGGTCTTCGCGTAGATCGGCCGGCGCAGGTCGAGGTCGCGCAGGATCGCTGCCGGGCGGAGGTCGAAGTGCTCGTCGGATCGAGCTCTTCGATCCGCGTCGACCGGGATCTCGCTCGGTGCCGAAGCGTGTCGCACGGCGATCGAGACCGGGTGCGCGACGCCGATCGCGTAGGCGACCTGCACCTCGCAGCGGTCGGCGAGCCCGGCCGCGACGACGTTCTTGGCCACGTAGCGGGCCGCGTAGGCGGCCGAGCGGTCGACCTTCGTCGGATCCTTGCCCGAGAACGCGCCGCCGCCGTGACGGGCCGCGCCGCCGTAGGTGTCGACGATGATCTTGCGGCCGGTCAGGCCGGTGTCGCCCATCGGGCCGCCGATCACGAACTTGCCGGTCGGGTTGACGTAGACGAAGTCGCGCGTCGCTCGAGCCGCTTCTCGTCGTACAGGTGCGCGCGGCAGGATCGGGTGCAGCGACGTGCTCGATCGAGGTCGGGCTTGATCAGCGTCTCGGCGTCGCAGCCCGTCGCGCGTGCTGGGTCGAGACGAGGACGCGCTCGATCTCGACCGGGCGCTGGCGGCCGTCGCTCGTCGACCTCGTAGCGCACCGTCACCTGCGCCTTGCCGTCGGGCCGCAGGTACGGGCAGCATCGCCGACCTTGCGCACCTCGGCGAGCCGCTTGCAGATCTTGTGCGCGAGCATGATCGGCAGCGGCATCAGCTCGTCGGTCTCGTCGCGTCGCGTAGCCGAACATCATCCCCTGGTCGCCGGCGCCGACCTGGTCGAGCGGATCGTCGTCTGCCGGGTCGTGCTGCGTCTCGTACGAGGCGTCGACGCCCTGCGCGATGTCGGGCGACTGCTCGTCGATCGCGACGATCGACGCCGCAGGTCTCGGCGTCGAAGCCGTACTCGGCGCGCGTGTAGCCGATCTCCGCGATCCGCTCGCGGACGAGTCGCGGGATGTCGACGTACGTCTCGGTCGTGATCTCGCCGGCGACGACGACGAGGCCGGTCGTGATCAGCGTCTCGCAGGCGACGCGGCCGTTCGGGTCGTCGGCGAGGACGGCGTCGAGGACCGTGTCCGAGATCTGGTCGGCGATCTTGTCCGGATGGCCCTCGGTGACCGACTCCGAGGTGAAGAGGAACTCACGCGGTGCCACGGCGGGGCAGGCTACTTGATCTCGAGAAACGCGTCGAAGCTCCGGGTCTCGCCCGTACGCTTCAGTCCAGGCCAGGAAGGAGCGCAGCGGGCGCAGGTTGTCGAACGTCGTCGCTGGGCAGGTCTCCGCCGGCTGAGGCCGGCGAAGCCCTGGATCAGCGGCATGAGGTTCTTGATGTCGATGAACACCACCCCGCCCGTCGTGTCCGGCATGCCCGCGGCGTCCTGCTGCCTCCTTGAAGTCCGCGCTGTCCGGCAGGTGCTCGCCTGGAGCGCCGTACTGAGCGATCCCATTCACGCCGGTCGTGATCAGCGATCTTGCCGCCGGTCTCGCCGTAATGGATCGCGAACTGGCCGAAGTTGACCGTCTTGACCTCGTGCCCGCCCTGGGTGCCGGACTCGACCTTGCCGCCGGCCATCGCCGCAATGTGCTCCGCCAGCGTGTCGAGCGTCGAGAGCGCCGTTGCTCTCGTCAGCTTCGGCTCGAGGACGAGGCGTCACCTCCGGGATCAGGGCGCCGGGCCGCACGTAGAGCGCGATCTCGTTGCGGATCAGGTCGAGCACGTCGTCGTAGCGGAACGCCGAGCGACGCCTCGAATCGCTTCAGCGCCTGCGCGAGCATCGGGTTCTCCTCGAGCTTCTCGATCTGGTCGGCCGGTGCCCGACCCGTCGACGTTGAGCAGAGGCGAGCGCATCGCCGGGGACGCCTCCGAGGAGCTTCGAGGCGAAGTCGGCGCCGCCGAGGTTGCCGCCGTTCAGGCGCCGTGGACGCGGATGCCGTCGTCCTCGGCGCTCGCGGCAGCCGCGACGTAGCCGGACGCCTGTCGAGCCCACCGAAGGCGGACGCGCCAAAGCGCGAGCCCGATTTCTTGGCCGCTTGCCGGATCGCAGCGTTCAGCTGCTGCCCGTCGACGAACGCCTTCGCGAGCGTCTCGCCCGAGACCTGGCCGAGCGCCTCCTTGTAAGTCGCGTCGTTGGCGAGCGTCTCGCCGCCGCCCGCGAGCGACTCGGTCGATCGAGGCCTGCTTGTCGGAGAGCGCGTACCAGCCGTCGACCTCCCGGTAGACCGCCCTCTCGCCGGCCGAGTCGTTCGCGTTCAGCTTCGGCGACGAGCGCCTTGAACTGTCGGGGTCGTCGGGCTTGGTCAGCGCAACGACCGCGGTGTCGCGTCGTCGCACTGCCGAGGCGCGACCGCGAGGTCGACCTCTGGCCCGAGCGCGGGCTCGACGTCGTCGTTGAAGTCGACACTCCTGCTTCGCGAACGCCTGCTCGATCCGGGCGAGCGCCTTGTCGCGGCCAGGAACTTCTTCGCCAGCTCGTCGAGCTGCTTCCACTGGCTCGACTCGAGATCGCTGTTCGACCGTCACGAATGCGACGACGCCCGGCCGCACGAGCTTCGCGCCCGACTCGCTGCTCGAGGAGGCCTTCGTACCGGTGCTGCCGCAGCCCGAGACCGCGCAGGCCAGCGCCGCGAGCAGGGCGATCGAAAGGGCTCTGAGCAGACGTGTCATTCGCGAGTGGGCTGGCGGCCCATCAAATCTCGCAGCTAAGTCGTACAAATCCTGCTCCGTCAAGCACCTGGCAGACGCCTTCGGTGATGGGCAGCTCGATCCGAGGCGCCGCGAGAGGTCACGCAGGACGGGCGCGGTCGTCAGGCCCTCCGACGGTGCCGATCTCGGTCGGCGGCCTCCTCGGGCGAGCGCGCCTGGCGATCAGCTCGCCGGCCCGCGCGGTTGCGTCCGTGGCGGCTCCAGCAGGTGACGATCAGGTCGCCCATGCCCGGCGAGGCCCGGAGAACGTCTCCGGACGGGCGCCGCAGGCTCTCGCCGAGCCGCGCCATCTCGGCGAGGCCTGCGCGTGATCAGCGCCGCCTTCGCGTTGTCGCCGAGCCCGAGCCCGTCGACGCCGCCGGCCGCGAGCGCGATCACGTTCTTGGCGGCGGCGCAGCAGCTCGACGCCGACGACGTCGTCGTTGACGTAGACGCGGAAGACCATCGAGTTGATCGCCTCCTGCAGCTCGAGCGCGAGCGCCGCGTCCTCGCTCGCGATCACGGCCGCCGCCGGCAGGCCCGTCGGCGATCTCCTCCGCGATGTTCGGGCCGGAGAGCACGGCGACCGGACGGCCGCTCGACGAGCGTCGAGAGGCGGCTCGCCGGTCGCGGGGTCGAGACCCTTGGTCAGGCTCAGCACCGGCGCCGCGCCCGGCAGCGCGCGACGACCTCGGCCGAAGGCGCTGGCTCGGCACGGCGACCACGTGCAGGTCGACGCCGGCGAGCGCGGCGTCGTCGACCGTCGTCGCGGCGACACCGCGCAGGTCGACGCTCGGGAGGTAGCGCGGGTTGCGGCCCGTCTCGTCGATCGCGCGCGCCTGCTCCGGGTCGCGGCAGGCGAGCGTCACGTCGTGGCCGCGCGGTCGGCGAGCAGGCCGCGAGAACGCCGTCCCCCACGACCCGGCTCCGACGACCGCCGATCCTCATCACGACTGTCCTCACGAAGTCGATCGACACGGGCACGCCCTCGAGCTCGAAGCGCTCGCGCAGCTGGTTCTCGACCCAGTAGCCGTAGTCGCGCGTGATCGAGGCCGGGATCGTTGACGAAGAAGCGGAAGCGCGGCGGGCGCGTGCTGCACCTGCGTCCCGTAGAGGAGGTTCAGCCGCCTGCCGCCTCTGCGCCGGCGGCTCGCGCGCCTCGCGCAGCTCGCCGAGGAAGCGGTTCGAGCTCGCCGGTCGGGATCCGGGCCGTGTGCTTCGCGAACAGCCGCTCGACGCGGTCGAGCAGCCGCGTCGATGCCGCGGCCGGTCTTGGCGGAGACGGCGATCGATCGGCGGCCGCTGGCGCAGGCTGCGCTCGAGCCGCGGCCGCGACGTCCTCGATCTCGACGCTGCGCGACGTCCCACTTCGAGAGCGACGACGAGCGTCGAGCAGCTGCGCCTTGCGCGCGACGTCGGCGACGGCGAGATCCTGGTCGACGAGGCCCTCGCGCGCGTCGACGAGGACGAGCGCGACGTCGGCGCGCTCGGCGGCGTCGAGCGCCCGCAGCTCCGAGTAGTACTCGATCCCCTGCCGCTGCTTGCGCTTGCGCCGCATGCCCGCCGTGTCGACGAGGACGAACGTCGTGTCGCCGCGCTGCAGCACGGTGTCGATCGCGTCGCGCGTCGTGCCCGGGCGTCTCGAGACGATCACGCGCTCCTCGCCGAGCGAGCGCGTTCAGCAGGCTACGACTTGCCGACGTTCGGCCGGCCGAGGATCGCGACGCGGATCGCGTCCTCGCCGACCTCCGCGCGCGCCGGTGCCCGGGAGGCAGCGTCGACGATCGCGTCGAGCAGGTCGCCGGTGCCGTGGCCGTGCAGCGCCGAGAGCGGGATCGGGTCGCCGAGGCCGAGCCGGTGGAACTCGAGCGCGAGCGCGTCCTGCGCGCGGATCGTCGATCTTGTTCGCGAGCACGAGCACCGGCTTGCGCGCGCGGCGCAGGATCTCGCGCGATCTCCTCGTCGCCCGGCGTGATGCCCGCGCTGCGCGTCGACGACGAAGAGCACGAGGTCGGCCTCGGCGATCGCCGCGCGCGCCTGCTCGGCGATCGAGCGCGTCGATCGGCGTCGCGTCGGCGATGTCGACGCCGCCGGTGTCGATCAGCCGGAACCGCGTGCCGTTCCACTCGCAGACGAGCTCCTTGCGGTCGCGCGTGACGCCCGGCGTCTCGTGCACGACCGCCGCGCGCGTGCCGGTCAGCCGGTTGACGAGCGTCGACTTGCCGACGTTCGGGAAGCCGACCACCGCGACCGTGCCGGCGAGCTCGTCTCGGCATCGGCCTGGCCGGCTGGCGCGCGCGGACGAGCTGCCTCGATCTGGTCGACGACGTCCTCGACGTCGAGGTCGGTCGTGTCGATCTGGATCGCGTCCTCGGCCGGCTGCATCCGCGCGCGCGTCGCTCTCGTCGCGGAGCGCGCAGGTCGGTGGCGAGCGCGTCGGCGCCGATCTCCGGCCGCTCGGCCAGCCGCCGGTCGCGCGCGCACGCCGCGATCGGCGTTGAGGTAGACCTTCACCTCGGCGCCGCGGGGCGACGACGGTGCCGATGTCGCGGCCCTCGATCACGACGTCGCCGTCGTCGGCGAGCTCCCGCTGGCGCTCGCGCATGACCTCGCGCACCTGCGGGATGGCGCGCGACGACGGGACGAGGCTGGTCGATGTCGGCGCTTGCGGATCGCGGCGGTGACGTCGGTGCCGGCGATGAAGACGCGGCCGCTGCTCGTCGAAGCTCGACCGGGTTCTCGGCGCGCGAGCTCGCCGAGCCGCTCGCCCGTCGTCGAGCGGGACGCCGCTGCTGCCGCGCGAGCCAGGTGAGCGCGCGGTACATCGCGCCCGTGTCGAGGTAGCGGAAGCCGAGCCGCTCGGCGAGCGCGCCGGGCGACCGTGCTCTTGCCGGCCCCGGCCGGCCCGTCGATGGCGACGATCATCGTCTGTGTGACCGAGTCGAGGCAGCTCGAAGAACCCGGGGAAGCTTACAGCGACCGCCTCGGCGCCCTCGAGCTCGACGCCCTCGCGCGAGACGAGGCCCGGCGACCGCGCCGAGCATCGCGATCCGATGGTCGCCGTGCGAGCTCATGCCCCCGCCCTCGGGCGGGTAGGCACCCCTCTCACCCCGAAGCCATCGTCGCGCGCCGTGATGCGGATGCCAAGGGCTCGGAGCGCAGTTGTCACGGTTTCGATCCGGTCCGTTTCCTTTGCGCGCAGCTCTCGTGCGCCTGTCGACGCGGCTCTCGCCGCGCGCGCATCGCCGCGGCGAGCGCGAACAGCGGCAGCTCGTCGATCAGCCGCGGCACCTCGTCGGCCTCGACCGTCGGTCGCGACGAGCTCGGCGGACTCGCACCTCGAGGTCGCCGACCGGCTCGCCGCCGATCCGCGCGCCGGTTGAAGACCGTGATCCGCGCGCCCATCCGCTCGAGGACGTCGAGCAGGCCCGGTGCGCGTCGGGTTGAGGCCGACGCCGTGGATCGTGCAGCTCCGAGCCGGGCAGCAGCGTCGCCGCGACGATGAACGGCGCCGCCGAGGAGAAGTCGCCCGGGACGTCGATCTCGCGCGAGCTCGCAGCCGCTCGGCCGGCCCGACCGCGACGCTGCCCCGGCGCCGCGTGCACCGCGCGCGCCGGCCGCGCGCGAGCATCCGCTCGGTGTGGTCGCGCGTCGGCGACGGGCTCGACGACGGTCGTCGCGCCGTCGGCGTAGAGGCCCGCGAGCAGGACGCACGACTTCACCTGGGCGCTCGCGACCGGCAGCTCGTAGCGGATCGCCGTGCAGCGCGCCGCCCGTCGATGCGCGAGCGGCAGGCTGCCCGTCCGTCGGTCTCGACGCGCGCGCCCATCTGCGGCGAGCGGCTCGGCGATCCGCTCCATCGGCCGCGCGCTGAAGCGACTCGTCGCCGGTCAGCTCGAAGCGCTGCCCTCCTGCCCGGCGAGGATCCCGGCGAGCAGCCGCAGCGAGCGTGCCGGCGTTGCCGCAGTCGATCGGCTGCCGGCGCCTCGCGCAGCCCGCGCAGGCCGGCGCCCGCGACGCGCAGCGTCGTCGACGTCGTCCTCGTCGACCGTGACGCCGAGCGCGCGGACGGCCGCGATCGTCGACTCGGTGTCGGCCGAGCGGCCGAAGCCCGCGATCGCGCGTCTCGCCGTCGGCGATCGCGCCGAGCAGCACCGCGCGGTGCGAGATCGACTTGTCGCCGGGCACGGCGATGTGCCCGACGAGCCGCCGTCGCGGCTCGATCTTCATTCGGCCGAGCACCGGCGCGACGACGACGCCGTAGCCCTGCGCCTCGAGCAGCGCCGCCGCGCGCTCGGCCTCGTCCTCGCCGGTCGACGAGCAGCGTGAGCGTGCCGCCGCGGTCGGGCGAGACGTGGTGGAGCTCGAAGTCCTCGATGTTGATCCGCTCCGCGCCGAGCGCCTGCGTGATCCCGGCGAGCACGCCGGGCCGGTCGGGCACGTGCACCGCGCAGCCGCTGCAGCTCGCCCGGGTCGCGCGTAGCGCGTCCGCGAGCATCCGGCGCCGGTTGCCGGCCGCCTCGCCGATCCAGCGCGCGAGGAAGCCGGCGTCGCCGCGCGTCGAGCGCCGCCTCGAGCTGCTCGACCCGGCGGCGGTGCTCGGCGAGCGACTCGCGCGAGCGCGTCGCGCGTTGTCGAGGAAGATGTCGACCCAGATGCGCGGGTTCGCGCCGGCGACGCGGGTCATGTCGCGGAGCGAGCCGCCGGCCGCCGCGAGCGGCTCGTGGCCGTCGATCGCGCGCCGCGCCGGCCTGGTTGACGAGCAGGTTCGCGAGCGCGTGCGGCAGGTGGCTCGTCAGCGCGACGAGCCGGTCGTGCGCCTGCCGGGTCGATCGCGACCGGCACGGCGCCGAGCGCGGCGACGAAGCCGTGCACGAGCCGGTAGCGGCGCGGGTCGGTCGTCGGTCAGCGGCGTCAGGAACCAGGTCGCGCCCTCGAAGAGCTCCGCGCTCGCGTGCTCCGGCGCCGCGCGCCTCGGCGCCGCAGACCGGGTGGCCGCCGACGAAGCGCGCCGAGCCGCCGCGGCCGCGCAGACGCCGCCCTTCGTCGAGCCGACGTCGGTGACGGTGCGTCTGTCGCCGCTCGCCTCGAGCACCGCCCGCACCTGGCGCGGCAGAGCTGGGCGACCGGCGCGGCGACGACGGCGAGGTCGGCGCCGGCGACCGCATCCACGAGCGAGCCCGCCGGCTCGTCGACCGCGCCGCGCTCGCGCGGCGGCCGCGAGCGCCGCCGGGTCGGGGTCGCAGCCGACGACCCGCGCCGACGCCGGCGCCGCTTGGCGCGCGAGCGCCGACCGAGGCCCCGATCAGGCCCGTGCCGATCGACCGCCAGCGCTTCCCACCTCCACGGGCGGGAGGCTATCCCGCGCGAGCAGGGCCGGCCCCATCCCCAACCCCCACCCACCCCGGGAAAATCGAGGCTAGCTGTGCAGTCGTCGTGACAGGTGTGAGACGGCTTTGTGCCGGGGTGCTTTCCGGCTTGTCCAGCACGCGCTGCGCACCAGTTAGCCGATGCGCTTGCCGAGCAGCTCGGCGACCGTCGCGCATCTCGTCGCGCGAACTCGCCGAACTCGGCCGTCGGGATCTGCTGCGGCCGCGTCGCAGAGCGCCTCCTCGGGCTCGCGGGTGCGACTCGACGATGATCCCGTCCGCGCCGACCGCGGCGGCCGCGCGCGCGAGCGGCAGCACGAGGTCGCGCCGGCCCGCCGCGTGCGACGGATCGACGATCACCGGCAGGTGCGTCTCGCTGCTTCAGCACCGGCGACCGCGCCGAGGTCGAGCGTGAAGCGCGTCGCCGTCTCGAACGTCTTGATCCCGCGCTCGCAGAGGATGACCTGCTCGTTCCCTCCTCGAGCGACGTACTCGGCGGCCATCAGCAGCTCCTCGACCGACGCCGACAGCCCGCGCTTGAGCAGCACCGGCTTGTCCGCGCGTGCCGACCTCGGCGAGCAGCAGGAAGTTCTGCATGTTGCGCGCGCCGATCTGGATCACGTCCGCGATCTCGAGCGACCGCCTCGACGTGCGCGCGGATCCATCAGCTCGGTCACGACCGGCAGGCCGGTCTCGCTCTCGCGCCTCGCGCGAGGATCGTCAGCGCCTCGTCGCCGAGGCCCTGGAACGTGTACGGCGACGTGCGCGGCTTGAACGCGCCGCCGCGGCAGCATCGTCGCGCCGGCCTGCGGCGACCGCGCGCGCGGTCGTCGAGCGTCTGCTCGCGCGTACTCGACCGTGCACGGCCCGGCGATCAGCCCGAAGTAGCTCGTCGCCGATCCGCCTGCCCGTCGACCTCGATCACCGTCGGGTCGGGCGAGACCTCGCGCGAGACGCAGCTTGTACGGCTTGAGGATCGGCAGCACCTGCTCGACGCCGGGATAGCCCTCGAGCGGCAGCGTCGCGAGCAGCTCGCGCTCGCCGATCGCGCCGATCACCGTCGCCTCGCGCCCGTGCGTCACGCGCGCGTCGCACCCCGGCCTCCTGCAGCCGCGCGAGCGACGTGCTCGGTCTGGTCGGGCGTCGCGCCGCGCGCCCATCACGATCAGGAGCTCCGGTGATCCGTTCGCGGCCACGATCCGGTTGAGTGTAGTTGCGATACCTGAGCGCGAATGCGCATCTTCTGCGGCATCCAGCCCACGGGCGACGAAGCACCTCGGCAACTACATCGGCGGCTTCCGCCAGTACGCCGCGACGCAGGAGCAGGGCGAGGCGTTCTTCTGCATCGTCGACCTGCACTCGATCACGCGTCGACTACGACCCGGACGACCTGCGCGAGCGCGACGCTCGACCTCGCGCGCGATGCTGTTCGCGACCGGGCTCGACCCCGAGCGCTCGACCGTCTTCGTGCAGAGCCACGTCACCGCGCACGCCGAGGCGGCCTGGCTGCTGTCGGCTCGGTGACGAGCTTCGGCCAGCTGCGGCCGGATGACGCAGTTCAAGGACAAGGGCGACCGAGCAGGAGTTCGTCTCGGCCGGGCTCTTCACCTACCCGGTGCTGATGGCGGGCGACATCCTGCTCTACCAGACCGACATCGTCCCGATCGGCGACGACCAGCGCCAGCACCTCGAGCTCGCGCGCGACGTCGCCGAGCGCTTCAACTCGCGCTTCGGCGAGACGTTCACGCTGCCCGAGGGCGTCTACCCGGAGGTCGGCGCGCGGATCATGGACCTGCAGGAGCCGAGCGAGAAGATGTCGACGACCGGCGGCACCGCGCAGGGCACCGTGCTGCATCGCTCGACCCGCCGGACGTGATCCGCAAGAAGTTCAAGATCGCGGTCACCGACTCCGGGCGCGAGGTGCGCCACGACCGCGGACGAAGCCGGGCGTCTCGAACCTGATCGAGATCATGTCGCGTCGCGACCGGCGAGCCGATCGCGGCGATCGAGGCGCGCTACGACGGCGGCGGCTACGGCGCAGTTCAAGGCGGACGTCGGCGAGGCCGTCGTCGCGCTGCTCGAGCCGATCCAGCGAGCGCTACCGAGGAGCTGCGCGCCGACCCGGCCGAGCTGCAGCGCCTGCTCGCGCGTCGGCGCCGAGAAGGCGCGCGCGGCCTCGGCGCCGACGCTCGAGCACGATGTACGAGCGCATGGGCTTCGTGCGCCCGTCAGACGCACCTCATTGAGGTTTCGATACGCGGTCCTGTAGATTCGCACCCGGGCAGACAGGACAGGACTACGAAGGAGGGCCACATTGAAGGGGAGAGCATGGAGCGTCCTCGCCGTGGTCGCCGTCGCTGGGTTGACGGCGATCGCGGTCGCTGGCCTCGGCACGGTGCAGTCCGCGACCGGCAGCCCGCCGCCACCGCCCGGGGCAGCTGTCAGTTCGCGAACGGCATCCAGCACGTCATCTACATCCAGTTCGACAACACCCACTTCCTGCGGGACAACGCCGAACGTCCCGTCGGACCTCGAGCAGATGCCGCACCTGCTCGAACTTCATCACGCGGCAACGGCACGCTGCTGACGAACGACCACACCGTCGCTGATCTCGCACACCGCGACCGGGATCCTGACGCTCGCTCACCGGCGTCTACCCGGATCGCATGGGCCAGCCGGTGTCGAACAGCTTCCGCTACTTCAAGACCGACGGCACGACACGCACCGGCGTCTCGTTCGCCTACTGGACGGCGCCGCTGTTCGACCCGGCCGGCCAGCACGCACCGACACGACGCCCGGAGATGATCAACGAGAACGGCAAGATCGCTCCGGCGCCGTGGGTGCCGTACACGCGGGCCGGCTGCGACGTCGGCGCAGTCGCGACGGCGAACACCGATCCTCGAGAACACGGCGATCGACATCCCGACCGTGTTCGGCGCCGGCTCGCCGGAGGCGATCGAGGTCGCCGGCGACAGCCGGCCTCGGCACGCAGCGTTCGCCGACTTTGTCGGCATCGGCGTCCACTGCGCGCCAGGGCTCCGCGCTCTGCGCGGCCGCGACACAACGCGCAAGCCGACCTGCTGCCCGGACGAGCCCGGCGGCTACACCGGCTTCAACGGCCTGTTCGGGGCGAAGTACGTCAACCCGGTGATCAAGCCGAGCGGGCCCGATGACGGACCTCGACGGCAACGTGATCCAGGACGCGACCGGCCACATCGGCTTCCCGGCTTCGACGGCATGGAGGCGACCGTCTCGCTCTCGCTGGGTCGCGCAGATGCAGGAGGCCGGCATTCCGGTCACCTACGCGTACATCTCGGACGCCCACGACGGGCACGGCAACTGCCGGCAACATCCACTTCGCGTACGGGCCCGGCGAGGCCGGCTACGTGCAGCAGCTGCACGACTACGACCTGCGCGTTCCAGCAGTTCTTCGACCGGCTGGCCGCCGACGGCATCAACAAGTCGAACACGCTGTTCGTCTTCACCGTCGACGAGGGCGACCACTTCGTCGGCGATCCAGCCGACCCCGGCGGGCTGCGACGGCGTCAACGTCGCCGTGCACGCTACAACCGCGTCGGCGAGATCAACGCCGACCTGCGGCGCATGATCTACACGCAGTTCGGCGACACGACGCTGTTCTCGGTCCACTCGGACGACGCGCCGACCGTCTACGTCAACGGCACGCGCCCAGCCTTCGCGACCAGACGGATCCCGGTCGTCGCGCAACCTCGAGCGGGAGATGGCCAGCTGCAACTGGCTGAACCCGTACACCGGCGCGGTCGAGAACAACATCATGGTCGCGCTCGCCGACCACACGGAGATGAAGACGCTGCACATGGTCACGGCGGATCCGTTCCGGACGCCGACGTTCACGCCGTTCGCCGATCCCGACTGGTTCTTCTTCGCCACCGGCGGGCACGCCGGCAACCTGCGCGACGCCGGCCGCCTGCGCCTTCATTCCCGGCGCGGACGAGCCAGAGCTTCGCCTGGAACCACGGCGACATCCAGGACGAGATCGCCTCGACCTGGGTCGGCTACGTCGGGCCGGGGATCAGGCACCTCGGCGACGACAACGCCATCTGGACCGACCACACCGACCATCGTCCGACGCTGCTGACGCTGCTCGGCCTGAGGGACGACTACCAGACGGACGGTCGCACCGTCACCGCAGATCGCCAACGAGAACGCGCTGCCCGGTCAGCCTGCGGGTGCACCATCCGTGGCTCGAGCGGCTGCGGCGCAGCCGTACAAGCAGCTGATGGCGTCGCTTCGGCTCGTTCTCGATGGACACCCTCGTCGCCTCGACGGCCGCGCTCTCGAGCAACTCGACCGGCGACGCGACCTACACGACGATCGAGGGCGAGATCCAGGATCTGACGAATCAGCGCAACGCTCTCGCCGCTGAGATCCGCGCCGGCATCAACGACGCGGAGTTCAGCGACGTCAAGCTGAGCGAGCACCAGATCAACGACTGGATCGTCCGGTCGAACGCCTTGCTCCAGCAGGCGCACGACCTGGCGGCATCGTCCTAGCAGTTCCTGATTCGGAGGGCCGGGCCTGCGCGCCCGGCCCTCCACCCTTTTCTCTGCGGCGCTGTTAGCGTTCGCGTACCGCCGTAGTTCGACAGAGAAAGGGAGACTCTGATGAGACGACTCACGGCGTTCGCGGCGACCGCTGGCGCGTTCGCGTTGATGATCGCCGGCAGCGCAACACCCGCGAACGACTCCAGGCTTCAAGACGGCGAAGCCGCCGTACCTGTACCGATCGCGCCTGGTGCGGCGACCGATCCGATCATCTCGACGGGCGACATCGTCGGCGGCTACCAGATGTCCGGAATCCCGGACGGGCTCGGCGCCTTCAAGGACGCCGGCGACACGCTCCAGGTCTTCGAACCACGAGCTCGGGATCACGTTCCCGGATCCTCCCGGGGTCGACACGCGGATCTCGCAATTGACGCTCAACCGGGCGACCCACGGCGTGGTCGCCGCCCAGTACCGCTTCACCGGCGCCGAGGGCTTCGAGCGCTTCTGCTCGTCGACGCTCGAGACGATCAACAGGCACGCCGTACTACCTGATCGGCGAAGAGGCGATTCCCGCCCGCCATGACGGCAGCTCCATCGTCATGAACGCCCAGACAGGAGCGTGGATCGGAAACGCCGCAGTTCGGCCACTTCGAGCATCGAGAACGTCGTCCCGCGTGCCGAACGTCAGGAAGTTCATGCTCGTCTCGACGGAGGACAACTTCCGCGTCGGCGTTCCTCGTACCTGTTCGCGTACATCGCGGACCCGCCCGCGACGCGGTCTCAGGGCGATCCTGCGCACGGGAGCCTCTACGCGTGGCGCGCGCTCAACCCTGCCGAGACGGGGGTTCACGATGGCGAAGGCGACACGGTGCAGGGTGAGTTCGTGCCGATCTGCAGGGCCGAAAACGTGAACGACGTCACGCTCAAGGCCGCAGCGACGGCGCGGGGCGCGTTCAGGTTCGCCCGCCTCGAAGACACGGCGGTCGCCTTCCAGCGGTCGGGCAGGCTTTACTTCTCCGACACCGGCAAGGCAGGCGAGGCGACGCTCAACGGGCGGATCTACCGCCCTCGACATCGACCCGTCCGACCCAACCCACGCGTCGGTGACCTTGGAGCCTCGACTCGACCGTCGACGACATGGCGAATCCCGACAACCTCGACCTCGCCGCAGTCGCTGATGATCCAGGAGGATCGCGAGAACCCGAACCGCACGCAGTACGGCCGCATCCTCCAGTACGACCTCAACAGCGGCTCACTGACGCCGGTGGCGCGGGTTGACACGACCGTCGGGCTGCCGGGCCAGTGGGAGTCGTCCGGGATCATCTGGGCGGGGAACCTCCCCGGCGGCGGCTGGTGGCTGACGGACGTCCAGGCGCACACGCTCACGGCGCCGCAGCCTGGCCCGGACCTGGTGCCCAACTCAAGCGTGGGCGAAGACGGGCAGCTGGACGCGCTCTTCGTTCCGCGGGAGCTAGCTACGTAAGCGACTGGAGCCGGGCGACCTCGCCCGGCTCCAGCTCGCGCCACGCGCCGGGCTCGAGCCCTTCGAGCGTCGAGGCCCGCGTAGCCGGCTGCGGTGCAGCCGCGTGCACCGGGTGGCCGACCGCGGCGAGCATCCGCTTGACCTGGTGCTTGCGGCCCTCGTGGAGGGTCAGCTCGAGCGGCTGACGGCGCCGAGGCGGCGCGGCGCGCGGCGGGCGCCGTGACGCCGTCCTCGAGCTCGACGCCCTCGCGTCGAGCGCGCGCGAGCGCCTCGTCGAGGGCTCGCCCTCGACCTCGGCGACGTAGACCTTCTCGACGCCGTAGCGTGGGTGCGCGAGCCGGTGCGCGAGCTCGCCGTCGTTCGTCAGCAGCAGCGCGCCGGTCGTGTCGGCGTCGAGGCGGCCCGACCGGGACGACCCGCGCCGGCGTGGTCGACGAGGTCGACGACGGTCGGGCGCGCCCGTGCGGGTCGCGCGCGGTCGTGACCGACGCCCGCCGGCTTGTGGCAGGAGGACGTAGGCGAGCGGCTGACGCTCGACGCGCGCGGCCGTCGACCTCGACGCGGTCGCGCGCCGACGAAGGTGTTCAGCTCGCCCGGGCTCGCCGTTGACCGTCACGCGGCCGGCCTTGATCAGCTCGTCCGCCCCGCGACGCGAGGCGACGCCGGCCCTGGCGAGGTAGCGCATTCAGCCGCATACGCCGCCATTATTCGGGAGCCGTGCCGCACTACGTCTCGCTGATGCGCTGGACGTCGCAGGGAGTCGCCGGGCCTCCGGCGTGGCGCGAGCGGGTCGAGGAGGGCGAGCGGATCATCGAGGAGGCGGGCGGGACGCTGATCGGCGTCTACGTGACGCTCGGCCGCTACGACGTGGTCGAGATCTTCGAGGCGCCCGACGACGACACCGGCGGCCGAGATCCTGATGAAGCTGCAGCGCCACGGCGCCGAGCACACGGAGACGCTGCGCGCGCTTCACGCGCGACGAGGCCGAAGCGATCATCCGGAAGCTCTGAGCCCGGCCAGCACAGAAGTCACACATTCGTCACGGTTAGCACAGACGCGTGCGCGGTTCGTGGGTACGCTCAGAGCGGGCGGCGGGTGGAACCGTCATCCCCACCCAGGGTGGGGAACGCGCGCTGAACTACTAAAGGTGGCGACTCCGATGGCTACGCGCCGCGGCGCTCGGCTACCGCTTCGAGCCGCTCGCGGATCTGGCCCGCGTCCTCGCCGACGTCGTCCAGGCGCGGCAGCGCTGAGAGCGACTCGAGCCCGAAGACCCGCTCGAAGAGCGGCGTCGTCCGGTAGCGCACCGCCCCGCCGACGCCGTCCTCGCGCCCGGCCTCGGCGATCAGCCCGCGCTCGACCAGGCCGGCGACGACCGAGTCGGCGGCGACCCCGCGGATGCGCGCGATCTCCGGCCGGCTGACCGGGCCGAGGTAGGCGACGATCGCAAGCGTCTCCAGCGCCGCCGCCGAGAGCCCGCGCTCGACCGGCCGCTCGAACAGCCGGCCGCACGCCTCGGCGGCCTCGCGCGACGCGCGGAAGGCCCAGCCGCCGGCGACGTGCTCGAGCACGATTCCGCTGCGGCCCTCGCGCGTAGCGCTCGCCGAGCAGGCCGCAGCGCCGTCTCGACGCGCTCGGCGTCGTCGTTCGCCGCCGCGGCGAGCTCGTCGACCGACAGCGGCTGCGAGCGCGACGACCAGCAGCGCCTCGACCGTCCGCGCGAGCCGGTCGACCGGGCTCGCGGTGATCAGGCGGAGCGGGCGGTCCATGTCCGAGTCTCCTCTCCTCGAGCGTCGCGACGCGCCGCAACGCGGATCGGCGCGAACGGCGCGGCCTGCTCCAGCGCGACCTCGCCCGCGCTGCGCAGCTCGAGCAGCGCGAGGAAGGCGACCGCCTGCTCGATCGCGCGACATGCCCGTCGACTTCCGCGTCGAGGTCGAAGCACGCCTGCGCCGCCGCAGCACCGCGCGGAAGCGCTCGAGGAACTGCGCGACCGGCGGGAAGCGCAGCGCCATGTGCGCCGAGCGAGACCGGCGGCGGCTCGGCCGCGAGCGCCCGCAGCGCGCGCGACCAGCGCCTCCGGCTCCTGCGGCGCGAGCCGCCGCTCCGACCCGGCGGCGCGAGCGGCGCCGGCCCGAGCCGGAAGAAGCGGTCGCGCTCGCCTCCAGCCGCTCGGCCAGCCAGGCCGCCGCCTCCTTCGCGCGCCGGTACTCGGCCGAGCCGCCGCGCCGAGCTCCTCGGCCGCCTCCTCGGGCTCGAGCTCGACAGCTCGGCCTCCTCGTCCGGGAAGAGCCCGCGCGCCTTCAGCTCGAGCAGCGCCGCGACGAGCACGAGGAACTCGCCGCACGCCTCGAGGTCGAGCTCGCTCGCGCTCGGCGAGCCGCTCGCACGAACGCGACGACGATCCCGGCGACGTCGACCTCGGCGCAGGTCGAGCTCCTCCTGCAGGACGAGCGTCAGCAGCAGGTCGAACGGGCCCTCGAACGCGTCGAGGTCCAGCTCGAGCTCGCGCACGATCCACGCGCGCGGAACCTAGCGGCGCGGCCGGACGCGGCCCTCGGGATCGCCATCGCCGGCCCCTCGGGCTCGCGCCGCGGCGCCGCCGACGGCCGGCCGCGGCCCGTCCTCGCCGCCGCGGAGGAACTGCCACCAGACGAAGAACGCGGTCGAGCAGACGAAGACGACGATCGAGACCCACGCGTTCAGCCGCAGCCCGGCGAAGTGGTGCGCCGGGTCGATCCGCGAGCAGCTCCTCGAAGAAGCGCCCGAAGCGTGTAGTACGAGACGTAGAGCGCGAACAGCGCCGGCGGCTTGAACCGGAAGCGCCGGTCGAGCCAGCAGCAGGAGCCCGACGCCGACGAGGTCGTAGATGAACTCGTAGAGGAAGGTCGGGTGGAAGGTCGCGTGTCCTGCGGTAGCCGGCGACGCGGTGCTCGGAGTCGATCTTCAGCCCCCACGGCAGGTCGGTCGGCTTGCCGTAGAGCTCCTGGTTGAACCAGTTGCCCCAGCGGCCGATGCCCTGCGCGAGCAGCAGGCCCGGCGCGACCGCGTCCATGAAGTCGCGCACGCGCGCGCCCGACGCGGCGCACGACGATCGCGCCGGCGAGGCAGCCGAGCAGGATCCCGCCCCAGACGCCGAGCCCGCCCTGCCAGACCGCGAAGACGCCCTTCCACTTCGGGCTCGAGACCTCGTTCCAGCTCGTGATGTCGTGGTAGGCGCGCGCGCCGACGATCCCGAACGCGACGCCCCAGACCGCGACGCGGAGGACGAGGTCCCAGTCGCCGCCGCGCCGCACCCAGCGCACGCCGGTCAGCCAGATGCACGCCGCGATCGCGAGCAGCAGCATCAGGCCGTACATGTGGATCGTCAGCGGCCCGAGGTCGATCGTGCCGGTGTGCGGCGACGGGATGAAGGCTAGGACTCACCGGGCTGGACATTCTGCCCAGGCAGCCTGCAACGCGCTGCCGACTAGATCAGAATCTCGATCGCCAGTCTCGTACGGGCAGCCCAGCGCCGATCGAGCTCGACCGCGCGGTGCAGGTCGATGTCGTGCCTGGCAGCCAGCGCGCACCGCGTCCGCTCGGTCGTAAGCCCGCCCGGATCGAGCTCTTCGGCGCGCCAGTGCTCGACGCGATCCAGCCTCGTTCTCGACGACGACGTGTATCTCCGCAGTGGTCATCGTTAGCTGTATTCGGTCGCGGACGACTCGCGGATCTCCCGGCGGGGATGATCAGCGGATCGTTCAGCGCAAGAGCGATGCGCCTGCGCGCGCGTGAGGTCGCGCCTTCGAGCGCGCACTGTGGAGCCGGCCCGTGCACCCAGAGCGAGGACGTTGCCGTGGATCCGATCGTCCGTTCGCCGGAACTCGTCAGCTGGCGGTCGAAGTAGGTCAGCGTGTGCGGCGCGCCCTCGATCCAGATGGCGTCGGCCTGCCGGTCACGCGCACCGGACTCGACGACGGTCGTCGTCGCCGAGGGTCAGCTTCTTCTGCAGGCCGCATCTCGCCTGGCGGAGCTGAACTCCGGAGAGCAGCACCGCGGCGGCCGTGCGACGCGGACGATCACCGTCGCCGACCGCACGCCGTCGAGCACGTAGACGCGGTCGGCTGGTCCCCATTGAAGCGGCGGCAGCAGCAGAGCTGGAAGCCGAGGCGCCGCTCCGCCTCCACGCGCGAGAGCGATGCCGGCCAAGCCCGCCCGCCTGCGCGCGCTCGACTGCGCGGCGGCAGCGTTTCGACGCCGCGCGGACCGTCGCGCCGCCGATGTGGAAGAAGCGGAGGATGGCCGTGCGGGCCTGAGGCACCGCGAACGCCGCGCGGCGACGACGATCGCAGCACAGCGAAGGCGGCGCAGCCGCGCGGCGCCACGGGAAGGACGCGTCGCCTGAAAGCGCAAGCTGGTCGTGCCGACGGCGCAGATCGCGCTTCGGCGGGACGTCCGAGCTCGTGGCCGAGCGCTGCGCAGCTGCGAGCTCGAGCCAGCCGTCACAGCGCTCCCTCGCAACTCTTCGCGGAGCGTGGGTCGACGCGCGAGAGGCGCGACTTGACCGGTCCCGCGCCGCACGCCGAGGGCGGCCGCGGTCTCGTCCTCCGAGCAGGTCGAGGAAGTAGCGGCACGCGATCGCGTCGCGGTGGTCCATCGGAGAGGCGCTCGACCGCGCCGAGCAGCTGCTCTTGTCGACTCGCGCGAGCGAGAGCCGCCTCGGGGGACGGGACCGCGTCCCCCGGGCGGCCTCGGCGGCCGCGAGCAGCGACGAGCCGCTCGCGCCGCGCCGGCCGAGCGGCGGCGGTTGTCGCGCCTCGTTGGCGACGATCCGCAGCAGCCACGGGCCGGAACGGCGGCTCCGCGGCGGAAGCGGCCGAGCGCGCGGTAGGCCTTGACGAAACCGTCCTGGGCGGCCTCCCTCGGCGTCGGCGGCGCTTGCCGCCAGCACGTACAGCGGTGCGGAAGGCGATTCCCTGGTGTGTGCGCACGATCGTCTCCCAGGCGCGCGAGGTCGCCGCGCCGCGCCCGCTCGACGAGCTCCGTTTCGTCCAGTGGCCGGTCCACCACCGCCGCTACTACACCGCCGAGACTCGGTTAGGGTTCCGGGCAATGCTGGCACGAGTCGCACGTTACGAGGTCCGAGTCCGGAACGGATCGACGACGGCGGTGACCGCCTTCGGCGACGCGGCGAAGCGAGGTCGAGGGGCCTGACGGCTTCGCCGGCGGATTACGTCCTCGTCGACCACGAGGACGGCCGCACGATGACGGTGACGCTCCTGGGACAACGTCGGCGTCGCTCCGAGAACAGGCGAGCGCGCCGCCGGAAGGCTCGCCGCGAGGCGGCGCAGCTCCGTCGGCGGGACCGTTCTGAGCGTCGAGAAGTTCGAGGTCGCCCAGAGCCCGCCGCGCGCGCGAGCGGCGTCTAGGCGCCTCCAACCCCGCGATAAACCTCCGTGCCCGGGCGAACCAACCCGGGGTCAGACGCAACGCGCGGAAGTTTCGCGCCATCGTCACGCCGGATTGTGACTGCGGAACGGCCATTTGCCAAGCGGTTTCGGTGGAGTCGCCCGAAGGTGCGCTGGGTCGATACCGTCAAGCAGAAGTGCAACGGAACCGCGGGCGCAGTGGCGGTGTAGAAGCCGCGACACCGAAAGGAGCTGCGATGAACCGCTCGATGCTCGTTCTGGCCGCCTCGCCGCGGCGCGCTTGCTCCCGGCGGCCGCGGCCGCGAACGGGCCCGTCCCGGGCGTCGATCTCTCGGCGGCGGCCCCGCGAAGACGATCAAGATCACCGGCAACGGCGAGTCGGACCAGACCCCGCTCGGCCAGATGACGATGGAAGCGGCGCTCTTCCCGGCGGCGTTCGGCCAGAGCCCGGACCCGATGCTGCACGCCCGCCCGAAAGGGAACCTCGGCCGAAGATGACGATTCACTACGTCGTCCCGGGCGGGGACAACGACGACGTTTCTCCATCGCGCAGGACCTCTTACCTCTACGCCGACGGCGGCGCGGTCACGTAGCAGAAGCCCGGCCAGCCCATCTTCGGCATGGCGACGATCGGCGGCTGGTACCGCCGCGCACGGCCTCAAGCGGACGCTGGTCGAGCAGGGCTTACCTGGCAGCACGGCTGGGCGAGCCAGGCTCTTCCCGCTCCAACCTGGCGCTGCTCGCCATTCCGGGGCGCTTCTGGTGGGCGGAGCCGCCCTGTTCCTCAAGCGCCGCAAGAGCCCAGGGTCGGACGGGCCGGCTTCGTCCGTCTGCGGGCTAGCGACTGAGGCGTGCCGAGGCTCGTCGGGATCAACCACGCTCCGCCTCCGAGGTGGGCGCACACGTCGAAGAAGCCCTCGAGTGGTACGGCCGGATCTTCGAGCTGGAGCTGCGCGGCCGCAGCCCCGGATGGCGTTCGTGGACATGGGCGACCAGTTCATCGCATCGCCCGCGGCGCGCACGCAACCGGCCGACAGCCACCGCCACTTCGGTCTCGTGGTCGACCGACATGGAGGCGACACGCGCGGCGCTCGAGGCCGCGGGCGCGAGATCCTCCCGGCCGCGGCCTCGACTTCCTCGACCCCTGGGGCAACTCACGTCCAGGTCGTCGAGTACGGCGACGTCCAGTTCCTCGAAGACCCCGGAGGTGAGCGCGGGATGGGCCTCGAGCTGCCGAAGTCCGACCGCGCCGTCTGCGCGAGCTCTTGCGGGAAGGGCCTCGCGTGATCGCCACGCCCCGTCGAGAAGCAGATCCCGACGCTCGACGACGTCCATGCCGCGCGCGACGCGCGAATCGCCCCGCACCTGCAGCCGACTCCGCTCTACCCTAACGGCGCGCTGACCGAGCTCGTCGGCGCCGAGATCTTCGGGTCAAGCACGAGAACCACCTGCCGATCGGCGCCTTCAAGGTGCGCGGCGGGGTCAACCTCGTCTCCAGCTGAGCGACGACGAGCGTCGCAGGGGCGTGGTCACCGCCTCGACCGGCAACCACGGCCAGTCGATCGCGTTCGCCGCCGGCTGCTTCGGCGTGCGGGCGATCGTCTGCGTCCCCGAGGGCGCGAACCCGGTCAAGCTCGCCTCGATGCGCGCGGCTCGGCGCCGAGCTCGTCGTCCACGGACGCGACTTCGACGAGGCGCGCGAGCACTGCGAGCAGCTCGCGGCGCGAGCACGGCTACCGCTACATCCACTCCGGCAACGAGCCGCATCTGATCGCCGGCGTCGGGACGGCGACGCTCGAGATCCTCGAGACGGAGCCGGAGCATCGACGTCGTGATCGTGCCCGATCGGACGGCGGCAGCGGCGCCGCCGGCGCGTGCATCGCCGGCGAAGGCGGTGCAGCAGCGAGCATCGAGGTGATCGGCGTCCAGTCGCCGGCGGCGCCCGCCGGCCCACCGCTCGTGGCGGGACGCGGCGAGCTCGCTCGAGGACCGGATGGACGACGCGCGCCGAAGGGCTCGCGACTCGCGTCGCCTTCGAGCTCCCGCAGCGGATCCTGTGGAGCTGCCTCGACGACTTCGTCCTCGTCGACGAGGACGAGCTCGACAGCGCCGTCCTGCTGATGATCGAGGGCACGCGGAACCTCGTCGAGCCGGCGGGAGCGGCACCGCTCGCCGCGCCGCTGCGGCTGCGCGACAGCTCGCGGGCAAGACGGTCGCGCTGATCCTGCAGCGGCGGCAACATCAGCCCCGATCAGCTGCGCGAGCTCCTCGTTCGCGAGGGCTAGTCAGTAGCGGCCCTGGCCGAAGGCGGCAGGCGCCGTCCGGATCGCGGACGCGGAGGCCCCCGCAAGGCCGTACTCCTGATCGACCGGGCCGTGCAGCAGTTCAGCGCCTCGACCGGCGAGGCTCCACCGTGCAGCGCCCCGACATCGTCGACCCAGAAGTAGACGTCGAACATGTCGGGCGGCGCCTCGCTCAGTGATTCGGCCGCGGACGCGCTCCTCGAACCGGGCGAAGTGGAGGTGACGGCCGTCGCGGCTCGCGTAGCCGTAGTGCTCGGGATTGACGTCCCACCGGTTGGTCTCGAAGCCGAGCGCGTCGCGGTAGTAGTCGGCGGACCGGCCGACGTCCTCGACGAGCAGCACGGCCGCGTGACCGGTGAGCTTCACGCCACTGGCGGCTTCGCCGAGCAGCGCCTTGGCCTCGGCGAAGAAGTCGGGCACAGGCTGCACCCGGTACTCCGACCCGAGCTGGAAGACCCGCTGGCCCTCCGAGGTGACGATGTCGACGACGACCGGCGCCTCGCCGGGGAAGTCCTTCACGACGCGCCGCGAGCTCGCGGATGAGCCCGGCCCGCGCCTGGCGCGCGTCGACGCTTGCAGCCGCACCTCCCGCCGCTCGGGCGTCGCCTCGAACGCCGTCGACCTCGAGCGCGATCAGCTTCGTCTCGCCTTCCTTGTGGTCGATCCGCGCCTTGACGACCAGCACGGCGTCGGCGACGCAGCAGCTCGCGCGAGGCCGCGTAGACCGAGTTGAAGACGACCACCTCCGCGCTGCCGATCACGTCGTCGAGCCGCAGGAAGACCATCGGGTCGCCCTTCTTCGTCGTCAGCTGCTTGAGCGCCGAGACGATCCCGGCCGACGGTGACGATCTCGCCGTCGCGCCGGCGCTCGAGCTCGGCGAGCGACGCGTCGGTCTTGCGCCGCAGCTGGTCGCGCGATCGCCTCCGAGCGGGTGCTCGGAGACGTACAGGCCGAGCGTCTCCTTCTCCAGCCGCAGCAGCTCGTTCTTCTCGAACTCCTCGCGTGCCGGATCGGCGTGGTGCTCGAGCTTCGCCTCGATCCTCCGGCGAAGAGCGAGCTCTGCCCGCTGCAGCCGTTCGTCCGATGCACGCTGGCCGTGCGAGAGCGCGCTGCTCAGAGCGCCTCGAGCATCCCGCTTCCGCGTGGCGCCGGTCGAGTCGAGCGCGCCGCACTTGACCAGCGACTCGAGCGCGCGCTTGTTCACGACCTGCGGATCGACCCGCTCGGTGAAGTCCCAGAGCGACGCGAACGGCGCCGCCCTCCTCGCGCGCCGCGACGATCGCCCGAGCCGCCGAGCTCGCCGACGTTCTTGACCGCGTTCAGCCCGAAGCGGATCTTCCCTCGACGACCGCGAAGTCGCACTGCGAGGCGTTCACGTCCGGGCGGCAGCACCTCGATCCCGATCTCGCGGCAGGCGTTGACGTAGAACGGCACGCGGTCCTTCGTGTTCATCACCGAGGAGATCAGCGCCGCCATGTACTCCTTCGGGTGGTGCGCCTTCAGCCAGGCGGTGCGATAGGCGATCAGCGCGTAGCAGGCGGCGTGCGACTTGTTGAAGGAGTAGTCCTGCGACTGCTCCATGTCCTTCCAGAGCTGGTTCGCAACCGCCGGCGTCGTCGCCGTCTCGCGCGCAGCCCTCGAGGAACTTCTCCTTCAGCGAGGCCATCAGCGCGTGGATCTTCTTGCCGATCGCCTTGCGCAGGTCGTCGGCCTCGGCAGGCGTGAAGCCCGCGATCTGCTTCGCGATCTCCATGTACTGCTCCTGGTAGATGCAGATCCCGTGGGTGACGCCGGTGATCGGCCTCGAGGCGCGGGTCGATGAACGTCGACCGCCTCCTGGCCGTTCTTGCGGCTGCGCGTAGCCCGGGATGTAGCCCATCGGCCCCGGCCGGTAGAGGGCGACGAGCGCGATCAGGTCCTCGAACTCGGTCGGCTTCACCTGGCGCAGCGCCTCGCGCATGCCCGACGACTCGAACTGGAAGACGCCGGTCGCGTCGCCGCGCTGCGAGCATCTCGTACGTCGGCGGGTCGTCGAGCGGGATCTTGCGCGATGTCGAGGCCTCGCCGACGAGCTCGACCGCCTTGTCGATCACGTCGAGGTTGCGCAGGCCGAGGAAGTCCATCTTCAGCAGGCCGAGCGCCTCGACGTCCCACATCCCGAACTGCGTCACGACCTCCTGGTCGGCGCCCTTCTGCTGCAGCGGGACGATGTCGGTCAGCGGCCGGTCGGAGATCACGACCCCGGCGGCGTGGATCGAGTCCTGCCGGACGAGGCCCTCGAGCGGCTTCGCGAGGTCGACGATCTCGCGCACGAGCGGGTCGGCGTCGTAGGCCTGCTTCAGCTCGGACGCCGGGCTTGAGGCAGTCGTCGAGGTAGACCTTCGGGCCCTCCGGGATCAGCTTCGCGACCTTGTCGACCGTGCCGTAGGGGATCTCGAGCACGCGGCCGGCGTCGCGCACGGCGGCGCGGGCCATCATCGTCCCGAAGGTGATGATCTGCGCGACGCGGTCGCGCCCGTACTTCTCGGCGACGTAGTTGATCACGCGGTCGCGCCCGGCGACGGCGAAGTCGATGTCCATGTCCGGCATCGACTTGCGGCCCGGGTTGAGGAAGCGCTCGAAGAGCAGGCCGTACCGGATCGGGTCGACGTCGGTGATCTCGAGGCAGTAGGCGGCGAGCGAGCCGGCCGCCGAGCCGCGGCCCGGGCCGACCTGAGACGCCGTTCCGCTTCGCGAAGGCGATGAAGTCCCAGACGATCAGGAAGTAGTCGGCGAAGCCCATCTCCTTGATCGTCTTGAGCTCGAAGCGGAGCCGCTCCTGCAGCTCCGGCGTCACGCGCTCGTAGCGCTTCTGCAGGCCTTTCTCGCAGAGCTCGACGAGGTACTCGAACGCGTCCCTGCCCTCCGGCAGCGGGAACTTCGGCAGCAGGATGCTCGCCGAGCTCGAGCTCGACGTTGCAGCGCTCGGCGATCTCGAGCGTGCGCCGCAGCGCCTCCTCGTAGCCGGCGAAGTCGAGCGCCATCTCGGCCGGCGACTTGAAGAAGAACTGGTCGGTGTCGAACTTCCAGTGGTTCGGGTTCTTGAGCGAGTCGCCCGACTGGATGCAGAGCAGCGCCTCGTGCGCGCGCGCGTCCTCGTGGCGGAGGTAGTGGACGTCGCCGGTCGCGACGAGCGGCAGGCCGGCCTCCTCGGCGAGCTTCGCCAGCGACGGGTTGATCCGCTGCTGGATCGTCGAGGCCGGCGTTCTGCATCTCGACGTAGGTCGAGTCGCGCCCGAAGATCTGGGCGAGCCGGTCGAGGTCGGCGCGCCGCGTCGTTGCGGCCGGTTCTCCTCGAGCGCCTTGCAGACGCGGCCCGAGAGGCAGCCGGAGAGCGCGATCAGCCCGTCGCGAGTGCCGCTCGAGCAGCTCCCAGTCGACGCGCGGCTTGTAGTAGTAGCCCTCGAGGTAGCCGGCCGAGGCGAGCTTGATCAGGTTCGCGTAGCCGGTGTTCGTCCTCGGCGAGGAGCGTCAGGTGCGCGTAGCCCTTCTGCTGGGCGCGGCGGTCGTCGGCGACGTAGACCTCGCAGCCGATCGAGCGGCTTGACGCCCTGCTTGCGCGCCTCGCGGTAGAGCTCGACCGCGCCGGCGAGCGAGCCGTGGTCGGTGAGCGCGACCGCCGGCATCTCGAGCTCGGCCGCGCGCGCCGCGAGCGCCGGGATGCGGCAGGCCCCGTCGAGGATCGAGTACTCGGAGTGGACGTGCGAGATGGACGAAGCGCGCCTCAGCCACGGAGGCTCGATACGATAGCGGCTCCGTACCGGCCTACTGCGCGAGCGTCACCTTGGTGAGCCGCGTCGGGCCGGTCGGGGTCGAGCCCCTTCGCCTCGCGAGAGCCGCCGCGAAGAGCTGGCCGGGCACGACCGAGAGCAGCGGCGAGAGCAGCGCGAGCGGACGCCTCGGCACCGGCAGGCGGTACGCGGCGCCCTCGAACCTCGCCGCGGCGCCGCAGCTCGCGACGATCGTCGCGCCCGCCGCCCTCCGCGCAGCGGCGGCCTCGACGAGCGCCGGAAGCGTCGGGTCGTGCGAGGCGATCGTCCAGACCGGGAACATCGCAGTCGACGCGCGAGCGATCGGGCCATGCGGCGAGGTCGGTCGAGGTCAGCGGCTCCGCCGCGACCCGGCAGGTCTCGGTCAGCTTCAAGCGCGATCTCGCGCGCGCGTCGCGAGCTCGTAGCCGCGGCCGATCACGTACATCCGGCCGACGTAGCGCGAACTGCCGTCGCGATCGGCATGACCGCCGCACTCGAGCTCCGGGATCGCGTCCGCCGGATCTGCACCGCGATCCGGCACAGGCCGTCCGGCAGATCTCGTCCTCGCGCCCGGCAGCACGCCCCGCGAGCAGGGCCAAGCGCCGCGAGCTGTGTTGAAGAACGTCTTCGAGGCGGCGACCGACACGCTCCTCGCCCGCCTCGAGCGGAAGCGTCAGCTCCGCGCGCGAATGCGAGAGCCGGAGCTCGGGATCGTTCGTGAGCGCGACGGTCAGTGCCCCGCGCTCGCGCGCCCGCTCGACGTAGGAGACGACGTCCGGTGTCCGCCCCGACTGCGAGAGGGCGACGACCACCGAACTCGAGAAGTCGAGCTCGCGCGCCGTAGTAGACGCTCGAGCGAGATCGAGTCCCGCAGCGCCGTCCAGCCGGGCAGCAGCCCGAACGGCGTAGACGCCGTAGGACGCGGCCGCATCGGACGAGCCGTGCCCGAACCAGGCGCACCGCGGTCGGCGTCCGCTCCGCGCACGCGCGGCCGGCTGAGACGAACGCGTCGAGATGCTCCGAGTAGCGAGCTCGAGCGCGGCCGGCTGCTCGCGCACCTCGGCCAGGAAGATCCGCTTCGAGGCGTTCATGCCGCGGGCTCGCCGACGTCCGCCTCGGCAACGTGGCAGGCCGCGAGCCGCCCGGCCCGAGCGTCGCGCAGCACGCGGCGTCACCGTCTCGCACTCCGCGATCGCGTAGCGGGCAGCGCGGCGCGGAACCGGCAGCCTTCCTTCGGGTCGATGACCTTCGGCGGCTCGCCCACGTCCGCCGCATCCGAGACCCCGAGCGGCGCCCGCGGATCCGGCACGGCCGAGAGCAGCAGCTGCGTGTACGGGTGCTTCGGCCGCTGGATGCACGTCCTCGATCGGCCCCTCCTCGACGAGGTGCCCGGCGTACATGACGAGCACGCGGTCGGCGACGTAGCGCGCGCTCGCGACGTCGTGCGTGATGTAGAGGAACGAGACGCCCTCGCGCTCGCGCAGCTCGCTCATCAGGTTGAGCACGCCGATCCGGATCGAGACGTCGAGCATCGAGACCGGCTCGTCCGCGATGATCAGCTTCGGCCTGCACGGCGAGCGCCCGGGCGAAGCCGACCCGCTGGCGCTGGCCGCCGCTCAGCTCGTGCGGGAACTTCCCGGCCATGCGTCCGGCCGGGACCAGCCCGACCGACGCCGAGCACCCGCTCGACCTCCGGCCGCGCGTGCGGCGCGGCACGTCGCGGCGGTGGAGCGACGAGCGCCGCGCTGGATCGCCGTGCGAGACCCGGTACGCGGGGTTGATCGAGCTGTACGGGTCCTGGAAGACCATCGGCGACGTCGCTCGGCGTAGCGCGAGCCGCTGCCGCCGGGTCCTCAGGCTGCTCAGCGGCCGGCCCTCGAAGTAGATCTCGCCGCGCGGTCGGCTTGTAGACGCGCGCGAGCAGCCGGGCGATCGTGCTCTTGCCGCTGCCGCTCTCGCCGACGAGCGCGACGATCTCGCCGCGCGCCGATCTCGAAGCTGACGTCGTCCACGGCGTGCAGCCGCTGGCGCGCGAAGCAGCTTGCCGACGCTGGAAGTGGCGCGTCAGGCCCTCGGTCCGCAGCAGCGGCTCGCTCACGCGACGCCCTCCATCGCGGTCGCCACCGGCGCCGCCGCCTGCTCGTGCAGGAAGCAGCGCACGAGCTCGCCGTCGACCTCGTACAGCGGCGCGGCGCGGCGTCGGCAGCGCGTCGATCGCGTGCGGGCAGCGCGGCGCGAAGCGGCAGCCGGCCGGCGGCCGCAGGCAGGTCGGGCGGCGCGCCCGGGATCCCGAGCAGGTGCACCTTCGCGCCGCGGATCGACGGGAACGCCTCGAGCAGCCCCTGCGTGTACGGGTGCAGCGGCTGGTCGAACAGCTGCCGCGGTCCGCCCGAGCTCCGCCACCTGCGCTGCGTACATCACGAGCAGCCGGTCGGAGAAGTGGCTGACCAGCGACATGTCGTGCGTGACGAAGATGACCGCGAAGCCGAGCTGCTCCTGCAGCTCCTTGATCTGCACCATCAGCGAGCGCTGCGCCGACGACGTCGAGGGCCGAGGTCGGCTCGTCCATGATGATCAGCTCCGGCGTGAACAGCAGCGCCATCGCGATCATCGCCCGCTGCCGCATCCCGCCCGAGAGCTGGTGCGGGTAGCTGTGCAGGTGCACCGGGTCGATCGAGACCAGCCGCAGCACCTCCTTCGAGCGGTCCTCGATCTGCCGCTTCGATCATCGTCGAGTGCGCCTCGCAGCGCGTCGCGCATCTGCGCCGCCGACGGTCAGCACCGGGTTGAGCGCGTTCATCGCGCTCTGCATCACGACCGAGTAGTCGCGCCAGCGGATGTGCCGCAGCTCGCTCGTCGGCGAGCGTGACCATGTCGCGGCCCTTGAAGAGCGACCTGGCCGTCCGTGATCTCGCCGGCGAGCGGCGCGCCGAGCAGCCGCGCGATCGCGTAGACAGCAGCGTCGACTTGCCGCAGCCCGACTCGCCGACGATGCCGAGGAACTCGCCCCGGCCGAGCGTCGAAGGAGACGTCGTCGACGGCCACGACCGGCCCCTGCTCCGAGGCGTACGCGACGGACAGGTCCGCGACCTCGAGGATCGTTGCCGGGTCGGCGGACGCGCCGGCACGGCCGTCGCGGCTCGGCGTCGACGCCCTTGCGCTCCAGCTTCCGCAGCCGCAGCGCCGGGCTGCTGATCTCGTCGAAGGCGTAGTTCAGCAGCGCGAAGGCGGCGCCGAGCAGCGGCGATGCAGACGCCGGGCATGATCGCCCAGTAGCGGCATCCGGCCCCGAGCGCCTCGTTGTTCTCGGCCCAGTAGAGCATCGTCCCCCAGCTCTGGCTGTTCGGGTCGCCGAGGCCGATGAACTGCAGGCCCGCCGCGAAGAGGACGGCGTAGAGCGCGGCGCCGAGGAAGCTCGCCACGATCAGCGAGGTCATCGTCGGCAGGATCTCGTGGACGATCACGTACGAGCTTGCGCTCGCCGCGGACCGCGCGCCGCCTCGAGGAAGTCGCGGCTGCGCAGCGAGAGCGTCTGCGAGCGGAGCTGGCGCGCGCCGTACGACCAGCCGAGCACGCCGAGCACGATCACGCAGCGTGAGGAAGCCCGAGTTCCGCTCGTAGGCGGCGATGACGATGATCAGCGGGAAGATCGGGATCACCAGGATCACGTCGGTGATCAGCGAGAGGACGCCGTCGGTCGTCGCCGCCGAGGTAGCGCGGCCGAGACGCCGACGAGCACGGCGATCAGCGGTCGCGAGGCCGCCGACCGCGAACGCGATCAGGATCGACTGCCGCGTCCCGCAGACGAGCTGCGAGAAGACGTCCTGGCCGTACGCGGTCGTGCCGAACAGGTGGTGCGCCGAGGGGCCGAGCCCGCGCGGGTAGATCTTCGCCGCGTCGGGTCGTCGGGCGCGATCTGGCCCGGGAACACCGCGAGCACGACGAAGAAGCGCGAGCAGCACGAGCCCGACGAGCGCCTTGCGGTTGTGCGCGACGCGCGCGGCCAGAGGTCGGCCCGACGCTCCGCCTGCGTCGCGCTCCGGCGGCCTGGAGCCGACGGTCGCGCCGGCGGGCTCGACCGGATCGCGCGAGCGAGGGCACGGTCACCCGCGTCCCGCGTGCGCGGGTCGAGGATCGCCGTCGCGACGTCGGCGGCGAGGATCGCCAGCAGCACGGTGACGGTGATCAGCAGGAACAGCGCCTGCATCAGCGCGTAGTCCTGGTTCTCGACCGACTGCAGGAACATCCAGCCGACGCCCGGGTAGTTGAAGACGAACTCGACGAGGATCGCGCCGCCGACGACGAAGCCGAGCGACATCGCGAAGCCGACCAGGTTCGGCAGGATCGCGTTGCGCGCCGGCGTAGTCCACATGATCCGCCACGGCTTGAGGCCCTTGGCCCGCGCCATCCGCACGTAGTCCTCGGTCAGGACGGTGATCATGTTGTTGCGCATGGTCAGGATCCAGCCGCCGATCGCGGTGACGATGATCGTGAGCGCCGGCAGGATCGAGTGGTTGAACGGCGTCGCTGACGAACGTCCAGTTCCAGCCGACGGTCGTCGTGACGTCGTAGCCGCCGCTCTCGGGAACCAGCCGAGCTTGATCGAGAAGAGCCAGATCGCGAGCAGCGCGAGCCAGAAGTACGGGAACGCCGGACGTGATCACGAACAGCGGCGGCAGCGCGCCGTCGAGCGCGCTGCCGCGGCGCCACGCCGAGACGAGCCCGATCACGGTGCCGAGGATGAAGGCGAGGACCGTCGTCATCGCCGACGAGCGCCGAGCGTCCACGGCAGCGCCTGCAGCACCTGGTGCGCGACGGTGTCCGGGAAGAACGTCAGCGAGATGCCGAAGTCGCCCGCGGAGCGATGTTGCCGAGGTAGGTGAAGTAGGCGCTGACGAGGCTCTGGTGGTCGTTGACGCCGAACGCGATCTCGAGCGCGTGCATCGCCTGCGGGTTCACGTGCCCCTTGTAGCGGGACATCATCGCGATGGCCGCGTTGCCGGGCATGAGGCGCGGGATGAGGAAGTTCAGCGTGACCGCGCGCCCAGAGCGTGACCACGAAGAACCCCAGCCTGCGGAGCGACGAACCTCATCGTTCCGCGCCTCATGCCCTAAGTCTCGCCGTCAGCTCGTCATCACGCTTCGGCTTCAGGTGGAGCGAGCATGACGCGCCCAGTCCGGATTCTCGTATGCGGCCGGCTGAGCGAACGGGTTCTCGCTTCGTCACCCAGCCTGCCCAGGTCCTTCGTGTTGTACTGGTACCAGTCGACGCCCTCGGTGACCGGGATCACGGGGATCTCGGTTCACCATCACCGCCTCGTAGCTTGCTGCACGATCTCGTGCTGCGTCGCCGGATCGGCGGTCGCCGCGTACGCGTCGATCAGCTTGTCCGACCTGCCGGGTTCTCGTACCGCTCCCAGTTCGAGGTGGCGGTCTGGCCGATCGGCGCCGAGTTCTTCGAGTAGAGGAGCTGGCGCAGCTCGTAGTACGGCGCCGGCCCGCCCGACTCAGGTTGCCGTTGTAGCTGAGCTGGAACTTGCCGGTGTAGTTGTCCGCTGTCGTAGGTCGTGCTGGACAGGTTCTCGGGCGTGATCTTGATGCCGACCTTCTTCAGCTGCTCCTGGATCGACCTGCACCGATGCGACCCAGTCGGAGTAGCCGCCGATGTTGATGATCCGGAACGAGAGCGGCTTCGCCGTCGGGCGCTGGTAGACTGACCGTTCTTCTTCGTGAAGCCGCGGCCTGCTGCAGGATCGCGCTCGGCCTTTGCGGGGTTGTAGTTGACCTGCTTGGCGAGCCCTGGATCCAGCCAGTCGCTGAACGTCGGCGTGACGATCCCGGTCTGGTTCGAGGGCGGCTCGTAGCCGTACTCGCCGATCTCCGAGACCTTCTGCCGGTCGATCGCGTAGCGCCATCGCCTTCCGCACCGCGACGTCCGACAGGATCGGGTCCTTCAGGTTGATGAAGATCGGAGACGTTGACGAGCGGCGGGAACCAGTAGTGGTTGTCCGGGCTCTTCTTCAGGTAGAACGAGCTTGATGTTCGGAATGAACTGGCTTCCCCACTGGGCCTTGCCGCTCGCGAGCTGCTGGTTCGCCGGGTCGTTCGAGGTGAACGCCGGGTAGTAGACGGTCTCGATCGTCGGCTTGCCCGTCTGCCAGTAGCTCGCGGTTCTTCTTGTACTTGATCACCTGCGGCGAGCACGAGCTCATCGTGAACGGCCCCGAGCCGATCGGGTGCGTGTCCTTGTAGGTGACCGGGTTCGTGATCTTCGACCAGATGTGCTGCGGCACGATCGGGGTCTGGTCGGCGATGTAATAGAAGTACGGCACCGCGGCGGTCTTGAAGTTGAAGACGACCTTGTCGCCGTTCTGCGTGACGCTCTTCAGCACCGACCAGGCGGCGTTCAGGTCGAGCGCCGGGGTGCTTCTTCGAGCAGGTTGAACGTGAAGAGCGACGTCCGCCGCGGTGAGCGGCTTGCCGTCGGTCCACTTGACGCCCGGCCGGATCGTGAACGTGAGCGTCTTGTTGTTGTTGCTCCACGCGTAGGACGAGGCGAGCCAGTTCGTCGTCTGCCCGCTCTTGAGGCCGTTCACGAAGGTGAGCTCCTCGTAGACCGTCCCGAACGAGAGGAAGTTCACGTTCGCGTTGAACGGGTTGAACCCGCAGGTCCAGGTCGTCCCCTGCTCGTTCGAGATCGTGACGGCGGTGCTGCCGCCCTTCGAGCTCGACTTCTTGCCGCCGCACACGCGGTCGCCGAGAGGCAGACCGCCAGCGCAGCAGCACGACGAGCAGGCGTTTCATCGTCGACTCCTTCCCGGTCGTTGTGCGACCGTCCTGATGTTCTCGGGTTTCGACGTGCTTGAACATCGTCTGCCGAGCTCGCGCCGCAGGCGCTCCTGCGCCTCGGCGCCGGCGCTCGAGCTCGTCGAGGCCGAGCAGCGCGGCGCCCACGATCGGCGGCGAGCTCGTCGCGTGCATCGCTCGCGGCCGGCGCGACGTCAGCGAGGCCGGCCTTGACCGCGCCGATCAGCCGCTCGTCGCCCGACTGCATGAGCCCGCCGCCGAGCGCGACTCGACCGGCTCGTCGCGTCAGCTCGAGCCGCTCGAGCGATGACGCGGATCATGGTCACGACCTCCTCGGCGCAGGCGGTCGACGATCGCCGCGGCGGCGGCGTCGCGCTCGGCCTCGGCGAAGACGACCGGCGCGAGCTCGATCGACGCGGCGCTGCTCGATCCGGCCCGCGTGGAGCTGCCTCCGCGAGCTGCGATCGGCGTCGTCGAGCCCGAAGTGCGCCGGGACCGCGCGCTCGAGGGTCGTCTTCTCGCCGCGCCCGTCCTCGCTGCGGGCCGCGGCCGATCGTCGCTGCGAGGCCGACGTCGTAGCCCGCCGCCCCAGTCGCCGGTGCGTCCAGCCGAGCGCCGGGAAGCGAGCCTGCCGCCCGTCGGGGGCGACGCCGACGCAGTTGATCCCGGCGCCGCAGACGACGGCGACGCCCCAGCCCTGCTCGGTGCCGGCGCGCAGGACGGCGAGGGTGTCGTTGCCGACCGAGAGCTGCGCTGGCGAAGCCGCCGTGCGCGGCCGCCGCCTGCTGCATCTCGTCCACCTCCGAGGGGAAGTCGACGCCCGCGAGCAGGAGCTGCCCGACGTCGGCGACCGGGCCGGCGCCGTTCGGCGAGTCCGGCGCTCGGCGAGCGCCTCGGTCAGCAGGTCGTCGATCACGCTGAGCGCAGCCGTCGAGGCCGAGGTGGTGCGGCGAGCTCAGCGGGCCGCGGACGAGCGCGAGCACGCTCGCCGTCGCGCGCGCACGAGCGCGAGGTCGGTCTTGGAGTTGCCGCCGTCGATCGCCGAGGACGAGCGGCGCGCTCACGCGACGGCCTCCGCGACTCGAACTGCGGCAGGTGCTCGCGGCCGGCGGCGAGCAGCGCGCTCGGTCAGCTCTTCGACCGGCGGCACCTGCCCGATCGAGCGGGTGCGCGAGCAGCGCCTTGTAGACGAGCTCGCGGTCGCCGCGTGACCGCGGCCTGCGGCGGCGAGCCGCTCGTAGGCCGCGACGTGCTGGACGAGGCCCGAGCAGCTCGGGCGCGAGCGGCGGCTGCGGCAGCGGCTCCGGCCGCCGCGGCCGTGATTCGCGCCGGCACCTCGACCGCGTCGTCGTCGGCGAGGCCCGGCGAGCGTGCCGTTGTTCCGCACGTCGACGACCTGGACGTCGCCCGTCGCCGGTCGCGAGCGAGGCGACGAGCTGCGTCGCGGCCTCGCTGTAGAAGCGCGCCGCCGCGCTGCTCGAGCAGCGCCGGCTTCGTCGTCAGCGCCGGGTCGCGGTAGAGCTCGAGCAGCTCGCGCTCGATCTCGGCGACCTCGGCCGCGCGCGGCTTGCCGCGCAGCTGCTCGCGCGAGCACGTCGTCGTGGAAGTAGAAGTAGCGGAGGTAGTACGACGGGATCGCGCCGAGCCGCTCGAGCAGCGACGCGCGGCAGGTCGACGTCGCCGGCGAGCTCCGTCGCCGTGCTCGGCCAGCAGGTCGGGCAGGACGTCGCTCGCCGTCGACGCAGCACGCGCGCGCACCCACGTGAGGTGGTTGAGGCCGACCTGGTCGACGAGCACGCGCTCGGGCTCGACTCCGAGCAGCCTGCGCGAGCGACGCGCTGGATCCCGATCGCCACGTTGCAGAGCCCGACCGCGCGGTGGCCGGCGTCGAGCAGGCTGCGCGTGACGATCCCGACCGGGTTCGTGAAGTCGACGATCCAGCGCGTCGGCGCGGCGAGCTCGCGCACGCGGTCGGCGATCTCGAGCACGACCGGCACGGTGCGCAGCGCCTTCGCGAAGCCCGCCGGCGCCGGTCGTCTCCTGGCCGATGCACCCGCAGGCGAGCGGAATCGTCTCGTCGGAGAGCCGCGCCTGCCTGCCCGCCGACGCGCAGCTGGATCAGCACGAACGACGCGCCGTCGAGCGCGCGCGTCGAGGTCGTCGGTGACGCGAGAGCTCACCGTCGTAGCCGGCCGCTGCGAGCATCCGGCTCGGCGAGGCCGCCGACGACCTCGCGGCGCTCCGGATCGATGTCGTGCAGGACGAGTCGCTCAGGTCGAGCCGCTCGCGCTCGCGCGCGCCAGCCCGGCGACGAGCTCCGGCGTGTAGGTCGAGCCTCCTCCGACTACGGCGAGCTTCATCTGGTTAGGGAGACATTGACGAAATGACTTTCACGCCCGCGCAGCGCGCAATCAGCGAGGCTAGAAACAACGGAGCGTTCAGTTAACCTCATTCACGATGATCGCCAGCGCCTGCCGCCCGCTCCTCCGGAACCTCAACGAGCGGACGGTGCTCGAGGCGATCCGCGCCGGCGCGCCGATTTCGCGCGCCGAGATCTCTCGTCGCTCGGGGATCTCGAAGCCCACCGTCTCGGTCGCGCTTCAGTCCCTGCTCGAGGCAAGCCTCGGTGCGCGAGGCGACCGAGCGACCCGACGGCTGGCTACGGCGCCGCCTACTTCGGAGCCTGTCACTGATGCGGCAGCTCGTCCTCGGGCTCGACCGTCGGCGCGCGCTTCGTCCGCGGCGCGTCTGCGACCTCGCCGGCACGATCGCGGGCACGGCAGGACGTCGAGCTGCCGGTGTAGCCAGGTCGTCCCGGAAGCAGCTCCCGGCGATCGAGCGCCTGCGCATCGTCGCTGTCTCGCGCGTCTCGGGCCTCGACCGCGAACCGCGTGGACGGCGTCGTCGTCGGCGTGCCCGAGCGTTGTCGAGGGGCGAGCGGACTGCTCGACTCGCCGAGAACGTCGAGGGGCTCGAGGGCCGCGCGTTCGCGGACTGAGCTCGAGTGCCCTTGATCTTCCGGTCACCTCGAGAACGACGTCAACCTCGCCGCGCTCGGCGAGCAGTGGCAGGGCGTCGCGCGCGGGGTCGGCGACTTCGTCTTCCTCTCGATCGGAACCGGCATGGGCGCAGGCCTCGTCCTCGGCGGCGAGCTCCACCGCCGGCCGACACGGCGCCGCCGGCGAGATCGACTTCGCGCTCGTCGGCGTGGACGAGAGTCTCGGCCCATCGGCGCTCGAAATCGCCAAGAAGCTCGCCGCCAGATCTCGGGCGAGACAGGGGCGACGCCCGCGCCATCTCTCGGCGGGAGCCGCGAACGGCGACGAAGGCGCCCGCGCGGTCGTCCACGAGATCGCGCGACGGATCGCGCTCACACCTCGCGCCGGGCGTCGCGGCTGTGGCGGACACGTCGAGCTGGTTGTCCTCGGCGGCGGGATCGGCGCGAACGGCGACCTCCTGCTCAGGTCCGGTCGAGCAATCGCCACGACCGAGTGTGACCCCAGTTCCCGCCGCGCGTCGAGGTCTCGACCCCTCGGCGCAGCCGTCCTCACGGGTGCGCTGGCGCGTCGGCCTGCCGGGCGGCCCTCAGAGAACGCCTGCGCGATCTTTGCGGCGGCAACGTGCTCTCAGGCCGAATCGGTTTCGGACCGCGCTGGTAGCGCATCTCTGCGCTCGAGAACTCGGCCGCGGCCGTGCTCGCCCGCTCCCGTCAGAATCCGCCCCTTCTCCCCAGCGTCTGCGTGCCGGGCGAGGCCGGAGAGGCGCGTCCTCGAGCCTTGGGGTGCCCGGATGTGCCGTTCCACTCACCTTTTCGCAGCCTGGCACTCGATCAGCTCCGAAGCCGCCCGCCGACGGCTCGCGGCTACTCGCCCACGCGCTCGCAGAGGGCCGCCGCGAGCGCGTAGACCTGCCAGCTACGGTTGGCGTTCCATCGCGTCGCATGTTCCGGATTGGGACCACAGTGAAAGCCGCGCGTTCGTTGTGGCGACGCCTCTCTGTGACGAAAGTGTACGGACTTCTCTGGGAGAAGAGAGGCCTGCCGGCGGGGGAACGCCGTGGCGAGCCTGCGATCCTCAGTGCCGGCGGCTCGGCCGCGCCCATCTCGGCCATCGGCAGCCTTTGCTGCGCTCTGCGGCCATCTCCTCCTCGGAGAGGTCCTCGCCTTGCGTGTCGCGATCGACCAGATATTGCCCGAGCACCCGGATCGCTCGGCGGTCCACGAAGCGGTCGCGCCGGAGCCATTCCTGGAGCACCATCTCGACGTACGGCGCCAGCGGCCGGTGCCTGATCCTGAGGTCGTCGACGCGTCTCAGGCGCCCGCTGTGGCGAGATACCACTGACGACCGACGCCGTCGGCCCGCCGCGCCTCGACGGCGGCCGCACTGCTCGACTGCGGCTTATCCGGATCCGAGAGCACATCAGTTGCTTCGAGTCGCCGATCTGCAGCTCGGCGTGAGCGATCTTCCCGTCGGGTCTGGGCATCCGCGAGCTTCACCTCGGCGCCGAACGCCTCCCGATAGAAGTCGATCGCCTTTACGAGGCGTCCTCGACGGCGAGGGGTAGATCTGCCACAGGCTGCGGTAGCCCTCGGGAATGGGCTTGAACTGCCAGCGGAGCTACCCGCTCCCGGTCGTGGTGGCCGCCGATGGTCTACGTCCCTGAGACGGGTTGCGCGGGAACGGCCCGGACCGACTGATCGAACCGGAGCCAAGCGCGTCGTGACCGAAGGCACCAAAGGAACGACAAGAGGTAAAGGCTCCTCCCCTGCTGCCGAGGGCGCCGGGCGCCAGGCGCCCTCGGTCGTTTCGGCGGCGTAGAGAACCGTTACGGCGAACGCGTCGAACTGCGGCTGCGCGGTTCGCCGGTCGTGAAGAAGCGCGGCAGAGCGCGCTCCGGCCAGCCAGGCGAAGCGAGGGTCGGCCGCGACCTGAGAGCGACGGCGCGCGGCGATTTCCGCCGGCGCCGCGACGACCATTCGATCCGGTCGCGCCACGGCTCGAGCACGGCTTCGCGCGGTGTCCGGCTGGCCGCCTCGGATCAGGGCCCGCGCCTGCTCCCCGCGCCGCCGCCGGAAGCGGTTCGCCGGGCGACCCGCCGCTGCTTGACGCGGCGCCCCGACGAACCGCGAGCGCGACCTGCCGACGCGACCGAGCCAGCTCGCCCTCGACGACCCCGACTGCGAACCCGCCCGGCCTGACGAGCAGCGCGGCCGCGACGTGACCATCCTGCGAGCGCCTCGAAGAGAGCGGCCCCGAGGCTCCTGACCAGCGCTCGGCGCTGAGCCCTCGTGTGCGCCAGGCCGAACGGCGGCCGAACGGTGAGCGTCTCGTCCCGGCAGCTCGATGCTGGCCGAGCCCCCGCGTAGATATCGTCCCGCCCCAGGCCCGCCCTGATGCCGGCTCTCGAGCCCGCTTGCGCAGGTTCTCCCGGCCGATGTAGCGCGCCATGCGAGGCAACTTACGACGCGTGGACCATGAAGAAGGGGCGGCCCTTGTAGCCGCCTCTTCTTCACGCCCGCGTATCTGTCCGTCTCTTGCGGCCCAGACGTCCAGTGCCGCAATGCCGATCGTCGTCAAGGCACGTCACCTTCGTGCGTCCCCGCACGGGGACTTTCGCGAACGATAGCGAAACCCCAGAACTGCAGGAGTTCCTGGCGATTCCGCCGATAAGAACGCAAAACGGGCGCCGCCCGGCCCACGCTGCGAGTCTCCCGACGAGGAGAGCCGCAGTGGCGTCTCAAGGTCAGGCCCCGCCGCACCCAGGGCCCTTCGGTATCTGGCGCTTCCGAGGCGCCCCCGCCGCATCGGGGCGCGCTTTCTCGGTTGCAGATTGAGAGTATCGCCGCTTCAGAGTCTGGTTGACCTATCACCCATCCACGGTTGACTGCGCCCCACTTCCCTCGATCCGTTGCGCCAACCAGCGCGATTCCCGTGGGCGGCCACAGCTCGGAAACCCCATCTTCAGGAAGTCGCCGCGGGCGTGCTCGTCGAAGTCGCGTCCCAACCGCGGAGGACGATTTCCCGCACGACCACCCCCCCGGCCTCGTCACGCGCGGTCGCTCATGGCCGCTTCGGCCCTCCCGCGTCCCGAGCTCGCCGGAGCGCCAGCCGCACCGGCTGCTCGAGACCCTCGGCCCAGAGATCCGGCGCCATCCGGCGCGCCCAGCTGGCCGCCTGCGCCGCTCGATCTGCCGTGGCCGATCGGGACGGCGTGACGAAACTGAGGGGCACGCGAGGCAGATCGGCATGTCGTGCACGTTCAGGGCTCGCGCCGACTCCGCGAGTTCTTTGGCCTCCTGCGCGCCTCGCCGCGGGTGCCAGGGCAGGCGAACAGGTCACGCGCGAAGCTGCCTCTGCTGGCGAAGTCGTGTTCGCGCTCCATCCGGTCGGCATCTGCTCCCGCGCGCGGGCGGGGACCTGCCTGGCGATCTTCCGCTCGCCGTCGATCTTCGACAGCCCGGTCGATGGCCAGAGCGAGACGCTGCCCCAGCAGCCCCGGTCTCATCTCAGGCAGTCACCTCGTGCCGCGCGTCGCCAGACCCGCTCGACAGGACGCGATCCGCGCCTCATAGGATCTCGCCTATCGGCTGGGCCGCTGACCATCTGGATCCATCTGCCGCGATCGGGAACGTCGACGCGCTGGCCGCCGAGCGAGCCGAACATCCGCGGCGCTGGTCAGGCGCGCCAAATAACCTGCCTCTGGCGTCACCAGTGCGAGCCGTATCGATGCCGGCCTCAAACCTGGCGCGCGTGATCGCCCCGCGACTCGGTTTTCGGCCTCGGTTGTCATCGTGCCTCTAATGACCTCCGAATCCGACCCCTCGATTCAACTCCTGCGCCGCACGCCGGGTCGAAACCATGCGGGGATTATGGCCCCGAAGTGCCGAAGCTCAGGCGCGATGCGGCTCTGGCTCGTCCTTGCGTCGACGTGCGCGATCGGCGTTCTCGCGGCCGCCGCGGCTGGCTCGCAGACGGGCTCGTTCAAGCTCCACGGCAGCGTCGTGCACGTGTCGACGGAACGCGATCGACGTCGCGCTCAACTCCGGCCGCCGCATGGCGTGGCTGTCCGGCGTCGACACCCCCGAGCGCGGCCAGTGCTTCTTCTTTACGCGCGCGACGACCGTGACCGAGCGGCAGCCTCGCGACGATGGTACTGCGGGGACTGACCTGAACGACCGCGCGACACTCTACGGCCGCCTCCTGTACGTCTGGCTCCCGGGCGGAGTCTTTGCGACCTCAGGCTGCCTTTGCTGAGGAACGGCGTCGCGCGGGTCTGATACAACCGCCCGTTCGTGCAGCTGCGGTCTACAGCCGCGCGAGCGGAGCCGCGAAGAAAAAGCCCCGAACTGCCTCTGGCTGCTGCCGGACGTGCAGGCACATGGTCGCTACGACCCGTCGTAATCCCGGATCGCCTGCATTCCGCCCCGCCGCCGGACGCCGACTGCAGCGACAGCCAGTGGCCGCAACTTGCGGAAGCCGTCCAGGCCGAGACCCGCACCACTTCGACGGCAACCACAACGGCATCGGGCTGCGAGCGGTTGGGAAACCTGTGGTGCCGTGATGCCATGATGCGGTGAGTGCCGAAGCACCGGACCACGGTGACCATCGACGAGCGTCATGGCGCGGTCACGCGTGAAGGCGGCGAGGACAAGGCGCCGCGACAGCGGCGTCATCGAGGAAGCCGCCGCGACCTCGGCTTCGATCTCCTGGTTGGATATCTGGGAGAAGGGCGACCACCTGGACGAAGAGGAAGCGACGGCGCTCGCGGTCGATGCTCAGCACGGGCGAGGCGCGCCTAATTCTGTGCGCTTTGTCCTGAACGCAAAAGCGTCTTCGTTTCTGCGCTCCTCTCGAGGCACGGTGCACCGGCTCGGCGCTGCTCAAACGCTGGCTCGACGGCGGCGACGCTTTGAGAACAAAATCGATCTCAAGCTGAGCTCTTGAATGAGGCCGGGCGAAGCTCTCGGCGTTCAGAATCCGGAAGCGGGTTTCGGAGAAGGATGCGGCTGAGTTCGTGCTGCTCGTTCGCGATGTGGCCGATCTCGCGCTGGACGGCTGATCACGCCGCCGGCTCGATCGAAGGGCCCCGAGAAAGGGCTGACGCCTATCTGCCCCAACGCGACGCGCCAGCTGGTATCAGGGGACGCCCATCTGCTCGCTGGGGGGATGATCGGTGCTTACACCCCGGGCCGCTCTCGAGGCTCCTCGACTAACGCAGTGTCGTCGGAAACCGGAACGGCTGCCGGGCGGTCGCCAGCCGCATCTGCTCGACGGTCTGGCAGTTCGTCAGAGCCGCGGTGAGCAGACCAGATACGCGAGACACTGCTGCGCGCGCGAGATCGCGACGTGAGGCGGTTCCGCGAGAACAGGAAGTCGGCCTGCGCCGGAACGTCCTCCGAGCAAGGCTGCCCATCGAGTAGAAGACCACCCGGCGCCTCCTGGCCCTGGAACTTGTCAAGCGGTCCCGACGCAGACCGCGGCCGGCGGCTTCCGCCTCAGGCACCGGACCTGCAGATTCGTGCGGCGCGACCACGATCACGTCCTCGTAGGGCACCGCGAGTCGCGCGATCTCCGACCGCTTCCACCTCCTCGACAGACTGCGTTCGTTCCCCTCGTGCTCGACCGGCAGGAAGCGGATCCCGTTCCGCATCTCGGTAGACGTACTCCAGCGTGCTGCCAGCGCCGGCTCGACGCGCCCACTGGCTGGGCGTCGTCAGATGAATGGTTCGCCTCAGGTCGCATTCTCGCGGTACGTCTTCTGGGGAAAGGCCCCGCCAGCCGCACGGTCTCGTCCTCGCCGAGCCGGTGCGCCTGGTATGAGCGCGTTCGCTCCGCCGGATGCGACGCCCTGCGGATCCTGCGCAGAGCTGGTTCCGGGTCGCCGAGCAAGCACGAGCAGTTGCGCGCGACCGCCGTCAGCCCACCGCCAGGACATCGGCCAGCGAGCGACCTGCCCGGCCTCGATCCACTGAAAGAGCGTGTCCGAAGGGAGACCTGGTCGAACTCCGGGACGCGCGAAGAGCCACGACGTGCCGCAAGCGCAGCAGCTGCAGCTCCTCGTCGAGCAGCTCGGCGTTGTCGATTCGATGCCGTCGAGGAAAGCTCGTCCTCGTAGCACGATCGTCCGGGTCGTCGGCCTGCTTGCGCCCGCTTGAACGCGCACGCTCTCCCAGCGCGGCCTTCCGCAGCTCCTCCGGAGAACTTGTTGATCGCCTTGTGACTGATGTCGACGGCAGACGCCGACGCGCCCGTGCCGCGTCCGCTTCGAGCGCCATCCGCGCGCCGACGCCACGTCTTCCCGGAGCCGGGCGGTCCCTGCACGAAGAGTGGCTCAGTTCAGCTCCAGGCGAGGCCGGCGCTCGAGGATCTCGACCAAGTGCGCAGGGATGGCGCTCCATGCGCGCCAGAACGAAGCGCCGCCTGCCGCGTCGCGCTGCACGTGCGTGCGGGACTGGCGTCCACGGGATCCCAGCGCCCGCGGCGGCTGTCGCTCGTCCGCGCGCGAGCCTTCGCGCGCCCGCATGCGTGATCGAGGCCGCGCTCGTTGTCGACGTCGACGCGATCGCTGGCCCTTGCCGGTGGCCGGGATCCTCGCGCGGCTTCCGCCGATCTTGTGCTCCCTGCGCCGGGAACGCGAGCGTGTAGAACGAGCGCGACTGCTTGTCCTCGAGCGGCTCGCCGGCGGGCGTGATCCCGCCGATCGTTGTCGGTCGATCGCATCCGGTTCGACTCGTCCTCGTCGAGGCGCCTTGTGGTGGAAACGCAACTCGCACCACTGCGGCTTCCTCCTCGCGGCGGTGGTACTCGGCGCGGCTGGGCGAGCAGCCAGCGCGGCTCGCGCTCCTGCGCGTCGGCGAGCAGCTCGGCCTCGACCGCGCGCGCGCCTCCTCGAGGCCGCTCCGCTTCTGTCTCCTCCTTGACCTCGCGCGCCTCGGGCGGCGGGCGCCGCACTCACGACCTCGAGGCGGGCGCAGGCCGAGCAGCCGGCGATGGAGCTCGTAGGATCGAGCGGCGATCGTCCTCGTTATGGCAGCGCGCGGATGTCACTCCGGAGGATCTGGCCCTCGCGCGCCTCGAGCCGCTCTCCCAGGACGCGACGACCAGCGCTGCCGCCGCCGCGCATCTCCTCCCCGCGCTCGAAGCCAGCCAGAACGCCTCGACCTCCTTGATCGAGTAGCTCTCGAGCGGGAAGCCGGGCGCCCCAACCTGCGGACGACCGGAAGAGAAGTCGAGCCCGAGCACCTCGCCGCGCGAGGAGAAAGTCGTCGATCGCTCCGCCTGTCGCGTGCCGTGCTGGCCCATCAGCCACGCTGCGGCGCGGTGCGCTCGCGCGGACGTAGTGGTAGACGTGCCATCCGGGGTGGCCGGCGCGGCGCTTTCGGCGATCAGGTCGAGGAGCGCATCGAAGCCCTCCTTCTCTCCCTGGGCGCGGTCGAGCGCCCAGATCTGGTCGTACTGCGCCGCGACGCCGTCGTCGTTGAACGGACCAGCCGAAGGTACTCGAGCCCGCGCTTCCGGCTCGACACCAGGAGCAATAGTAATAGC
>ERZ1370068.11268-contig-9897_pt1 | contig 82641 bp, 106 predicted proteins | sample MGYA00561227_ERZ1370068 | MGnify/ENA primary metagenome ERZ1370068 (study PRJEB38410, sample SAMEA6850437) | metagenome | study: Metagenomic assessment of the ecological functions of the soil: analysis of the soil microbiota associated with the...
GGTATGCTTCGTTCGGTTACGTATTTAACATACAGGCTTTTACCCGGTAGAAAGTTCTCAGGGGCCCGCCGGCTCACGCGAAACCGGATGCTTCCCGCCTATGAACCATTGCCTCACGAGGGGCATACCCCTTGCAGCCCTCGCGTTCAAGGAGGGGACACATCAGTCGGTTCAGAGCATCCGCGATGTCATGACGCCGAATCCCTGCGCCATCTCTCCCAGCGCCTCGGTCTGGACGCCGCCCGGATCATGCAGGGCAACGACATCGGTGACGTCATCGTGCTGGAGGACGACCGCGCTCTTCGGCATTCTCACCGACCGCGACATCGTCGTGCGCGTCGCTCGCCGGAAGGCGGCGACCCGGAGACCACGCCCGGTGGGAGAGATCTGCAGTCGTGAGCTGACGACCATCGAGCCCACGCGCGAGCGTGGGCGACGCGGTGCGCCTCATGCGGGCGAAGGCCATTCGCCGTCTGCCCGTGGTGGACGACGACGGGCTTCGTGATGGGCATCGTCTCGATCGGCGACGTGGCGGTGGAGCGGGACCGTCGCTCGGCGCTGGGCGATATCAGCGCCGCCCCGCCCAATGCCTGAGGCTATCGGCTCGACTGGGCGCTGCCCGAGCCGTTGGTAGAACGCGTATGCGACCTGTATAGAGATGCCCGATGAGCGCCTCCGCCGTCGAGCGGGTGTCGTTCGTGTCGATGGAGAGCGCGATGGCCGGGGGTCTTCGGGGTCCTCCCCGAAGACCTTCCGGTAGTCTTCGTAAGACGTTCCGTCGCTCGGTCAGCCACTGGTTGAGCTGGACCGGCCCCGACCGCAGGACGAAGAAGTGGACGGTTCCCGTCTTCCGGCTCCTTCTCGACGGTCTGAGCGGGCGCCGTGCGTGTCCCACACGTATCCGATCAGGCGGGCGCGCATCATGGCCGGGAAAGCGCGGCCAGATCACGTAGATGTGCAGCGGTGAGATCGGACGTCTCCTTGACGCGGATGTCGGCGCCTGTGGGAGCTGCACCACTTTCCATGTCCATTCGAGTATGGGGGTGGCTCGCGAGGTTGACCTTGATCTCCTTGGCGATCGTCGAGTGCTCGTTGCGGCTTCTGAGGAGAAGCGCGCGGCGCCGCCTCGTCTTCCACCACCGCGAAGTCGTAGGCTGGTCTCCCGCCGATGGTCTCGTACCTGGTCCAGCCCGAGCGGGAACGCCCTTGGCGCCCACCGCCTGCTCCGACCAGTCCTCGACATGGAGCCCTTCGGCGGCCGACCGACGATATCAAGGCGCAGGCCGACCATGACGTGAGAAGCACGTCCTGATCATGGCGCCGCGAAGCCTCCGTCGCTGGCCAGCTCAGGACTGCATGCATGGACATGATCCGACCGTGCCGCCCATGCATTAGCTGACCAGCACAGAAGCCTGCGCTCCGGCCGATCAGGTATCACCCCACTCTCGACGGACCTTTGGCGCGATCGAAGCCGACGGACTCCAGCAGGCGAAGGATCATGCCCACGTGTTTTTTGCTCAGTGTCCTTCGGTCCGTGTCCGGGCACCGTCACCTTGCAGCTCCCGAGGACGAATTGCTTGTGGCTGGTCTTCCCGGCCGGCGTCTGCGTGAAGTTGTTCCGGAGGAGCCACTTCTCCAGGTCGATTCTTGTCATGGTGCCACTCGTGCCCCGGTTTCGTGCCGCCCTCGTCTCCGCCAAGCCCGCCCGGACTTCCTCGCTAGATGTGGTACTCCTATACGGGCTTCGCCGCAACTCTGGCCGGGAGACGGTCGCATGACCCGAAGATTGAGTCTCGTGCTGGCCGCTGGACTCGCGGGCGCCGTGCTCCTGGCGGCGCCCACCCTCCACGCCCAGACCAAGCCGGAAGGCGAGATGCGCTGGGCCCTCTACGTGACCCTGTCCCCGGTCTGGTTCGATCCCGGCGAGGTGGCGGGACAGCTCACGCCGCTTCTGGGTCCTCTACGCGCTCCACGACGCGCTCGTGAAGCCGATGCCGGGCAACCTGCATGGCCCCGAGCCTCGCGGAGTCCTGGACGGTCAGCGCCGATCAGCGCGTCTACGAGTTCAAGCTGCGCGAGGGTCTCAAGTTCCACAACGGCGATCCCTTCACCGCCGAGGACGTGAAGTTCAGCTTCCATCGGGCCAAGGGCTCGAAGGTCCTCCACGACAAGGTCGCGAGACGTGGTGGTCGTCGAGCCCCTCGCGCGTGCGCTTCGTTCTCCACGAGCCCTGGCCGGACTTCATGACGTACTACGGGACGCATCGTGTCCGGCGCGGGCTGGATCGTGCCGAAGAAGTACGTCGAGCGGGTCGGGCGACGACGGCTTCAAGCGGCGCCCGTCGGTCTCGGGCCCTACAAGTTCGTCAGCCACACCCCGGGCGTCGAGCTGGTGATGGAAGCCAACGAGGGCTACTGGCGAAAGGTCCCCTCGGTGAAGCGGCTGGTCTTCAAGAGCGTGCCCGAGAGCACCACGCGCGCTGGCCATGCTCAAGCGCGGCGAGGTCGACATCGCCTACCTCCTCGACGTGCCCCAGGCCCAGGAGGTCAAGCGCGACCCCAATCTCCGGCTGGCCTTCTCCGGCGGCATCGCCATCTGGTACCTGGACTTCCTCGAGCAGTGGGACCCGAAGTCTCCGTGGAACGACCGGCGCGTGCGCCTGGCCGCCAACTACGCGATCGACCGCCAGGCGCTCAGCGAGGCGGAGACGCTGGGAGCGTCCAAGCCCGCCGGAAATCACGTCCCGCGCACCTTCGAGTTCGCCCTGCCCATCGAGCCGTATCCCTACGATCCGGCGAAGGCGAGACAGCTCCTCGCCGAGGCGGGCTACCCCAACGGCTTCGACGCGGGCGAGTTGCACCAGCTCCCGCCGTACTTCTCGCTGGGCGAGGCCATCGTCAGCTACTTCAGGCCGTCGGCATCACGGCTCAGGATGCGCCCGATGGAGCGCGGCAGCCTATCTTCGCCCTCATCACCGTCCAAGAAGGCCAAGGGCGTCTGCGTCTGCACGAGCGCGCTCTACGGCAACGCCGCGTCGCGGATGTCGGAGGTCGATCCCGAGCGACGGCGCCTACGCCTATGGCGGCTACCCCGACATCGACGCCCTCTACAAGCAGCAGGCCGTGGAGACAGACCGCAAGAAGCGCGAGGCGCATGCTGCACCAGATCCAGCGGCTCGGTCCACGAGCGCGTGCGCTACGGCCCGATCTTCGAGTACATCTGGCCGAGCGGCATCGGGCCGCGGGTGGCCGAGCCCGCGCTGATGCTGATCAATCCCTATCCCTGGTCGGCGCCTCTGGAAGAGGTCCGGCTCAAGCGGCCGTGAGCAAGGAGCGGGGATCATGACCGACGCGCTGGGCAGCCTTCTCGAGACGAAGGAAGCGGAGCGGCTCGCCACCGGCTTCGTCTTCACCGAAGGCCCCTCTGGCACCCGGACGGCTTCTACTACTTCGTCGACGTGCGCTCGAGCGTGCTCTACCGGATCGTGCCCGGCCGCGCCCCGAGGTGGTCCGCGAGAAGACGGGGGCGGCAACGGCACGACCTTCGATCTTCAGGGACGCCTCGTCATCTGCGAGGGAGACAACCGGCGGGTCGCACGCATGGCCGCCGATGGCCGTGCCGTCGAGGTGCTCGTGGACCGCTTCGAAGGCAAGCGGCTGAATCGGCCCAACGACGTGGTGTGCAAGTCCGACGGCAGCATCTACTTCACCGATCCCGGCCTGCGGGTGCCCCTCGCCGAGCGAGAGCTGCCCTACGCCGGCGTCTACCGCGTGATGCCCGACGGCGTCATCAGCCTCGTGGCCGACTTCCGAGTATCCGAACGGCCTCGCCTTCTCTCCCGACGAGCGCCGTCTCTACGTGGCCAATACCCGATGGGCGCAGTACATCCACGTGCTGGACCTCGACGCTCCGGCAAAATGATCAGGCGGCGGATCTTCGCCGACATGTCGTCGGACGAGACCGACGGCGTGCCCGACGGCATGAAGGTGGACGTCGACGGCCGCGTCTACTGCACGGGCCCCGGCGGCACGTGGGTCTTCGCGCCCGACGGAGCTCGGCTCGGCATCATACGCACGCCCGAGGTGCCGGCGAACCTCGCCTTCGGCGGGCCCGATCTCGCGCACCCTCTTCCTCACCGCGCGCACGTCCGTGTACACGCTCCGGGTGAAGGTGCCCGGGCAGCCTCATCCCTGTTTCGAGGCCAGAGGTGACGGCGGCATGACCATCAGTTCGGAACCTTCCTCCTCATGCAGTCACCCTCCGCGCGTCCCTCGGAGGAGATCTACTCGCGGGCCATCGACATGGCCCAGGCCGCGGAGTCGCTCGGCTTCCGCAACATCTGGCTCGCCGAGCACCACTTCTCGACCTACGGCTATCTGTCGCGCCCGGCGCAGCTCGCGACCTTCATCGCAGCCAAGACCACGCGGCTGCCGCGTGGGCACCGCGGTCATCGTGGTGCCCCTGCACCACCCGCTCGTGGTCGCCGAGGAGATCGCCACGCTCGATCATCCTGGCCGGCGGGCGGGTGGACATCGGGCTCGGGCGCGGCTACCAGCACTACGAGTTCGAGCGGCTCGGGCCTCGAGCTGGACACCGCCCGCGCGCGCTGGGAGGAATCGGTCGACATCATCCTCAAGGCGTTCAGCGGCGCAGCCCTTCACCTACGACGGCAAGCTCTTCAAGATCCCCGAGACGTCGGTGTTCCCGCAGCCGCTACAGAAGCCGCATCCGCCGATCTGGGTCACGGCGCAGAGCCCGGAGTCGGTGGAAGCGGCCGTGCGTCGCGGGTTTCAACGTGCTCACGGGCGGCTTCGGCGTTCCCATCGAGCGCATGGCGGAGTTCCGGAAGCTCTTCGACCGCGCGGTGGCGGAGTCACGCCTGCCGCGCACGCCGGAGGTCGGCGTGCAGCGCGCGGTCTACGTGACCGACAGCGAGGCCGACGCGCGCGCCGCCGCCGAGGAGGCCCGCGTGGAACATGCGGGTGACCCTGAGCCTGCGCAACCACTACGAGCGGGTGGAGGGCGGCCGCGCCATCGCGGTGCCCGCGCCGAAGGAGCCCGACATCGACGATCTCCTCGACCGCTTCCTGATCATCGGCACGCCGGACACCGTGCATCCGTCAGCTCAAGCGCGTGCAGGAGCTGGTGGGCATCACGCCACTTCAACTGCAGCTTCTGGTTCGGCGACCTCGAGCACGGGCGCGTCCTGCGCTCCATGGAGCTCTTCGCACGCGAGGTCATGCCGGCCTTCTCCTAGGTCGCGGTGCAGCAGCGCCATTACGCGAGTCGTTTCGGCCACTCGTGGGTCGCGGTGCCGCAGCGCCATCGCGCGAGGCGGGCCGGGTCCTGTCGTCAGGGATGCCTGCGGCGCAACCGGCTTCGCCACCCTACGCATTCGTGAATCGCAGCCCTGCGGGCTGCGCGCACTCGCGAAGGGCCCACTCCGCCGGTCGCGCCGCAGGCACCCTGGCGCCACCCGGCCCGTTCCTACGGCGCGCAAACCGGCAAGACGCGCGGGGGCGCGACTTTGCTAGGCGACATTGAGAAACTTGCAGGCCGCTCAAAAGGTCCAGATGCGAGGCGGCGCCCGACGGCCGCACGCGAGGCGTACTCTCTGTACGTTGAGCGTGCGGCCGAGGCGCCAACGAAGCAGATGGGCCTCTTTTCAGCGAGCTGGCTAGAGGCGAGCTTCGTCTATGGGGAGGCCGAGCCAGTGGCGGCCGACCAGCTCGTAGTGGGCGAGGCGGCCCTGCAGGTGCTGGGTGATCACGTGGATGTCCTGGAAGTGGCGCTGGATCAGGTTGCCGTCGTAGGCGGCGGTGGCGCCGGACGCGCTGTAGATGCTCTCGATGATCTGCGCGGCCAGGCGGATGCCGTGGGTCGTGGCGAGACGGAGGGCGGCGCGCCGCTCCAGCGTCACGGCGCCCGTCGACGTCGCCTCCGCCCAGATGTCCGACACCGCCTCCATGAGAAAGGCGCGCCCGGAGCGGAGGGCCGCCTCCGCGTGCCCCACCGCCACCTGGGTCATCGACTGGTCCCGCAGTAGACCCTGCACGGCGCGCGGCGTCTTGGAGCCCGCGAGGTCGAAGAAGGCTTCGAGACAGCTTCGAGACATGCCGAGCGCCACCGCGGCGTCGCCGGAGGCGAAGGCGAGGTGCGCGGAATCTTGTAGAGCGGCCCGTCGTTCAGAAGGGGCGCGGTGGCCGACAACACGGTGCGTTCCGCGGGCACGAACACGTCGTTGACCGCGAAGTGGTGGGTCCCCGTGCCGCGCATGCCCCGCGTATGCCACGTGTCCAGGAGCTGCGCTTCGCGCGACGGGCACGAAGAGATAGCGCATCTCCGGCTGTCCATTCTCCAGCCGGATCTGTCCATGCTCGATCACCTGCGCATGCGCGGCCACCCACGAGGCGTGCCGGCAGCCGGTGCTGAAGCCCTGCCGGCCCGTGACGCGGTAGCCGCCGGGCACCACCACGGCCTGCGCGGTGGGCGCCGGTGTGTTGGCGACCACGGCGCGCGGCGGGTCGATCCAGATCGAGCGCGCCACGTCCTGCGGCATACGCGCGGCGTACGTGCCGTAGATCGCCCCCTGGTTGATGACCCAGCCCGTGCTCGCGTCGGCTTTCCCGAGCTCTTCGATCACCTGCACGTAGGTGGGGAAGTCGATCTCGACTCCGCCGATGGCCCGCGGCACCGCGAGGTGAAACATGCCGGCGTCGGCGAGAGCCTCGAAGAGCGGCCGGGGCAGCTCGCGGGCCGCGTCGATCTCGTCGGCGCTGGATCGGATTCGTGGCGCGAGCTTTCGGGCGGCTTCGAGGGGCGACAGGGTCACGTCAGTCCTCATGGTCGACGGCGAAGAATGGGTCGAACGGGTGGCATGACATTGCGCCGATCCTGCCAGAGCGCGTCCGAGAGGTCAACGCTTGACACGGCGCGCGTGTCGCGAGAACTTGACGAGGGACTGCTCATGCCCCCGCCCCAAATCCCCCGATCACCCGCCGTCAATTCCTCCGCCGCCTCGGCGTCGCCACCGGCGTCACGTTGGGGCTCGCCCCCTCCACGACCTGCGCGCCGTCGCGCAGCCCGCACGCCCCGTGCGCGTGGTGATCCTCGGGGCGGGTCTGGCCGGCCTCTGCGCCGGCCTCGAGCTGGAGCGGCGCGGCCACACCTGCACCATCCTCGAGGCGGAGACGACGCATATTGGGGGCCGCGCCCGTACCCTGCGCTTCGAGACCGGACTCTACGGGAGGCCGGGGCCATGCGAGTGCCAAAGAACCACGCCCTGCCCCGGCACTACATCAGCGAGTTCGGACTCGCCCTGAGCCCCTTCGTGCAGTCGAGATCCGGAGGCCTTCTACTTCGCGCGCGGGCGCCGCGAGCGCATCAAGGACGTGGCGCGGCTCAACTCTCTCTACACGCTCAACGACGCCGAGCGGGAGAAGGGTCCAGATGATCTCTGGGCGGGCTCGCTGGTGAAGCGCCTGAAGGCCCTCTCCCCCGCGGAGCGCGCTGAGCTCGTCAACCTGATGCCGTCGAGCCCGGCCCTGCGCGCGCTCGATCAGCAGTCCCTTCAGCAGCTCTTCGAGACGGAGGGACTCTCCCCGGGGCCATCGAGTTCCTCGCCGTGACCTACGGCATGGAGGCGCTCCTCGGCAGCGCCCTCACCGAGCACCTGCGCGAGGAGGAGCTCGGCCTGTGGACCCAGGGCTTCGACGAGATCGTGGGGGCATGGACCGACTGCCCGCCGGCTTCGCGGCCCGGCTCAAGTCGAAACCGCGCATGGGCGCGGAGGTCGTTCGCCTGGAGCAAGATCCGCCGCGCGGTCGCCGCCGCTATCTACCGCGACAGGGACAATCGCCCCGTGCGCGTCGAGGGCGATTTCATCCTGTGCACCCTGCCCTTCCCCGTGGTCACGCGTCTCGAGGTCGAGCCCGCCTTCTCCGAGGCCAAGCAGCGCGCCATCCGCGAGCTCGGCTACGACTCTGCCACCAAGGTCCTCGCGGTGACCCGCCGGCGCTTCTGGGAGCAGGAGGAGGGGATCTTCGGTGGCGGGACCTATACCGACCTCCCCACCGCCACCACCTGGTACCCGTCCGACAATGCGACGGCCCGCGATCCCAAGGTATCGACCGCTCCCGCCGTGTTCCTCGCCTCGTATTCCTGGGGCCAGACCGCGCGGCGCCTCGCCACCCTTCCCCACACCCAGCGGAGCGCGCTCGCCCCTCACCCACCTCGCCCGGTACATCCGCAGCTCGCACGCGCCGGCGAAGTGCGCCGGACGGCGAGCTGGAGCTGGGACAATCACCGCTGGAGCGGCGGCGCCTTCGCGTGGTTCATGCCCGGTCAGTGGAGCGCCCTTCACCGCCACGTGGTGGCGCCGGAGGAGCGCATCCACTTGCGGGGAGCACGTTTCCCTGTCTCACACGTGGATGCAGGGCGCTCTCGAGTCCGCCTTGATCGCCGTGCGCGCGATCCTCAGCGCCTAGCGGCGTCGAAGGAGCAGGATCGGTCCCCGCTCCGCGGCCACCGCGTAGCGATAGGTCGAGCCGCCCACGCCGTTGGTGATGGTCACCGTGTCGCCCTCCCGCTTCATGATCACGTGCGGATCTTTCCGCCATGGATAACTCGAGGTATTCAGGAGCAGGTAGTCGGCCTTCTCAATGCCCACGGGAAACACGAACACGAGCGGTCTGAGGGGCGAGGTGCGCTACGTACGGATCCTGCGCGGATACCGCAGCCTCCGCGGGCACCTGAGCCATCACCTCGAAGGCCTGACGATGCTCGAGCTTGGGCACCGCCCGCTCGTACGACAGATTGTTGACGATGTTCGACGCCAGCACGAGGCTCGCCATGACCGCCACCACCAGCACTTTCTTCGGCCACGGGCCGGGCCGCCGCCGGGCGAGCCGGTCATAGCCGGCGATGGCGGCGGCGAACAGGAAGGGCAGGATGAAGCTCTGGTACTGCGTGCGATGGTTGAACAGTATCGGATCCTGGCCGAGGAGATTCTCGACGAGAGGCGGCGCGAGCCCCACCAGCACCTCGGGAGCGAGCAGGGGTAAAAGGCGAGCGGCGCGAGCATGGCCCCCAGATAGATCAGGCGCTTTTCCGTGAGCACCCCCGTGAGGACGCGCCACGGGTGGAGCAGGAGGGTGCCGATGATCTCGGGCACGGAGCGGCCGAGGTGGGCGTAGCGCCCGAGGTGCGGATACGGCTCCCCGCGGAAGTACGGGATGAGCCACCGAGTGTCCACCACGAGGAGGGAGAAGGCGCCGAGGGCGGTGACCACCCCCACCGCCAGCGCCGCCTCGTCACGGCCAGCCAGAGCCCGAGGCCGACCACGGCGATGGCCGCGTCCTCGCGCGTGGCGAGGATGAGGAGCACGGAGCCCCAGTACAGCCACGGTCTCTCCGCCTCCACGAAGTAGATGGCGGCGAGGAGGAGCGGGATGGTGAGGGCGGCCGAGTGGAAATCGCGCACGTTGATCCCGTGCAGGGACGGATGGATCAGGTAGAGCACGGCGAATACCGCAGCCGGGCGCTCGTCTCCCAGCCACCGGGCGGCAATGCCGAAGACCGCGATCGCGCCCAGGCCGAGGGCTATCGATTGCGCTACGAGGAGGACGGCGGGTCCGGGAAAGATCCAGAAGGCAGGAACGAACAGGTACATGATCGGGGAGAAGTGGTCGCCCCATGCGTTCATTTCGGGAAGGCTGACGCGCGCTCCGCCCCGCGGGCGAGGTTCCAGGTGAGCTGGACGTAGTAGGCGAGATCGAGGGCGTGGGTCTTGAACGTCCAGTGCCGGGTCAGGGTGACGAACGAGAAGGAGGCGGCATACACCGCCACACCTATCGCCACCACGCGACGAGGCCGAAAACTCGGGACGGGTACGGGCGCCACCATGAGCCGCAGGGCGACGATACCCAGGAGCACGAGGAAGACCTCTTCGGGACGCCACCACCAGTAGACGAGCGTGGAGAGAACGGCCAGGCCGCAGAGGAGGGCCGCGAGGTCCAGCAGGCGAACGAGGATCAACGCGCGGCGGAGGTTCCGGAGTCGGGGCCCAGCCGGCTATAGCGACCCCGCAGCGTCTGCAGCCGGCGGGAGCGCTTGAGCCCGCTCGAGTGCAGCGCGTGGCGCGTGACCACCCAGAGGATCTTGAGCCCGTAGCCGCAGGAGGCGAAGAAGCTCGCCGACGAGGCCTCGGGGAAGTAGCGCACGGGCACGGCGATCTCGGCCATCCGGAAACCGGCCGCCACCACCTGCGAGATGATCTCCTGGTCGAAGACGAAGCCGTCGGAGTTCATCCGGAAGTTCACCGCTTCCAGCACCTCCCGGCTGAAGGCGCGGTAGCCGGTGTGGTACTCGGAGAGGCGGAGGCCGAAGCAGGAGTTCTCCACCCCGGTGAGGAAGCGGTTCGCGATGAACTTCCACCACGGCATGCCCTGGGCGATGGCCGAGCCTCCGCCCTTGAGCCGGGAGCCCAGGACCACGTCCGCCTCGCCCTTCACGATGGGCTCGATCATCTGGGGCACGAGGGTGGGATCGTACTGATAGTCGGGATGGACCATCACCACGATGTCCGCTCCCGCCTGCGAGCGCCTCCGTGTAGCAGGTCTTCTGATTCGCCCCGTAGCCGTAGTTCTTGTCGTGCACGAAGATCTCGAGACCCAGCTCGCGCGCGATCTCGAGCGTCCGGTCCGTGGAGCCGTCGTCGACGAGAATGACGAGGTTCACCGACTCCTTGGGCAGCTCCTCGTAGGTCAGGCGGAGCGTGCCCCCGCGTTGTAGGCGGGCATGACCACCACCACTTTGGGCTGGGCCTTCATGGCGCAGAGCGGCGGCACACGCCGATGAGCTGATAGCCGAGTCCGCCCTTCCAGACCTGGGCGGCGCCCGCGGAGAGGCCGTGCACGGCGTCGAGGACGCTCCCGTGAAAGCGCGGCGGGACGACCTGAGGCAACGGCGCCGGTGTCGCCACCAGCTCCTCGAGGTCGAGCCCGGCGTCGCCCAGGAAGCGGACGAAGCTCCGGCGCGTGAAGAAGCGTAAGTGGGTCCGGTCGAGGATGCCGCGATCCCCGTAGTCCCAGCGACCGAGGAGAAGGGAGAGCCTGACCCAGAGATGGGCGACGTTGGGCACGGAGACGATGACGCGGCCGCCCGCGGCGAGGCTCCGGTTCAGCGCCACCAGCACGGGTAGCGGATCGCTCAGGTGCTCGAGCACGTCGCCGTAGACGATGGCGTCGAACACGCCCTCGAGGTGGAGGATCGCGCTGTCCAGATCGGCCACGATCACCTCGTGGCAGCGCCCGCGCGCCTTGGCAGCCTGCGCGGGATCGCGCTCGAGCGCGGTCACCTGCCAGCCCTGTCGCGTGAGGAGCTCGGCGAGAAAGCCGTCGGCCGCCCCCACGTCGAGAGCGCGGCGACCCCGCCCTTCTCCCAGTCGTTGCAGGATGACCGCGTGGCTCGAATGAGGATCCGACTTGAGTTGGTAGGCCGACGCGCTCATCCGAGCGGGCTCAGCATCGCTAGGCGAGCTCGGAGGCCCATTGACGCCAGCCATCGAGCCTCGGGAAATAGACGGCCTGCAGGACGAAGAGAAAGCACAAAGAGGACATAGAAGTCGCCGCGTAACCCGGACAGCATGAAGAGCACCAGCCCGAGGATGGCCGGCACCTCGGCGAGGGCCGCGATGGTGATGGACGTCGAGACCAGACGCCGGGCCTGCCCTGCCGTATCGCCGGCGGGCGATCTGCCGAGGAGCGCCCGCCGCACGACCCCGATCAGACCGGCCACCGCCGCGGCCGGCCGTCCAGAGGGCGATGCGGAGGCTGGTGGGCATGATCTCTCCGACGAACCCTTCGAAGGGAGCCAGGGAAAGGCTGACGATCATCGCGGCCACGGGATAGAGCAAGGTACTCGCCAGCATGGCACCGCAGGTGATCGCCGCGTTCCGGTACGCCGTCTCCAGCCCGGCCGAGCCGCCCGCCATGGGAACAGGATAGCACCGAGGCCGGGGGCCCCGTATTCCCCTCAGCGAGGGAAAGAGCGCCTCAGCGCTGGACGCGAACGAGCGAGGACGGAGGCAGGCGCCCGAGCAGGTCGTCGAGCGCGCGCTCCATGTAGCGCTGGTCCTTGATTCCAGGGTCACCTTCACCTTGTACTCGGGATTCGAGAACTCGGGATACGAGCCGAGGAGCAGCTCCGGATGGCGCTCGAGCACGGCGTTCAGATGCTCGGCGAGGATCCCTCTCCCACGCTGACGTAGACACTGGCCAGGTAGAACGGCACGTCGCGGAAGCGCTCCTTCAGCCCCTCGAACTTTCGACGGAAGAGCTCGGGGACGCCGGGCAGGACGTGCACGTTCTTCATGATCACCGCGGGGAAGACGAGCGCCGTCCGCGGTCATGGGCTCCGCGCCCTCGGGAATCTCGGCCATCCGGATGCGGGCGGGATTGAGGCTGCCTCCGTAGAAGCCTCTCGAGGGCGGCCACCATGGCCGGATCCCGCACCACGGGCACCCCGAACGCGCGCGCGATGCCCTCGATGGTCACGTCGTCGTGGGTGGGACCGACCCCGCCGGAGGTGAAGACCACGTCGAAGCTCCGGCTGAACTCGGCCACCTCCTGGGCGATCTTCTCGATCTCGTCCGGGATGACCACGATGCGCCGAACGTCGACGCCGAGGGCGCGGAGCTCGCGGCAGAGATAGACGGCGTTGGCGTCCGCCACCTTGCCGGAGAGAAGCTCGTTGCCGATGAGGATGATACCGGCCGTCCTGGCCATGGCCGGGCCATGGTAGCACGAGGCCACGGCGAGGTTCATCACCGGCCTCCAGCCGGGATGATAGAATGCTCGCGCGTTTCACCGACAAGGAGACGAGGACACGATGACCACGGACGCGGAACCGATACGGCTCTCCGGCTGGGCTCTCGTCCTCGGCGCCTCCTCGGGCTTCGGCGCGGCCACGAGCCTGGCGCTGGCGCGGGCGGGCATGGACATCTTCGGCGTGCATCTCGATCGGAAGTCGACCCAGCCCAACGCGGAGCGCCTCGTCACCGACATCAGGGCCCTCGGCCGCCAGGCGCACTTCTTCAACATCAACGCCGCCGACGAGGAGAAGCGCGCGGAGGTCAGCTCGGAGATGGAGCGCATCCTGCGCGAGCGCAACGAGATGGGCCGGGTGCCGCGTCATGCTGCATTCCCTCGCCTTCGGCACCCTCAAGCTCTTTGTCACCGATCCCATCAAAGAGGCCGTGAGCAAAGCGCAAATGGACATGACGCTCGATGTCATGGCCCACAGCCTCGTGTACTGGGCGCAGGAGCTGGTGGGTCGCGGCCTCATGGGCCGGGGCGGCCGCATCTACGCCATGACCTCGGCGGGCGGCGCGCCGGGTGCTCCCTACTACGGCCCGGTCTCCGCGGCCAAGGCCGCCCTCGAGTCGAACATCAGGCAGCTCGCCGCCGGAGCTCGCCGGGCACGGCATCACCGCCAACTCGATCCGGGCCGGCGTCACCGCCACGCCCGCCGGCCCAGAAGATCCCCAACTACGAGGAATTCTCGGCCAAGGCGGCCGAGCGCAATCCTCACCGGCGCCTGACCACGGTGGAAGACGTGGCGCGGGCCATCGTGGTCTTCTCTCACCCCGACACCTACTGGATGACCGGCAATGTCATCGGCGTGGATGGCGGGGAAGAGATCGTCGGCTAGCGCTTCGTGCCCGCCTGGCTCGCCGTCTGCCATCCTCGGCATCATCGAGGGCGTCACGGAGTTCCTTCCCATCTCGTCGACCGGCCATCTGCTCCTCGCCGAGAACTCTCACTGGCTGCCCCAGCAGTCGGATCTCTTCAACATCACCATCCAGTCGGGCGCCGCCCTCGCCGTGCTCTTCGGCCTTCTCCGCCCGGGTCCGCGAGCTCCTCTCGGGGCTGGACGAGCCGGCCACGCGCAGCTACGTCTCCAAGCTCGTGCTCGCCTTCGTCATCACCGGCGTGGGCGGGCTCGATCCTCAAAAACTCGGATTCACCCTGCCCAAGGAGACGGCGCCCATCGCGCTGGGCCACCCTGATCGGCGGCATCGCCATCCTCGTCATCGAGTGGAGCGGTGCGCGGCCGCCCGCTCCGGCCCGACATCACCTGGCTCACCGCGGTGGTGGTGGGACTCGCCCAGCTTCTCGCCGCGGTGTTCCCGGGCACGTCACGCTCGGCCGCGACCATCCTGATCGCCCTCGCGCTGGGCGTGAGCCCGTCCCGCCGCCACCGAGTTCTCGTTCCTCGTGGGCGTCCCCACCCTGCTCGCGGCCGGCGCTCTACGAGACCCAGCACGCGCTCCGGCACCCAGGTCCGGTGGCCACCGACTGGGGCCTGCTCGCCCTCGGCACGGTGGTCTCGGCGGTGACGGCGTTCTCTCGTGGTGCGCTGGCTCATCCGGTGGATACAGACCCACAGCTTCTCACCGTTCGGCTGGTACCGCATCGCCCTCGGTCTCGGCCATGCTCACCCGCATGATCTGACGCGAGAACGAGCTGTGAAACGTGCCACGACACTTGCCAATTTGCCACGACACTTGAAGGAGATCCGACGCATGGCCGTGCATGATGTGGTGGTGGTCGGTGGAGGCAATGCCGCGCTCTGCGCGGCGCTGGCCGCGCGGGAGGCGCGGGGCGTCGGTGCTGGTGGTCGAGAAGGCGCCGGAGTCCCGAGCGGGGCGGCAACTCGTTCTTCACCGCGGGCGGATTCCGCTTCGCCCACCAGGGGCTCGAGGACCTGCGGCGCGATATCCTGCCCGACATCTCGGAGGAAGAGGCGCGGACCATCGTCGTCCCCGCCTACACCGAGAACCAGTTTTACGACGACCTCATGCGGGTGACCGAGGGGCGATCCGACATCGACCTGGCGGAGTTCCTCGTCCAGCGCTCGCGTCCCACCATCGTGTGGATGAAGAACCAGGGTCTGCGCTGGATCCTCATGTTCGCCCGCCAGTCCTATCAGGTCGAGGGCGACCGCCACCACTTCTGGGGCGGGCTCAACGTCGAGGCGGTGGGAGGCGGGGCCGGTCTCGTGGAGATGCTCCTCGAGCGCGCGGGCAAGACGGGCATCGAGGTGCGCTACAGCCATGGCGCGCGCCAGCTCATGCACGGACAAGAAGGGCGGGGTCACCGGGGTGGTCGTCCGCTCGCCCGGAGGGCTTCGTGGAGATCCCCGCCCGCGCCGTCGTACTCGGCTGCGGCGGCTTCGAGGCCAATCCGGAATGGCGCACGCGCTATCTCGGGCCCAACTGGGACCTCGCCCGCGTGCGCGGCACCCGCCACAACACGGGCGACGGCATCAAGATGGCGCTCGACGATCGGCGCCCAGGCCTACGGACACTGGTCGTCCTGCCACGCCGTGCAGTGGGACATGAACGCGCCGCGCCTTCGGAGACCGCAAGGTGGGCGACATGTTCCAGAAGCACTCCTATCCGCTCGGGCATCATGGTCAACACCCACGGGCGAGCGCTTCGTGGACGAGGGCGCCGACTTCCGCAACTTCACCTACGTCAAGTACGGCCAGGCGGTGATCAGGCCAGCCGCAGCAGGCCGCCTTCCAGATCTTCGACCAGAAGACGGTGTCGATCCTGCGCGAGGAGTACCGCATCCGCGAGATCACCAAGGCGGAAGCGCCCACCATCGAGGAGCTCGCGCGCAAGCTCGAGATCGATCCCCGAGGGCCTCGGTGCGCACCGTGCAAAGAATTCAACGCGGCGGTGGAGGACAAGTGCCGTTCAATCCCGCCATCCTCGACGGCAAGGGCACGCGCGGCATCACGCCCCCAAGACCAACTGGGCCCAGCGCCTCGACACGCCTCCCTACGTCGGGTTCGGCGTGACCTGCGGCATCACCTTCACCTTCGGCGGGCTGCGCGTGGACCTGCGTGCCCAGGTGCAGGACATCGAGGATCGGCCGATCCCTGGCCTCTACGCGGCGGGCGAGCTGGTGGGCGGGCTCTTCTATCACAACTATCCGGGCGGAGCCGGGCTCATGGCCGGATCGGTGTTCGGCAAGACGGCGGGACACTCCCGCGGCGGCGGATCTCGGCTTCAAGGCCACCTAGAGGTGGAGCGCTTCACCGATCTCCTCTTCCTCGCCCAGGTCGCCCTGCTCTTCGGTGCGCTTTCGTGGTGGCTCAGCCCCGGCCGGCATCCCGGGCGCGTCATGCTCGCCATCACGGTGTGGGTCGCCCTCCTGGGCTTCCTGAGCGTCCAGGGCTTCTTCGACAACTTCAAGAGCGTGCCCCCGCGCATCCTCCCTGCCGTCCTCGTGCCCCTCGTGGCCGGCCTCTTGTTCCTGCGCTCGGCGGGCGCGCGCGAGCTCCTCCAGCCGCACGCCCGCCCAGTGGCCGATCTATCTCCAGTCCTTTCGCATCGTGATGGAGATCATCCTCTGGCTCCTCTACCCGCAGCACCGGGCGCCCGCCATCATGACTTTCGAGGGGCGCAACGCGGACATCCTGGTGGCCTGACCGCGATTCCCGTGGGCTATCTGTGCTTCGTCAGGAAGGCGTGGCTGCCGCGCGTGGCCTTCTGGTGGAACGTGGCGGGCATCCTCATTCTCCCTCAACGTGGTGGTCCACGCCCAGCTCTCCACGCCCTCGCCCTTCCGTGTCTTCGTGACCGATCCGCCCGTGACCTTCATCGCCTACTGGCCGTATATCCTCCCTCCCGGGCTTCCTCGTGCCCCTGGCCTGGCTGGGCCACGCCGCCTCTTTGATGCAGCTCTCGCGCGGCCGCGCCTAGCCCCTCTCACACCACGGCGGCGAGCCACTCCAGCACCTGGGCGAAGAGCGCCTCGCCTCCTGCTTCGAGCATGGGCAGGTGGCCGTGTCCTTGGCCTTCGAGGTACTTCGATCCGTAACGCTCGGCGATCTTTCGCTGGACGGAGGCGGGGGTGATGTGGTCGTGCTCCGCGCCGAGCACGAGGGTCGGAGCAGCGGATGCCTGCGGGGTCGACGGCGATGGTGCCCAGGGCCATTTCCCGCGCGGCGCGTCCGGACTCCGGCACGAGGTGGGGATAAGCCCACGCCTGGAGGGCCGGCGTCAGGCGATTGCCGATGAGGGCTGCGGCATCCTCCGGGCCGATGGCGAAGGGCTGGCTGGTGATGATGGCTGCGGCGTAGCGTGGCATGCGCCAGAGCACGGGCCACGTCACCGCGCGAATCCCCTTGGGGGGCGCTGGTAGCGAACACGGCAGCCCGCACCCGGCCAGCCTCCGCGACTTTCTGGGCGACGAGGCCTCCCATGGAGTGCCCGATGACGACGCCCTCACGCAGTGTGCGCAGGCAGTCGTGCACGTCCTCGACGTAGTCGAGCAGGGAGACGCGGCCGAGATCGCGGACGGGACGGCTGCCGTGATGCCCGCGCAGGTTCAGGGCCCAGGCGTCCCAGCCGGCCTGGGCGGCCGCGTAGAGCCAGGAGCGGAGGTACCAGCTGCCTCCCTGCATGCCGTGCACGAGGAGCACGGGACAGGGTCGCGGCGGCCCGACGGCCGTCGCGTGCTCGAGGAGCAGGTCGCCGATTCGCTCTATGGCGAGACGGCGTTGAGCCGCACCGTCTCGAGGACGATGGAGGCGGTGGTGTAGAGATCCTTCAGGTCCACCCACTCGTTCACGGTATGGATATCGCGCATGCCGCAGGCGAGATTGGCGATCTCGATGCCGCGTGTGGTGTAGACATTGGCGTCGGACCCGCCTCCTGTGGCGCGCGTCTTGAACGACTTGCCGAGACCCTTGGCCGCGCCGGCCACCAGCGTGACCACCTTGGCGCGTGTCCGGGCACGTCGAGCACGCTCGTACTGCCGATCCACCTTGACCTCGACCCGTGCGCGATGCTCGCCGTCTTCCAGGCGAACCGCGTGGCGCGCCGCCGCCGCCTCGAAGCGCTGGCGCATGTGCTCGGTCTGCGCCTCGAGCTTGGCCACGCTGAGGCTCCGCGTCTCGCCGTCCACCACCACTCGGGTGGGGACGATGTTGGTGGCGAGGCCACCCTGGATCGCGGCCGAGGTTGGCCGTGGTCTCCGCGTCCACCCGGCCGAGCTTCATGCCCGCGATGGCCTCGCTGGCGATCTGGATCGCCGACATGCCCGCGCTCGGGACAGATGCCGGCATGCGCCTCGAGCCCCGTCACGGTGAAGGAGAGCCGGTTGGCCACGGGGGCCCGCGTGATGAGCTCGCACACGCCGTCCACGTCGAGGACGAGGCCGCGCTTCGCCCGGAGCCGGCCCGTGTCGAAGTGCTTGGCCCCCAGGAGCCCCGTCTCCTCGCAGATGCTGAGGATCACCTCGATGTCGCCGTGGGGGATCTTCTCGCTCGCGGAGGACCCGGATCGCCTCGAAGATGGACACGATGCCCGCCTTGTCATCGCCGCCCAGCACCGTGGTGCGATCGGTGCGCACGATGTCGCCCTCGACCTCGAGATGGATCTTCTCGGCGGGTCCCGACCGTGTCCATGTGGGCGGAGAGGAGAAAGGGCGGGGCGTCGGCCTTGGTGCCCGGCGAAGCGCGCGAGATGTTGCCGGTCTCCCCGCCCACCTTCTCCCCGCGTCGTCGACCTCCACGGAGGCGCCCATGCTCTTGAGGATGCTCTCGAGCCGCCGCGCGATGGCGCCCTCGCGCCGCGACATGCTCGAGATCGCGGCGCAGCTCGAGGAATTCGTCCTTTATCCGCTCCGGCTTGATCATGCGAGCTCCGTGTGGAGATGGCGGGTGAGCCAGTCCCGGCTGCGCTTGACGGCCTCCAGCCGGTGGAGCGGATCCGAGAGCCGATGGTCCGCCCCGGGAGCAGGCAGAGCTCGCGCGGCCCTCCGCGCGCTCGAAGAGGGTGCCGGCGTGCGCGGGCGGCACCACCTCGTCGGCCTTGCCCTGCACGACGAGGACGATGGCTGGCGCCGGCCGGGCGCCTCGACCTGATGGCCTGGCGCGCACCTCCGCGACCAGGGCCGCCCCGGGCGCGGTCACGTCGTCGGATCTGGAGTTCGCCAGAGCTCGGCGAGGCTGGCCGGAGCGTTCCACGTCACCACGGGAATCACCGAGCCTCGCCGCGAGGCGACCCAGAGGGCGATGAAGCCGCCGAGGCTCGAGCCGAGGAGCCCGAAGCGTCCGTCGAGAGCCTCGTGGTCCTTCAGATGCGCGAGCACCGCCTCGAGATCGGCGATGCGCGAGGCTATGGTGGCGTTGCGGTACAGTCCGCCGGACTCGCCGCTGCCGCGGAAGTCGAAGCGCGCAAGGCGCAAGCCCGCCTCGGGAAATTCCCGGCCGAGCAGGAGGTACTTGTCGCTGTCCTTGCAGGCGCCCATGCCATGGCAGGCCACGACGCAGGCCACTCGACCCGACGCGGGCAGATGCAGGACGCCGACCACCTGGACGCCTTCCACCTCGACGCTGAAGCGCTCGACCCTCATGCCCACGCCAGGTCGAAGAGCTCGGCAGGTATTGGCGGAGATCTGGTACATCACCTCGTCCACGGGCAGGCCCTTGATCTTGGCCACCTCTTCGGCCACCCGCGAGACGAGCCACGGCCCGGACGGCACTCCGCCGAACTCGCCCTGGTACGGCCACGGCCCGTCGCTCTCGACGAGGAGCGACTCGATGCGGCACCGCCTCCACCAGCTCGCGGTCGCGCTCGCGGTACACCACCTCCGGGGTCACGGAGACGATGTAGCCCGGCCTCCACGATGTCCCGGGTCACCTCGGCGGGCGCCTTGTGCCAGTGGAACACCGCGCGCTCGATGCCGTGACGCCTGAGCGCCTCGAGGGCGGCCACCGCGGCGCCGTGCGGCGCGTGGAGAATGACGGGCAGGTCGAAGCGCCGCGGCCAGATCGAGGAGGCGGGCGAGCCGCTCGCGGCCGCGCGTCAAGACCTCGGCGGCGTCCGCGCGCCTCGCCCAGGCAGTACCACGGCAGCCCGATCTCGCCGAGGGCGACCAGCCGCGAGTGATTCGCCGCCACCTGCGCTTCCACCAGCTCGAGGTCATCGTCGGTGAGCTTGAGCCAGTCCGGGTGGAAGCCCATGCGCGGGCCAGCACCGTCTTGCCGTGGGTACCGGCGGCGGCTCGAGGGTGCGCGCGTTGGTGCCTCAGTCGCACCCGACGGCGACGACGCCCCACACGTCGTGCTCGGTCGCGCCGCGCGAGGGCGCCGCGCACGTCCTCGAACGCCGGGTCGTGCAGGTGACAGTGGCTATCGATGATCACGTCGATGTTCATCCTCAACATGCCGACCACGCATGTTGAGCGCGGACGGCGTCAGAGCAACATCAACAGGTGGCCTGGTCCGATCGATCATTGCTTGGCTCTCTAGGTTTCAGGCTCCGGCCACCGTCATGCGCCCGATCAGCAGCGGTGGGCGCGGCGGTGCGGTCGCGGAAGACCAGGTCGTTGCCGACGCCTTCGATGGCCCGGAACATCTCGAGCAGGTTGCCCGCGATCGTGATCTCCTCGACCGGGATAGGCCAGCTCGCCGTTGTCGATCCACAGGCCGACGGCGCCGCGCGAGTAGTCGCCGGTGACGCCGTTGACGCCGAAGCCGATCAGCTCCGTGACGTAGAGGCCCTGCTTGACGCTCCTGATGAGGTCCTTCGGATCGGACGCGCCCGCGGTCGAGGTAGAGGTTGGTCGTGCCGACCGTGACGCCGCTGCCGTCGCGCGCGGCGTGATGCGTCGAGGCCATGCCGAGCTTGCGGCCGCTGTAGGTGTCGAGGAGGTACGAGGTCGAGCACGCCCTTGTCCACGATCACCGTCCGCCGCACCGGCAAGCCCTCGCCGTCGAAGGGCCGCGAGCCCAGCGCGCCCGGCATGGTGCCATCGTCCACGATGGTCACGCCGGGCGCCGCGATCTGCTGGCCGAGCTTGCCGAGGAGGAAGGAGGCGCCGCGGTAGAGCGCGGGCCCGGCGACGGCGCCGGCGATGTGCCGCACGAGGCTCGCCGCCATCTCGGGGTCGAAGATCGACGGGCACCTCGCACGGTCTTGACCTGCCGGGCGCCCGAGGCGGCGCAGGGCGCGCTGGGCGGCGATCTTGCCGATCTGCTCCGGCGCGTCGAGGCGCGCGCGCTTGCGCGTGACGTGATACCAGCCGTCGCGCTGCATGCTGCCGTTCTCCGAGGCCACCGGGGAGACGGACAGGCTGAAGGACGAGGTCGCGTACTCGCCGGCGAAGCCGTGGCTGGCCGCGTAGGCGTAGCGGGCGCGCCGGTCGGCGAAATCGCCGCCCTCGGAGTTGGTGATGCGCGGATCGCGCCGCGAGCGCCGCCGCCTCGCAGCGCCGGGCCAGCTCGATCTTGTCCTCGGGCGAGAGATCGTGGCCGGTGGGATCGTCGAGATCGAGGGCGGGCATCGGCCGGGCGAGCTCGCCGCGTCCGGCAGTCCGCTCAGCTCGTCGGGCGCGGTGATGCGGGCGAGCGAGACCGCCTCGTCCACCAGCCGCTCCACGCGAGGCACGCGAGAAGTCCGACGTCGAGGCGGCCGCCGCCGACTTGCCGGCGAAGACGCGCAGCGACAGGTGCTGCTCGCGGGCGTGCTTGACCGTGTCCACCCGCCCCAGCCTGACCTGGGCGGAGAAGCGCCCGGTCCTCCACGAGGAAGGCGTCGGCGGCGGTGGCGCCCCGCTCGCGTCGCCCGCTTCAGGACATCGGCGAGGAGATCGAGCATGCTCTAGACCTGGGTCCCGCCGACGGTCATGCCGTCGATCCTGATGGTGGGCAGTCCGACGCCGACCGGCACCGACTGGCCGTCCTTGCCGCAGGTGCCGACGCCTTCGTCCAGCTTGAGGTCGTTGCCGACGCGGCTCACCCGCGTGAGCGCGTCGGGCCCGTTGCCGATGAGCGTGGCGCCCTTGACCGGCCGCGGTGACCTTGCCGTCCTCGATCAGGTAGGCCTCGCTCGCCGAGAAGACGAACTTGCCGCTGGTGATGTCGACCTGCCCGCCGCCGAAGTTGACGGCGTAGAGGCCGCGCGGCACCGAGCGGATGATGTCCTCCGGGTCGTCGTGCCCGGCCAGCATGAAGGTGTTGGTCATGCGCGGCATGGGCTGATGCGCGTAGGACTCGCGCCGTGCCGTTGCCGGTGGGCTCCATGCCCATGAGCCGCGCGTTGAGCCGGTCCTGCATGTAGCCGCACGAGCACGCCGTTCTCGATGAGGACATTGCGCCGCGTCGGCGATGCCCTCGTCGTCCACGTTGAGCGAGCCGCGACGGTTGGCGATGGTGCCGTCGTCGATCACCGTGACCAGCTCGGAGGCGACCTTCTGGCCCATGCGCCCGGCGAACGCCGAGGTCTGCTTGCGGTTGAAGTCGCCTTCGAGACCGTGGCCCACCGCCTCGTGAAGCAGGATGCCCGGCCAGCCGGGCCCAGCACCACCGTCATCTCCCCGCCGGCGCTTCCACGGCGTGGAGCTTCACCGTGGCCTGTCGCACCGCCTCGGAGGTGAAGCGCCGCCAGCGCTCGCCTTCGAGGAAGAAGTCGAGCGGCACGCGCCCGCCCCCGCCGTAGCGAGCCGATCTCGCGCTTGCCGTTCTCCTCGACGATGACGGTCACGTTGAGCCGGGTCAGCGGGCGCTTGTCGCCGATCGTCCATCCCGACGGCGTGGCGATGAGGATGATGACGTCCTCGCTGCCCAGGCTCGCGATCACCTGCTTGACCCGCGGATCCATGGCCCGCGCCGCCGCGTCCACCTGCCCGAGCAGCGCCAGCTTGCCATCGAGCGCGGCGGTGACGGGAGGCTCGGCGAGCGTGTAGAGATCGTGAGGGCGTCCGGAGCCCACGGCCACCACCGCTGATGCTCGCCGCCTGATCGGCGATGGCTCGGGCCTGCCGGGCCGCTTCTTCCAGATTCGGCAGAGCGAGATCGTCGGTGTGGGCGTAGCCCGTGCGCTCGCCCGACTGGGCGCGAATGCCCGCCCCTGGCTCACGTGACGCGAGGCTTTCTTGACCGCGCCTTCCTCGAGCGTCAGCTCTTCGCTGATCCGGTACTCGAGATAGAGGTCGGCGTGATCCACGCGACCCGCGAGATGCGATCCGAGAAGTCGCTCGAGCGCGGAAGAGGTGAGACCGAACCTGTCCTCGAAGAACCGTTCAGGCCGCGCGAGCATGTGATTTTCCATGTGAGGGGCGAAGGATGTTCATCCTAGCACCGGCGCTCAAGTGGCCTCCCATCAATTGTGACGACAATCTGAAGGTGTCGGAATACTGACACCACTCTCACGATCCCCGACCTTTTACCTACTTACACGATCAAAGCGAAGACTCCCGTTGAGGACTTTCCTCAGGCTCCCAGTCCCTGCTGAATGATCTCGTGGATTTGCCGGAGCCCGACCAGCAACGATGGCCCTGGACTCAGGATATCAGCCCCGTCCACCTCGTGAATGCGGCCCGAGGTAACCGCACTCATCCGCTCCCAGCCCGGACGCGCTCCGATGGACGCGATGTCCACCGGCTTGCCGCACCACGACGCGAGGACGATCTGAGGATCGCGGCGGATCACCTCCGCCGGATCCACCACTCTGTCCCTCGCCGAGGGCTTGTCTCTCAGCTCGGAAAATATGTCGCGCCCGCCCGCGATCTCGACGATCTCCGACACCCAGCGTATTCCCGCGATGAGCGGATCGTGCCACTCCTCGAAGTACACCGCGTGGCCGGTCGGGCCAGACGCTGGAGAACTCACGCACCTGCCGGATCTCGTCGCGCATATCCTGGACGACATCGCGGGCCGGCTTGTCGAGACCGAGGAGGCCTCCCACCATGACGATGGTCGCGAGCACGTCGTCCACCGAGCGTGGGTTGGAGCAGAAGACCGGCAGCCCGGCGCGGATCAGCTCGGCGCTGATGTCGGCCTGGAGGTCCGAGAAGGCGAGGACGAGATCGGGCTCGAGCTCCCGGATCTTGTCCACGCGAAAGCTCGTGAAGCCACCGATCCGGGGCTTGTCGCGGGCCTCCGCCGGCCGATGCGCGGTGCCCGGCACTCCCACCACACGCTCTCCCGCTCCCAGCGCATAGCAGATCTCGACGTGCTCGGAGGAGAGACAGACGATGCGCTGCGGGAACCCCGTGTCGCTCTTGCCGTACATCGCCGCCTAAGATACCACCCGCATCGCCAGCACCTGAATTGTCTATGCCGGCCGTGAGAAGCTCGCCGTCGGAGTCGAGCGGAAGACGGGCCACGCCGCGCCGGAGGCCGGTCGCATCATGACACGGCGCGAGTTGGATGGCCCAGCCGCGACATCTGGTACGGCCCGAGCGGCAGCGTTGGAGGCTGGCGCAAGATGATCTCCTTGAGGAGCAGGCCGGTGACCGGCGCGAGCAGGATACCCGACCGGTAGTGACCGGTCGCGACGAACGCGCCGTCGAGGCCGGGCACCGGCCCCAGGTAGGGTACGTTGTCGTGCGAGTAGGGACGAAGCCCCGCCCATGCCGTCACGAGATTGGCCTCCTTCAGACGTGGCACCAGGGTGATGCCCTGCCGCACGAGCGTCTGGAGCGCGTCGAGCTTCACGCGCTTGTCGTAGCCCACATCCTCCATGGTGGCGCCCAGGAGCAGCTTGTTGTCGGCCCTTGGATAGAGCGAGCCCTGGGAGCTGATGAGGAGCTCCCGGCTGGGCTGGGCCAGCACCTCGAGCAGAACGATCGTGCCCTTGATGGGCTTGACGGGGAGGGCCATCATCTCCGGGGCGAGCTCCGGCGCCCAGCTCCCGGCGGCGTTGACGACGATCGGCGCCGTGATCGTCTCCCCGCCCGCGAGCACGACACCGGTAACGCGGTCACCGCTCCGGGAGATGGAGGTGACCGCGGTCTCCTCGCGGATGCGCACGCCTCGGCGCACCGCCGCGTCGGCGAGCGCCTGAGCAGCCGGGGCGGCCGAACCTGCGCCACCTCGGGAAACAGCAGGGCGCCCTGCACGGGCAAGTCTTCCGCCAAGCACGGCTGCCGCTTCCGCACGGTGGCCGCGTCCAGCCACTCCACCGAATAGCCGGCGGCTCGCTGCCACCCCGCCAGCTCGCGCGCCTCCTTGACCTCTGCCTCGTCGAGGCTCAGCTCGAGCAGGCCGCAGCGCCAGAAGCCCGTGTCGGTGGGTGTCAGCTCGGCCAGCTCGCGGATCCACCCTTCGTACATCCGGGCGCTGGTCCGCGTGAGCTCCAGGCGCGGGCCCGGACGATTGCTGCTCCCCTGGAACGACAGGTAGCCCGCCGCCGCCCACGAAGCCTCGCGCCCGATGGCGCCGCGCTCCACGAGCGTCACCTGCACCTTTCGCGGCTCAGGTAATACGCCACGGCCAGGCCAATGACGCCGCCACCCACCACCACCACGTCGCTCGTCCGGGTCATGATGCGGCCCCCGACGGGCGCCGTGATCGAGGCATTCCTGGTGGACGCCTCTTCGGGCTACTTCGCGCCGTCGTACAGCTCGGTCTTGTTGATGCCGCGCTGGAAGGAGAGATAGGCCTCCTTGGTCAGGCGGGGCTTGAACTCCGCGATGATGCCCTTGGCGTTCTTGGCGCCGTCCCAGAGCATGTCCACGGCCATGAGAGCGAGCTGCTTGGCGTTCTCCACGTAGGCGAGCTTGGGATCGGTGATCTTGTAGTCGGCGCCGTGGCCGCTGCCCGAGGCGCCGCTGATATACGGGTGCAGCGTGGGCATGACGTGGGAGATATCGCCCATGTCCGTCGACCCGCTCCGGTGCCCCATTTGGGTCACGTTGTCGGCGCCGAGTTGGTCAGACGCATTGGCCACGAAGTACTTGCTCATCCCTTCGTGATTGAAGAGCGGCAGATAGCCGGGCAGCGTCTCGATCTCGACCTGGGCGCCCAGGGCGAGGGCTCCCGCCTTGAGGGCGCGGTCCACCCGGACATTGGCGTCGAGAATCGCCTCCACGCTCTTGCCCCGCACATAGGTCTCGATGCGCACGTCGCCGGGGATCACGTTCACCTGGCTGCCCCCGTGGGTGATGATCGGATGCACGCGGATGGAGTCCTCGTCCCGGAAGGTCTCGCGAATGGCATTGATGGCCGAGAGCCCGATCTGCGCGGCATAGAGGGCGTTGATACCGAGATGGGGCGCTCCCCCGCGTGGGAGGCGCGGCCGATGTACCGCACGGTCTTGACGATGCAGCCGTTGTTGGACGCGGCCACGCCCGCCTTCCGGTACTCACGCTGCGGAGTGAGGTGGATCATCATGGCCATGTCCACGTCGTCGAAGTGGCCGAGGCGGAGCAGCTCGGGCTTGCCGCCGAGGAACTCGAGCTTCCCCGCCCGCGCCTGCTCCACGCGCCAGGCGACGTCGCCGTACTCCTCGGCAGGCACGGCGAAGAAGACCACGCGCCCGGCGAGGTGCTCGAAGGCCTTGGCCCCGACCAGCCCCATGGCCGCCCCCAGCATTCCCGCCACCTGGGCATTGTGGCCGCAGGCATGGGCGGCGCCCGTTTGCGGATCGGCCACCGGGTGTCCCGCCACCACGAGGCCATCCAGCTCGCCGAGCAGCGCAAAGGTAGGGCCATCGGTCTTGCCGCGCGCCTCGCCGCGCACGCCCGTGATGGCCAGCCCGCCCTTGGGCTGAAGCGCCGATCTCGCGCATGGTCTCCTCGACCAGCCGCGAGGTCTTGAACTCCTTGAAGCCCAGCTCGGGACTCTTGCGGATCGTCTCGCCGACGGTGACGATCTTCTCGCTCTGCCGGTCGATGGCCTCGCAGACTGCGCGCTTGACGTCGTCGAGTGTGGGCATCAGGTCTCCTTTGTGAGGAATAGGCATCACGCTCCGCCCAGGCGGTCGAGGAATTCGCTGACGACTTCCGCGGGCCGATCCGCACCGAGGATGGCCCCGATCACCGCCACCCCCGACGCGCCGGCCCGCATCACTCCGGGCACGCGCTCGGGCGTGATGCCCCGACCGCGAAGACGGGCAGGCGCACGGCCGACGTGACGCGCTCCAGAGCCGCCAGTCCCTGGGCTGGACCATACTGGCGCTTGGAGGCGGTGTCGTAGACCGGCCCGAAGAAGAGGAAGTCCGCGCCTTCCGGCTCGGCCGTACGCGCCTCCGCCACGGAATGCACGGAGGCCCCGATCAGGAAGCCCGAAGGGCTGATGGATCGGAGCGCCCACACGGGCAGCGAGGTGCCCGTTCGCTGCACGCCGTCCGCGCCCACCGCGAGCGCCACGTCCGCCCGGTCGTTCACGAAGAGCCTCGCCCCGTGACGGCGGGTGGACTCACGCAGCCGGCCGGCCAGGGAGAGGAGATCGCGGACCTCGAGGTCCTTCTCTCGGAGCTGCACGGCCTTGAGCCCGGCCTCGAGGCATGTCTCGACGGCTCCCTCGAGGGATCCCGCGACCTGCGAGCGATCCGTGACGAGGCAGAGTGAGAAGCCTAGCTTGTTGACCAATCCGGCACGCCCTCGATCGGCGATGACGCGGTGGCATAGAGCTTCTTCCCGATGCGACCCGCCTTGAAGGCGAGCCGACCGGCCTCGATGGCCAGCTTCATGGCCGTGGCCATGGCCACGGGGTCCTTGGCGCCGGCGATCGCGGTGTTCATGAGCACGCCGTCGCAACCCAGCTCCATGGCGATGGCCGCGTCCGACGCGGTGCCCACCCCGGCGTCGACGATGACGGGCACGGTGACGGTCTCCAGGATGATCTTGATGTTGTACGGGTTGCGGATGCCCAGGCCCGAGCCGATGGGCGCGCCGAGCGGCATGACGGCGGCCGCGCCCGCGTCCTCGAGCTTCTTGGCGAGGACCGGGTCGTCGTTCGTATAGGGAAGCACGCTGAAACCCTCACGGGCGAGGGTGCGCGTGGCCTCGAGCAGCCCCTCCGCGTCGGGGAAGAGGGTGCGCGAGTCGCCGATCACCTCGAGCTTTACGAAGCTGCCCAGCCCCGCCTCGCGCGCGAGGTAGCAGGTGCGGAGGGCCTCGTCGGCGGTGTAGCAGCCCGCGGTGTTGGGCAGCAGCGTGTACTTCTTCGTGTCGATGTAGTCGAGGAGCGACTCGCCCTGGCCGGGCAGGCTGACGCGCCGCACCGCTACCGTGACGATCTCCGCCCCCGAAGCCTCGATGGCCTCACGCATGTTCTCGAAGGACGGATATTTCCCCGTGCCCACGATGAGGCGCGACTTGTACTCTTTGCCACCCAGCCATAGCGACGTGTCGTACATGATGTCTCCTCCTTGCTAGCCTCCGCCCATCGGCCTGACGATCTCGATCTTGTCCCCGTGCTTGAGGTGGGTGTCGGCATACTGCGCCTTCGGCGTGATCTCGCGATTGATGGCCACCGCCGTGTACTCGCGCTTCACCTTGAGATGGTCGAGGAGCCCGTCCACATTGAGCCCCTCGGGCAGCTGCATCTCATTGCCGTTGACGCTCACCACCATAAAAAACCGCACCTCGACGGGTGCGGTGGGTAGACGCTCTGGTCCCGCGGTCGCTTTCCCTTCGCTGGAATTACCCAGTGCAGGTTCGAGGGGTCCCGGGCCGCACCCGGTTCTCAGGAGACCTCCCCAGCGCCGCGTGTCGAATTATACCCCAGCGTCGAGCTGGCCAGCCAGCGCAGTCGGGTCTGTCACGGGTAGCTGGCACACGTAGCGGCGACAGACGTACGCGGTGGGCTTGCCGTCCACGGCGGGGCGCCCGGTGAGAAGCGGCAGCCCCTCCGCGGCGGGCGAGTTGGCAGGCGCGCCCACCACGAGCCGGTTCGGGCGGTACCCTGGAAGGCGGTGGCGATGAGCGATGTGTCGTCCGCCGCCGTCAGGCCAGACCAGAGCGACCTCGGCCACGGGCCCCAGGTGAAAATCCAGGGCGGAGAGATACCGCCCGAAGCCCGAGGGATAGCGGGTCATGAGATCGGCCATGGGGCGGAGCGCCTTGACCGCCACCGCCTCGTAGCGCTCCTCGCCGAAGAACACGGCGAGCTTCAGCAGCCACTCGATGGTCACCGAGGTGCCGCACGGCACCGCGTTGTCGAAGAGGTTGCGCGGCCTCACCACCAGCGCCTCGTGATCGATGCCCGTGTCGAAGAAGATGCCCTCGCCCTCTTCCCAGAAAAGTACCAGGGCCTGCTCGGCGAGCCGGCGCGACTCGTCGAGCCAGCGGCGGTCGAACGTCGCCTCGTAGAGGGCGAGGAGGCCCACGCCCACCATGGCGTAGTCCTCGAGATAGCCCTTGATCTTGGCCTGGCCGTCCTTCCACGAGCGGAGCAGCTCTCCCCCGCCTTCATCTGCGTGACGATGAAGGCGGCGTTCCTCACGGCGGCGGCGATGTAGTCGGCGCGGCCGAGGACGCGGCCGGCCTCCGCGAACGCCGCGAGGGCGAGGCCGTTCCACGAGGCGAGGACCTTGTCGTCGAGGCCAGGGTGCACCCGCTTGTCCCGCACGCCGTAGAGCCGGGCGCGGGCGGCGGCCACCAGCTCCTCCAGTCGTGCCTCGCTGAGGCCGAGGTCCTCCGCCACCTCGGAGGGCTCGCGCGGAACGAAGAGGATGCTGTGTCCCTCGAAGTTGGGCCCCCTGTCCACCCCCAGTAGGCGAGGGCGACCCGCGTCATCTCGGGATCATCGAGCGCGGCGGCGATCTCCTCGGCCGACCAGACGAAGAACTTGCCCTCGACTCCTTCGGAGTCGGCGTCCTGGGCGGAGAAGAAGCCGCCGGAGGCATGCGTCATCTCACGCAGGATGTAGTCGAGAGTCTCCTCGCCCACGCGCCGGTACTCCGGGTCGTCCGTGGCGAGCCAGCCGTGCAGGTAGAGGGAGGCCAGCTGCGCATTGTCGTAGAGCATCTTCTCGAAGTGCGGCACCAGCCACTGGCCGTCCACCGAATAGCGATGGAAGCCGCCGCCGACCTGATCGTACATGCCTCCGCGGGCCATCTTCGTCAGGGTGAGATCGGCCATATCCTGCGCCTGTACGATGCCCGTGCGCTTCCAGTAGCGCAGGAGGAATTCCCAGTTCATGGGCTGGGGAAACTTGGGCGCGCGTCCCATGCCGCCCTCGCGCGGGTCGAACTCGCCAGACAGCGCCTGGTAGGCCGAGAAGAGGATGCCGTCCGTGAGGAGCGACGCCGAGCTCCGGAGACGCTCGCCCTGGCGTATCTGCTCGAGGAGCTGCTTGCCCGCCTCCACCACTTCGCCGCGCCGCGCCCGGTAGGCCTCGGCCACGCCCTGGAGCAGGCGTGGAAGGCGGGCATGCCGTGGCGGTCCTCGGGAGGAAAGTAGGTGCCCCCGTAGAACGGCACGCCATCGGGAGTGAGGAAGACGGTCATGGGCCAGCCGCCATGCCCCGTCATGGACTGGACCGCCTGCATGTAGATCTGGTCCACGTCGGGGCGCTCTTCACGGTCCACCTTGATGTTCACGAAGAGCTGGTTCATGAGGGCGGCGGTGTTCTCGTTCTCGAAGGACTCGCGCTCCATGACGTGGCACCAGTGGCAGGCGGAGTAGCCGACGGACAGCAGCACCGGCTTGTCCTCGGCCCGCGCGCGCTCCAGAGCCTCCGGGCCCCACGGATACCAGTCCACGGGATTGTGCCGGTGCTGGAGAAGATACGGGCTCGTCTCCTGCGCGAGGCGGTTGGTGTGCCTGGGCTCGGTCACGGCAGGTCGGACGAGCTCAGGCCGGCTTCACGAAGGGCAGATCGGACACGTGGCCCGAGACGAGACGGTCGGCTGACTTGACGGACACCGCGCTCCCCGGCTCGAAGTGCTCACGGCGGATATAACCGAGGGCGATAGGCCTGCCGAGGGCGATGGAACGGACGGCCGAGGTGACGCGGCCGATGTCCTTGTCTTCAGCGAAGATGGGGTCACCCGGCGACGGCACCGTCTCGCCGTCGAGCACCAGCCCCGAGAGTCCGCGGTTGATGTGGCCGCGATACTTCACGCGGGCCACCGTCTCCTGGCCGATGTAGCAGCCCTTGGTGTAGGAGACGAGCGCCTCGAGCCGCGTCTCGGGCAGGATGACGCCTTCGTCCACGTCCACTCCATAGGCGGGTATGCCCGCCTCGAGGCGGAGAGTCTCGGACGCATCGGCACCCACCGGCACGGCGCCTCCTTCACGGAAGGCCTTCCACAGAGCCGGCGCATCCTCGGGCGCGACCCAGCAGTGGAAGCCCGGGGTGACCGCCTCCGCGCGCCGCGTGACGCGAACGGCCGCTCCGCCCACCGCCACTTCCGCGTGAGCATAGGGAGCGAGGTCGAGCGCCGTCCCCGACGCGCGGGCCAGCACCTCGCCGGCCTTCGGCCCCTGCAGCGACAGAATCGCGTAGGCGTCGTCGGAGGATTCGAACTCCGCCTTCTCCGAGATCAGGAACTTGTCGATGGCCTGAAGGAATTTCTCCGTCGACCCTGGAGGAAGCTCCAGAAGGATGCGGTCGGACAGCGCGTAGGCGACGAGGAGCGAGACCACCTTGCCGACGGCGTCGAGAAAGGCGGCCGGGCACCCCTGCCCCGGCTGAAGCGCCTTCACGTCGTTGGAGAGCATGCCCTGGAGGAACGCCGCGCGATCGCGACCCGTCACGGTGGCCTTGCCGAGCATGGAGCGATCGATCACTCCGGCGCCCGTCATGACGGCCCGGTGCTCGGCGGCCATGTCGCCGTAATCGGCGGGCACGAGCCAGCCGGAGCAATTCCCGGAGTCGGGCGCCCTCAGAGCGGTGGAGGTCGTTCAGCGGCAGCTGATTGGACACGGGACTCATTTTGACGTGCTTCTCGCGGAAGTCAACTTGCGACGGGCGACGCTCTCGGCCACAATGGCCCGCGTGAAGCTCCCCGACAAGAAGGCGACGCGCGTCTTCCAGCGGCGCCTCCTCGGCTGGTACGCGCGTCACGGCCGCGACCTGCCGTGGCGCCGGACGCGCGAGCCCTACCGGGTCCTTGTCTCGGAGATCATGCTCCAGCAGACACAGGTGGATCGCGTCATTCCCAAGTACCACGAGTTCCTCGAGCGCTATCCCACCTTCGAGGACCTCGCCCGGGCCCGCGCGCGCGACGTGACGGAGACGTGGCGTCCTCTCGGCTACTACCGGCGCGCGCGGAGCCTGCACGGCATCGCCCGCGAGACGGTGGCCCGCTACGCCGGCCGCCTCCCTGATGACGGCGCTGCCCTCCAGCGCCTGAGCGGTATCGGACGCTACACGGCGGGCGCCATCCTCGCCTTTGCCCACAGCCAGGACGCCGCTCTCGTCGATACCAATGTCCGTCGCGTGCTCGGCCGGGTCTTCCTCGGTCCGCGACGGCTCAAGCGGCTACGCGGTCAGAAGGCGATGTGGGACCTCGCGGAATCTCTGATACCCGCCGGACGCGCCTATGACTACAATCAGGCCCTCATGGACTTCGGCGCCACCTGGTGCACGGCGCGAAAGCCCAGGTGTCCGCGCTGTCCCATGAAGGCCTTCTGCAGGAGTTACGACAATGGCCAGGCTTGAAGGCAAGGTGGCGCTGGTAGCGGGGGCGGCACGGGCATCGGCCGGGCCACCGCGGAGCTCTTCGCGGTCGAGGGCGCCAGTGTCGTGATCTTCGGGCGTCGGCCCGAGCCCTCGCCGACGTGGTGGACGCCATCCGCAAGGCCGGGCGGCACCGCGTCGGCGGTGAGCGGCGACGTGGGCAGCGAGGCGGACGTGTCCCGGTTCGTGGCCTCGGCTCGGGCCGAGCACGGCGGCGTGGACGTCCTCGTCAATTCCGCGGCGGTCCGCCTCCGCTCCCCGCTCCTCGACATCAGCGCGGCCGACTTCGCCGAGGTGCTCCGCATCAATCTGGTCGGCGCCTTCATTCTGACCAAGACCGTGGCCCCTCTCATGCGCGACCGCGGGCGCGGCAGCATCATCCACATCGGCTCCGCCCTCGGCACGGTGGCCGCTCCCGACTTCTCGCCTTATGTCGCCTCCAAGGGCGGCCTCAACCAGCTCGCGCGCGCCGCGGCCGTCGAGCTGGTCCAGGACGAGATCCGGGTCAACGTGGTCGCTCCCGGCACCATCGACACCGCCATCGGCATGGGCGTGCCCGAGTTTCGCCGGCACCTCCTCAAGCACCGCATCCCCATCGGCCGCGCCGGCCACGTGGACGACATCGCGCAGGCCTGCCTCTACCTCGCCTCCGACGACTCACGCTACGTCACCGGCGCGGTGATTCCGGTGGACGGCGGCTGGACCGCGTCCTAGGCGCAGTGGCCGGTCCCGTCGAGGTCGTCGCGGCGGTTATCCAGCGCGGCGGCCGCTACCTCATCACCCGACGGCTCGAAGGCACTCATCTGGCCGGGCTCTGGGAGTTTCCCGGCGGCAAGACCCTGCCCGCGGAAAAGCCTGAGGACGCGCTCAGGCGCGAGCTCCAGGAAGAGCTGGGGGTGGCCGCCTCGGTGGGCGACCTGATCGAGGCGGTGACGTGGACGTATCCGGAGAAGACGGTGCGCATCCTCTTCTTCCGCTGCACGGTCCACGGAGAGCCCTGCCCGCAAGAGAGACAGGAGATGCGTTGGGTCGAGGCGGCCGAGCTTCCCCACTACCCATTCCCTGCCGCCGATCTCCAGCTGGTCGAGCGCCTCGCCCGCACCGGACTCGCTTCTTGACGGCGACGAGCCCGCCCGCATAGGATGCGGGTGCGTGACCCCGACGACTACCTCTGGAGGACAGTGACCATGCTCAAGGGCCTCAGGATTTCCCTGCTCGCCGCCGTCGCGGCCGCGATGCTCGCCGTGCCTGCGCTTCGCCCAGGCGCCGATCAAGATCGGCGTGCTCACTCCGCTCTCGCCTCCGGGCGACGCGGGAGCGGGACAGCTCATCGTCCGCGGCGCCAAGATGGGCGCCGACGAGATGAACGCCAGCGGCGGCATTCTCGGCGGGCGCAAGATCGAGCTCGTCATCGAAGACGACGCGGGCACGCCGGAGAAGGGCGTGGCGGGCCTGCGCAAGCTCGCCTCGCAGGACAAGGTCGTCGGCGGTCATCGGCCAGTTCCACAGCTCGGTGATGGAAGCGACGTCAGGACCTCGCCGAGCAGCTCAAGGTGCCCATCTTCTCTGACCCAGGCCTCGGCCAAGAAGATCACCGAGAAACACCTGACCTATACCTTCCGCACCCACGTCATCGATCCCGACCGCGTGGCGCTCTGGAACAAGTGGATCGTCAGCACCAGGGCTTCAAGCGGGTGGCCATCCTCGCCGAGAACACCGACTACGGCATCGGCCTGCTCGAGGAGACGAAGAAGCAGTTCGCGTCCTCGATGAGCGTCAAGGCCGAGCTCAAGAGCATCATCTTCGACCGGGCGGTGGTGGACCTGACGCCCCAGGTCCTCGAGATCAAGAACTGGAAGCCCGACCTCTTCATCAACATCGGGATCTGGGCACGCCAGATGTACCTCATCATCAAGCAGGCCTACGACGTGGGTCTCATTCCCGCCACCCCCATGCTGATCTCCTACGACGCGCCCGCCCGGCCGGAGTACTGGAAGAACGTCGGCGAGAAGGGCGCCTACGCCGCCTTCATCGTCTACTACCACCCGACCATGAAGCTCGACGCCGCGGGGCGAGGCCTTCCGCAATCGCTACCTCGACCAGTTCAAGGAGCAGCCGGTCTACGGCGGCCTCAACGCCTACGCGCAGGTCATGCTGCTCGCCGATGCCATGACCGCGGTCGAAGAGCGACAAGCCGGACGATCATCCTGAAGTCCCTCCTCGGCAACCAAGTTCACGGGCTGGAACGGGACCGATCTCGTTCACGCGCGGCGACGGTCCCTACTGGCAGCAGTGGAGCGCCGCCGATCCTCTTCCTCCAGTACACGAAGCCGGAGCATGCCCTTCACCGAGGCCAAGATCATCTTCCCGCCGGATCTCAAGACCGGCGGATCTGATGCCGGCGCCCAAGCGCTGAGCGGCCGGTCGACCGGGCTGAAGCGCGGAGCCGCCTGACGGCGGCGAGCGTGGACGCTTACCTCCTGTCCCAGTACGTCCTGTCCGGCCTGGTCATCGGGCGCCATCTACAGCCTGATGGCGCTGGGGATCACCTTCATCTACGGCATCATGAAGATGATCAACTGGTCCATGGGCGAGTTCTACATGATCGGGAGCTACGTCCAGTACGCGCTGCTCGCCTCCGTGCTCGGCTGGGACAAGTGGTGGCTGGCCCTCCCCGCTCGCCATGGCTGTCGGTCTTCCTCCTCGGGGTGGTGGTCCAGCGCTTCCTGCTCCGGCCCATGTACGCTGGGCGGCAGTCGAGCGGCGCGACGAGTACGCGACCATCATCACCATCGCCCTCATGGTCCTCTTCCGGAATCTCGCCATCGTCATCGGCGGGCCGAACCAGTACTCGCCCGAAGGACTACGCGCGGGCCACCGCCATCCTCACCCTGCCCATCTCCGGCAATCGCATGGTCGCGCTCGTCGGCACCGTGGTGCTCCTGCCTGCTCTTCTACGTGCTGACCAGGAAGACCTGGGTCGGCCGGGCCTTCCGGGGCGCCGCCCAGAATCGCGTGGGCATACAGACGGCGGGCGTGGACGTGCTGCGGCTCGACATGCTGGCCTTCGGCGTGGGCGTGGCGCTCGCGGCGCCGCCGCGGGCGCGCTCCTCGCCCCGGACTTTCTCGTCTTCCCCGAGAACGGCGCGATCACCACCTTCAAGGGCTTCGAGATCATCGTCATCGGCGGGCTCGGCTCGCTCCTCGGCAGCGTGGTCGGCGGGCTCCTCCTCGGCCTGATCGAGGCGCTCGGCTCGGTCTTTCTCTCCCCGCCTACAAGGACCTCTACGGCTTCCTGCTCCTGCTCGGCCTCCTCGCCTTCCGGCCGACCGGCCTCTTCGGCGAGCGCGAACGCACCGTCTGCTAGGCCGCTGAAAAAGGCCCAGCTGCTTCGTTGGCGCCCTCGGCCGCACGCTCAACGTACAGAAAGTACGCCCTCGCGCTGCCGGCCTGCAGGGCGCCGCCTCGCATCTGGGACCTTTTGAGCGGCCTGCGTTCTCGGCGCTCAGGCAGACGACGGATCAGTCTTCGGGGCGTCGCGCGGGAAGGAGCGGGGCCAGACTTGGCACCAGACGCGTGATCCGCCTCCACGCGGCCGCGCACAGGCCGAGGAGCCCCGCGGGGTAGGCGCGGGCCACCACGATCACGAGGATGGCGAAGAGCACCATCCGGATCTCTCCCCAGCCGCGAAGCTCTTCCGACAGGAGCTCGATGAACACCGCGCCCAGCACCGGCCCGCTGAAGGTCCGGAAGCCTCCGGCGATGACCATGATGATGATCATGGCCATCTCGTTGAACTTCATCGGGGTGGGCGACAGCAGGCCGATGTAGTGCCCTGGAAGCCTCCCGCCACCGCGGCGAAGACGGCGGAGATGACGAAGGCCGCGCGCTTCCACTTGAAGGTGTCGAGGCCCATCACGGTGGCCGCTTCCTCGTCGTCGCGGATGGCCCGCAGGTAGGAGCCGACCCGGGAGTGGACGATCTGCCAGATCACGAGGAGCGAGGCGAGGGTGAGCCCGAGGAACAGCAGGTAATACGGCGTAGGCTGGGCGTTGCCGAAGAGGAGGCTGGTCTTGAGCCCGAGGTCGCCGCGGGTGATCGGATACTCGACAGCCACGAGCAGCCGCACGGACTCCGCGAAGGCCCAGGTGGCGAGGGCGAGGTAGATCGCCCGCATGCGCAGGCAGAGCGTGCCCAGGCCGTAGCCCACGATGGCCGCCACCACCACCCCCGCCCCGATGCCCGCCAGGATGGGTACCCCCGCATACAGGCCCAAGAGGGCCGAGGTATAGGCCCCGATGCCCGCGAAGGTGTGGTGGGCGAGCGAGAACTGCCCCGCGTAGCCGGCGAGGAGATTCCAGCTCGCGGCGAGGATGACGTAGTAGAGGCTGATGATGAAGATGTGGGTGTGATACTCCGAGACGGCGAGGGGCAGCCAGGCCAGCGCGGCGAAGGCGAGGAGCGACCAGGCGATGCGGCGCGCGAGCGGCGACATCCGCTCAGGCGCCCAGGAGAGCGTCGCGCACGATGGCGTGGAGCTGATCGGCGAAGTCCCGGCGCGGCCCTTCGCGCCGGACTTCCCGCGCTCGATCATGTAGAGATAGTCGGAGACCTGAACGGCCTTGTTGATGTTCTGGTCCACGAGCAGGATGGTCACGCCCTGCTCCCGTACCGCGAGGAGCTGGGCGTAGACCTGCTCGACGATACGGGGAGCCAGCCCCGCCGACGGCTCGTCCACGAGAAGGAGGCTCGGCTCGGTCACGAGCTCCTTGGCGAGGGAGAGCATCTTGGCCTCTCCGCCCGAGAGCGTGGTGGCCCGTCGGCGCCGCTTCTCGCGCAGGCGCGGGAAGGCCGTGTAGGCGCCCTCCAGCCTCGCCGCCACCCGCGCCCGGTCCTGCTTGATCACCCACGCCCCGAGCTGGAGGTTCTCCTCCACCGTGAGCTGGGGAAAGATGTTCGCCCCTGCGGCACGTAGCTGATGCCGAGCCGCTTGACCTCGTAGGGGGCGAGGGCGCTGATCTCTCGCCCCTCGAGCGCGATCGTGCCCCGCCGTGGGTGAAGAAAGCCGAAGATGGTCTTGAGGAGGGTGGACTTCCCCGCCCCGTTGGGGCCGATGACGCCGGTGATGGAGCCGGGCGCGACGCGAAGCGTGATGTCGCCGAGGATGTCGATCCCCTCGACGTAGCCCGCCGCTACATGCTCGAGCTCGAGGCGCGCCATCTATCCGCCCAGGTAGGCCTCGAGGACCACCGGGTCGTTCGCGACCTCTTCCAGCGTGCCCTCGGCGATCCAGCGGCCCTCGTCCATCACCGTCACCTGCTGGCAGAGCCGCCGCAGCTCGGCCATCTCGTGAGAGACGATGAGGAAGGTCACCCCCTCGTCGCGATTCATCCGGATGATGGCCTCCATGATGATGTCGCGAATGGTCGGATGCACCCCCGCGAACGGCTCGTCCATGAGGATGAGGTGGAGCGGGTGGATCATGAGGGCGCGCGCGATCTGGACGAGCATGCTCTGTCCGCCCGAGAGCTCGCGCGCCTGGGCATGGCGCATGCGGTCCAGGGTCACGAAGTCGAGGAGCTGACGTCCCTTCTCGCGGATCTCCGCCAGGGGCCGCCGGCTTCCTCGGTCGAGGGCGGCGAGGGCGGGCAGCAGCACGTTCTCGAGCACCGTCATGTTGCCGAAGAGCTTGGAGATCTGGAAGGTCCTCGCCACTCCGCACGCCGTGATCTGGTGGGGGCGAAGCCGATCGGTTCTCTGGCCGCACAGATGGATCTCGCCGCCGTCGGGACGGTAGAGGCCGGAGAGCACGTTGACGGTGGTGGTCTTGCCCGAGCCGTTGGGGCCGATGAGTCCGCGGATCTGGCCGCGGGCACGGCCAGGGACAGCCCGTCGACGGCCACCAGCCCGCCGAAGCGCTTGGTCATTCCCCGCGTCTCCAGCACCAGGCTCCCCGCGCTCATGGTCTCCGCACCCATTCCTTGAGCGCCCCCTCGTCCATCTCCACTCCGAGCCCCGGCCCGTCGAGGGCGAGGATGGCGCCGTCGGCATAGCGGACGGGCTCGCGCACCACGTCGCCCTTCAGGAGCAGGGGCCCGAAGAGCTCGCATCCCCAGGTCACGGGCGCGGCGGCGAGAGCCACGTGGAGGTAGGCGGCGGTGCCGAGCGACGTCTCGATCATGCAGCCGACATAGCAGCCCAGGCCCGCCGCTTCGGCGATGCGGGCGATGGCCATGCTCCCGCTGAGGCCGGCGGACTTCGTCAGCTTGAGGCCGAGGATGCTCACCCCGCCGAGGCGGGCGATGGCGAGGGCGTCCTGGGGAGAGAAGCACGACTCGTCGGCCATGATGGGCACGTCCACGCGCCGGCCGATCTCCGCCATGCCGTCCAGATCCCAGCGCGGCACGGGCTGCTCGACGAAATCTATGTCGAACGGGGCGAGGGCGCGGATGGCGGTGAGCGCGGTCGGCCGGTCCCAGCCCTGATTGGCGTCGACACGGAGAGAGACGTCGGGACCGAGCGCCTCGCGGAGGCGCCGCACGCGCCCGACATCCTCCGCGACGGGACGGGCCGCCGTCTTGATCTTGAAGATGCGATGCCCACGCGCGACCTTGGCCCGCGCCTCCTCGATCTCCGCGTCCGGGATCGGCCACGGCCAGCGACCAGGAGAGCGGCACGCGATCGCGCACCCGGCCGCCGAGCAGCCGGTGCACGGGTACGCCGAGCGCGCGTCCGTTGAGATCCCACAGCGCCATCTCCACCGCGGCCCGCGCGAATGGGTTGCCCTGCACCCGGCGCGCCATCTCCCGGGCGACCGGCTCGATCCCCGCCGCGTCGCGCCCGACCAGCCACGGCGCGATATAGCGCTCGATGGTGGCCGCGATGGATTCCGAGGACTCCTCGCTCCACGTCGGGCCGCCCAGGCACGCCGCCTCGCCCCATCCCACGAGCCCGTCGGCTGTCTCCAGCCGCACGAAGACGAAGTTCACCGCCTCGAGCGTGGTGAAGGACATCTTGTGCGGGCGCTCGACCGGGATGTCGGCCTGGATCACCCGCACGTCGGCGATCTTCATGCGGCCATCTCGTCGAGAATCGCTTGCCCCCGTTCAGAACGCATTGGCTGTTGGAGGACGCGACCGGCCCTGGAGCGGGCCAGCGGCGATGCGTCAATATCCATGCTGCCCGCGCGGCCGTCAAGCACGATCTCGGTCGCGAGGACGCCGACGGGGACATGCACAAAAGCCGGGCTCGGACATTCCTTCAAGGAGGGAGCGCGGAGGTGCGGGCCGACTCTCGCGAAGACTGAAGGGTGATCGAGCCGCCTATGGTGCCGCCCCCAGGATCGGGGCGCGGGAGGCCCTGCTCACCCGGGGCGCTAACTCAGGCGGGCCGCGGCGGCAGTCCCGTGCTTACCGCGTCGTGAACCATGCGGACGAGCGTGGTGATGTCGAACACCGGTCAGCCCCGTGGCGGCCTGGATGTCCGCGCGATACGGCGGCATGTTGGTGCACTCGAGCACGATGGCGCCGATCTCCGGATGCGCGTCCACGAGCCTGCGCGCGCCACCGTCAGATGCTCCTGGCGGGCGATCTCGACGTCCATCTCCATCTGATTGTCGAGCATGCACGCGCGTGAACTCCTTCTCCGTCTCGAGGCCCGCGACCACGGTGGGGATGTCCCGGTGATGCCGGCCCCCGCGAAGTGGTCGGGGCGGAGCGACGAAGCGTCCACGGTCATGATGCCCACCACCTTGCCCGGCGGAAGCATGCGGTAGACGAGGGGCACGAGCATGAGGCTCGAGGTGAAGACGGGGATGGAGACGGCGGCCGCCATGTCGGTCTGGTACATGGCGAGAAAGCCGCAGTTGGTGGTGATGGCACGCACTCCCTCGCGCTCGAGGGCGCGCGCCCCTCGATGAAAGTGGGGAGGAGCGCCCGCTGGCCGTGGCGCACCACGAGATCCGGCGAGGCGCCGCGCACGCGATGGTAGAGCACGGGAAATCGAAGGTCGCGGCATTGCCCATGTCCCCGGGAATGCGCGGGAACTGGGTGTCGAGCATGAGAATGCCCACGGAGAAACCGTAGATGTTCTGCGCCGCCTCTTACTCTCATGGTGGGATCCTCAGGGTGACGGTCGATCGGGCTAGTTCAGCTGGGCGAGCTTCTGGCGTGCTCTGCGGAGATGTCCCTTGACCGTCTCGTGGTCCTCGGCGTCGGGAAATTCGGTCAGGTAGCGTTCCCAGTCGCCGAGCCCGCGCCGGACTTCGCCCAGATTGCTCCAGGCCACGCCGCGGTCGCGCCACTCGCCGGCCGCCTTCGGGTCCAGCACGAGGAGACGGTCGATGGCGCCCACCACGCGGTCCCATTCCTGGCGTCGCCAGTAGGCACCCTTGAGATTGGCGAGCATGCGCGTCAGGAGCTGCCGCCCCGACACCGGCGCATAGTGCTCGGGCCGGAGAGTCACCGGGCGCCCCACCACGCTCCCGACCAACTCCTCGCATTCCTCGGGCGTCACGAGGCGCGCCCCGTTGAAGGGATCGAGGAGAATCTGCGAGTCGTCGAGGCGGGCCCCCGCGATGAAGTGGCCGGGCAGCCCGATGCCCTCGATGGCGAGCCCGAGGCGCTTGCCCACCTCCATGAGCACGAGGCTCAGGGTGATGGGAATGCCCTGGCGCCGGTCCAGCACGTCGTTCAGGAAGCTGTTGCGCGGATCGTAGTAGTCGTCGCGGTTCCCGGCGAAGCCCTGCTCCACGAAGAGGTATTCGCGAAGGCGGTGCAGGCGCCCGAGGGCGTCGGGAGAGCGGCGGACGCCGTCCACCGCCGCGGCGAGGCCGTCCAGGCGTTCCAGATAGGCGTCGGCGTCGAGCCGCGGATACTCCCAGCGGGCGATGGCCAGCGCGGCCCGGGCCAGATCGATGCGACCGTCAGGCCGCGAGACCAGCGCGGAGAGCTCGAGAAGCGAGGGATCGGGGTCCATCAGCAGCCGGGAGCGTGATGGATGCCGGCCGTCTTGAAGGCGGCCTGCTGGAGCTCTTCCGCGAGGGCGAGGGTGCGCGCGGCCGCCCGCCGGGCCAGCTCCTGCGCCTCGTCCGTCACCGCGAAGCGGAGAAGGAGCGAGCGCCCGAGCTGGTGGTGGAAATACTCGTCGGGCTCGATGACGTCGCGATAGAGGGTGGCCGTCACCTTGTCCCCGCCCGCTCGCAGAACTCGATGAACTGGCGGTTCTTCACCACCGCGATGGCCTCGCGGGTGAACTGCCCCGCCGCCACCCGCTCCACGGTGGTGGTCAGCCGGTCGAGAAACTGGAAGAGCGGCCCGTAGCCCTTGGCCACGGGATTGAAGCTCGTGGCGTCGAACCCGAGCTCGCGCAGCCGGTCGGCGATCATCCGGTAGTGCTTGGCCTCGTCGCCCGCCTGCCGGGCGAAGGCCATCTTCACCTCGACGTCGTCGGTGGCCACCAGCCAGCGCGAGGCGATCTCCGTGGCCTCGATCTCGTTCTTGAGGGCGACCTTGAGGAGGTTGAGGACGGTCAGCTCGCCCTCGACCTCGGGCTTGAGCGTGGCGTCGGGATCCAGGCGCTTGAGCACGGTCTGGTTCCGCGCGTCGAGGTCGCGGACGAACTCTTCGCTCGTCATGCCGTCACTCCGCTCTTGAGCAGCTCCGGCAGCTCCTGGGTCAGCGTCTCCTTGGTGACCACCCGGGCGCACCGCGCGTGGAGCGGCTGCGTGGCGCGGGCGAGGGCGTGGGTGGTGAAGCCCAGCACGGGCGGACGCCGGCGCCGCGGCCTCCAGCACGGTGAAGAAGGCTTCGTAGTCCCAGCCGTTGGTGGTGAGGTCGAGAATCACCAGATCGGGGCCGTCGGCGAGCGCCGTCTCGAGCTCGAGGGGGTGCGGGCGAAGCTGAGCGGGGTGCCGACCATCCGGGCCGTCTCTCTGATGCGTGCCACGAAGAACAGGTCCTTCACCACTCCCACGACTTTAATCGTCCTGCTCCTGGATCCCCAGCCAGTACTTGTTCCACTCGGCCAGATGGGTGAGGGTCGAGAAGTCGCGCATCCGGTCGAGGTAGACGCGGCCGTGGAGGTGGTCGGTCTCGTGCTGGATGACGCGGGCGAAGAATTCCTTGGCCACGCCGTCGATCCGCGTGCCCTCGCGATCGTACGGCTTCGAGCCTGATCGCGGTGTGGCGCGGGACCATGCCGCGCATGTCGGGGACGGACAGACACCCCTCCCAGCCGTCCTCCAGCTCCTCGGTGATCGGGGTCACCACCGGATTGATGAGCACGGTGAGCGGAATGGCGGGCGCCTCCGGGTAGCGGGGATTGCCGAGGACCTCGATGACGCAGATCTGCTTGAGCACGTGCACCTGGGGCGCGGCCAGGCCCGCGCCGTTGTACTCGCGCATGGTCTCGACCAGGTCATCGATGAGGCGCTGGGTCTCGGGCTGACCGGATCTCGTCCACGGGAACGGGCGAGGACTTTTCGCGCAACACGGGATGTCCCAGGCGGGCGACTTTCAGGATGGCCATATCATCGCTCCTCTGCCCCGGAGTGTAACACGGCCTCCCTAGCCTTCCCGGAGACTCAGGACATTGTAGGCGGGCACGGGCTCGGCAAAGCCCTTGAGGGTGAGCTCGCCCACCGACTCCGCTGTCACCAGTGACTCCACGGAGGTGAGGAGCGTCTTCGCCATGAGCACCTGCCCCGGCTTGGCCTCCGCACAGAGGCGGGCGGCGAGATTCGAGACGGGGCCGATCGCGCCATAGTCCCAGCGTCCTTCGAAGCCGATGGCGCCGATGGTGGCGATCCCGTGCGCGATGCCCACTCCGAAATGAAGATCGTAGCCGCGCCGCCGCCACTCGGGCACGAGGGCCTCCACCCGCCCCCGCATGGCCAGGGCCATGCGCACCGCGCGCTCCCGCGAGTCCGCCATCTCCACCGGGTCGTTGAAGAAGACCATCAGCCCGTCTCCGGCGAAGTGCTCGAGGGTGCCTTCGCACTCCAGGATGAGCCGGCCCATCTCCCGGTGGTACTCGTGGAGCACGCCCATGACCTCCTCGGGCGGGGCGGTTTCCGCGAAGGCGGTGAAGCCGCGCAGGTCCACGAAGACCACGGTGATCTCCCGGCGGTGGCTCTTGAGCGGGTCCTCGGCGCCCCCGCTCACGATGAGCTCGGCGAGCTGCGGGGAGAAGAAGCGCTTGAGCCGCCCCAGGCGCTCGAGCTGGGCCACCTGCGTCCGCACGCGCTCCTCGAGGTTGCTGTTGAGATCGGCGAGCTCGGCCGCCTGAGTCTGCACGGTGGTGTAGAGATCCTTGATCCGGAGGAGCGAGCGCACGCGCGCCGCCAGCTCGGCCATGTTGACGGGCTTGGTGAGAAAGTCGTCGGCGCCGGCATCGAGCCCCTTGATGCGCTCGCGCGCAGGGTCGAGGGCGGTGACCATGACCACGGGAAGCATGGCGTGCTCGGGATTGGCGCGGATCCGCCGGCACACCTCGTAGCCGTCCATCCCCGGCATCATCACGTCGAGGAGCACGAGATCGGGGCGCTCGGCCTCCACCTGGTCGAGCCCTTCCTGCCCCGAGGCGGCGGTGACGGTCTCGTATCCCTTCGCGGAGAGGAGATCCACGAGCATCTTCACGTTGTGCGCGGTGTCGTCGACGACGAGGATCTTCTTCGGACGCATGCCGTGACGCTAAGCCCCGGACGCCCGCGTGTCAAGATCCCGACGAGCGGCGGCGTTTCTTGACTCCTCCGAGGGCGGTTGCTAGCATGCCTTTGCATTGTCTTCGACGCCCCGTCACGAAGCTGGATTCCTTGGCGACCCCGCCGCGAACGCTCCCGCGCCACCTCCCGGGCTGAGCGATCGTGCGCGCCCGCCTCCTCCTCTCGTACACGCCCCTGGGTCGCCTGGTACGCGCGGTCGCGCGCATGCGGTCGTCCGTGCACTTCAAGCTCCTCGCCGCCTTCATGCTCGTGGCCCTCCTCGTGGCGGTCATGGGCGCGATGAGCCTCGAGATCATGAGCCGCATGGCCGCCCAGAGCGAGGGATGCACCACGCCCACGAGCGCGTGACCGCGGCGCGGCAGGCCCAGCATGCCCTCGCCCTCCAGATGAACTACACGGCCATGGCCCTCATCCTCCGCGACGAGGAAACCATCGCAAGCATCCTCAAGGAGAACAACCGCCTCAATACCATGCTCGCGGAGATCGAGAACGCCGCGCGCCGCCGAGGAGCGCGAGATCATCCAGCGCATCCGGGGCGCCCAGGGCGACGTCATGGCCACGGTGGCCGACGTGGCCAACCTCGTCCGCGACGGCAAGGTCGACCAGGCCATGGAGCTCCAGCTCAAGTCCGGCTACCCGCTCTTCCGGCAGGTCGAGGGCCTCGTCGAGCTGGTCGTTCGCATCGAGGAAAAGAACATGGCCCAGCAGCGGGCGGCCACCGCGCGTGCCAATCGCCACGCCTTCTATCTCATGGGCGGCCTCGTGATGGCGTCTCTCCTCCTTGCCCTTCTCCTCGGCTTCGTCACCTCGTGGTCGTTCATCCTTCCCGTCCGGAAGGCCCAGGCCTTTCTCGGCCAGGTGGCCAAGGGAGACTTCAGCACCACCGTCACCGTCGACAATCGCGACGAGTTCGGCGAGCTCGCCGCGCAGATGAACCGGATGAGCGCCCAGCTCAGCAGGCTCTACGAGGAGCAGCGGGCGGCCGCCCGCCAGCTCGAGACGCTCAACACCCAGCTCGCGCGGGCGAGCCAGGCCAAGTCGGAGTTCCTCGCCAACATGAGCCACGAGCTCCGCACGCCCATGAACGCCATCCTCGGCTTCACCGAGATGATCCTCGACGAGATCTACGGCGAGGTGCCCCCGGAGGTGCGCGGGCCCCATCCAGGACGTGCGGACGTGCGGTCAGCAGCTCCTCCGCCTCATCAACGACGTGCTCGACCTCTCCAAGATCGAGGCGGGCCGGATGGAGCTCTCCCTGCACCGACTATTCCGTGCCGGAGGTGGTGGAGACGGCGCGCACCTCCCTGCGCTCGCTCGCCGCGGAGAAGGGTCTGGAGTTCACCGCCGACGTGGAGCCCGACATGCCCCTCGCCTACGGCGACGGCAAGCGCATCACCCAGTGCCTCACCAACCTCGTGGGCAACGCCCTCAAGTTCACCAAGCAGGGCCGGGTGGCCATCCACGCGCGCCGCGAGGGCGACGAGGTCATCTACAGCGTCGCCGATACCGGCATCGGCATCCCCGCCGACCAGCTCGACCAGATCTTCGGCGAGTTCCGTCAGGTCGACGCGAGCATCAGCCGGGAGTTCGGAGGCACCGGGCTCGGCCTCAGCATCACCAAGACGCTTCGTCGAGCTCCACGGCGGGCCGCATCTGGGTCGAGGCGAGCCCGGCCGCGGCTCGACGTTCCACTTCGCGATACCCCTGCGGGTGGCCGAGGCCACGGAGGCCGCATGAGCCAGAAGAGGATCCTCCTCATCGAGGACAACGAGTTCAACCGGAAGATCGTCCGCGACCTCCTCGCCCGCCAGCCCTATGACCTCGCTGGAGGCCAACGACGGCGAGGCGGGGGTGGCGGCGGCCCGGCGCGACCGGCCCGACTGTGATCGTGATGGACATCCAGCTTCCCAAGCTCTCCGGCCTCGACGCCACCCGGGCCATCCGCGCCGATCCCGACACGGCGAAGATCCCCATCATCGTGGTCACCTCGTTCGCCCTGTCCGGCGACGACAAGAAGGCCATGGATGCGGGCGCCTCCGCCTATCTCGCCAAGCCGTACAGTCCGCGCCAGCTCCTCGACACCATTCGCAAGATGGCGGGCGACGCGTGAGATCCAATTCACGGAGGCAGAGCGCCATGATCAGAGCCAGCCGCTGGTTCGCCGCGGGAGCCGTCTGCGCCATCGCCGCCCTCGCCCTCACGTCCGGCGCGCGGGCGGGCCAGGAAGACCAGTTCACCCCGGAGTACAAGGAGCTTCGGAGCGCGCGTCGACCCCAAGCACACCCCGAAGATCGTGGCTCCCGCCACCGTCAAGCGCGGGCAGTGGTTCGACGTGACCGTCAGCGGTGGGCGAGGGCAGCGATCATCCGTCGCTCGGGCGAGCACTTCGTCCGCTACATCGCGCTCTACATCAACACCGCGGAGATCTCCCGGGTCTACCTCCACCCGGTCTTCTCCTTCCCCAAGGTCACCTTCACCATCGCCCTCGACGAAGGCGGCGTGCTGCGCGCCGTCGAGGAGCCGACCCACTCCGCGGCCTGGGAGGCGACCAAGCCGATCACCGTCACTCCCTGATCGGGTCTACTTCTTTCCCATCTCCACGGTGACGCCGGTGGTGTCCTTGTCGCCGACCGTCACCTCGCGGGTGACGGTGCCCAGCGTTTCCTGCCAGATCTTGAGCGTGTACTTGCCCGGCGGCACATTGTCGAGCACGAACTCGCCGTTGGCCTCCGTCACCGCATAGAAGGGATGCTCGGCCACCACCACCCAGGCGCGCATCCACGTGTGCAGGTCGCAGTCGATCCGTACCGTCTCCGGCTTCTTGAACACCACGGGGATGGTGCGTCCCTTGGGCTGGGTGCGGTTGAAGGTCGGGTTCTCGCTGCTTGCGCTGTGCAGGTTGTGAAGGAGGCGGTCGCTGTTCAGAAACTCCACCGTTCCCCCACCGGCACCACCACCACCCGCGGGATGTAGACGCATTGCTGCTGGTCCATCTGCACGGGCTTGGTCGACGGCTCGGGACGGGGCCCGGCCGGCGGACTCTGGAGGGAGACGACGGCCCAGCGTATGCCGCGGTTCGCTCCCACCACCAGGTCCTCGCTCTCCCGGCTCTTCCCGCACACGTACTGGTCGATGTTGATGGGGATCTGCTTGCGCTCCGGGGAGGTCCGGCGTTGACGACGACGCCACGGATGGCCGCCGCTGACACCGCGTCCACTCCGGGCCAGCATCCAACCAGCACCATTCCGATGACGCCGCAGGCCACGGCCGACACCGCTTCTCATGCGCGATCTCCTCGTGAGCTCAGTCCGGGATGCGGTTGGTTCGGCGATCCGTCCACTTCGGTCCGTAGGCGTGCGGCACGTAGCCGTCGAGATATCGGAGCAATGCGTCCACGTCGCGAGCAGGATACCAAAGGTCAGGAATTCGGGCTTGATAAAGCCCGACTCGACCCCTGCTGGAACTGCATCCAGAGCGGATCGAAGAAGCCGTCGAGATCGAGCACGGCGATGGCCTTGCGATGATATCCGAGCTGCTTGAGGGTCAACGCCTCGAGGACCTCTTCGAGCGTCCCGATCCCGCCCGGCAGAGCCACGAAGGCGTCGCCCCGCTCGTCCATGATGGCCTTGCGATCGCGCAGCCCGTCGGTGACCACGAGCTCGCTCACCTTCGTCTCGCCCACTCCGAGATCGAGGAGCGCGCGCGGGATCACTCCCGTCACGTGCCCGCCGTGCTCGAGGACGGAGCGCGACAACACGCCCATGAGCCCCACCCGTCCCCCGCCGTACACGAGCCGCCAGTCCCGCCTCGCCATCTTCTCGCCCAGCTCCTCGGCCGCGCGGAAGTACTTGGCGGCCACCGCGTCGCTGGAGCCGCAGAAGACGGTGACGGCGGAGATCAGGGCGCCGGACTCGCTCATGCCGTGCCCCGTGACGCCTCCGCGGCTCGCACGTGGGCGATGGCGGCATTGCGCCTGAGCCCGGCCGGCTTGGCGCGGGTCAAGGCGGTGCCGTGGAATCGCGCGCGCAGCTCCTCGTCGCTCATCTCCACGATCCGCGCGGCTCCGGGGTACGGCGCGGAGGGCGGAAGGACGGCTCGCGCGTGGGGGCGCTTTCCTGTTCCACGGGCACACGCTCTGGCAGATGTCGCAGCCGAACTGCCACGGGCCCAGCGCGTCTTCGAGCGCGGGATCGATCGCGCCGCGATGCTCGATGGTGAGATAGGAGATGCAGCGCCGCGCGTCGAGCACGTAGGGCGCCACGAAGGCCTGGGTGGGGCAGGCGTCGAGACAGGCGCGACAGCTGCCGCACCGGTCGGCGAGGGGCTCGTCGACATCGAGCGCGGCCGTGGTCAGGAGCGCGCCGATGAAGAACCAGGAGCCGAGCTCGGGGTGGAGCAGCATGGTGTTCTTGCCGATCCAGCCCAGGCCGGCCCGGGCCGCGAGGTCTCGCTCGAGCACCGGTCCGGTGTCCACGTATCCCTTGCTCGCCGCGCCGCCCGCTTCGGCCAGGTGAGCGGCGAGCTCGGCGAGGCGCGGCGTGATGACGGAGTGGTAGTCACTTCCCCACGCGTAGCGGGCCACCGGTGACCACGAAGAATCGGCGGTCGTGTCGCCCTGATAGTAGTTGAGCGCGACGCAGATCACCGATCGCGCGCCCGGCAGCACCGCGCGGGATCCAGGCGCTCGCCCGCGCGGCGGCCGAGATAGTGCATGGTGGCGGCGTAGCCCGCCTCGAGCCAGTGGCTGAACGCCGGCCCATGCTCGGGCGGCGTGGCGGGGCCGATGGCCACGCGATCGAAGCCCAGCTCGAGGGCCGCGCGCCTTGACCGATTGGGCCAGCGCGGCGGAGGCGAGCGTCACGGCCGGCGCGCCTTGACGATCAGATGCGCGCGCGTCAGGGTGCGGCCGCCCTCCTCGAGAAACGCGATGTAGCGGAACCAGCGCCCGTCGGAGCGCCACTTGTCTTCCAGGCCCACCGCGGCGGCGAGCCCTCCTCGACGGAGGCGAAGCGCAGGACGTCCGACTCCACCTCGATCACCTCGGGAAGAAAGCCGCTCGCGCGCAGAACGCGCTCCATCCGCGACTCGTCGTAGGCGAAGCGCGAGACCTTGCCCGTCTCTCGCCACTGGTCGACGTGGAAGGCGACCATGGCGAGGCACTGCCCCGGAGCGAGCGCGCGGCCTGCCAGCTCGACGATGGCATCGGAGGCGCAAAGATAGGCGGTGACGAGATCCGGCCGCCAGCGAGCGTATTCCTCGCGCTCCACGTCCGCCTCGTGGAACTCCACGTTGGTGAAGCCGGCCTCACCGGCGAGGCGCCGCGCGCTCGGCGAGTGCGCGAGGATCCCGGTCCAGTCCCACGGCGTGCTTGACGCGCGGGGCAAGCCAGAGGGTCAGCCGCCCCGCTCCGCAGCCGACATCGAGGGCGCGCTTGCCTTCCAGCCCCTCGGCCTCGAGCAAGGCGAGGAAGCGCGGGGAGAGGGACACGCTACTCGGCCTTGAAGTACTTGGCCTCGGGATGGTGGAAGACCAGCGCCGAGACCGAGGCCTCGGGATCCATCATGAAGCCCTCGGTGAGCCCGAGCCCGATCTGCGCCGGATCCAGCAGGTCGAAGAGGATGCGCTGGTCGGCGAGATTGGGACAGGCGGGATAGCCGAACGACACGCGGAGCCCGCGGTAGCGTGCCTTGAGCCGGTCTTCCATGGCCGTGCCCGGCGGATCCGGGAAGCCCCACTGCGTGCGCAGTCTGGCGTGGAGCATCTCGGCCAAGCGCCTCGGCCATCTCGATGGCCAGGGCCTGGATGGCATGCGAGCGGAGGTACTCGCCCTTCTTCCTTCCAGCGCTCCGCGCGCTCGCGCACTCCGGCTCCGCAGGTGACGGCGAACATGGCGACGTAATCGGGCTCGCCCGAGGCAACGTCGCGCACGTAGTCGGCGAGGCAGAGACGGTCTCCCTCGCGCTGCCGCGGGAAATGGAAGCGCGCGGCTTCCCGACCCTCCTGATAGAGGATGAGGTCGTCACTGGAGGATCGCGCCTCGAAGAAGCGATAGAGCGGCATTGGCCTCGAGCCACCCGCTGGTCACCGACTGGCGCTCGAGCTCCTCGATGACCTCGTTGATCTCGACGGTCTTGGGATCGCCCTCGGCGAGAAGACGCTGCACCGAGCCCTTCACGCCCAGGTGCTTGCCCAGGAGCATCTGGAGGTTGAGATAGGGGAAGATGTGCGCGAGCGGGACGCGTCGCAGCACGTGAGGATCGAGATCGGGCGGCCGCGGCACGGGCACCGTCCGGCGAGACGGTCGACCGCGCGCGCGACCGTGATGGCGGGCGCGGGGCGGTGGGCGCCGCCGTCGTCGCCCGCGCGCAGCCCATCCTGCTCGGTGCGCAGCTTGTCGAGCAGGGCGTCGCGGGTGGTGGCGCTGAAGAGCCGGTTGGCGAGGTCGAGCCCGTCCATCGGCGTCCTTGGCGTAGATGGTCGGCCCGCCGTACTCGACGGAGATGCGGGTGGCGGTGAACTTGCGCGTCAGCGCCGCGCCGCCCACGAACAGCGGGATGTCGATCCCCGCCGCCCGCAGGTCCTCGGCGGTGATGACCATCTGCTGCGCCGACTTGACGAGCAGGCCGGAGAGGCCGAAGGCGTCCGGCTTGTGCTGCTGGTAGGCGGCGATCAGGTCCTCCGGCGGCACCTTGATGCCGAGGTTGATGATCCGGTAGCCGTTGTTCTTGAGGATGATCTCGACGAGGTTCTTGCCGATGTCGTGGACGTCGCCCTTGACGGTGGCCAGCACGATGCGTGCCCGCGGTCGCGCTCTCGTCCTTCTCCATGAAGCGGCTCGAGGTGGCCGACCGCCGCCTTCATGGCCTCGGCGGACTGGAGCACCTCGGCGACGATGAGCTGGTTGTCGTTGAAGAGGCGCCCGACCTCCTCCATGCCCTTCATGAGCGGGCCGTTGATGATGTCGAGCGGCGCCGGCCTCCTCGAGCTTCAGGTCGAGGTCCTCGATGAGCCCGTCCTTCGAGCCCTCGACGATGCAGCGGGCCAGCCGCTCGTCGAGCGGCAGGGCCACGCCGCTCTTCGGCCTCCTTCGTGCGCCCGCGGAAATGCGCGGCGAAGGCGGCGACCGGATCGTCGCCGCGCCAGTAGATCAGGTCCTCGGCGAGGCGCCGCTCCTCCTCGGGAATGGAGGCGTAGCGCTCGAGCTTCTCGCGAGTTGACGATCGCGTAGTCGAGGCCCGGCCTTGGTGCAGTGATAGAGGAAGACCGCGTTCAGCACCTCGCGCCCGGCCGGCGGGCAGGCCGAACGAGACGTTGGAGATGCCGAGGATGGTCTTGCACTCGGGAAGCGCGCCTTGATGAGCGCGGATGCCTTCGATGGTCTCCGACCGCGGAGCCGATGTAGTTCGCGTCGCCCGTGCCCACGGGGAAGACCAGCGGCGTCGAAGATCGAGGTCCTCGCGCGGGCACGCCCGTACTTCTCGGTCAGGAGCGCGTGGGAGCGCTCGGCGATCGCGAGCTTGCGGGCGCGCGGTGACCGCCATGCCCTGCTGCTTGTCCTCGTCGATGCAGCCGACCACCACCGCCGCGCCGTAGCGCTGGAGCGAGCGGGACGACCTTCTCGAAGCGCTCCTCGCCGTCCTCGAGGTTGATCGAGTTGACGATGGCCTTGCCCTGGCAGGCGCGTGAGCGCGCGCTCGATCACGACGCGCGTCGGTCGAGTCGATCATGAGCGGCACCTTGACCTTGCGGGTGACGCTGGTCCATGAAGCGATCCATGTCGGCGTGCTCGTCGCGATCGGGATTGGCGAGGCAGACGTCGAGCACCTGCGCGCCGCCCTTGACCTGGGCGCGGCCGATCTCCGCCGCCTCCTCGAACTTGCTCCTCGACGATGAGGTCCTTGAACTCGCGCGAGCCGATCACGTTGGTGCGCTCGCCCACGAGGACGGGCCGGTTGTCGTCGGCTGGGATACAGCGACCTCGATGCCGCTCACCGCCGCGGCGCGGAGCGTGGCGGGCCGGCGGGGCGCGGCGCCCGTGCGGCGAGGCGCGCGAGCGCGCGCGATGTGCGCGGGCGTGGTCCCGCAGCAGCCGCCGATGGCGTTGACCCAGCCTTCCTCGACGAAGCGCCGCATCTTGAGGGCCAGGCTCTCCGGCGTCTCCTCGTAGCGGCCCGCGCTCGTCGGGCAGGCCCGCGTTCGGGTACACGGTGACGAAGCACGTGGCGATCTCGCCGAGCGAGCGCAGGTGATCGGTCATGAACTCCGGGCCGGTGGCGCAGTTGAGGCCGATCGAGAAGAGGTCGAGATGCTCGAGCGAGGCGTAGAGCGCGTCGACCCCCTGCCCGGCGAGCATGGTGCCCATCGGCTCGATGGTGCCGCTGACCATGAGCGGCAGCGCGCGGCCCGCCTCGGCCATGGCGCGCTTGACGCCGATGGCGGCGCGCCTTGACGTTCAGCGTGTCCTGGCAGGTCTCGAGCAGGAGGGCGTCCACGCCGCCTTCGATCAGCGCGCGGGCCTGCGCGGTAGTAGGCGTCCAGCACCTCGTCGAAGGTGACGCCGCCCGTCACCGTGATGGTCCGCGTTCCCGGCCCCATGGCGCCCGAGCACGAAGCGCGGGCGATCGGCGGTGGACCGGCTGTCCGCGGCGATCGCTGGCGAGCCGGGCCGCGGCCAGCGGTGATCTCGTGACACCGCTCCGCCAGGCCATATTCGGCAAGCACATAAGGGGCGCACCCGAAGGTATTGGTCGAGATGACAGTCTGCGCCGGCGTCGAGGTAGGCTTCGTGGATCTCCCGGATGACGTCGGGCCGGGTGAGGTTCAGGTTCTCGTTGCACCCCTCGAGCTGCGCGCCTCCGAAGTCCTCCGCGGAGAGATCCCTCGCCTGGATCATGGTGCCCATGGCTCCGTCGAAGACCAGGATGCGGTCCGCGAAGGCCTGGGCGAAGATGGAGGCAGAGGCAGGCGCCGTCATGCGCTCATTCTAGCGTACGGTTGCCCAATCGCGCAGAGGCGGGGTGTTCGCCCTGAGCGGTACTGGGGCTGTCGAATCCCCGCGGAGAGGCAGACGTCGGCAAGGCCAGACGCCGGGAGGTGGACCATGACGATTCGACTGGATCACACGATCGTGCCCGCCAAGGACAAGGCTGCCTCGGCCCGGTTCTTTGCCGAGATCTTCGGCCTGAAGGTGAAGCCGGGCCGCGGCTACTTCGCCCAGGTGCAGGTCAACGAGAGCCTCACCTTCGACTTCGCCGACGACCCTGATGCATGGGGCGATCGCGCCCGTCGAGCCGGGGAGCGGCCTGAGTCTCCACTTCGCGTTTCACGTCGGCGACGAGGAGTTCGAGGCCATCTTCAGACCGGGTGAAGGCCAAGGCGCTCCCCTACGGGAGCGAGCCGGACAGCCACACCGATGGCAAGATCAACACCCGGCGGGGCGGCCGTGGCTTCTACTTCGAGGATCCCAACGGTCATCTGCTGGAAGTCATGACCGTGCCCGAAACCGGAAGCTGACTAGGCGCGGCCCTTGGTCGCGAACTGCCGCTCGTAGAGGTGGCGGAGCTCCTCGAGGGTGGTCGCCTCGGCGGGCCCCTTGTCCTCACGAAGGCGGGCGATGCGGGCGAAGCGTAGAGCCATGCCGGAGGGATAGGTCGGGCTCCTCTGGATCTCGTTGTACGCGACCTCGACGACCACCTCCGGACGCACCCGCACCGTGTAGCCGTCGTCGCTCGAGGCCAGCGCCTGCAGCGCGTTCCGTCATCTCCGCGAACTCGCGATCGGTCAGCCCCTTGAAAGTCTTGCCCACCTCCGCCCAGCCCTTCACCGTCGCGCACGGCCAGGTGATAGTTGGACAGCCAGCCCACGCGACGGCCCGAGCCGCGGTCGGCGGCCACGATCACGCAGTCCACGCTGAGGGCGGTCTTCAGCTTGAACCATCGCTTCCCTCGCCCCCGGGCTCGTACGAGCTTCCGGGATCCTTGGCCATGACGCCTTCGTGACCAGCCTCGATGGCGCGGGCCATGAAGGCCTCCGCCTCGGCCGCCGACGAGATCAGCGCACGCTCGGCCAGCCATCGCCCTCCCGCGATCCGCTCGAGCGCCTCCCAGCGGCGCGTGTACGGCTCGTCGAGGAGCGAGCGCCCCTCGGCCATGAGGCAGTCGAAGAGATGGAGGCTGAGGGGCAGCGCATCGGCGGCCGCTTCCACCCCGCGAATGCGGCGGAAGCGGCGCATCAGCTCCTGGAACGGCAGGGGACGGCCCGACGCGTCGAGGGCCACGACCTCTCCGTCCAGGATGAACGGCGGCGCCCGGAGGTCCCGGCGGGCGATGTGGACGATGTCGGGCAGGCTCTGGGTCACGTCGGAGAGCCGGCGGCTCCAGATGGCCACACGCTCCCCGTCACTGTGAATCTGGATGCGCGCACCGTCGTACTTGTACTCGACGGCGGAAGCCCCGCCATGGGCGGCCAGCGCCTCCCCACCCCGTCCGCGACCTCGGCGAGCATGCGGCAGGAGCGGGACGAAGACGCGCGGCTGGGCGGCCGACAGCGCCTCCGCCCCTTCCAGCAGGGCAAGGGTGGCCACGGTGGTGACGTCGCCGGTGACGAGGGCGGCGCGCCTCACCGCGGCGGGGGCGACGTGGGCCGCCTCCGCGATGGCTTCGAGGACGAGGCCCTCGGAGAGTCCCATGCGCATCTCGCCGTAGATGATGCGCTGGAGCAGGTCGCGCTCGGCCTCGGAGGCCCGCTCGCGCCAGCTCGCGAAGGCGTGACTCGCGGAGCCGGCGCGCTCCCGGTCCGCTTGCCTCGGCCACGCCGCCGAAGGCCTCCGCGACATCGGCGAGGGTGAGCGATGCCGGGCGCCGCGCCGTCGAGGTCGGCGCGGGGATTCCCCGCACGTTCAGCACGCGCGCGTCGGAGACGGCGAAGGCGCGGCCGCTCAGATAGGTCACGGCGCGGGGCAGATCCTCGGGGGAAGGCCGCGCAGATATTCAGCGACGAGCCGGCGCTTCTCCAGCCGGCCGGAGCTCGCGGCCACTCGCGCGCGCAATTCCGCGAGCTCGGAGAGGAGCGCCATGGCGACCTTGCGACGCGGACCTCGCGACTTCCGGTCGAAGTGATCCCGGCGGCGAGATCAGCCGGTGACCGCGCCCTCGGAGGCGTTGGACACCGTGATGGCGTACTTGTGGAAGACGCCGCTCGTGTAGCGCGGCTTGGGCGCCTTCCACTTGGCCAGCCGCTTTTTCATCTCGGCCGCGGAGATCTCGACATCGACGCGTCGCTTCTTCACGTCGATGTGAATCATGTCGCCGGTCCGGACGGCCGCGATGGGCCCGCGCTCCGCCGCCTCGGGAACGATGTGGGCCATCACGAAGCCGTGGCTGGCCCCGAGAAGCGCCCGTCGGTCATCAGGGCCACCGTGTCGCCCAGGCCCGCGCCTTGAAGCGCTCCCGTCACGTGGAGCATCTCGCGCATGCCCGGGCCGCCCTTGGGCCCTTCGTAACGGATGACGATGACGTCGTTGGGCTTGATCTTGCCTTCCTTGACGGCCTTGAAGGCGCCCTCCTCGCGCTCGAAGACCCGCGCGGGGCCGCGATGCTCGTACTTGGTCTGGCCCGAGAGCTTGATCACGCAGCCACCCGGGGCAAGATTGCCGCGAAGGATCACGATGCCGCCCGTCGGCTTGAGGGCCTGCTTGAGGGGCTTGATCACGTCCTGGCCCGCCGGTTCGGAGGCGGCGGCGATCTCCGCTCCGATGGTCTGGCCCGTCACGGTCTTCTCGTTGACGTGGATCAGCCCGGCCTCGACGAGGCGCTTGCCCACCACCGCCATGCCCCCGGCTTCCTGCATCTCGGGCGCGGTGTACGTGCCCCATGGCTTGAGGTCGGCGACCACCGGCGTCTTCTTCGACAGGCGGTCGAAGTCGTCGATGGAGAGCTTGATGCCGAAGTCCTTGGCCGTGGCGGGCAGGTGGAGCACCGCATTGGTGGACCCGCCGGTGGCGAGGACGCCGGTGATGGCGTTCTCGAAGCTCCGCCGCGTCACGAGGGAGCGCGGGGTGATGCCCTTGCGCACCAGCTCCATGACCAGCTTGCCGCTCTCGAAGGCGACCTCTTCCTTCCGCGAGTCGATGGCCGGTATGCCGTTCCAGCCCATGGGCGACATGCCGAGCATCTCGTAGGCGGTGGCCATGGTATTGGCGGTGAACTGGCCGCCGCAGGCCCCGCGCCGGGACAGGCATGATCCTCCACGTCCTTGAACTCCTCGAGGGAGATCTTGCCGGCGTTGTAGGCGCCGAGAGCCTCGAACACGTCCTGGATGGTCAGGTTGCGCTTGGCGAAGGGGCCCTTCGGTGCCCGCGCAGCGTCCGAACATGATGGAGCCGCAGTAGAGCATGAGCCCGGGAATGTTCAGGCGCCCCAGCACCATGGTCATGGCGGGATGGTCTTGTCGCAGCCCGATATGGTGACGATGCCGTCGAACATGTGACTGCGCGCCACCAGCTCCACGGAGTCCGCGATCACCTCGCGGCTGATCAGCGAGCCCTTCATGCCCTCGGTGCCCATGGTGATGCCGTCGGTGATGGAGATGGTGTTGACCTCGATGGGGGTGCCGCCGGCCGCCCGCACGCCCTGCATCACCTTCTCGGCGAGCTTCCGGTGATTCCAGTTGCACGGCATGGTACCGATCCAGCTATGCGCCACGCCGATCTGGGGACGGGCGAGGTCCTCGTCGGAGAAGCCCACGGCCTTCATCATGGCGCGGGCGGGGGCGCGGTCGGGACCTTCGAGGAGGACGCGGCTCTTGTGGCGAGGATCGGTGGTCATTACTCGACTCCCTTGTCGTGATCGCTCGAGTCGTCGGGGTGGCGGTCCGGAAATTCTACAGCAGGTCGCGGAGCGGAGCCAGCGCATACCCGTCGTCCCTCAGGCCCTGGATCATGGCGGGAAGCGCGGCGACCAGGCGCTCCCCGCCCCGGCACGCCGTCCGCGTCGTGGAGGTCGAGGATGGCTCCGGGGCGAGCGCGCCGACGGGCGCGGGCCACCTGCACGGGCGCGGGTGCGGGCCGCCGCCCCTCCGTCTGCACCGTCCAGAAGACGCACGGTGTCCCGAGCCTCCGCAGAACCGGAAACAGCGCGAGATTGGTCATGCCCCAGGCCGGACGGAAGAAGCGCGGCGGCGACCCGGCGATCGCGCCGATGGCCTCGTAGCCGCGTCTCACCTCGTCGGCCGTGCGCCGGGGACCGGCGAGCCAGAGGCTCTGGTGGCTCCATCCGTGATTGCCCAGGTCATGACCGGCCGCCGCGATGCGCCGCACGAGCGCCCCGTGCGTCACCGCTCGCTCGCCGATCAGAAAGAAGGTCGCGGTGATCCGGTGGGCGGACAGGATGTCGAGCACTCGCGGCGTCGCCTCGGGATCGGGGCCGTCGTCGAAGGTGAGGGAGACCCGGCGTCCCTCACGCGACCCGCGCCACACGCAGCCGAGAGTCAAGGCGTGCGAGCCCCAGGCGTAGGCGGCCCACACTGCGGGAACGACGAGGAGGCCCTCCGCCGCGCTCACGAGGCGCGCTCGCGGGCCAGCTTCCGGTCGCCGAGGACCAGCTCCACGATCTCCTCCGCGGCGCGGGCACGACGGTAGAGCCGGATGCGGTCCCGGATGCTCTTCAGGAGCCCGGGATCCCTCAGGGCGGCCGCGATCACCCGCTGAAGCTGGGCGCCCGATCCGGCCACGAGTCCCACCCCGGCCATGGCGGCGAAGCGCTCGTTGCGCGCTTCCTGGCCGGGCAGCGAGCCGAAGCAGATCACCGGCAGCTCCGCGGCCAGCGCCTCGGCGAGGGTGAGCCCACCCGCCTTCGTCACGAGGATATCCGCGGCCGCCATGAGGGGGCGCACGTGGTCCACGAAGCCGAAGACCTTGATCCGCTGCTCATGGCCAGCCACCAGCCGCTTCAGCCGTGCCTCGAGGGCCCGGCTGTGGCCGACCACGAACACGGCCTGGAATGGCTGCTCCATGGCCAGCACGGCTCGCGCCGCTTCCTCGAGTCGTCCGAAGGCGCCTCCCGATCCGTCCATGAAGAGAAGGACGGGGAGCCGGGGGAGAGGCCGAGGGACAGCCGCGCCGCCGCCCGGTCGGGCTGCTCGAGGAAATCGGGCGCGACCGGTATGCCGGTCACCACCACGCTCTCGCGCGGCAGTCCACGCGCGGTGAGCTCGTGGGAGATCTCCTCGGAGGGACGCAGTAGCGGTCGACGTGCGGATGAATCCACTGCGTGTGAGCGACGAAGTCGGTGAACACCGTGGTGTGGGGCGGCGTCCGCTCGCCCCGCGAGCGCAGGAACGACAGAGCCCCCGCGGGCGTCGGCTGTACCGACACGACCTGGTCATAGTGATGGGCACGCAGCAGGTGGCGAAGATTCCGTGCCCCACGTGATTGAAGCCCAGGAGAAGCGGCGACCCCACGTTGATCTGGTCGCCCAGCCAGTACGCCCCGCCCCACACCGCGGGAGCGCGATGAAGGATGCCGTAGTAAAGGGCGCGGCTCCAGCGGTCAAAGGCGGGATGGACGAGATCGCGGAAATGGTCCACCACGGTGGGCAGGGCCCCTGCCCGGCTGAACTCATCGGCGAGGATGCCCGCGGCCCGGGTATGGCCGGAGCCGTACGAGGCGGTGAGGATGAGGATTCGGCGCGGGGCCGCGCTCATGCCGCGGGCCGCCTCGCCACGAGCAGCGTGAGCTTTCCCGCCTGCACCGTCTCGCCTCGCTGGTTGACGACCCTCCGATCCTCGATCACCACCCCACCTTCGCGCATGCTTCGCTTGGTCAGGGTGCGCGACACGCTGTGAATGGTGTCGCCGACCACGAGGGGCAGGAGGAACCGCCACTCGAAGCCCATGAAGGCCAGCACGGCCAGGGGAGGGCGCGGCACCCGCCAGCCCAGCCCGGAAGAGAGGCTCAAAGGCAGGAGGCTCGGCACAGTGTCCGGATCGCGCGGCGCCGCCTCGCCCGTGATGCCGGTGAAGAGAGTCACGTGGGCGCGGGTGAGGGTGATGCCCGGAGTCTCCAGAGGAACGTCGACCTCGACGTCCTCGAAGTAGCACTGCACCGTGGCCACCGCGGTGTCTCTCATCGGGGCCGGCGCTCCACCGAATGCTCCGTCTCACCTTCCTGGACCACTTCTCCGAGCTGGTTCACGAGCTCGCGCTCCACTGTGACGAGGCCCCGGCTCGCCTCGGGGCCATCCTTCTTGGCGGCGATACGGGACCGGACGTGGACGGTGTCCCCGATCTTGATGGGCCCCTTGAACTTCCACTTGAGCCCGCTGAGCACGCCGTGGGCAGCCGCCGGCTCGCCGCGGGAAGCGAGGCCCTGCTCGATGCTGAGGCCGAGGAGGCCGTGGGCGATGCGCTCGCCGAAGATGGAAGCCTTCATGTGCTCGGCGTCGGTGTGGAGGACGTTGTAGTCACCGGAGAGGCCGGCGAAGATCACGATGTCCGCTTCAGTGACGGTGCGTCCGGGAGAAGTGAACTCCTGACCGACGGCGAGATCCTCGAAGAAGACGCCGGGATGTCCGCTCACGAGGGCGTAGGATAACATGAGCGGCCCGGCCATAAGCTTGCGATATCCCTCGCCCCGCCGACCCCTATCGGGGTCTAGCCCAGATAGGCGCGGCGCACCCGATCGTCGGTGAGAAGGCTCGCCGCCGGTCCGGACATGGCGAGGCGGCCCGCTTCCAGCACATAGCCCCGGTCCGCGATCTGAAGCGCGGCATGGGCGTTCTGCTCGACGAGCAGTATGGTCACCCCGGCCGTGTGGAGCTCCTGGATCGTCCCGAAGATCGCCCGCACCACCAGCGGGGCCAGCCCGAGGCTCGGCTCGTCGAGCAGGAGGAGCCGGGGCCGGCTCATGAGGGCGCGGGCGATGGCGAGCATCTGCTGCTCGCCGCCGCTGAGCGTGCCTGCGAGCTGCCGGCGACGGCGGGCGAGCACGGGGAAGCGCTGGAACTGCTGCTCGATGTCGGCCTGGATCGCCTGCGGAATCCGAGCGCGTGTAGGCGCCGAGAAGGAGATTGTCGAGGACGCTCTGACGGGCGAGCATGCGCCGCCCCTCGGGCACCTGCGCGATGCCGAGACGGACCACCTCGTCGGGGCGGAGCCGGCCGATCTCCTGACCGCCGTAGACGATGCGGCCGCGCCGGACAGGGAGCAGCCTCGAGATGGAGCGGAGGGTCGTGCTCTTGCCCGCCCCGTTGGCGCCGATCAGGGTCACCACCTCTCCCGGGTGCACGACGAGGCTCAGCTCTTCCAGCGCGTGGATGCCGCCGTAGTTGACGGAAAGGCCAGAGATCTCGAGAAGCGGCGCGCGTCCGGGGTCGGCGGCGGTCACGGCTCAGTCTCCGAGATAGGCTTCGATGACCGCCGGATCGTTCTGCACCTCGGTGGGATCGCCCAGCGCGATGAGCTGGCCGAAGTCCAGCACGGCCACCCGATCGCACAGGCCCATGACGAGCGGCACGCTGTGCTCGATGAGGACGACGGTGAGGTCGAACTCGGAGCGCACGGCGCGGATGAGATCGCTGAGGCCGCGCTTCTCGTTGGGGTTCATGCCGGCCGCCGGCTCGTCGAGAAGGAGCAGGTCGGGCTCGAGGGCGAGCGCGCGGGCGATCTCGAGGCGGCGCTGGTCGCCGTAGGGAAAGCCGCGGGCGCCCTCGTGGGCCCGGTCGGCGAGGCCGACCAGCTCGAGGAGCTCGAGAGCACGGCGGCGGGTGGCCCGCTCTTCCTCGGGCGCCCCGGCCATCCCGAGGACGCCGGCGAAGACACCGCTCCGCGTGCGCGTGTGCCTGGCGATCATGACGTTGTCGAGGGCGGAGAGATCGCCGAAGAGCCGGATGTTCTGGAACGTCCGGGCGATACCCGCCGCGGCGACCCGATGAGGCGGCAGGTTGGTGATGTCGCGGCCCCGGTAGCGAAGCCGCCCGTCCGTGGGAGGCGTGAGACCCGTGATGAGGTTGAAGAGCGTGGTCTTGCCCGCGCCATTGGGCCCGATGAGCCCGAAGATCTCCCCTTCCCGCACGTCGAAGGACACCTCGTTCACCGCGATGAGCCCGCCGAATCGGCAGGTCATGGCCTCGACAGCGAGGCACCCGTTGCCGCCTTCCCCCGCGTCACGAGGTCTGGCCTCCGGCCACGGTGTCCCTCCCCGGTGGCGGCGCCGGATCAGCAACCCCGGGGTGATGAGGCCGTGCGGGAAGAAGACGCTCCCCACCGCGATGAGCAGCCCGTAGATGATGAGCCGCCCGTCGCGGAGGAACTGGGCGAACCAGCCAGGCAGCCCTCCGATATCTGCCACCGAGCGGAGCACCTCGGGCAGGGCGGTAAGCGCGAGGCCGCCCACCACCGGCCCCAGGAAGGTGCGGGACCCGCCGATGAGGACGAAGGCCATGAGGCTCACGCCCAGGTCGAATGTCCCCTGTCGCGAGTTCCACGTGTTGTAGAAGTGCGCGCTGAGTGCACCCGCCACGCCGGCCAGCACCGCGCTCAAAGTGAACGCGAGCACCTTGTAGCGCGTCGGGTTCACGCCCATGGCGTCGGCGGCCAGCTCGTCCTCGCGGATGGCGATGAAGGCCCGCCCCACTCGGATACGCTCGAGGCGGTAGACGAAGGCCATGCTCACGATGAGCAGCGGCGCGGCAATCCACATGTAGCCGAACTGGGTCGCGAAGGGCTGGGGAATGCCGAAGATCCCGATGGCTCCCCGGTGACGTCGAGGTTCAGCGAGAGCACGCGCAGGATCTCCACGAACGCAATGGTCGCGAAGGCGAGAAAGATTCCCCGCAGGCGAAGGGCGGGCACCCCGACCAGCACCGCCAGCACCCCGGAGGCGAGACCGCCCACCGCCATCTCCAGGAGCACCCACTTCACGGGATAGAGGCCGCTCTCTCCCGTGAATACTCGGGTGGCCAGGATGGCTCCGATGTAGCCGCCCAGCGCGTAGAAGCCGGGACTGGCCAGCGAGAGCTGGCCGGCCATCAGGGGCAGGTAGAGGGACAGCGCGAGGATGGCAGCCAGCACCATGGATACGATCAGGAAGCCGTAGGTGGCGATGAACGCGGCCATCGTGGGACGCGCGCTACGCGGACTACACCTTCTGCACGACCGCCCGGCCGAGGAGACCCTGGGGCCGGACGAGGAGCACGATGAACAGGAGAGCGAACGGGACCGCCTCGCGATAGGCGATGTACTGGGAGGGGACGAAGGCCTCGGCGAGGCCGATGACGAGGCCTCCCAGCACCGCGCCGGGAATGTCGCCCAGGCCCCCGAGCACGATCACGGCGAGCCCCTTGAGGCCGAACGAGATGCCGAAGTACGGCCCCGCGATGCTCACGCTGAGACCCACCAGGGTGCCCGCCACCCCGCCCGAGGAATCCGCTTACGAAAAAGGTGAAGACGATGAGCCGGTCCCGTGTTGATGCCGAGCAGGCTCGCGGTGACCGGATCCTCGGCCACCGCGCGGAAGAGCCTTGCCCGTTCGCGTCAGGTTCATGAGACAGGTGAGGAGGGCAACCATGACCATGGAGACCGCGAAGATCGATGACCTGGATGCTCCGCACGAGGATGGGCTCGCTCGCCGAGCCGAAGTTGACGGCGGCGGGCCAGTGGCCGAACGGATCCGCCGGGTACGCGTACATCTCCGCTCCGAACAGGTACTGGATGACGTTCACCAGCGCCACGGCGACGCCGAGGCTGGAGACGAGGGTGAGGAGCGGATCGGCGCCCCGCGCCCGGAGCGGACGGAAGGCGAAGCGCTCCACGAGCACCCCGGAGATTCCCGCGAGGACGGCGCCCCCGAGGAGGGCCAGGATGAAGGGCAACCGCAGCGGCACGGCGGCGTTCCGGAGGAGGCCGTTGAAGCCGAAGCGCGAGCCCGTGAGGGCGTAGGTGAAGTAGGCTCCGAGCGTGAACACGGCGCCCTGGGCGAAGTTGATGATGCGGAGGACGGAGAAGATCAGCGTGTAGCCGAGGGCGAAGATCGCGTACACGCTGCCGATGGCGAGCCTGTTCAGCACCTGCTGCAGCAGGAGCGTCCGGGTCACCCCGTCCCCTTACTTCACGTAGACGAACTTGCCGTTGGCCCCGTCGGCGTCCATCTTCATCTGCGCGACATAGGACTGCTTCTGGTTGATCTCGCCGCCCGGCGACGGCGTGAACGAGATCTCCCCGAGCGGCGTGTCGTAGGTACCCTGCATCAGCTGCTTGTTCAGGTCCACCCGGAGGGTGGCCAGATCGAGGCCGGCGATCGGCGTCTTCTTGTCGACCGCGCGCAAGGCCTCCACGAAGACCTGGACGGCGGTGAAGGACTGCGCGCTGAACTGGGGCGGGTCCTTCTTCTGCTTGTCCTTGTACATGGACCGGAACGTGTCGTTGATCTTGCTCTTGAACTCCGGGCTGTAGGCCTGGGCGATGAGGCAGCCCGTCGCAGTGCGCCTTGCAGATGGGGAAGATGTTCGTGGTGTTGAGCCCGTTGCCCCCGATGATGAGCCCCTTGTAGCCGAGCTCGCGGAGCTGCTTGACCACGTTGGCCCCGTCCGTCTGCAGCCCCGAGATGATGACGAGGTCGGGCTTGGCGTTGAGCACGTTCGTCACCTGGGCGGTGAAGTCCGTGTCCGTGGTCTGGAAGGTCTGCACGGTGGCCAGGTCGAGCTTGAAGGTGTCCTTCACCGCGGACTGGAACGTCTCCGTCTCCGACTTGTTGAAGGCGTCGTTCTGCGCGTACATCACGGCCACCTTGCGGATCTTGGGGTTGATCCCGAGCGCCGCCTTGATGGCGGCGGGCGCCACGATGGCCACGGGGGCGGAGACGCGCGACACGTACTCGCCGATCTGCGCGATGCCCTTGGCGGTGTTCGAAGGGCCGATCACCGGAACCTTGGCGCGGTTGGCGATGGGATCGGCGGCGAAGGCCTGCTGCGAGAGACTGGGCCCCACGATGCCCACGACCTTGGCGACGTTGATGAGGTTCTGGAACGCGTTGATGGCGGTGGCTTCATCGCTCCCCGCGTCCTGGAAGATGAGCTTGATGTGACGGCCGTTGACCCCGCCCTGCTTGTTGAAATAGTCCTCGGCGATCTGCGCCCCGAGAACCTGCTCCTGGCCGGCCAGGGCCACGTTGCCCGTCTGCGCGACGGCAAACCCGATCGGGATCGGCTGAGCCTGAGACCATGCGGAACCAGCCATGGACGCCAGCACCAAGCCTGCTGCGAGGATCGCCACCCATCTCGTCACGGGAATACGCATCGCCTGTCTTCCTCCCTGGAGTGAAAGCTCTTCAGCGCGAGCCCGGGGCCAGCGACGGCCGCGAGTCTAGCATCTTTTGTCCTCCAAGTTGCTGAGAAGCTTGACACGGATCGAAGCACGCCCATAGAATCAGACCGACCGGTCGGTCTACTCCTCACCAATGGAGGCGCGCTTGCCAGCTGTCGACACGGCCCCGTACTGTTCCGCGACTCCCGTCTCGCTCCGGTCTGGGACAAGGTCCAAGGTGGGCGGCGGCTCAGCCGCGAGGACGGCCTGCTTCTCTTCGAGACCGAGGATCTTCACGGGCTCGGGCGCATGGCCAATTTCGCCAAGTCGCGCCTCCACGGCGACCAGGTCTTCTTCGTGCTCAACCGCTACATCAATCCGACCAATGTCTGTGTCCTTTCCTGCTCCTTCTGCGACTTCGCCCGCAAGAAGGGCGAGGCGGGCGCCTTCGAGAACTCCATCGAGGACGTGCTGGAGATGATCAAGCCGGGCACGCGCGAGGCCCACATCGTGGGCGGCCACCATCCCGACTGGCCTTTCGACTACTTCGAGCGGATGATCGAGGCCATCCACGCCGCGCGCCCCGAGACGCAGATCAAGGCGTTCACCGCGGCGGAGATCGACTACTTCTGGCGCCGCTGGAAGATCGAGCCGCTCGAGGCACTGACCCGGTTGAAGAAGGCGGGCCTCCACTCCATGCCGGGCGGAGGCGCGGAGATCTTCTCCAAGCGTCTCCAGAAGGAGCTCCACTTCACCGGCAAGGCCAACGCCGACCGCTGGCTGGAGATCCACGGCATCGCGCATTCCCTCGGCATCAAGACCAACGCCACCATGCTCTACGGGCACATCGAGACCATGGCCGAGCGCGTCGAGCATCTTCTGCGTCTGCGCGAGCAGCAGGACAAGAGCGGGGGCTTCCTCACCTTCATCCCCCTCGCCTATCAGATCGGAAACACGAAGCTGGTGCCGCGCCAGACGCCGCCCATCGACGATCTTCGCACCATCGCCGCCTCGCGTCTCCTCCTCGACAACTTCCCGCACATCGAGGCGTACTGGGTGATGATCGGCGAGGAGACAGCCTCTCTCGCTCTGCATTTTGGCGCCTCGGACGTCAACGGCACGCTGGAGGACGAAAGATCGCCCACGCGGCCAAGGCGGCCAGCCCGGCCGGCCTCGCCGAGGAGCAGATCCTCCGCATGATCAAGGACGCAGGCAAGGTGGCGGTGGAGCGCGACGCTCTCTACAACGTCGTCAAGGTCTGGAGCTAGGCGTGCTCGCCGAGGTCCGCGCCAAGGTCGACGCAGGCAAGCGGCTCGACCGCACCGACGGCCGGTGGCTCCTCACCGAGGCTCCCCTCCTCGACCTCGGCAGCCTCGCCCAGGAGCTGCGGTTCCGCATGCACCCGGAGAAGCAGGTCTCGTTCGTCATCGACTCCAATCCCAACTACACGAACGTGTGCATCACCGACTGCCAGTTCTGCGCCTTCTACCGCAAGCCCGGAGACCCCGAGGCGTGGACCCTCACCGTGGAGCAGGTACTGGAGAAGGTCGAGTCGGCGGCCAGGGGCGGCGCGACGACCGTCCTCCTTCAGGGAGGCCACAATCCCGCTCTCCCCTCGACTACTACATGTCGATCGTCCGGGAGACGCGCCGCCGCTTCCCGCAGGTGACTCCGCATTTCTTCACGGCGTCCGAGATCATGACCATGGCCGACGTCTCGGGGCTGTCCATGCCCGAGGTGCTGACCCAGCTCAAGCGCGCAGGGCAGACCACGCTGCCCGGCGGCGGGGCCGAGGTGCTCTCGGAGCGTGTGCGCAAGCGCATCGAGCCCAAGAAGGGCGGCCCCCGCGCCTGGCTCGACGTGCACCGCGAGGCGCACCGGCAGGGCTTCAAGTCCACCGCCACCATGATGTACGGCCACGTGGAAACCCCCGACGACATCGTCGATCACTGGGAGGCCATCCGCGATCTCCAGGACGAGCACGGAGGCTTCACCGCGTTCGTGCCGTGGTCCTTCAAGCCCGGCAACACGCTGCTCGAGAAATGGATCAAGACCTACCAGGGCCCCAATGCCTATCTGAGAATGCTCGCGGCCTCGCGCCTCTATCTCGACAACTTCGCCCACGTGCAGGCCTCGTGGTTCTCCGAGGGCAAGCGGGCGGGGCAGGTTGCCCTGCACTGGGGCGCGGATGATTTCGGGGACCCTCTTCGAAGAGAATGTCCACGCCGCTGCCGACTTCGTGAACAAGACCACGGTGGACGAGATCGTGATTCTCATCCGCGAAGCGGCTTCACGCCCGGTTCAGCGGACGACGGAGTACGAGATCATCAAGGTCTATTGATGGCGCCGGGGCGTTGACGACCCCTCACCTTGGCCTCTCCCCTCGGGGAGAGGGAGCACTTCAGATCGGGTCGACGGGGGAGCGTGGGGATCAGCTTCTTCGAGTGGGCGAGCGCATAGAGGCGCTCGAGGGCGGCCTTGCCGTCGGGACCCAGTCGCTTCGTGTAGTCGTTCACGTACATGAGGACGAACTTCCGGCAGGTCTCCTTGTCGATGCCCCGGCCATACCGCATGGCGTACTCCAGCGCTTCGTCCACGTGGGCGTAGGCATAGTCGATCGAGTCGCGGAGGCCTGCGAGAGCTTGCGATGAACCGCCTCCCCAGGTCACGGCGCATCACGTTGATGCCGAGGGGCAGGGCAGGCCCGTCTCGCGCTCCCACTCCTGCCCCATGTCGAGCACCTTGACCAGCCCCATCTGCTGATGCGTGATCTGCCCTTCGTGGATGAGCAGGCCGAGATCGGCCTGTCCCTCGAGCACGGCCTTGGGGATCTTGTCGAAGGCCACCTCGATGAGCGGGGATCGCCGACGTAGATACGCAGGAGGAGGGCGGCGGTGGTGTGGCTGCCCGGAATGGCCACCACTTTCTCCTCCAGCTGATTCCGGGCGATCGGCTCGCGAGCCACGAGGATGGGGCCGTAGCCCTTGCCCATGGAGGCACCGGGATCCATCATCCGGTACTGCTCATGCACGAGGACGTAGGTGGCGGCGGAGACGGCCGTCACTTCGAGCTCGCCCGTGCGGGCGCGCCGGTTCAGCGATTCGATGTCCTCCAGCACGTGCTCGACCTCGATGCCCTCGGCCTTCACCTTGCCCGCGGTGAGCGCGTAGAACATGAAGGCGTCGTCGGGATCAGGGCTGTGGCCGATACGGATCAGCATCGCGTCTCCTCATGATCAGGGTCGCCACTCGCGAGCGCATTCTGCATGCGGCATTGACGGTATTCGCCCGCAAAGGGTATCACAAGGCCCTCGTGGACGACATCGTGCGCGCCTCCCGTACCTCCAAGGGCGCCGTGTACCACCACTTCCCGAACAAGGAAGCGCTCTTTCTCTCTCTCGTGGATGACTTCGCGGCGCGGCTCGCCCAGGCCGTGGCCCACGCCATCGCTCGCTCCCATGGCGCTCTCGGCAAGGTGGAGGCGGCGCTGCGGGCGGGGCTCGAGACCTTCGCGGGCAATCGAGAGCTCGCGCGCATCCTCCTCCTCGAGGCGGTGAGCCTGGGCCCCGCCTATGAGGCCAAGCGCGCGGAGATCCACGAGCAGTTCGCCGCGCTGATCCGGGGCTATCTCGATGAAGCGGCGGCCGAGGGCTCCATCCCGCCCCTCGACACGCGGGTGGCCACCCTCGCCTGGCTGGGCGCGGTCAACGAGGTGGTGATTCAGTGGCTCTCGCGCGGAGAGCCCGATCTGCTCAGCGGAAGCCGTGCCCGCCCTCACGCCCATGCTCCTGCGGAGCATCGGCGTACGTCACCTAGGACAGGTCGAGGAAGTCGAAGCCCCGGCCGCGCGGCGGCGGCGGCTCCGGCGAGAAGCCGAGGCGGAAGTCTCCACGCCTTGATGGCCCGGAGAATCGCGTCGCGGTCACGGGCCGCGTTCACCTCGATCCAGGCCCGGCCGAACTCTGCGTCCAGGTGTGAATCATCGGTGGCGATCTTGGGCAAAGGAATCTCCTCGACGTCGTGCTGGGCCTGATAGACGCCGGTGTCGGTGACCTCGATGGCGTGGATGGGAAGCCCGGCGTTGGTGATGACGTCGATCCGGTGGAGAATCTGCTTAACGCCCAGGAAATAGCGAGCGGGATGATTCAACACGTAGAGCGTCTCCTGATCCCCCATCACCTTCCCCACGTGCTGCGACAGCGGCCGGTAGTCGATCTCGATCCCCGTGAGCACGAGCAGACGGTCATCGCCCGACGGGATGTTGAACCAGTAGTCCTCGTCGACCCGGTCGTCGTGGTCCGTGATGGCGAGGAAGTCGTAGTCCAGCGCACGGTAGCGCGCGATCACCTCGTGAACAGGCCGCCGCCCGTCCGAGAACGTGGTGTGGGCGTGGAGATTGCCCTTCAGGAGCGGCATGGAGCGGTGCGACGCGGGAGCGCGGTCAGCGGGGAGCGGACGCTGGCGTGACGGCCTTGTTGGGCGGGCCACCCCAGGTGATCGCGAAGCCGAAGCTCAGCCAGCCAGGCTGCCGCGTGTTCATCGGACCATCGGCCCGTCACCACGCCCACCGGAGACGTCCACCCCGCCAGACCCATCCGCCCGGTGGAGGTTTCCTTCGTGAAGGGGGCGATGAAGGCCGGATCGTAGCGCACGGTGGGATCGCCGAAGACAGCGGGGAAATCGTTGTCGAGGGTCCGCGTGGGCTCGCTACCCGGCTGCTCGGGGCGGATGATCTCGAACTTCGGCGGGGAGCGGGAGCCGTCGACTCGATCTCGACCCCCGACTGCGCCATGGCACGGCCTGACCCGGCGAGGGCGAGGGCGAGGCCAACCGCGATTGCCAATGTCCTGGGCGACATGCATCTAGTGTCCCAGATACCCGAGGCTCAGGCAAGCGAAACCCTGGGTCTCCCGAACCTGCCGGAAACCCTGAACTCCGGACCTGGGCGGCCCGAAGGTTCCTAGGAGATGCGACAGAGTGCGGAAAGGGCGGTCACAGTCGCCGGCGTGGTCGAGGCCGAGGATGGCGCGCTCGAGCGCCGAGACTCGATCCGGCGCCAGCACCCGCGCGGCATTGTCCCGGAACTTCGCCATCACCTCGTCCGCGCCGATGGGACGGTCCGGTCCGCCGCGCTGGCTTTCCTCGCGCGCCTCCATGACGCCGCCATCCTTGAGGCGTATCTTGACCCAGCCCGGGAAGGTCTCCGGATAGCGGGAGGCGGCGTCGATGCTGAAGCGCACCCGGTCGGCAAGGGCGAGGAGACGCGGATCGCGGATGCTCTCCTCGGTGAAGGCGCCGATGCCGACCCGGTCACCGGCCAGCGCGGCGGCCACACAGAAAGCGAGGCTGAACTTGGCATCGTAGGTCGTGCGCGGCCGGCGCTTGGCCGCCTCCGGCTCGCACACGATGGGCACCTCGCCCGCGGGCACAAGGCATTCGATCTCCGCCACCTGGTCCGCGCGAAGGGCGTTCGTCCGCTTGAGTCCGCCCACCGCGTCGAGGTAGGCATGATTCAGATGGCAGCACGGGTAGAGCTTGAACGAGCTGCGCAGGGTCTCCCACTCGGTTCCAAGGTTCTTCAGGTGCCTGGCTATGTCGGGCGTCTCGCCGAGGGCGGCGCGGTAGAAGCCCAGCCGGCCCTCGAGCGCCGTCGCCGGCCCCGTGAAGCCTCCCTGGGCGAGCACGGCGGCTTGTATCCCCGACTGCGCCGCCCATCCCGGATGCATCCGCTTGACCCACGAGCCGTCCTCGAGGAATTCCATGACGCCCGACGCCATGCTCGCCGCGATCCCGAGGGCGGCGGTGAGGCGATCGGCATCGAGACCGAGACACGTGCCCGCGGCCACCGCGGCCCCGAAGGCACCACAGGTCGCCGTGGCATGCCAGCCGCGCGCGTGAAAGCGTCCCGGAGCCGCCATGCCTATTCGGATCATTCCCTCGTAGCCCGCGACGAGGGCGGTCAGGATCGCCCGGCCGCTGAGGTGCTCGGACTCCGCCAAAGCGAGGACGGTCGGCACGAGCACGGCCGAGGCGTGGCAGACCGAGTCCGCGTGAGTGTCGTCGAAGTCGAGGCCGTGGGCGAGGGCGCCATTGGCGAGCGCGGCCTGAGGAGGCGCGGCGGTGAGCGCCGAGCCCCAGATGGTGCTCGGCCCGCCACCGCCCCATCGCGTAGCGAGCCCGAGCACTGCCGGCACATGCTCTTCCCGGGCTCCGGCCAGTGCGCAGCCGATGGTATCGAGCACGCGCAGCGCGGCATTCGTCCCGCACCGCGGGGGCACGTCCTCCGCACGGAGTCCGCCCGCCCACTCCGCCAGCGTACGCGCGGCCGGGATCATCTACTCCCCTCGCGCAGCAAGACCACGGTCGCTGATCCGGAGAATCTGGTCGTCTGTGACATGCCGCCCAATTGTGTCCAGCCGGCGGCCGCGGGTCAAGGAATGTTGTAGCATTCGTCATGCGCAGCCAGTCGTTCACCACGGCGACGATTGCTCTCCTCGCCCTGGGCTTCCTCGCCGGCTGCGCCTCCTCGAGCGACAACACCGCGCTGCGGGAACCGGGGTTCCGCGCGTCCACCATCCGCCGGCCTGCCCTCCTCGTTCGTGTGAGCGTGCCCGACGACCTGAGCCCGCGCGAGCGCGCCCGGATCCCGGAGGACTACGAGGCCGCGCTCGTGGAAGGACTCGACCGCCTGGGCATCCTTGCCGTGGACGTGGCGGTGGCGCCCTCCGGTCGAAGCCGGGCCCTGGACGGCATCGACCGCGCCTCCGCTCTCACGAGGGCGCGCGAGGCCGGGGCGGAGAACCTCGTGATCGTCGACGCGCGCCTGGCCCGCGGCGACCTTCGTCACTGCACGGGATCCGGCCGCAGTCTGGTCGGCCCGACGACGTACTGGGACGCCGCCCTCGAGATCGATCGCGTGTCGGACGGCAAGCCCCTTCTCCTCGAGCCGCCGTCCGAGGAGCTGCGCGCGGTCGACGTGGAGCTCGACTGCAAGACCGGCCGCCTCATCCGGCGCAGGAGCATGGACGAGCTCATCAACGACTCCGTCCGTCTCGTCTTGGACCCTTTCAGCTCCACGCTAAAGAACTCCCCTAAACCCCCGGTTTCGTGTATTGTCTTGAAGACCTGCGCTGCCGGCCAGCGGCTGCCGGCACATCGATCAGCAGAACCGAGGGAGCCAGGCCGTGCCCAACTTCATGGATCCATCAAGCGGCGTTTTCGGCGAGGAGGCCTTCCAGCAGCTCCTCACGCGGGAGGCGTCGCGAGCCACCCGCTATCAGGACTTCTTCTCGGTGTGCCTCGTTCGCCCGGACGGCCCGGTCGTTGAGCCCGACGAGGCGATGCAGCAGGCGGTGGCACGCAAGATCACCCAGTTCCTCCGCTCCACCGATGTGGTCGCGCATACCCGCGACGGCATCGCCATCCTTCTCCTGAACACCCCGGACGCCGATGCGGCTAAGGTGGTCGAGCGGATCCGCTCTCACATCGAGAACGTGTCCTTCCAGCCGGATCCCGGCGCGGCCTCCCGGCGCGTCACGCTCTCCATGGGCCTCGTGTCGTTCCCGCGCGACGGCCACAATGAGACGGTGCTCCTCGCCCGCGCGCAGGCCCGCCTCAAGGAGGCGGGTGAGCGCGGTGGCAATCAGGTGATCGCCACCGACGGCTGAGCTGTTTTCCCGCCAAAATCGAAAGGCCGGGGCTACCTTCCCGGCCTTTGTGCTGTGTGCGACGAGGCTCGAGAAGGTCGGATCAGTCGCGCTCTTCCCGCACCGGCAGGGTCTCCGGCACGCCCTTCTCGTCCTCCATGTGCCCGATCACCCAGCGCGGCCATGACACCGACTCGGAGCCGGGGCCGCCCGCTGTCGCGTCGGAGGGGACGCCTCCGTCGCCTCGCCTCGCATCTTGGCAATCAGACCGGTGTACGGATAGTCACGCAGGATGCGGCTGAACTGGGCGCGGTAGTTCGCGATCAGGCTCACGTCCTCGATGATGACGTCCTGCACCTTCCACCGGTCTCCCCGGCGTACCATCCGGTAGTCGACGGGCACGTCGCTCCCGCTCCGTCCCAGGAGCGTGGTGGCGACGACGGCCTGATCCCCGGACACGGACTCACCCACGTACTGGATCTTCACGCCGCCCGCCACGTTCGCCTTGGTCGCGATGGCCGCGACAAAGCCGCGCTCGAGAACTCCGGTGAAGAGCTCGAGGAACTCGTCCTGGGTCTCCCGCGGCTTCGAGGACCACGCCGCGCCCAGAGCGAGGGCAGCTGCTTCGCGAAACTCGATCATCTCGTTGACGAGCTGGCGGATCGCCACGCGGGGCTCTTCTATTCCGCGAGCACGATCCGCCCCGAGCAAGATGGCATTGGCGCGGTCGAAGAAGCCCTCCATGGTCTCCGTAGGCGGACGCCGCAGCCGCGGACGCAGGCGAAAGGAGCCCGACCAGCAGAGCGAGCAGCGGTACCACGCGCCATCGAGCAAACATGGGCATTCAGAGTAATTCAGCTCCGGAACCCTCGCCTAGCCCATTTCCAGCGATGTCACCTCCCCTGCCCTTTCCGTCAGCGTCAGGCTGCGGCCGCGCGGAAGTCCCTGATTGTATGCGGCTAAGCTCCATGGCCCCCCTCTTGCTATCCCCAAGAGGGCAGGAGGAAATGCTCTCGTGAAACGACTCATGGTTCTTGGCGTCATCAGCGCGCTCCTGCTCTGCTTCGAAAAACTCTCGACAGGACGAAAGGCTCAAGTGGCCACGCCCCAGACTCCACGCATCGTCACCTTGCAGGAAGTGCTGAGGCATCACGAAGCGCTCCCGGCCACCGCGAGGGCCTTCTACGAGGCGCTTCTCGCCCAGGGCGAAGTCCTTGCCGTACAGGTCGAATATCTCCCCGATCCGCTCCTCTGGCTCACCACCACTCCGGAGCAGGCGCAGTGGATGCGGGAGCAGCACAATGGATCGGCTGGTCTGGAATCCGTGGTGATGAGCGCGGCCGATGCTCACGACCTGCTGGCCGCGATGGGCAATGCGACGCCGAGCACGCTGCATGAGATCGCCGAGGTTCTCGTCTCGCAGGCGCCCGCCGAAGTCTAGGGCGCCGCGGATCGCTCCGCCCGCCGCGCGAGCCGCCACTCGCGTCATTGGAGAGCGACGTGCAAGACCGGAGGGCCACGGGGCCACCGGTCTTGTCGTCTCATCTCTACGAGCGGGGTCGATGAAGTCCGGCACGATCTCCGGCCTGAAGCGTTGAGGCTGCCTCCCGGATCACATGATCCGGGAGCGAACCACGGGCGCCACGGGAGCGCGTGTCGTCACCGGCTGGCTCCAGGTGGGTCGGCTCGCAGAGCCGGAGCATCCAGCTCCCTGCTGAGGACGGCAAGTCTCGTCTCGAGCCGGCGGACCTTGCGCTTGAGCTGGGCCTGCTGGGCGAACCCGCTCACCCCTGCGCAGACCACTCCCACAAAGGCAGCGAGGAGCAGCAAGAGTGCCTGGGGAAGTGGAGGCGTGTGCCAGCTCAGAAACGTCAGAGAAATCGGATCCGGATTCTGGATGGTGAACACGAGCGCCCCCGCCCCGAGAAGCCCAAACAGTACGTAGAGGAAAACCATGGTGCCCTCCCCAGAGCAAAGTGGTACCGCTTGGGTGGCTACGGAGATTCGCGCCGCTCGGTCCTGAATCGCGCGATAACCTGATCCGAGGGACTGGGCTCCTTAGGAGGAGGGACGGCCATGTACTTCCGGAGGGCGTCTTTGGTCCGTGGACCCATGATTCCGTCGATGGGTCCGGGATCATATCCGGATTTCGCGAGGGCTTCCTGAAGTTCTCCTGACGTGCTCAGGTCGCGCCGTGCTTGCGCCACGAACCTTCGATGCCTTCGTATTCTGTGCGAATCCCATCCCTGTCGGTGCCGCCGCAAGCAGAATCGACGCCAGAATCACGATTCCAGCACGTGTGACGTGGTTATGGCCCATGGCGATTACCTCCTGGCCCACGCGGGTTGCATCGTCGGTGCCAGTGGTCCTCGTGACCGGGTTGCGCTTACTTCGTGCACTGTCGCCGAAAGCCGGGACGCGACGGCCAGCACAGCGTTGTCATACTGTTGCGTCATCTGGATGCCAATCGAACGACTCTGGGTTCCCGCGCCGCGTGTCGGTATCGACCGGGAAGATGTTCCTGCCTCGGTCGAACCTTCCGCATGCTCGGCGCTCGATGAGGCCAAGGACATCGGGTTCAGGCTGTCGCCGCGATTCACGCCGTACAGGACGGCGCGTCGACGTCCGGCGATTCCCGACTGGGTGCGGCCAGCGAGTGGCTCATGGCGGCGACGAAGCGGAGTACGGACTCTCCCGTCGCCTCGGTCATTGCCGAGTAGCGAAGCACGAGTCGTTCTTCTCGCGCCTGAGGACCCGCCAGCGCGCTTCCAGGAGCGCATCGCCCCCAGCTGCCCATCGAAGCGGATCACATCGATCACGACCTGGTGTTCGATGCTCGCCGTGTTGGACCAGGGGAAGACGACGATGCGTTCGGTCCGGAGCAGCGTCGCCAGGTTGGCGGCAATCGCCCGGGGCACGCTTTCACTCAACGGCTCGACCCACCGGTCGAACTCGGCGACCTTCATCTCCATGCCACGGCGTGTCACGATATTGGTCCGCTCCAGGTAGCGAGGTAGCGTGACAGGCCCGACGCCGAGTTCCGGCGCCCGGCCCGATTCCGTCGATGGCGTCGCCACGGGCGAATGTGGGACCGCGGCCAGCATGTAGAACCGAGCGGGCGCGCTTCGGCCCGAGCAGCCGCCAGTCAGCGCCGGCAGGATCAGGAGCGCGGGCGCCGACAGCAGCCTGATTCCTGATGCTCGTGCCATCGGGGATTCCCAACCGGGCATCGCGGAGGTCGCGTCGCCATCATCTCAGTGCCCGTCCTGACCGCGCGACTTGCCCGTGAGCACGCTTTCCGGATGCCGTTCGAGATAGTCGGTCAGCGCCCGGAGCGACTGGGCGGCGGCGGCCACCTCCTTCAGCGCCTGCTGGAGCTTGTGGCCGAGGGGCGAGTCTCCGCTCAGGGCGCCATCCGCGTTGCGGAGCGTGGTGTGGGCCGTCTCCGAGCGCGCCGCGAAGGGTATCGGATACCTCCTGGAGCTTGGCCGCGAGCGCGGCGATCTGCGGCGTGAGCTCGGCGAGCGTCTTCTGCAGGTCGCCGCCCAGATCCTTGACCGTCCCGCGGGCCGTGTCGGAGGTTTCGGTCAGCGACGTCATCAGCCGGCTGGCATCCGCGGCGACGCGATCCAGCCTGCTGCGTGATGTCGACGAGCGACGCGCGGGCCGTGTCGGAGGTCGCCTTGAGCGATGTGATGAGCGGACCGACCTCCCTGTCGAGCCGTTTCAGCAACGTCTGCGCGTCGGCGACGAGAGGGCCCACCGACTCCAGGGCTTTCCCGAGATCCGGGGACTGGAGCAGCCTGGCGCTGCCCTCCACCGTGTCATAGAGGTGCTTCGGCACGTTGACCAGCGGTACTCTTCTGCAGTCCTGCCTCGAGCTGCGCCATGATGGTCGGGATGGTCGGGATCTCGAGCGCTCCCCTGTCGAGACCGACCAGCGACGCTGGGGATGTCCGGCCGCAGGACGAGGTTCACGTAGAGGTGACCGGTGAGCAGGCTCTGCAAGGCCAGCTGAGCGCGCGAGTCCCTGCGCGATCGCCTCCTCCATGGCGCTGGCGCATCTGGATCCGGCGCCGGTGGGGTTGTCCGGCGTGAGAAACGGGCCCCGCTCCAGCGTGGCGGCGACGGCGATCCGCGGCGAGCCGACCACGCTCTTGATCTGCGTGACCTGGCCGAGCCGTATCCCGCGATAGGCGACCGGGGCGCCGACAGCCAGGCCGTTCACGCTGTCGTCGAAGAACATCACGACCGAGAATTTTCGCCCGAACAGCTTGCCGGACGCGCCGAAGATGAGCGTGGCGGCGATCGCCAGCGCGACCGCTCCGGCCACGAAGGCGCCGATGGCCGCCGGATGCGTCCTCACGCGCTTGCTCATCGGGCACCCCGTCCGGCGGTCATCTGGCGATCGGCTCTCGCGTGAGGAACGCCGTGACCCTGGGATTCGGCGGATCGGCCAGCAGGGCCTTCGGGTGCCCTGGGCCATCATCGTCTTCGTCTCGGAATCGAGGAACACCGCGTTGTCTCCGATCGCCTGGATGCTCGCCAGATCGTGAGTGACGACGACCACCGTCGTGCCGAGGCCGTCGCGCAGGTCGAGGATCAGATCGTCGAGGAGACGGGCGTTGATGGGATCGAGCCCGGTGGACGGTTCGTCGAGGAACAGGATCTCGGGATCGAGGCGCCAACGCCCGGGCCAGCGCGGCGCGCTTCTCCATGCCTCCGCTGACCTCGGAGGGATAGAAGTCCTCGAAGCCCGCGAGACCGACCAGGGCGAGCTTGAGGGCGGCGGCGTCACGGATCTCCTGCTCCCCGAGATCCGTGAACTCCTCCAGCAACAGCGCCACGTTCTCCGACAAGGTCAAGGAGCTCCAGAGCGCGTTGCTCTGATACACCACGCCGACCCGCCGCATCATCGCTTCCCGTTCCGCTGGATCGGCGGTCCAGAGGCTTTGCCCGTCGTAGAAGACGTCGCCGCGCGCCGGCGCCTTGAGGCCGATCAGGAGTCGCAAGAGGGTGCTCTTGCCCGGAGCCGCTCCCGCCCATGACGACGAAGATCTCCGCCGGCCGGACCGTGAAGTGGAGGTTTCGCTGGACCACGAATCCGCCATACGCCATGTCGAGATCGACCACCTCGATCCGCGGCGGCGCATCCGGCATCGGGGGCACGGGGAGGGAGAGGTCATGACGGCTCAGAGGCGGAGCACGTGGAAGATGACGCTCAGGAGTCCGTCCGCGATGATGGTGAGGACGATCGATGTGACCACGGCGGAGGTGGCCGCCAGCCCCACCGCCGAGGCGCTCCGCCCACTCTGCATGCCGCGGAGGCAGCCGGCCATGGCGATCAGCACCGCCGAACACCGAGGCCCTGACGAGGCCCATGCCGAAGTCGCTGATCGAGACCACCTGGACCAGCCGGACCACGTACGCGGTGACCGAGAGGTCGAGGATGGTGATGGCGACGAGGCCTCCGCCCAGCATCGCGAAGAGATCGGCGTAGATCGTCAGCACGGGCGTCATCAGGACGAGCGCCAGCACCCGGGGAAGGACGAGGAACTGCACCGGTGAGATGCCTGCGGTGGTGAGCGCGTCGATCTCCTCCTTCACCTGCATCGAGCCGAGCTGGGCCGCGAAGGCCGCCCCCGTCCTCCCGGCGAGCAGGATCGCCGTCATCAGCGCGCCGACCTCCTGGGCCACGGCGACGCCCACGACGTCCGCCACGAAGATCTGCACGCCGAGCTGCTGGAGCTGGAGCGCCCCGCCGAAAGCCAGGATGATCCCGATCAGGATGCCGATCAGCGTCATGATGGGAAGGGCGCGGACGCCCGCTTCCTCGACGAGCAGCGCGAACTGGAACCAGCGGATCCGTACCTTGCCGGTGAGGAGGCCGGCGAATGCGGCCACACACCTCGCCGATGAAGGCGAGCACCTCGATGGCGCCCGCTCCGGCGGCGAAGACGGACGCGCTCGCCCGCCCGAGCCACGGCGGGCCAGCCGGCTCGGGCGTTGTCTGCATCGGGACGGCCGACGCGAGCGCCAGCAGACGCTTGACCTCCATGGGAAGTCCGTCGTAGTCGACGTCGATGCCGGCTTTCGCGCTCTCCTCGATCAGATGTCTGAGGAATGTCAGGAGGCCGGTGTCCACGCCCTGAGCTGGGTCGTGTCGAAGCCGAGGCGCCCGGACACCCGGGCCGGATCCGAGCTGCCCCAGGACCTCGGAAGCACGCGGGAGGTGGTCGCGCAGCCGCCAGCTGCCGGCGAGTCGGACGAGGCACGTCTCGGGGCCCGCGCGCTCGACACTCATCTCCCACGGCGGACGTTCTGCCGGCGCGGTCGCCGCTCCCGCCGAGTTCGCCGGCGTCATGCCGCGCAGCTCAAGGTCCGCAAGGTCGGCAGGTAAGGGCGTGCCTCTTGCACGGGCAAATTCTGCTCCGGCGGCCGGGGTGACGTCAAGGCGAGACGTGGCCCTTCAGGCGGGCCAATGATCAAGCTCAGCGATGTGAAGGTTCGGCCTCAGCATCGGACGTGGGTGCGGCATCGCCTGATCGGGTCCCAGCCCAACAGGCCCGCCACTACAAAAGGCTCCCCGGCGGGAGGCGTTATCGGATGAGACTCCTGCCCCGCGCCGGACGCAAGACGGGCCGGACACTCTGAGACTATCCTGCGGTGCGATCCATCTATCGATCGCATCCGTCCTTCAGGCTGCTACGACTCAAAGGTATTGGCAGCCTGGAAGGAGGGCTCAACTTATCGACGCCGGCCTGATGGGCTTCGCTCGCCACTGTACTCCCGCTCCGCTGCACAGCTGAGACACTCCTGAGTCAGGTCAAAGGCACTTTTTGCGAATGAAGTTCGCCGCCCAGCTATTCATCGCGGCCTCACTCCTTGCGGGACCCGGGTCTTCTCCAGTCATCCTGGTATATGCTTGGTGCCGACCGGCGGCAGAACACCGGTAGACATTTAGATAAGCGTATTTCACTCAGTGGGTAGAGTTCGGCTGATCAGGCGCCTCCGGGAGGGCGAGCATCGAGCACCCTCGATGTCCAGGGAGATCTCGATGATGGGTGCGCCGCCGACCGCGCGCATCTGCGTTAGCCGACGGGGTCGTTATTTTTTGCTGCGCGGCGACGCCACAATCGGATGAACGGCGAGGCCAGAGACCAGAGCAGCGAGGCCGGCACGGGCACGGCGCCGCATCCCGTCCTCAAGAAATACTACGAGCGCGAGAGCGACCGGCGGCCCTTCGTCAGCGCACTGTTCGACAACGGCGCCGCGCACTACGATTGGATCTGCGGGCTGGGCTCGATGGGCTCGGGCCGGTTCTATCGCCGTTGGATCCTGATGAAATACGGCCTCCGTGCCGGCATGAAGCTGCTCGACGTCGCGACCGGCACCGGCCTCGTGGCCCGGGCGGCCACGCGCATCCTGCGCGAGCCGGGAGCCGTGGTCGGGCTCGACCCTAGCATCGGCATGCTGCGGCAAGCGCAGAAGAGCCTGGCGATTCCGCTGGTGCAAGGGATCGTCGAGGAACTGCCGTTCGCGACCGACCACTTCGACTTCCTCAGCATGGGCTACGCGCTGCGCCACGTGGCCGACCTCGGCGTGGCCTTTCGGCAATGCCTGCGGGTCTTGAAGCCGGGCGGACGCATCATGATCCTCGAGATCACACCGCCGCGCTCCGCGGTCAGCTGGTACGTCTTCCGCGCTTACTTCGAGAAGGTGTTGCCGCGCGTCATGCGGCTCAGCACGGGAAGCGCTGAGGCCGAGCTGCTCTTGCGGTACTACTGGGACACGATCGCCCACTGCGTCCCGGCGGACGCGATCCTCGAAAGCCTGAGATCGAGCGGCTTCGTGGACGTCAAGCACCGCGCCCGCGGCGGACTCATCAGCGAGTACATCGGCTCGAAGTCGCCCTGAGCTCCCGAGATTCACTAGGCAAACACGAACGCACGCGTCGGATTGTTCTCCATCACGCGGCTCGAAAGCCGGCTGCACGACGGGTGATTTTCGCTGCCCTCAACGTCACTCGGTATTTCCAGCTGCTTCGCCGTATCGCTTCTCCGACACCTGCTCGACCTCCGCGCAGAAAAGTACCACTCGGGATCGATCGGCGTCACCGGGTGGCCCTGAGGGGACCCTTTGGCGACATAGCGGCGCCGAGGCCAAATCCTGATTCCGTGATTCCGCTGTCGTGCGAGCTGCTTACGCTGAAGAGACCGCCATCGGCTCGGTCTGGCAAAGCGGCGATTTTAGTGAGATTCGAGCTGGCATGCGTGTTGCGGTTCTGTGTGGCCCATAAGGATTTGGTGCACTGAACGCGAGCAAGTCGATGACCAAGCTGGTCAACAGGGGAAGCCGCAATGAGAGGGGGGAAGCCGCAATGAGAACGAGAATCTGGGGCGCTGATATCGAGTCGCGTTATTGTTCTTGGGAGTCTCACTTGCTCACGGTTCCCGTACGCAGTGATGCGGTGGTAATCAGCAACGTCACGGTCCACCGAAACGCAGGGCGCCGTTCGCTGTTGCGTGGTGCATCGTTGGTTGCGCGGCGCCTCCGATATGGGCTGCTGGCGGCGGGACGGAATCTCCTCGCGGGCCAGTCCCTCGATGCTCACGCAAACTAACCGGGTTCAACTTCGACACAAGCGACGGCCGGCAGGGACGACTGGGTGCCGCCGCGCCGGGCTCACCTTGTACTACGTAACCGCCGAATATCAACGCGGACTGCCATACCCCCTGGCGAGAACAATGCGCTTGAACAACTGATCAATGGTGACGCGAACCGCTGGTAGCCGTGCACCAATGAGGCTGTGGATTGGACATCGGTTGGCAAGCCTCTCCGGCCTCAGTATCTTCCTTGGCTATGACGACGCCCATAGCGGACCTGCGCTGATCCGGATGAAGTGCCTCCCCGAGAATCGTGGCGGGGATCGCCCAGTGCCACGTTTAATGGGTGCTGAAGACTGGTGGTTGTGTCAAGCCTGACGTAACGGCCTGTTTCGATGCAGGTGCCATCGGATCACCGGGTGGCGGTGCGGAGAGCCAGCGACCCTGCTCTCCTCGGTGCCGGGCTCGTCGGCGCGGCCGCCGCAACAGCGCAGGAAGTTCATCACCCGCTAGTTCCCGGGCGATCACGGAAGGGCTTCGGTGAGCCCCGGGAACAATATCCTGGGGCTCTCTCGTATTACCAGACAACCAGGGCTCTCCGGCATCTTGAGCAACCTCATCAAGGATCTACTGGAAGGTGTTGAAGGACCCCCGGTCCCGGTCACGACAAGGAAGGACTACCCGAGAGGCCTAAGCGCTGGCTCTGCGTTCTTCAGCTCCACCCCGTCAGGTGTCGCAGCCAGGAGATTGAGAGCGCCTTCTCGAGCATGGTGCGGGGCCCGCCGACGCTGTATCTAGTCGCGCGGAACGCGATAGCGGCGTGGAGCACCGGTCAAAGACCGAGACCACGAAGGACACCGGGCGCGGCGCTGGTTCCGACATTCTGCGGGTTATCAGAATTTGCCACCACCGGGGCATTCGGGTTTGTCGCGAATATGCTGGGTCGGAAACCGAAGGATCGGTGTCGCGACCGATGCGTCGGTATTTCAACCTTCTTCTGTTCCAGCGCTTCAGATAGCCTTCGCGCCATCCATCTGCTTCGGTTCGCGATGCGGGCATTCTTTGGCTGGCCGCGCGGCGTGCCTTCACGAAGTTCGGAATGGCAATGGCAGCGAGCAGCCCAATGATTGCGACCACGATCATGATTTCCACCAGGGTAAAGCCCCGGCTCTGGATCTTGTTTTTATTTTCGCCGCGCACCTTTTCACAGCGGCGTGAACTGGCGCAGGCGGATACGATAATTACTGTATGCGTTCACGATTGCCTTGCACCAAACAACACCGTAATTGCGCACCTGAGTGCCAGTTGGTCGACTCTGGCTTTATTGTGAATCAGGGTTTACAGCGGTTTCGGACGATCATGACACACGTACCTTTGATAAGGACACCTGGTCTCTTTTGTGGAAAGAAAAAGCGGCTTGGAAACCAAGCCGCTTTGCAGATGAAGAACTTACCGAATTACAGGCTGTGACCAGCCGTGCTTAAGCCAGAAGTGCAATCCGGCTTCGTCTGAGCATTCTGCAGGGTTATGCGTGCCACCACCGGGCAGTCCGGGTTTTATCGCGGATAATGGCACGGGTCGAGCCGAGAGATCAGTATCAGCGGTGTATTATTGATTCGGGCTTCTTCTGCTCCAGTGCCCCAGTCGCCTTGGCGCCGTCCATCTGCGAGATTGGCGATGCGGGCGTTCTTTTGGCTGGCGGCGCGTGCCTTCACAAAGTTGGGAATGGCAATAGCCGCAAGGAGGGCTGACTAATCGTGCCGATCATGATTTCAGCCAGCGTAAAACCGCGGCTTGAAACCTGGGGTATTGATTTTCATAATGATTGCCTACTTTTATTCTGGTTCAAACTCCGACTCGCGTCCGGAGGCCGCACCGTTGTCTAAGCAAATAGCCAGCCAGATGCCGCCGCGACACTGTCGCCCAGCAATACGTAAC
>ERZ1370068.6490-contig-5470_pt1 | contig 82620 bp, 99 predicted proteins | sample MGYA00561227_ERZ1370068 | MGnify/ENA primary metagenome ERZ1370068 (study PRJEB38410, sample SAMEA6850437) | metagenome | study: Metagenomic assessment of the ecological functions of the soil: analysis of the soil microbiota associated with the...
GTTGTACTTCGTTCAGTTACGTAGCCAGGCGCGCCCATCGCAGCTCTTCCAGCACGCGGCGCCAGGTCTCTCACGGTGCCATGCACGCCCGGGATGCGCGGTTGGAGCACGAGCCCAGTGCGCGCGACGCGCCGATCACGCCGCGCCGGCTCAGGACCCGCCGACGAGCCCTCCACCATCCGCGTTTCCCGACGGTCGCGTCACCAGTCGCTCGTTCCATCGACGGCGTAGGGCACGGAGCGCCAGCGCGCGATCAGACGATCAGCCCCCCGCGTGGCCGCGCGGGAATCCGAACTGGGACGCGAGCGCGGCGCTCCGGCGCGCGACGCGTCCGCGCGTAGCCGTCGGCGCGCGTCGCATGGTATTTCCGATCCTTCGTGCGAGGCGTCACCTGGACCCGAGCGAGCTGCGGCCCCGCCCGCCGCTGGGCATCGCCGGGCTCTCGGCATGGGCGTTATGCCGGACGTCGTAGTCGTCGTTCCTGCTTCAACGAGGCCGAGCGTCTCCGGCTGGAGGCCTTTCGCGAGAGCCTCGCGGCCGAGCCGGCGCGCTCTCGTACGTCCTGGTGAACGACGGCAGCGCGGACCGTACCCGCGCGGTCCTCGACGGCTTCGCCGCCGCGAGCGTCCCGAGCGCGTCCGCGCCTGCACCTCGAGCGCAACTGCCGGGAAGGCGGAGAGCCGTCCGGCAAGGCGTGCTCGCCGCCGCCGCCTCCGGGGCCACGGCTGGTCGGCTACTGGGACCGCCGACCTCGCGCGACCCCGCTCACGGCGATTCCGCAGTTCGTCGCGGCGTTCGCGGATCCCGACGTGGCGCTCGTGCTGGGGTCGCGCGTACCGCTGCTCGGCCGGCGCATCCGCCGGACGCCGCGCCGCCACTACATCGGCGCGCGTGTTCGCGACGGCCGCGTCGTACTTGCTCGATCTCGCCGTCTACGACACCCAGTGCGGCGCCAAGCTCATGCGCGCGCACGCCGGCGCTGCTGCAGGTCTTCGCCCGTCCGTTCGAGCTGCGCTGGTGGACTTCGACGATCGAGCTTCTCGCGCGCCTCATGGGCATGCAGGCGCGCGGCGAGATCGACGGTGGCACGCCAGTGCGTCGAGGCTGCCGCTCGAGGTCTGGGAGGACACGTCGGGCTCGAAGCTCGGGCTCCGTCAGGTGCCGCAGATCCTCGGCGAGCTGATCCGCCTGCGCGGGATCGTCGCTGCGGAGCGGAGCGGCGGATGCCGGTGACGACGGCGGCGGAGGCGAGTCGCGTTTTCGTTGTCATCGACGACCATGATCGTGTCGGGCATCGCGCTGCCTCCTTCGGTCGTGCCGCTGGACGGCGCGGTCGACCGTGTGCCTCACGTCGAGGGTCGGGTTGGTTGCTGCTGTGGCTGGTGCCCGAGCACCAGGCTGACGCCGTAGACGAGCTCGTCGGCGGTGAACGGCTTGGTGATGTAGTAGTCCGGCGCCCTGCTGGTAGCCGGAGCAGGACGTCGTCGTCGGTGGTCTTGGCGGTGACCATGATGACCGGGATGCTCGCCGTCGCCGAGCTCGGCTCTTCAGCGCTCGCAGCACCTCGAGGCCGCTCATGCGCGGCATCATCACGTCGAGGAGGATGCAGCTCGGGCGCTGGCGCGCCACGATCGCGAGCCCCTCGGCGCCGTCGATCGCCGTGATCACGGCGAAGCCGCGCTGGGTGAGCATGCGGGCGCTGATGAGCGCGATGTCTTGGCTGTCGTCGACGATGAGGATCGTGTCTCCCATGAAGGTCCTTTCAGCGAGGCCTCGCGCACGGCGACGCACGCGTGCGCGGGCGGGAAGCGGAGCGAGAGTGGCGGCCATGCGGAGGGCCGTGCTGCTGGCGCGGACGAAGCCGGTGCCGCGGGCGTCGAAGGCGGAGGGTCCAGCGGCGCAGACGCCGCCGCAGACCTCGAGGCGTCGCGCCGGGCGCGAGCTCGATGCCGCCGGCGGCGGCGAGCGCTCCCGTGAACGCGAGGCGACCGCTGACGCGCAGGCGGCCGGCGACGTAGAGCGCGCCGACGCCGCTCGTGGTCGCGTCGACGACCGCGTCGCCGTCGACGACGACGAAGCGCGGGCGTCGCGACCGTCGCCGAGCTCGGCGCGGAGCGACCCCGGACGCCAGATCGGCTCGCGACGCGGCGCGCGTCGCGACCTCGGCGAAGGACGGCGCCGCGTGGCGCTCGATGCTCGGGGCGCCGCCGCGTCCGACGATCTGCTCGGGGCGCGCGAGCATGGGCAGGCCGGCGCCGTCCGGGACCGACAGGCCGGCGCGCAGGATCGCCGGGACCGCGATCGTGCAGCCGCTGCTCATGTCGAAGTCTCGGCCATCCAGCGAGAAAATCTGCAGTCAGGGTCGAGCGTCGCCCGCCAATGTGAGGGCCCCGGGCTGGAGCGGGTCGGCAAGCGGCCGATGGACGGCCTCGAGACGGCGCCGGACGGGCGCGGGACCGAAGGCATTCACGCGCAGGATGACACGTGCGTTGACATCTGTCGTGGCATCGTTCGGGTGCTCGTCGCCGTCGTCGAGGAACCCGACGCGCGTAGGTCCAGGGGGCGCCCGCGGGCGCGGGCGGCGCGGGCAGCGCGGCCGGAGCGGCGTCGGTGAAGCGCGTGGCCGGCGGGCAGCGTCGCGGCCGTGTCGGCGAGGCCGGCCTCGGCGACGAACCAGGCCCGCACGCCGTCGCGATCGAGGCGGGCGCGCCGGAGGGCGAGACGGCCGAGCTCGGTGAGCGTGGTCGTGAGGACGCCGGCGAGCGCGATCAGAAGGATCGCGACCACGAGCGCGCTGCCCTTGGCCGTCATCGGTTCACCAGCCGGGCGCCGCCGTGCACGTGGACGCTCGCGGTCCGGCCGCGCGGCGTAGCTCGTGACGTCGATCGCGACGAGGCGGGTCGCGTCGCGGGTGCGCGGCGGCGGTCGGGTCGAGCGCTGCGCCCGCGGCGTCGAAGTACGACGAGCCTGGAGACCGTCGGCGGCGACGTCGGAGAGGATCGGCAGCGACTGCGAGCCGACGATCGCGTTGCAGGCTCCGGCTCGCAGGGCGCGACGCGGTAGCCGATGCGCTCTTCCGAGCTCGCGTCGATCGCGCCATTGCCGTCGAGGTCGGCCTGGAGCTCGAGGCGGTCGGCGCGCGGCGAGGGTGAGGGCGGCGATGCCGGCGCCGGTCGGGATCGTAGCCGGCGATGCGGACGTCGCGGACGAGCTGGTCGACGGCGGCGGCGGTCTCGATCGCCGTCTCCGCGTCGCCCGCGGCGCGCTCGCCGGCGCGCGACACCGACGCGGAGCAGCGCCGTCATCGCCGCGGCGGCGACGAGCCCGAGCACCATGCCGACCAGGAGCTCGACGAGCGTCATGCCGCGCATGTCGTCACTCGACGTCCTCGAGCACGCGCCGCGTCGCGAGCACGACGTGCTCCGCGGGTCTGCCCGCGTCGACCCGCACCGCGAGCGACGCGAGCGGCCCGTCGCGCTCGACGTCGGTCACGCAGGCGACGGGCGCGGCGAAGCCGGTGACCGCGCAGCGTGGAGTCGCCGGCGGTCGCGGTGGCGGCGACGTTGGCGAGCCGCGCGAGCTCGCGGGCGGCGAGCGCCGTCGCGCGCGCTGAGTCGCTGCTCGGCCCGCGGCCCGGGCGCCGTCGCGGCCGCCGAGGCCATGATCAAGCCGGCGATGGCGATCAGGACGAGGGCGACCAGGGCCTCGACGAGCGCCGACCCGCGCGTGTCGACCGCCGACGCCCTCACGTGCGGCCTCGATCGATCGTGACCCGGCCGCGCTGGTTCAGCCGCACGCTCGCGTGCAGACCGCGGCGGTCGACGAGCACGACGGTGCCGTTTTCGGCGTTCCCGCGCGCCGAGAAGACGAGATCGCCGCCGGAGTTGGCGTCGGCGATCCGGATGCCGCGCGGCAGGACGCGCTCCGCCGTCGGATGGAACGCGCCCGTCTCGTCGGCGCGCTCGACACGATAGCTCGTGGCGCCGCGCACGAACGTGAGGCGCGCCCGCGCCGCCGAGGCGATCGCGAGCACGCGCGCGTCGTGGAGGTCGGCCGCGAGCTCGTGGGTCGCGGCGTCAAGCGTAGCGCCGCCTCGAAACGCGGCCACGACAAGCGCGCTCCCCGCCGTCACGATGCCGAGCAGGCCAACGACCATCATGAGCTCGAGAAGGGTGAACCCGAGCACCCGGCTCCCGCGAATGGCCACGCAACCACCTCCGGCGCCGTTCTACGCGCGCAGCGACCGTGGGCAATCGCTATTCGTATTCACGCGGCAGGTTGCTGAAAAAGGGCCATCTGCGTCGTTGCTCAGTCGTTCGCTTGTGCGGCGTAGCTCCGCTACGCCTCGCGCTCACTCCCTCGCGCCTAGCAGCTGACCCTTTTTGAGCAACCTGCCGGGGCTGCCTCGTGCGCATGGTGGGACGTCGCTTCGCTCCGCCCATCCAATTTGGAAACTGATACGCAGATCAAAGAATGAAATTGATGGGGCGGAGCGAAGCGACCGCCTCACTACGCGCACGAGGCAGCCCCGGCAGGTTGCTCAAAAGGTCGAGATGCGAGGCGCGAGCGAACGAACGCGGAGGCGTAGCGGAGCTACGCCGCACAAGTGAGCGACCGAGCAACGAAGCAGATCGGCCTTTTTCAGCAACCTGCGACTACACGCCGAAGTAGAAGGCTAGGATGCGGTCGCCCCAGAAGAGGTAGACGAGCGCGCCGCCGGCGAGGAACGGGCCGAACGGGATGGCGAGCTTCGTATCGGCGCCTTCGTAGAGCATCACGACGACTCCGATGATCGAGCCGATCACCGAGCCGACGAAGAGCGTGACGAAGATGCTCTGCCATCCGAGGAAGGCGCCGATCATCGCAGCAGCTTGATGTCGCCGCCGCCCATGCCTTCCTGACCGCGAAAGGTCTTGTAGAGCCACGCGACCGCGAGCAGCGTGCCGCCGCCGGCGAGCACGCCGAGCGCGGCGTCGAAGGGCGTCACGAGCGGCGACACCAGCGAGAACGCGAGGCCGATCGCGATCCCCGGCAGGCTGATGACGTCCGGGATGATCTGGTGGTCGAGGTCGATGAAGGTGATCACGACGAGCGCCGCCGCGAACGCGAAGTAGCCGGCGAACGCGAGCGTCGGGCCGAGCCGGAGGAAGAGCGCCACCGCGAGCGCGCCGGTCAGCACCTCGACCGCCGGGTAGATCGGCGAGATGCGGACGCGGCAGGTGCGACAGCGGCCGGCGAGAAACAGGTAGCTCAGGACCGGAACGTTGTCGTACCAGGCGAGGAAGCTCTGACACTTCGGACAGTGCGACGGCGGCCGGACGATCGAGCGGCCGTCCGGGAGTCGGGCGATGCAGACGTTCAGAAAGCTCCCGATGATCGCCCCGGAAGACGAACACGAATGCGAGCGTCGCGGTCTCCATGCGGCGCGGATCTAGCAGAACCTCGGGGACGATCCCTCCCGCAATGAAAGAGCGCGGGTGGGACTGGGCCCACCCGCGCTCCGGTGTTCGAGCTTCCGTGGCGACTAGCTGATGGTGCACACCATGTTCGGGTCGCCAGCCGCAGGCGCGCTGCTCCAGGTGCAGGAGAATCCCGCGGTTCCCTTGGGCGAGCTGCAGGTGACGGAGAAGGTGTCCGGATCGGCGGTCGTCGTGATGGTCGTGTCGACGTCTGCCGACTGGTTGAAGCCCGGAATCCTGGATCGCGGTCGAGTCGCCATACTCGGCGTGGTCGAGGAAGTACGCTTCCTCCGCCGTTGCGGCATTGCGGCAGTCGCTCTGCGCTCGGGCATCGAAGCCCTTGGCGCGGTACGCCGCGAACTGCGGGATGGCGATCGCGGCCAAGATACCGATGATCGCGACGACGACCAGAAGCTCGATGAGAGTGAAACCGGACTGATTGGGCTTACGCATTGTCTCTGCCTCCTAGTGTCTCGGGCCGTTGATCGTCCCGAAATCGATTTGTTGGATTGGTCAGGGAGCAAGCCAGGTGCCAGCAGGCTGGCCGCGGGGTGGGCATCGCCGGGTGCATTTCGCGCCTCCAATAGGAACGAGCATTTCTCGCGCGAGCGGTGGCGCGACTGCTGGCTCGCTTGCGCGGACGCAACGCCGCTTCGTGTACGAGAGCGCAATGGGTGCGCCCGAGCGGCCGGTCAAAAACCGGCGGATTCCTTGACGGTGACATTTTTTGACCGTCACAAACACGCCGCTGATCGGGTCGGCGACAGCATCGCGCGCAGCCGACGCGCCATCGCCTCCACGAGCCACGAACGGGGCTCTTCGATCGCGATCGCACGCTAGGTAGTCGAGCCAGTGGCGCAACGCTGCGTCGTGCGCCGGACGCACTGCCCCGGCGGAGCCTGGCAGGCTCTCCTCGGTGGCGAGCGCCCCCATACTCAGGACAGGACCGAGCCGAGCTTGAAGATCGGCAGGTACATCGAGACCACGAGGCCGCCGATCAGACCACCCAGGAGCAGGATCACCATCGGCTCCATCGACGCCGTCAGGTTGGCGACCGCGTTGTCGACCTCGTCCTCGTAGAAGTCGGCGATCTTCTGCAGCATCTGGTCGAGCGCGCCGGTCGTCTCGCCGACGGCGATCATCTGACACACCATGGGCGGGAAGACCTTGCTCGCGATCAGCGGCTCGGCGATCGTCTTGCCCTCGCTGATGCTCGAGCGGGTCGCGTAGATCGCCTCCTCGATGATCTTGTTGCCGGCGGTCCGGCCGGTGATGGTGAGGGCGTCGAGGATCGGCACGCCCGACGACACCAAGGTGCCGAGCGTGCGGGCGAAGCGCGCGATCGAGGTCTTGCGGATCAGGTCGCCGAACACCGGCACGCGGAGGCCGATCTTGTCGAGCCAGTAGCGGCCGCGGTCGGTGCGCGAGGTGAAGACGAAGCCGCCGATGGTGGCGATGATGCCGCCGACGAGGAACCAGAAATTGTTGATGGTGAAATTGGAGAGGTTGATGACGAACTGCGTCGGGGCAGGCAGGGCCTGGCCGAAGCTGTTGAAGAGGTCGGCGAAGACCGGGATCACGTAGACGAGCAGGATGCCCGTCACCAAGCACGGCGGCCGCGATGATGCAGGCCGGGTAGATCATCGCGCCTTTGATCTTGCTCTTCAGACGGACGATCTTTTCCATGTAGGACGCGAGGCGGTTCAGGATCGTGTCGAGGATACCGCCGACCTCACCGGCCGCGACCATGTTGGCGTAGAGGTCCGAGAACACCTTCGGGTGCTTCTTGAGCGCGCCGGCGAAGGTGGAGCCCGCCTCGACCTCCTCCTTCACCGCCTTGATGGTCTTGCAGAGGACCTTGCTGTCGGACTGCTGTGAGAGGATGTCGAGGCACTGCACCAGCGGCAGGCCGGCGTCGATCATGGTCGCGAACTGGCGGGTGAAGATCACGATGTCGTGCTGCTTCACCGGCGCGCCGAACGACGGCAGGTTGATCTCGCGATCGAAGCCCCGGCCCTTCTCCTTGATCTTCTCCGGCGTCGGGTTGATGCGCTGGGTGCGGAGGCGCGTGATGACCGCTTGGCGGGTCATCGCCTCCATTTCGCCGCGCATGGTCTCGCCGTTCGGCCCGACCCCGACCCATTTGAACACTGGCATGACGACTTCCCCCTTGCTGCTGCGTGGAACCGATTAGTGCCGCGCCATCGGCCGGACCTTGCCCTCGACGATCTCCGGCGTGCTGTCCCATCATGGTCTTGAGCTCCTCGAGCTCAGTCCGGCATGGTGATCCGCAGTACTTCTTCGACGGTCGTCACCCCTTCGGCGATCTTGTTGATGCCGCTGCGGCGGAGCGTGCACATGCCGGTCGCGATGGCGGTGCGCTTCACCTCGGCGGTGGAGGCGCCCGGCGATGACGGCTTCGCGGATCGGGTCGGCCATCGGCATGACCTCGTACAGCGCGAGTCGGCCCTTGTAGCCGGTGCCGTTGCAATTGGCGCAGCCGGCACCGCGATAGCAAATCATCTGCCCTGCCATCTCGGGGGAACGCCGATGTCGACGAGCGACTCCGGCGTCATCGGCGAGTCTTCCTTGCAGTTCGCGCAGATCACGCGGACCAGGCGCTGCGCCATGATCAGGTTGATCGACGAGGCCACCAGGAACGGCTCGACGCCCATGTTGAGGAGACGGTTGATCGTCGAGGGCGCGTCGTTGGTGTGCAGCGTCGAGAGCACGAGGTGGCCGGTGAGCGCTGCCTTGACGCCGATCTCGGCGGTCTCGAAGTCGCGGATCTCGCCGACCATGATGATGTCGGGGTCCTGGCGCAGGAACGAGCGCAGTGACGCCGCGAAGGTGAGCCCGATCCCCTCGTGCATCTGCACCTGGTTGATGCCGACCAGGTTGAACTCGACCGGATCCTCGGCGGTCGAGATGTTGGACGCGGTCTTGTTGAGCTCGGCGAGCGCCGAGTAGAGCGTGGTGGTCTTGCCGCTGCCGGTCGGCCCGTGACCAGCACCATGCCGTGCGGGCGGTAGATCGACTCCTTGAAGTCGGCGAGCGCCTTCTCCTCGAAGCCGAGCTTGGTCATGTCGAGCTGGAGGTTCGACTTGTCGAGCAAGCGGAGCACGACCTTCTCGCCGAAGATGCGTCGGCAGCACCGAGACGCGGAAGTCCATCTCCCGGTTGGCGCCGAGCTTCAGCTTGATGCGGCCGTCCTGCGGCATGCGGCGCTCGGCGATGTCGAGCGCCGCCATGACCTTGATGCGCGAGGTGATGGCGTTCTTGAGCTTCACCGGCGGCTGCATGATCTCGTAGAGCACGCCGTCCATGCGGAAGCGGACCCGCAGCATCTTCTCGTACGGCTCGATGTGGACGTCGCTCGCCCGCTTCTTGATCGCGTCGGTGAGGAGCGCGTTCACGAGCCGCACGACGGGCGCCTCTTCGGTCGCGCGCTCGAGGTCCTGGAGGCTGACCTCCTCCTCGCCCTGGACCAGCTGGACGTCGCCGCTCTCGCCGAGCTCGTTCAACATCTGGTCGTAGTTGGCGGCGGCGTCGTAGTAGCGGTCGAGCGCGCGCTGGATGGCGGTCGCGCCGGCGACGGCGATCTTCACGTCGTAGCCGGTCAGGAACTTCACCTCGTTGATGGCCACCAGGTTCGACGGGTCGGCCATGGCGATGGTGAGGGTCGAGCGGACCAGGTTCACCGGAATGAGGTGGTGTTTCTGAGCCATCGCGGCGGGGACGAGACCGAGCACCTCGGGCGGGATGTCGAGGTTCGACGGGTCGACGACCGGGAGCCGGTATTCCTTTTGGAGATACGAAAGGAGAGCGTCCTCGTTGATGAAGCCGAGCTTCACCAGAGTGGCTCGCGAGCGCGCCCCGTGCGTGCGCTGCTCGGTCATGGCGCGCTCGAGATGAGCGGCTTCGAGCTGGCCGCGCCGGACCAGCAGCTCGCCGAGCCGGGAGAGCGTGGTCATGGGTTTCGGGCCCCGCAGGCTGTCGGGGGAGCGCGTGCGTGCAGGTCGTCATGCCGGTCGTCGTAAGAGCGGGAACCATCGGGCTCAACGGGTACGAGCAGCCGGTGCGACGCTTGCGAGTTGGCCACGTACTTCGCATGAGCACACGCCGTCCCACTCCTCGTTCCGGACTATCGGCATGGCCGGCGGTTTCCGTGAGCGCGTCGGGCGCGCCGGCGGCGGCGGGTGACGGCCGCCAGGGCCGATGCGAGCGCACCCGCGCTTACGCATCGAGTCATATAAGTGCTCGTATAGATTTTTCTTTTCCTGCGATCGTCGGGAGGCGTAGAGTTCGAACAGGCGGACCGCTGCGATGCTTCGAGCTCCCGTGCTCGTGCTCCTGATGATCACCGCGGCGACCGCGGCGTGGGCCGAGGACAGTGTCACGGGACCCGCACGCTGGCTCCAGGAGCGTGAGGAGCTGACGCTGCTACCCGCGGCCGTCGCCCCTACGCCCGATCAGGATCCGCTCTCGCGCTTCATCGGGTACTGCAAGCGCAATCCCATCGGCCTCCGTCCGCTCGTGGCGCTCCTCCCCGCCGACGCGGAGCAGGACGGCGTCGGGGAGCTCTCCGACCCTCGCGCTCTTCGCGCGTGCGAAGGCCGCGCCATCGTGTCGTTGACCCGCGTCCGTGCCCGCGCCGACGACGGTCAGAACGTCGTCATGCAGCGGACGCTCGTCTCCGATCTGCTCTCCGGCCGCCGCTTCTCGCTCACGGTGTACGAGGACCACGCGATCAGCGATGCGGCGGTGCGCCTGATGGGCGTGGGGACGCGTCTCACCTTCCGACCCGCGGGCTGGCCTTTCCGGGTCGAGCTGCTCGGGGCCTACGACCTCGACGCGGGTGCGAGCGGCTATCTCGCGATCACCGGGTGTTCGGGGCGCCGCCGCTGCCCCCGGCGATCGGACGCTAGTCGACCGCGGTTCGCGGCACCTGCACCGAAGTGAGCAAAATATCCGAGGCGTAGGGGTACGCGCGCAATAGCCGACGCTTAGATGACAGGCAAAGGTCAGACCGCGCTCGTCACGGGCGCCAGCATGGGCATCGGCGTCGATCTCGCCGAATGCTTCGCGAAAGACGGCTACGATCTCGTCCTCACCGCCCGTTCGGAAGCCGCGCTGAAGGACGTCGCCGACCGGCTCGCGAAGACCTACGGGGGTGAAGGCAGTCACCGTCCCGGTCGATCTCGACGTGCCGGGGAACGGCGCGGTGCTCGCGAGCGCGATCGCCGCGCAGGGCCTCACGGTCGACGTCCTCGTCAACAACGCCGGGAGGCCTCGTGCACAGCGGCATGCGGAGGCGCGGATCTGCCGGGACTCAGTGCCTGGCGTGAGATGCCGTGGCGGATGCGTGCGAAGGGTCGCGCCCAATCGGCGACGGTGAGCGAAGACCACGAGGCCGCCCTCCGCGCCCTCGGGTACATCGAGTAGCGGGGAAAATTCGCGATGGAGCGATGACGGGCGGCTCGTGCGCCATCTACACGACGGCGGCCGGCCTCGCCTTTTCCGCCCACGCCAAGGCGCCGACGCCGGCTGCATAGATCGCGAGCGCGAGCAGCGCGACGACGCGAAAGTCCCAGCTGATGGCCAGCATGACTGCGAGGATCGTCCCGACGACGCCGGCGCAGCCGGTGATCGCCCAGGCCCACGGAACGAAGTGCACACTGCGCGCCGAGACCAGCGTGATGCCGAGCGGGAAGAACACGCCGAGCAGGAGTCCCAGTGGTGCCAGCAAGGCGACGGCGATCGCGATCCGCACCGGCAGCGACGCTCCCAGCGTCGCGCCGAAGATCACCGACAAGCCGAGGAGATAGAGCATCGTCAACGGGACGAGAGCCGCGAGGGCGGCGGTGAGCGCACGCTCATACGGTGGCGCGATGCGCGCCGAGAGCAAGCTCCCGAGGCCGGCGAAGATCAACAGGGAGAAGAGGACGACCGAGATCGTGTACGTCGGATACCCGAGATACAGCCCGAACCGTTGCAGGAAGCTGATCTCGAGCAACATGAATCCCAGGCCGACGGCGACGAAATAGAGGACGTACCCGCTGCGCCGCGGCATCGAACCGAGGTCGGCGCCGCGGCGCGCGATGAGCGGCGCCAGCACCAACACCGCCGCGGCGACGACCGATTGCGCCAACATCAGGACCAGCACGATTTGTCCGGTCGTGAACGTGCGCGCCGCATCCATCTCGCCCGATCGTTTCCAGAGCGTTCGCCACTTGTAAAAATTGAAGAAGAACGGACTCTCGTCGGTCGTGGCGCGGAGGTTCAGATCCTGCCTCGCGTAGAATGCCTCGCGCTCCGCATCATCGCCCCACAGTAGGAGCGCCGCGGCGTGATCGACGCGCGTCGATCCGGACGCTGCCAGTACTCGAAGCCTTCTGTCTGCACGAACGCGTCGAGGCGCGCCATGTCCTCGGCGGTGAAGGGCTCCGCCTTGACCAGCGTGTGCACCATCGCGAGCCCCCTCGGCGCTGGCCACGATCGCGACGTGACGTTCCGGCGCCTGGACGCCGCGGCGCGCGAGGGCGCGCCGCAGCGTTCGAGAGCAGCCGGAGGGTATGACGCGGCTGCCATTCCGGGGTGTTGAAGTCGCCCGTCGCGCTCGCGAAGACCCCACCGGGCGTGAGATGCGAGAGGTAATCGCTGACCGCGTCCGCGGTGAAGGTAGCTCTCGGGGAGCACATAGGCGGCCGAGGACGATGCCGACAGGGTTCCAATGCTGTTCATCTCGATGAGATCGTAGCGATCGGCGGTGGAACGCAAGAAATGGCGCCCTCCCGCCGCCACCATGGTGACTTCGGGACGATTGAGAATGCCGCCGTTGTACGCCGCATACGGGCCCTGCTCGAGCGCGATCGTAATCGGATTGAGCTCGACGCCGACGATGCTGGCGGCGTCGTTGGCGATCGCCGTCAGAATGTCGACGCCGCCGCCGACGCCGATGACGAGCACGCGCGGCCGCTCGGTGAGCAGGTACGGGGCCTCGAACACGTGGTGATGCAGCCAATCGAGCTCTTCGCGCGCGCCGCTCCAACGATACATGCTGGCACAGGAATCCCCGTCGTAGCCGATCATGCGGAAGTGCTGCCCCGGCCCGTCGTAGCGCGGTGAGGCGCCCCAGCCGCGGTAGCCGAGGCGGTCGTCCTGCGTCGTCTCGTCCCACGCGACCACGTCGACGCGATTGATCGGCGTCCAACGCTGGAAGATCGGCCGCGCGCCGGTCGCGGAGTGGATCGAGAGAAACTTCTTGCTGCCGGGGACGAACTCGACGGTCGCGCCGACCGCGATCGTCACGGTCGCGAGCACGATCGCGAGCGCCACTCGGGACGGCGTCGTAGGGCGCGAGAAGGCGACGGCAGCGGCGCAAAACGCGGTCGCGGAGAGCGCGACGGTGACCGGGGTGCCGAACCGCCAGATCAGGGGAACGACCGCGAGGCACGCGAGAGCAGCACCGGCGAGATCCCAGAAGTAGAGCCGCGCGATCCGCGTCGGGGCGACCGCGATGGCCCCGACGATCGCCATACCGGCACCGAGAAAAGGCATCATCAGCGCGAGGTAGTAGCCGGCGAGGTTCGTGAGCTGCTGCTTCTCGTGCAGCACCGCAACCGGGTCGAGGGAAACGCCGCTCGCAACGAAGAGGAGGATCGCGACACCCAACGCCGCGGTCAACGACGCCTGCCGCAAGAGCGCGGACACGTCGTCGAGGAGCCGAGGAAAGGCTGCGAGCAGCGAGCCCGCCGCGGCGAAACCGAGCAGCGCGACGCTGATCGTCAGGTACGAGAAGTGGTACCAGATCGTGAAGGAGAAGATCCGGCCAAGGGCGATCTCGAGGAGGACGACCCCGAAGGACGCGGCGAAGATTCCGCGCAAAGGGCGCGGAACGCCGGGGTCGTCTCAGCGCGTGCGTTCATGGGGGTGGGGGCATAGCGCCCGCCGCCGAGATCGCACAAGCGACGGCCCGCCTCTCTACCGGCGGGCGCGCTCACGGCCGACGGCTGTCGGACGTGTGTACGGATCGCAGGTCTCGCCCCGTGCCGCATCACCCGCACGGGTGCCGAGCTCACGTGAGACGGCGCGTCGGGACGCGTGCGGAGACGTCGAGCGGCGTCGGTCGACTACGCAGTGCGCCCCGACGTCGGCGTGCCTTTGCCGTCGTCGCTCACGGCGCGCCGCCGGCTGCTCCGGCCGCGGGCGCGCCCGCTGCGGCGGCGTTTTTGTACGTCGCCTGGAGGATCACGTCCGACCGGCTGGTGAAATCCGGTGTCGCGTACAACCCACTTCGCGATGGGGCCGGCGGTCGACGTCGCATTCGACGTGGTGACGTCGCCAGGAAATTCAACCGAGATGTGCACCTCTTTGCCGACCTTCTCCACGACGTCGTCTTTGAACTTCTGCGGATTCTTGTTCACGATCTTCGCCGTCACCGACTTGGTACCACCCTCCCCGTCCGCGATCGCAAGACCTGCACGTTTTCGAAGAATTTCGACGTCGTCAGCATGCGTGCATCGTCGAAGGTGAGCTCGAAGACTCCGCGGTTGCCTTTGAGCTCGGCGCTCGTGACCTTCACGTGCGGCCCTCGAGCTTCGCCCGCTCGGCTCCGAGGGCCGCGGGGTCCACGGTGTACGATATCGTCATCTTGCCGCTGCCGTTCGCAGCCAACTTGGAATCGACGTCGAGACAACCGCTCACGACTAGCAAGGTGCTCGCGACCAGCGCTGCAAAGAATCGTCTCGTCATCGTACGGGCCTCCCCACTGTGCGGGCGTTCTGAGCATCGTGGCACTCTAACGAGACGGCAGAGCGTGTCAACGTGACTGCCCTCGTGCGACGCGGCGCACGCTGTGGGTCGCCGTCGCGGCCAAGCGACGGGTGCCGAGCTCCGGCGACGGCCGATCACTGGCTTCCGTCCCCGGCCCGCACGATCCGCGGCTCCGCCCAGCCTGCGGCGACGTGACGCCGCGCCGGGCGTGTTCGGTTGGGCCGTCGCGCAGAAGCGGAGATCGACCGTCCGCCCCACAAAGGGCTCGAGGTCGATCCGGACCGGCGCCGGGATCTCTTGCGGCCGCCGGCTCTTCCGAGAAAATCGTCGTTGCCGGCATGTCCCGCGAATGGACGGTGACTTCGAACGTCACGGCGCGGGTCCAGCGATCGCGCTGCTCGGGAATGATGTCGCGTTCGCCGGGACCCAACGCTCGGGATCGAGCATCGGAATCGTGGAGATCGCCTCGCCTGGCGCCGGTCGATGGGACACCGAGAAGCACACCGGGATGCCGCGATCGCGGATGAGCGTGCCCACCACGCGGAACACTATCCAACTGGTGCGCGTCACCTGCTGTTGAATGTCGCGGGGGCAACTCCATCTGACGGTCGCCTTTCCGCACCTCGGGACGGAGGCGATCGAACTCGCTCAGAGATCGACCACGGTCACCCAGGGCGGGGCACCGCCTCCCGGTGCCGTAGGATGAATGCGGTCGGACTCAAGACCATCGCGACCCGGAAATTCCTGCCTCAGCATCGCGGCGTCTCGGCTCGTAGTCGGTGATGACGCCGGGAATGGTCGCCATCAGTTTCGGGTTGTAGATGATCTCGTCGACGTCGCGAAGCTCCCTGGCGAGGCGTGCGTCGCTTCCCGGGCGCAGATAGGCTGGCATCACCAAGTCGAAGGCGGTCGGCATGGGGCGATCGGTGAGGTAGTAGTACAGCGGCTCCTCGCGGAGGACAGCCACGCGCGTCTCCGGTGGCAGCGCGGCAGCGTACGCGAGGACCCGCTTCGCGTCCTGCGCCTCGAACGACGGCGCGAGCAGCTGCCCGTGCGGCGTCGCGACGGGCACGCTGTACACCTTGAAGATCACCGCCGCCATGAGCACGCCGGCGAGGACCCAGGCGCCGACGAGCCGAGGGCCGCACGCCGCGCGGCGACCGTCACCGATGCGCGGTGGAGCGCGACGATCGATACGATCAGCAAGGGCGGTAGACGTTCATCAGATGGGCCCAGTCGGCGCGATAGAGCAGCGCTCCGCGAACGACAGGGCGGCGGTCACGACGATGTGAACCAGGGCGCTCCATTGCGCCGCGCCTGCTTCGTCGCGGACGGTCCGGACCGCCTCGTAGGCGCAGAATGCGATCGCGGCGACCGGCCCCAAGTGGGCAATGCGGATCATCAGCTCGCAGGGGGCGAAGATCGGCGGAGGCACTGGAGATTGACCGTTCCTTCCCAGGACAGATGCCACAACGGAGTGGGGAAGTAGGCGAACATGACCGATCCGTAGAGGTCGGGACGGAGCGACCAGATCTCGAACCCGGGCAGCCAGACGTTGTACTGCGGGCCGTAGTCTCTGAGGCCGATCACGGTCTGATGCGATCACTTCTCCGAGGGCACCATGGGCCGCGTAGAATGCAATCAGCGCGAGCAGAGGCGGGAGGGTCCCGGCGAGCAGCGCTGCGCCGTATACGACCAAGCGGCCGGCCCGGCGCGGTCGTGTCGCCACGTGGCTAGCTATCATGGTCGCGGCGATCGCCGCGCCAAGCGCCACCCCGGCGTTCTGTTTGGTGACGAGCGTGCAGCCGACGGCGAGGCCCCTGGCGACGACGAGCCAGCGGAACGTCCATGGGCGATGAAACGCAGCACGGCGCCCATCGCGGCGAGAAGTGAAAAGCATCGCGAGCTGCGAGTAGTTGAGAATCGTCCACGGCGGAAGGCGAGAGGTTTGACTGCGCCAAGAACGGGCGACGGCTCCGACGAGCGCCCAGCGCGCGCCCGCCATGCTCCGCAGAATCCGGTATACGAGCATCGTACACGCGGTGAAGACCGCCGCCGCGCAGAGGCGAGGAGACGAGGATGTTCGGACCGAAGAGTCGGTGCAGCAGTCCCGTCAGCTCGTAGACGAGAGGCGCAATGAACGTGACGCGATCGCGATGAGAGCGTCGCACCCGCGCGCAGGCTTTCGGCGATCGCGAGGATGGACCCCTCGTCGACGTACGAGATCCCTCGGTTCAGAAACGGGATCTGGATCACCATGCTCGCGACCAGCACGAACCAGCCCCAGCGGTCGTGGAAGGTCGCGTCGAGCGCCGCTGCCGGCCGAACGTCCGACCTGTCGTCGAGACCTGTCACGGAACGTCGCGTTTTATCAGAGCCGGCCGGGCGCAACAGCTCTTTTTCGTCCGCTCACGATGGTCTAGGACTGCGCGACCATGGTCCAGTCGGGGCGGAGCGCGCGCGCGCCATGCCGATACGCACGGACGCTGCGACCGCCGGGCCAGTGGGCCGTGGCGCTGTCGCGCGGCATGCGCTGGTCGCGGCCGCGCTCACCGCCTTCCTCATGGTGCCGCTGCTGAAGTGGCGCTCGTGGCGCTCCGGGAGCCGCCCTGGGTCCACCTCCTCGATCTCGCGATGACCGAGCTCCGGGTGCGTGACGTCGGCACCACCCATACGCCGCTCATCGGGCTCCCGGGGGCGGGTCGGCGGCGCGCTCGGTCGTCCCGGATCCCACCTGGGACCGCTCAGCTTCTACCTTCTGGCTCCGACTTATCGCCTGCTCGGATCGACAGCGTGGGCGCTGCAAGCGGCATGCGTAGTGATTCAGATCTCACCGCAATCGCGGGGGCACTGCTCATTGCTGGACGTCGTGGCGGGACGATGCTGATGCTCGGCGTTGCGACCGTTCTTGCGGTGCTCACGACCGGATATGGCACCGTCACGCTGACGGAGCCGTGGAATCCGTACCTGCCCGTGCTCCCGTGGCTCGTGTTTCTGCTCGCGGTATGGGCGGTCGCATGCGGCGACCTGGTGCTACTGCCGGTCGTCGTGCTCGCTGGGACGTTCTGCGCGCAGACCCGCGTGCCGTACCTTCCGTTGACCGCCGCGCTCGGCACCACTCGCAGCCGCCGTAGCCGTCACGCACTGGTGGCGCGTCCGTCGGGATCGCGATGAACGCGGCCCGCGCGCGGCGTTGGGGTCTGGTCGCGCTCGCCGTCGGCATCCTGCTCGTGGACGCCGCCGACCATCGACCGGATCCTCCACGAACCAGGAAACTATCGCGTGGTCTTCGACTACTTCGCGCATCCGCCCACACAGACGGGGGCATGTCCCTCGCCTTGCGTCTGGTCTTGGAGCGGGTGGACCTTCGGCATCTCCTCATCGAACAATTCGAGAGACCCGGGACGCTCATCAGCAGTTGGCCGGGGCACGTTCCCAGCCAGGCCAGGGGTGTTTCGTTCGCACTGCTGTGGCTGGTCTCGGCGTGTGCGGCCGTGGTGTTGCGGCATCGTGCGCTCGTCGGTCTCCATGGCGTGGTTGGTGTCGCGCTGTTGCTCGCGCTCGTCGCGCTGAGTCGGCTCTTCGGCACGGTGTGGTACTACTTGATGCTCTGGGTCTGGGGGATCGCGGGTCTGATGGCCATCGCCATCGGCTGGACGGCGGCCGTCGTCGTGGCCCGCATCCTCACTCCAGCGCAGCAGCCGCGAGCACGAGCGATCGCCTGCGCAGCCCTCGTGTTGCTCATGACGGCGTTCGTGGGCCGTCTGGCCCATCTTCGCGACGCGGCCGGCGCACGGCACCCAGATCGGCAACGGCATGCTTCCGGTCATCGATGCAGTGGCACGTGCGCTCGATGAGGGCGTTGGGGATGCGAATGGTCACGACGGCCGGTATCTCGTCATGTGGATGGACATGGCCCACATCGGTAGCCAAGGCTACGGATTGCTGAACGAGCTCGAACGCCGTGGCTTCGATGTCGGGGTGTTGCCGACGTTGCGCGCGTACGCGAACGGCCGCGCGCTCGACCCCAATGATGCCAGACGCCAAAATCGTAGCCTGGCGAACGGTGGATGGGTCGAACGATGGCAGGCGGCTCCCGGTCCGTCGAGGTTGCGTCCCTCGATCCTCGATCGCCGGAACAGCGTCGCGAGTACGAGGATCTCCCGCGCCACTGTGAAAGCCGATTTCCAATCCGCCGGGCTCACCACCCTGGTCTCGGAGGTCGATCGCAATCTGTTCGCTGTCGGGGTCGACCCTCGGACACCGCCCGCGACCCAGGACCACCTCGCACGGATGCTCGAGCTCGGGGTTGCAACCGCGGTCTTCATCGTTCCGCCCAAAGCTCCCAACCCGCCGCCGCCGTGACGCGCGCGTCGAAGAGCGCGGCGCGGATCGCTGGCTACGGCCCGCCCTCTTCGTCCTCAGCGTGGCCATCAAGTCCCTTTCCTCGATCGCGGCATCTCGCACCACGACGAAGGCTCGATCCTGTCGATCGCCGACGGTCTGCGCCACGGCCAGGTGCTGTACCGCGACCGCGCCACGTTCGATCGCGCCGCTCACCTACGAGATAGTGCGCCTCCTGTTCGGGATCTTCGGGTCGAGCTTTGCAGTCGCGCGCATCTTGCAGGCGCTGATCTTCAGTGGCTGCCTCATGGTGGCGCACGAGATCCTCCGCACGATCGTCGGTCGCTCAGCCGCCGTCGCCGGTGCAGTGGCGCTTCTCGCCCTCAAATCCTGGGCGTTCCCGGCATGGACGATGCTCAACTACTCGCAGGTCGCGATGCTCCTGTGTCTGACGTCCGTGTGGCTGGTGTCGAAATTTCTCGAGGAGCACCGTCTCGGCTGGCTGGCGCTCGCGGCGCTCGCGATCAGAGTGACGGTGCTGGCGAAGCAGAACATCGGCGTCCTGCTCGGCGGCACGATCGCTCTGACCGTTGCAGCGGATACACTGTACGAGCCGACGCCGGCAGCGACGCCGCTGCTTCGGCGAGCAGCAGTACTCGCCCTCGCGGGCGTGCCGATCGTCCTCGCCGCCGCCGCGTATGCGGCGCAAGGCGCGCTCGGCGCGCTCGTCACGCAGACGATCCTCCGAGGTCCCGCAGTGGCCGCCCTGTACCGGATTCCGTTGCCGGTTGCCGTCGTCTGGTCGGCCGACCGCGGCGTGTTCATGGCCGCCTCGTTTCCGTATTTTCCGCCGACGCTCTTTCACCTCGGCTGGCAAGAGCGTTGGGACATCGCACGGTTTCCGGTGAACGTCGCGATCGAAGCTCGCGATCAAGGCCGCCTACTTCATCCCCTGATCGCCATCGCGTGGTGCGTCGTCGCAGCGTGCCGCAGCTTTCGCGGGTCGTCAGGACGTGTCGGCTGGAGCCGCCTCGTGCTGGTAGGGACGTTCGCCCTCGCGTCCTATGCGAGCATGCTGTACCGCGCCGACTGGATCCACTTGATGAACGTGTATCCGCCGCTCCTTCTCGCGTGTTGTCGTCGCCACTCCAGGGACCCCCATCGCAGCCACGCTGGCGCGCGCGGCTCGGCGGTTCTCTTCTCGTCCTGTGGGTTGCCCTGGGAATGCTGTTGACCGTCCTCATTTTCGCGCTCAACCGTTACCCGGTGGACACCGCGGGGACGGATTCTGATGCCGCGGTACGAGGCCGACTCGACACCACGCGGGTCCTCGACTATGTGGCGCGCGTGCCGCGGAGCGATCACCTCGCGTTCATGCGACACGAGCCGCTCTACTACTTCCCTCACCGACCGAGAGATCCGCTCCAGGTCGATCTCGTCCTCCCGGGGTACGTGGGACCCGGGGACGACGAGCGCATGGCGACGGATCTCGCGCGCGTCGACCAAGTCGTGTTCAGCCCGGAAGTTCTCTCCCGACCGTGTCCGCACCGCTGACCGACTACGCGCCGCGCACCGCGCGTGTCCTGGCGAACGACTTCCGGGTCAGCGAGGTCCTCGGGCCGAGTGCGCTCGTCCCTCCGGCGTCGCGCTGCGCCGGTGACACGAGGGTCCGTCACCGTGGATCTGTGGGAGGCCTTCGCGGAGCTCCGACCCGGAGATGACGACGGGCACGCGGGTCGATGCGCTGCCGTCCGCACTACGGGACGCGCGGTGGCCACTACGACGTGGCTCGTCTTTCGTGTCGTGCGCAGCACCGTCTGTACGGCACGAGGCCGAGACCTGCTTCAGCCTGCGCCATACCGTCCAACCGCGCGAGGAGATCGTGACGATGCCGCTCGCCGATCCGGCTCTGTGGCGAGGCGCAGAGCGCGATTTGATGCCGGGCGTCGCCGACCTGAGCGTCTCCGCTGCGCGTTTTCGCGATTAGCGGCGGAAGGCGGAACGACCCCGAGCGCGCGAGACTCTACACGGAGGAGCGGCCGGTCGCCGTTCTCGGTGAACCGATTGCCGTGCCCCTCCGAGGCGTTCGTCGGTCAGACCATCGATCTGCGATTCTGCACCGCCGCAGCGCCGGACGGCGCGACGGGACCGACCCGCGTGCCTGTCGGGTGGGCCGAGCCGCGGATCGTGCGCCTCCCGGAATGAGGACGTTTCGGACTGTCGAGCGACGCGACGTGATCAGCGCGACGCCACTGGGGACGAGGTAATGCGCGTGCTGCGCGCGCCGTCGTGACGCGTGTGGCCCTGATGACGGTCGCCGGTCTCCTGGCGCTCGCGATCCTCGAGGTCGGGATTCAGCTCGCCGGACCTCCGGCACCAGGGCTGCGCGGCTTGCACGAGCTGCGTCCGGATCGTCCATGGCTCTACGGACTCCGGCCGCACGCGGTGACGAGCGTCAGGGGCATCCGCTACGCCGTCAACGGCGACGGCTTTCCGCGACCACGAGTATGCGCGCGCGAAGGCCGGCGGCGCGTTTCGCGTCGTCGTGCTCGGCGACTCGATCGCCTTCGGCTGGGAGTGCCGCTCGAGGAGACGTTCCCCAAAATCCTCGAGACCCGCCTGCGGACGCTGGCCGGAGGACGGCCGATCGAGGTCCTGAACCTCGCCGTCAGCGGCTACAATCCCTACACCGAGGCGGAGCTCTTTCGCGACGTCGGGGTCCGCTACCAGCCCGACCTCGTGCTGGTCAATTCTGCATCAACGACCTGAACGACCCGACGCTCCACTTCGACAATTCGACGGTCCTGGCGCTGCGTGCGATTCCTCGCGACGCGTTCCTCGACCCGACGCGGCGCCTGCCGCCGCCGGGTTGGTGCCGACGGTTTCCGGGTCTGCGCGTTTTTCGCCGACAGCCTCGCGCCGCCCGACCCGGCAGCGTTGCTGCGCGCCGTCGCGCCGCACGACGACCCGCCACCGGCGGAGCTCGCGTGGCTCCGCACGCGCTATCAAAGAGATCGCGACGGTCGCGGCGTCAGCGGGCGCGCGCTTCGCCGTCGTCGTCGTTCCCCTACCAAGCGCAGGTCGAACGCGACGCGACGGGGGCGATCGAGGAGCATCTGGTCGCGCTCGGGAACGCCGCGGGCTGGCCAACCGTCGATCTGCTCCCGGCCTTTCGCGCCGCCCACGCCCGAGGTGACGGGCCGCTCTTCGTCGATTTCTACCATCCGAGCCCCGCTCGGTCACCGCGTGGCGGCGGCCGAGTGCGCTCTTGTCCGAGCTCGGCTGCCGAGGGCTGTTGCCCGCCGGCTGCTCCGCACCGCCGCCGTGATTCGCCAGGTCGGCGAGCCGCGCGCGCACCGTCTCACGATCGAATCCCGCCTCCTCGACGTGCACCAAGTGCGGCACGACCGAGTGCTGGAAGCGCATCATGCGCGCCACCTTGGTGAGAATGCGCGCGCGCCGACCTGGGTGGTGCTCCGGCTTCATGAGATCGACCAGCCACGAGTCGGTGTTGGCGTTCGCGAAGCCGAAAAACGCATCGAACGAGCGCGGCACCGAGAAGTCGAGGCGCGTGTGATCGTCGGTGACGAGCGGGCCCGGCCCCGCGAACTCCAGCACCTCGCCGCCACCGAGGACGAAGAAGCGCAGAAACGCGAAGACGTCGGGAACACCGATCGACGCCAAATCACTGGCGACGGCGGGCTGCGCCCAGTGGTCGGACATCACCTTCAAGTCGGGCGGATGCGGCTCGACACTGGCGTTGAACACCCAGGAATACTGGTACGGCCCGCGCCACACGCGTGATGTTCGGGAATACGTCGGCGAGGGGTGCGGGCGAGGGTCCGTAAGTCGTCTTCGGGCGTCATGACGACGTTCACCCAGATGCTGAAGATTCCGCCGGGCGCGAGGTCGCGCGCGCGAGCTCGAAGAACTCCCGGGTGTAGAGGTTGACGATACCCGCGGTGTGCAACTCGGGCGGGTCGAGACGGATGATGTCGTAGCGCTCTTCGTTCGCGAGCAGGGAAATTGCGGCCGTCCTGGATGGTGAGATGGACGCGCGGATCGGCGAGGGGATTGCGATTCGTCTTCTCGAAGAAGGGCGCGGCGCGAATCACGCCGGGCGCAGCTCCACCGCGTCGACGTGCTCGATCGGGGTACGTCAGCACCGACGCCAGCGAATTGCCGACGCCGAAGCAGATGCTGAGCACTCGGCGGGGATCGGGATGCAGCAGCATCGCGGCGTGCGCGTACATCCGATCTTCCGGCACGGTGATCGTGCCCGCGGTCCCGCGGCCGTCAGCGTAGCGGATCATGCGCGCTCGCCGCGGGCGTCCTCGGTCACCATCACCGTGTCGCGTCACCTGCTCGCGATGAAGAGCAGCCGGCCGAAAGCGCTCGACGAAGCGCTGCTCGAAGAGCCCGGCGGGCACGACCATGAGAGTCGCAACCGCCAGTGCCAGCGCGGCTCCGACGGCGGCGGTCCGACCGATCCGTTCCGGCGCGCCCACGAGCGCGAGCGCCGCACCGACACCGAGATTCATCAGCACGAGCGTCACGAAGCGCCCCGCATTCCGAGCCCGGGCAGAAGCACGAACCCGGTCACCAGCGCGCCGGCGATGCCGCCGACGGTGTTGAGGGCGTAGGCGGTGCCGATGCGCCCACCGAGACGTGCCCACGAGTCGGCGACCGCCCGCGCGACGAGCGGAAAGGTGGCGCCGAAGGGAGAGTCGTTCCGAGCAGCACCACGCCGGCCGCACTGAAGATGAGGGCGACGACGCGCGCCCACGAGGTCAACCCGCCGAGGCCCTCCGCGATCGCCGGCACCAGCGTGCCGAAGCGAGCGTAGACGAAGTGCCGCGGTGACGCTCCGCGCCGATCGCAAGCTCGACCACCCCGAACGCGAAGACGGGTGCCGCAGCCGGTCGGCGAAGAGCGACGTCAGAAGCACTCCCGACGCCGAGACCGAGCAGGAAGATCGCCAGCATCGCGCTGTACGCGTAGGTCGAGTTGTTGGGTGAACGGCTCGAGCCCGCGGGTCCAGAGCACCTCGTAGCCGATCGCCGTGAAGCCGGAGAGTGCGAACGCGGCGCACACGATTCGGCCGCGCGCCGTCCACGGCGACGCCGTCGCCTGATCCACGTGCGGCGCGAGGCCGCGGCGGCGCCCGAGGACGACGGCGGTGATCCCGACGAGCGCGCTCAAGCCGACGGCGATCGCGTTGGTCATGGTGAGACCGCCGGCGGGGATCAGCACGAAGCCGGCCGCGAGACAGCCCACGACCGCGCCCAAGGTGTTGATCGCGTACAGCCCGCCGGCGCCGCGCGCGACCCGCCCGTGGTCAGCGACGGCGATCCGACTGAGCAGCGGCAGCGTCGCACCCATCAGCGAGCACGGCAGCAGCAACACCACGAACGCGAGGAGAAAACGGGCGAGCACGAATACGAGCCCGGTGCCGCCGAGCTGATGGTGGAGCCACGCATACCCCGGCCCGAGCCGGAAGAGGATCGCGGGCGTCGCGAGTCCGGTGAGGCGCAACGCCGATCTCGACGAGGCCGTAGGCGCGGAGCGGCTGCGCAAGCCGGTCGGCGAGACGGCCGCCCACGGTCGCACCGAGGGCGAGACCCGCCATGTAGGCACAGAGGACGGTCGTGACTGCGTCGACCGTCACGGAGAGCGTGAGCGAGAGAATCCTGATCCACACGATCTCGTACACGAGACCGCTCGCCCCGAGGCGAAAAGAGCACCAGCAAAGCCGCGGGGGCAACTGCGCGCGAGGGCGTCGGCAGTCCGATGGGCTCGGCCGCTCCGTTGGCGGCGATCACGAGAAGCCAGCGCCTCCCGCCACGAGGTGTATCGCTGTGGGACGCATCAGATCACGCGAGGAATCCGGTGGGATCGAGCGGCGGCTCGCCGCCCGGCCTGGTGCCAGCGCACGGCTCCACACTCGATGAACGCCGTCCATCCTGCAAGAGGCAGAGAGCTCGTTCTGCCGAACGTGTCGGTCGCTTGCCTCCTCCATCGGGCGTGTGGTCTCGTAGCGCCCGCGATGTCGCTTGCCAGCCACGCCCCCGCCGGCATCGCAGTGCCGCATCCGCCGCCGCGCCCGCGCCACACGCCGCTCTCGTTCTCGTCCTGGGGCCTGGAGGGTGGGCTCTTCACGCTCTCCGCGGCGCTGCTTCGCCCTCGAGATCCTGCAGACGAAGATCTTCGCCTTCAGCCTCGAGCCAACGGCGATGTCGATCGCCATTGCCGTGTGTCTGCTCGGCCTCGGCGCGAGCGCCACCGTCCTGACACTGTTCCCGCGGTTGCGTGAGGAGGAGCGCGCTCGCAGCGTCGCGGCCGCGTACGCGGTCGCGGGTGGCCTCGCCGTGCCGCTCGCGCACGCCGTCTTCGCGCGGGTCTCGCCGACGATGTTCGATGCCGCGTGGCGGACGGTCGCGACGCTGATCGTGCTGACCATCCCCTATTTTGTTTCGGAATGGCGATCGCGCTGGTGTTGGTCTCGCGCGCCGCGGCGGCTGGTCGTGCGTACGCGATCAACCTCGCCGGGTCCGGACTCGGATGTCTGCTGGTTTTTCCGCTTCTCGATCGACTGGGCGCCGAGCGCGCGCTCCTGGCCGTCGCCGCGCTGGCACTCCTCGCCGCCGTGATGTTCGCGTCACTCCGCCCGCGGAATGCGCTCCTGGGCGTAGCGATCGTGACGATCGGGCTGCTGGCGGGCTTCAGGTGGGCCTCGAGGCCCTGGTCTTCCAACCCGAGCCGATGGGCCAGGTTCGGATCATCGAGCGTCGTATCGAGGCGCTGCGGAAGGAACATCCGAACGAGACGATCTCGTTCGACCGACTGTTCACGCGCTGGGATCGTACGACCCGCGTCGATGTCTTTCGGCTCACGGCGTCGCTGCCCGAGCTCCAAAGCCGGTTCGGTGGGCCGATCGAGACCCTCTTCTTCGCCCAGGATTCGAGCGCGGGATCGTTCCTGCTCGGCGTCGGCGACGATCTTTCCCGCGGCCGCGTGCTCTTCCGAGGACACCGTCTATGCCGCCGGCTACGTCCCGCACGCGGTCGAGACGGCGCTCATCATCGGCCTCGGCGGCGCGCCGGACGTCCTCACCGCCCTGCACCACGGCGTGCGCACCATCGACGCCGTCGACATCAACCGCACGACGATCGACATCGTGAGGAACGAGTTCGGTGCGTTTCTCGGGCATCCCTACGATCGACCCGAGGTGACGACGCACCAGGTGGACGGACGAACGTTCCTCCGCCGAGACGAACCGTGCCTACGACCTCATCGAGATGAGCGGCGTCGACACGAAATCGATGTACGCGGCGGGAATGCTCGCGGTCAACAGAAACGTACCTCTACACGCGCGAGGCGATGCGAGACGTGTTGGCGCGACTACGCCCGAACGGCATCCTGAACTTCATTCGTGTCGCGGGTCGCGAGCCGCCTCGCCTCGCCTCGATCGCGATGGCCGGGCTGCGCGACGTCGGCGCGGCGACGCCCGAGCGGAACCTCTTCGTCGTCACGCAAGGCATGTACAGCTCGGTCCTGGTGAAGCGCAGTCCGTTCACCGCCGACGAGCTCGAACGGCTGCATGCGTGGGTCGCGCGCGCCGCGGCGCCGGACATCGCCATGCCAGCGTACGAATGGTTCGGCCTCAAGCTCGGCAATCCCGTGAAGGTGCTGTACAGCCCGGAGCCGCGGCTGATCACGACGACGCCGTACTTCGAGGCGCTCGCCAAGGGCAGGTCGACGCGTTCGTCGCCGCCGCTCCCGAGGACTCTCGAGCCCCGTCGACGATCGGCCGTTTTCTTCTTCTTCACCCGACCGGCGGACGCGTTGCGCGCGCCTCCCGAGAGTCTGGCGCTCCTCCTGCGGGCGCTCGTCTACCTCGTCGGCATCGCGGCGCTGCTCATCTTGCTGCCGCTCGCGATCCTGCGCGGGCGGGGACTCGCGATGCCGCAGGCCGGGCGTGCGCTCGCGTATTTTGCCTGTCTCGGCGCCGGCTTCATGCTGATCGAGATCGGGTTGATCCAGCGGTTCGTCGTGCTGCTCGGCCACCAGAGCTACGCGATCACCGTGGTGCTCTTCGGCCTGCTCGTCGGCTCCGGCATCGGGAGCATGCTGTCCTCGTGGATGCCGATCTCGTCGCCCGTGCCGATGCGCGCCCTCATCGCTGCGCTGATCACGGTCGTCGTAGGCTACGCCATCGGGCTCGGCATCGTGTTCGACGGCGCCGCCGGGAGCGGTTTCATCACGCGCCTGTCGCTCGCCCTCGCACTATTGGTCGCGCTCGGCGTCATGGTCGGCATGCCGTTCCCGGTGGCTCTGCGCGCGCTGCAGACGGCAGGCTCACCGCTCGTCTCGTGGGGAATTGGCGTCAACGGATTCGCCTCGGTCCTCGGCGCGACCCTCGCACTGCCGGTCGCGATGCTGGTCGGGCTGCGGGCGGTGCTCGGCCTCGGCGCGCTCCTCTATCTGATCGCACTACTGACGGTCCCATTTCCGCGCGCCGCTCCTACCCCGATTCTCCCTCGCGCTGATACCGACGGCAGCCCGCGCCGAGGCGCGCGACGCCGCGCCCCGTAGTGTCCCACTTCGAGGCGCGTCCATGCCCAGGCTGCTGGCGTGCGCGGGGTCCATGCGACGGAGTTGCATGCGCCGGGGCTCATTCGCTGAGGCCTCCGCTGGATGACTACGCGCTCTCCGTGATCGCCCGGCCAGCATGACGGGCGCCGCAGCGGCGCTCTCTACGGCCGCAGCTCGTATGCGTTCATCGTCTGTGAAGCCAGGATCAGCCGCACGGGCGGGCTCGGCTCCGGGGCCTGTGCCTCGAAGCGGTTTCGAAAGCCGACCGCCTCGAACGGACCGAGGTGCAGGACGATCGTCGTGAAGCCGCGCTTCGCGGAGCGCTTTCACGGCGTCGAGCTCCGGCGAGGTGATCGACGAGCGCCGCGATCTCCTCACGGCCGGGCGCGATGTACGACGCGTAGCACTTCGGAGGTCGGACGATGATGAAACGCGGCTGCCATGATGTTTGCTGGCGCGTTCACGATCTGAATGCCTGAACCGTGTACGGCAGCTCGAGGATCGGACCGGCGTTCCCCAGCCGGCTGAGCTCCGCGTGAAGTGCATCGTCTCGTCGGTCGGGCGAGCACGGAAGTAGGTCCAACTGTAGCCGAGCTGGAGCGGCGCGATGGGCCACAGCACCACCACCGCCGCGAGCGCGATCAGCCCGATCGCCGCCACTCGGCCCCACCGCTCCAGATACCGGATGACAACAACAGCGCCGAGGCCCGCGAAGACACAGAGACTCATTACGACGACCGCCCCGAGGCGGAAGACGACCCGGATCGTGTCGAGACCCGGCACCGCGTGCGCGAACAATGGCGTACACGTGCGTCTCTTTGGGCGATCAGAAGAGCGAGGATCGCGGTGCCCGGCATGAGCGCCCAGCGCGGATCCGGCTTCGTCGCCGACGCGGCGCTCCATCGGCCGCTGAACGCGCCGATGAGTGCGAGCAGGGACGACGGGGATGCCGGGATACAGACTCCCGCCGGGTAGGTAATATGACCACTGCGTCAAAGTACCAGCGACCTCGCGCCGAATCCCGGCGACGTCGCGCGCGGCGAGATACGGGCCGAGGAATGCGGCGGTCGCCGCGATCATCGCGACAGCGACGAGCACGAGCTGCGCGGGACGAACGTTGCGAAATCCATAGCGCACTAGAGCCACACGATGAAGGCAGGCGCAAAGAACGCGGCGGCCAGGAGCTGGCATAGAAACTCGCTCCGATCAGCAGCACGCAGGCGACGGCCAGACCGATCGCGTCGCGCCAGCGCCCATGCGCGATGAGCCGCCACGCGAAGAACACCGCACAAGAGCGTCCACGCCGTGTCCATCTCCCCGGCTGTTCGATCGTCGCGAGCCGCACCGGATGAAACGCGTAGAGCAACGCGGCGACGATCCCCGCCGCGGGAACGCCGGTCCACGCGACGATCAACGCATACATGGCAACGAACGCGGCGACGGTCTGGAGGACCAGCGCGGCATTATACGTGACGATCGGGTCGCCGCTGATGAGCCAGATCGGAATGCCGAGGATCGCCATCGTGATCAGCGATACGCAGAGCACCATCGACTGCTTCATCGGCGCGCAATGCTCGGTGTCGAAGAGCCGAAGCGGGTGGTGGAGCAACGTGTAGGCATTGCGGCCGACGATCCAGGCGCACAACGTCGCATCGGCCTTCCGAACGCGTCCAGGTTCGCGACCTCGGGCGGGAGCTTCGACTTCGCGACCACGAGATTCGCGCCCTGCCGCCACAGCGGACCGAACGTGAACCGCGACGCCGAGGGCAAGCATGAGCGCCGCCACCACGAGCCAGAGGCGCCGGCTTCCGGCGGACTCGGTGGCCATTACACTTTCTCGGCGCACGCAATCAGCGCGGAGGCCTCCGAGCCTCGACGCGAAATCGAGCCGGCGGATCACCGGGATGAGCTTCGATACATGCGCATCGTCGCCGGACTCACGCGTGTGTCGCGGCGCACGTTGTTCGCATAGATCCAACCGGGAATCGCGAACGGATTGAACGGCCGGAGGTGCACGATCCGAAAGCCCGCGCGCTCCAGCACCGCCCGCAACGATTCGCGGCTGTAACGCCTGTAGTGGCCATAGCTGGCATCGAGGCTGCCGGAACAACGCCGGATAGTTCGGCACCTGCAACACGACGCGACCGCCCCGCGGGAGGATGTCCGCGAACCCCCGCAAGACCGCATCGTCGTCCGCGATGTGCTCGAGCACGTTGACGCACACGATCGTGTCGGGGCGGTGGCCGTTCAACGCGTAGGGCCGCTCGTTCAAATCCAGCCGCAGATAGTGCACGTTCGGAACGTCGCCGAAGCGGCGCTTCAGAATCTCGAGATACACAGGGTGATGGTCGGACAAGATGAGCGAGTCGCAGCTCGACAACATGAATTTGGAAATGACCCCGATGCCGCTCCCCACCTCGAGCACCGAGCGGCCGAGGTAGGGCGCGATCAGATCGAACACCCAGCGATAGTTTTCGGGACCGGCCTGCTCCAGGCTCACGAGCTCGTCGATCAAGAGCTTGTCCTGCGCGGCCACATCGAGTGGCGCCGGCGTCGCTGCGGCAGCGCTCACGCTCGTCGGTTCCGGCACGATCCTCGATGCCGTGCCACGCCGGCGTGCGATGACCAGCATCTTCGTCCGTGGGTTCACTCGCAGCTGCCACGACGCGATACCCAGCGAGCCGGCGAGCTTCCGAGCGATTCGAAGATCGGGCGATTGTAGAGCGTCAAGCGTTCGAGCAGGAAGCCGAGGTCGAAGGTGTGGCCGAGCGAGCGAATCGACACCACGTCGAAGCCGCGCTCGTCGAGAATGTCGGTGATTGTCTCGCGGCCGAAGAAGAACAGGTGCTCCCGCGTCCGGCGGAAGTCCTCGAGCCGCTTTCCGAGGAGGCGTGACATCGCGCTCTCCGCGTCGGGCGTCGACATCACGAGCAAGCCGCCCGCCGTCAGTATCGAGTGGATCTTCGAAATGCAGCCGAATGGATCGCGGAGGTGCTCCACCACGTCGTACATCGTCACGCAGTCGAACGAGCCGGGATCGAGGCTCAGATCCTCGAGCGCGCCGGGGTGGATCGGAAACGCGTACTTCCGTCGAAGACGGGCGACCGCATGGCGATTGAACTCGAGCCCGGCGACGTCGAATCCTTCTTCGAACGCCTCGCCGAGGAAATAACCGAGGCCACATCCAGCGTCGAGAAGCCGCGGCGCGCGTGGCATCGGCGGCAGAAGACGGCGGATCTCACGGGCGATGACAGCGTACTGCGGCTGCTTGCTGAATCGCTCCGCGATGTAATCGACATAACCGAACAGCGATCGATTCTCGCCATTGAGAAACTCGCTATTTTGAAAATACGAATCCGAATACACTGCGCCCGTCTCGTCCGGACCAGGTTGGGGTTGCAAGAACAAAAGGCGGCACGCCGCGCAGCACACGATCTTCTCCCCGCCGAAATCATAACGAACGACGGCTTGATCGTGGTGGCAGCGGGGGCAAACGGCGAGCACGGACTCCATCGTCTAGCGAGTTCGGCGCGAAGTTGCCACTTGAACTGCAAAGCCCGGAGCGTGCCACGAGCAACGCTGCGCCGCGATCGCTGCGTGGCTACGTCGCCGCGACTCTCCCGTTCTTCTTCGCCGGGCTCCGCGTCGCCATAGCGCTCCAGGCGCGCGCGCGCATGACGTGAGGCGACGGTGGCCACAGTGTCGTGACAACGACGGTCGCCGCATTGGCCCTCGCGGGCATCGGTACGGCGTCTCTCGCTGCCGTCGACTTGATGCCGACTGGGACACCGCGCACTGCTAATGCGCCGATTCTCGTTGATAGTCGATCTGGTCTGTGGCACGTCTCACGAGCCGCCCAGCACGCCCTCGCCGGACGGACACCCGAATAGATTCTGCGAGCGAGTCGCTTCCATGAGCCCCCGTGACGAAGCCGCACCCTCGGCGAGAACGCGCCGCGATGTCTTGCTCTACACGGGGATCTTCTGCCTCTCGATGGCGATTCTGATGCTCCAGGTCGCGCTGACGCGGATCTTTTCCTTCACGCTCTGGTACCACTTCGCGTACGTCACCATCAGCGTGGCGCTCCTCGGCTACGGCGCGAGCGGCGCCTTTCCTTGCCGTCTTCCCGAAGCTCGCCGGATCGTTTCCCGCGGAGCGACTCTCGCACTACGCGCTGCTCTGCGCGTCCGCGATCGTGGTCGGGCTCGTCGTGTTCGCGAAGGTGCCGTTCCACCCGTTCGAGCTGATGCAGGCCGCACTCACCGACGGGCAACCCGTCCCACGCGTGCAGTTCGCGTATCTCTTGATCTTCTCACGTCGCCGTCACCTTGCCCTTCTTCTTCGCCGGCCTCTGCATCGCGGTCGCGCTGAAGGCGAAGGTACGCGACGTGAGCCGTCTCTATTTCTTCGACCTCGTCGGCGCCGGCGCGGGCTGCCTCGTCGTGGTGTTCGCGATCTCGGCGCTGACGACGCCCGGCGCGGTGGTCGCCGCGGCGGTCATCGTGGGCGCCGCCGCCGTGGCGTTCGCCGCGGCTGCCGGTCGCAGTGTCGCCGGCCCGCTCTTCGCAGCCGTCGCCATCGGCGCCGTCGGCGTCGGCGCGGTTGGCGACGATCGACTTCAAGCCGAGCCCCGACAAGCTGCTCAATCCCTTCATCAACGAGCCGGCGAAATTCCAACTCTTCTCGCGGCACTGGAGCGCCATCTTCCGGACGGACTCGGTGGGCTTCCGCGACGAGGAACAATCCCGCACCGGCAGCTATGCCTCGTGGGGGATCAGCCCGCGCTGGCAGCAACGAGCGGCGACCGAGGCGCCGAAGATGCGTTCATTTATCACGACGGCGACGCCGGCGCCGTCGTCTTCAACTTCGACGGCGACCTCGCGAAGCTCGAGATGTTCGACAACCACGTGTTGAAGGTGCCGTACCTGTTGGTCTCGAAACCAGACGTCTTGGTCATCGGCGTCGGCGGCGGCGCCGCACATCGTGAACGCGATCAAGAACCAGGCGAGCCACGTCACGGGGATCGAGCTCGACCCGAGGACGATCGAGCTCGTCAAGTACGAGCAAGGCGATTTCACGGGCCACATGTACGATCGCCCCGACGTCACCATCGATCAACGGCGAGGGCCGCAGCACCTTGCGGAGCTCGCACGCGAAGTACGATCTCATCCAACTGAGCGGCGTCGACACGCTCGCGGCGTTGTCGACCGGAGCCTACGTCCTGGCCGAAAGCTATCTCTACACCACCGAGGCGATGCACGAGTTCCTGGACCACCTGACGCCGAACGGGATTCTTTCGATCACGGTCGCCGATCTCTGCCGGTGGCGCGGGCGGCGGATTCCCACGGCATACGACCAGACAGCTCTCCCTCTTCTTGGAGACGCTGGAGAGCCGCGGCATCCCCGACCCGGAGCAGCACATCGCGGTCATCGCGTCAGCGGGGAGGACCGCAGGTTGCGATGATCGTCAAGCCGAGCGGGTTCACCAGCGCCGAGCGTGAAACGCTCCGCGGGTTCGCGGATCGCATGGGCTTCGACGTCTGGGCGCTGCCGGGCGAGAAGTTGAACAAGTTCCACTCGGTGTACCTCCGTACCCCGCGCGCCCAGCGGGCCGCCTTCCTGGCTCGCACCCCGCTCGTCCTCACCCCGACCACGGACGACAATCCGTTCTTCTTCAATTTCTACGAGTGGCGGAAGCTCGGGATGAACCTCGGCCGAGCTCGATTCCAGGCACACCTCGCGACCGGCCAGATCGTGCTGGTGGTCTTGCTGCTCCTCTCGATCACGTTTTCGGTCGTCCTCATCCTCGCGCCACTTTTCGTGTTCCAGCGTCGCGGCCTCCAGACCCGCGGCAAGTGGGGATTCATCGTGTTCTTCCTCGCGATCGGGCTGGGATTCATTTTGATCGAGATCAGCTTCGTCCAGCAGTTCGTGCTCTTCCTCGGCTACCCGACGTACGCGTTGACCGTGGTCCTGTTCTCGCTGCTCACGTATTCCGGGCATCGGCAGCGCGCTCACGGGACGCATGGGGACGGCGCCCGAAGATCGCTTCCCGTGGCTCTTCGCCGTCCTCGCGGCCGTGAGTCTCACGTACATGGCGGTCCTGCGGCCTCTGTTCGACACCTTCCTCGGCAGCCCTTTCGCGGTGCGGGTCCTGATCGCGACGGCGGTGATCGCCCCGCTCGGCCTCCCGATGGGGATGCTTTTCCCGAGCGGCATCGACGTCGTCCGGCGTACGCAGGCGCAGTTCGTGCCGTGGGCGTGGGGCATCAACGGGTGTGCCTCGGTCGTCGCGACGGTCGCAGCCGTCATGCTCGCCATGTCCTACGGCTTTCGATTCGTCACCGTGTTGGCGCTCGCGTGCTACCTCATCGGTGTCCTCGGTATCCGGGTCGCGGCTCGAGGCGCTTTGGCGCCGGAGATTCCTTCCCACGCCGATCCAGTGACCGAGTCCGCGGCGTAGCGAGCATCCCTCAGAATCGGCCGACGCAGTGTCACGCGGATGAGCGAGGACGCGATGCAGGATTTTCGATCATCTCGCTCGGCGGCGTCGAGCGATCAGGCGCCCTTTCCCGCCGAGCGGCTGGAGCGCGTCTGGGGCTGGAACATGTCGGTGTCGGCCATGAGCCGCGTCTATCGTCCCCTCGACTGTCGACGACATCCGAACGGTGCTCGAGCTGGCGCGCGCACGCGGAAGCTCCGTCGGCCTGCGCGGCGCCGGTCAGAGCTATGGCGACGCCGCCTTAAACTCGCACCAGATCTGCCTCGACCTCTCGGGCGTGCGGCGCATCCTCGCCTGGGATCCGGAGAGCGGCGTGATCAGCGTGGAACCGGGCGTCACCGTCGGCGACGTCTGGCGGCACACGATCGCGGACGGCTGGTGGCCGCAGGTCGTCCCAGGGACGATGCACGCGACCGCCGGCGGCTGCGCGGCGATGAACGTCCACGGGAAGAACAACTGGAAGGTCGGCCCGATCGGCGAGCACATCGTCGACTTCGAGCTGCTCCTGCCGACGGGCGAGGTGCGGCACTGCAGTCGCACCGAGCACGCCGACCTTTTCCACGCGGCGATCGGCGGCTTCGGAATGCTCGGCTGTTTCCTTGCGATCAGGCTCCGTTTGAAGCGGGTGCATTCGGGGGTGCTCGCGGTCGAGGCCATGCCGTGCCGGAATCTCGATCACATGCTCGCAACCTTCGAAGAGCGTGCCGCCACGGCGGACTATCTGGTCGGATGGTGTCGACGCGTCGGGGAGCGGTGACGGTCTGGGTCGCGGCGTCGTCCACCAGGCGAACGATCTCGCGCCCGGGGAGGATCGGACCCCGCCCGGACGTTGTGCGTCGCGGGTCAAGAGCTGCCGGCGTCGTTCTATGGAGTGCCGAAGTCGGTCATCTGGCGCTTCATACGCCCCTTCATGAACGGACCCGGGGTGCGGGCCGTGAACGGGCTCAGGTACCATGCCAGCCGGCTTCGTGGACGACATCGCTTCCGTCAGACGCACGCCGCGTTCTCGTTCCTCTTCGACTACATTCCGGGCTGGAAGCGCGCCTGCGGGCCGGGTGGATTCGTGCAATACCAGAGCTTCATCCCCACCTCGCATGCGAGCAGCGTTTTTCGTGAGCAGTTGGTGCTGGCGCAGCGCTCGGGGCTGCTCCCCTACATCGGCGTCCTCAAGCGCCATCGCGCCGACGCGTTCCTCATGTCACCCATGGTGGACGGCTATTCGCTCGCGATCGAGCTCAAGGTGACGCCCCGGAACCGCGCCGCCGTCTGGGCGCTCACGCGCCGCTTCGATGCGCTCGTCGTCGCAGCGGGCGGGCGCTTCTACTTCGCGAAGGACAGCACCCTCAGCGCAGCGAGCCTGGCGCAATTCATGCGCGAGGAGCGCGTGCGACGCTTCTTCGCGCTCAAGGCTGCGTATGACCCCGAGGAGCGCCTGCAGACGGATCTCTACCGGCGACTCTTCGGCGGTGTCCGTCCCTAGCCCGGCCGCCGCCTTCCGCGGCCCTGCGTTCAGATGTCGAGCCGCCGCCGACGATGATTGCGTGCTTCCAGATCGTCGCCATCGCTCGTCAGCTCAGATTCGCGCGCTTGCGGAAGATGAGTCCGAGCATCTTGAGTCCGGTTCGCACGCTCTTCCAGAGACTGCCCGAGTGCTTCGAGATCCCGCCGCGCCGCCGGTAGTAGCTCACGGGGATCTCGATCACGCGGGCTTGCATGCGCAGCATCTCGACCATCATCTCGGGCGAGAACGCCGCGTCGTCACGGGTGAGGTACGGGCGAATCTTCGTGTACGCGTCGCGCCAAAGCGCACGGTAGGTGCAGCCGACGTCAGTGAAGCGCGGCTCGACTTTCCACCACAACGCCTCGACGAGCTTGCCGACGAACACGTTGCCCCAGCGCAACGGGCCGGCCATGTTGGCACCCTGCTGGATCATCTGCCGCGTCGTGCGCGTCCCGATCACCATGTCGGCGTCCTTCAGGTACTCGAGGAGCTTGCCGAGGTCGCGCGCGCGAAAGGTCGCGTCGGCCTCGACGAGCACGAAGGATGTCGCCCGTCGCCGAGTCCATGCCCTGCTTGAGGGCGTCACCGTAGCCGCGGAGCGGACGGGAGTGCACGATGCAGCCGAGGTCGCGCGCGATCGCCGCCGTACCGTCGCTGGAGCAATTGTCCATCACCACGATCTCGTCGCAGTGGTCGCGGAAGTCGCGAATCACGTGGCCGATCGCGGCCGACTCGTTGAAGGCCGGGATCACTAGACTCACGCGGCGCTGATCGAATCTGGCAGTGCGGCAGGCGAAGTTCGCGGCGTGCAAGTCGTCGACCGTGTTGACGTTGAAATATTGCCCCCGAAGCTCGAACGGCAGGACGGCCGCGCCTGCGCGGGCGGCGCGATCGATCACGTCGGTGAGCTCGAGGCGACCGGTGCGCGGTGAGGGCGACGTCTCGTGAGCGTCCCGGTAGATCTCCGGTGTGAACAGGTACGTTCCGCAGCCCGCATACGGCGAGGGCGCCTGCTCGGGCTTCTCGACCAAACCCGTGATGCGTCCGTTCTCGATCGTCACCGCGTAGTTCTTGCGGATCACCTCGGGATCGTCGGTCGGGTACACCGCGCACACCGCGCGATATGGCGCCGTGATCTGCGTCAGCTCCGGGTGATTGCTGTCGAGGTAGATCTCGTCCCCAAGCAGCAGCACGAAGGGCTCGTTCACGTGCGGCTCGAGGACGAGCAACGCGCTCGCGAGCCCAAGGTCGACGTGAGGATTTTCGATGTATCGAAGGTCCAGGCCGAACGCGGCCCCGTCACCATAGTGCGCGCGGATCTGGTCCCCGAGATATCCGATGATCACGTACACCGTGCGGATGGCGAGCGCGTCGCGCAGGAGCTCGAGATGGCGGGTCAAGAGCGGTTTGCCATCGACCTCGAGCAGGACCTTCGGAATGTGGCGGCTCCGCGGGTGGATGCGCTGGCCTTACCAGCGGCGGCGATGACGCCGATACGAGAGCGCTCACGGGACAGCGCCACGGCTTAGACTTGGCCGTCGGCGGTTGCAACCACCGCGCGCCCTCGTCGGCGGGCCTTCACTCCGTCGCGATGTGATACGGCGACTCGGCGAGGTGGCGCGTCTTGTCGATGTCCAACGCATTCAGTCGTGCGAGCAAATGGACACCGGCGGCAGCGAGCGCGAGGCCGACGAGCGCCCCGGTCGCACGGGGGCACCGCCGGCCCCATGTCACCAGGGACCATCCACCGAGGAGCGCCGACGCGGCGGCGCCGTAGCTGTACAGATCCCAGTCTGCATACGCGCCGAACAGCGCGTCGAAGGTGACGAGGTACGCGAGGTTCACCAGCACGACCGGCGGCGAGAAGGAGCGCCTTTGGCTCGGGACGACGCTGTAGCAAAGCGACGCGCCGCAGATCGTCAGAAGGAGCCATCCGACGCCGTCGACCAGCAAGAGCGTGTGCACGACCTCGCGCAGGTGCGTCGCGCTGCGCATGTAGTCGAGCGGAAGAAGAGACGAGGCTGGGTCGAGCCCGAGCTCGTACTTGCTGATGGCCTTGGCGCGGACAAGGAAGGCGCCCCACGCGAAGGGATGCCCGAACCATGGGACCGTCGCCAACCCGGCCAGGATGACCGCCGCTGCTGCGCTGACGGCGAGTCGCATGACGCCATCGGTACGGCGCAGCTCGACGGCCACGATGACGAGTGTCGACGGCACGAGCTGCGCGAGCCCGATGTACCAAAACGGCCCGATCGCCGCGACGGCGAGCGGCACGGCAGGATGCAATACGCCGTCGAGCGTCGCGAATGCCGACCACAGATAAACCGTCGTCAGCGCGAGCGGCATGGGGTAGATGTCGAGGTAGCCCATCAGCAGCTGCGCGACACCGAACGCGCTCACGGCGAGGAGCGTGATCGCGAGGACCTCGCCGCGCGGGTCCGTCCCAGGTGGCGAGCCGCCCCGCGAGGGCGACGACCGCGACCGTGGCGAAGACGCCGTTCGCCGCGCGGATCACCTGATCGGCGGCGAACCACGGCCGGAGCCAGGCTGCCACATGCTCGATCAGCCACAGCAGCAGATACCATCGCGCATTGTCCTCGTTCGTGCTCCGAACCGCGTCGACGAAGTAGATCACGTCGATCGAGAAATGCGGGGTGGGAACCAAGCGCCGAGCACGATCAAGCTCGGGACGAGGACGGCCGTCGCGATGGCGACGTGCATCCACGTCGTACGACCCGGTGGGAGCATGAGCGCGGGGCGGTTCCAGAGGCCGGCCGCAAGTGCGGGCAAAACGACCACTAACGCCGCGCCGAGCATCGGCAGCGACCGGGACCGACCGAGGTGCGCATAGCTCCAGGTGATCGCGAGGGCGGGCTCGGCGAAGTGCAGGACGAGATACGCGACCATCGCGATCGTCACAGCGAACACGACTGGGATGCACGAGTTCCTCACGTTACGGGCGGCCCGTCGCCGCTGCGCATGAGCAGTGGTCCCGAGGCGAGGCCGCCGCGCGCGTGGTTGACCGCGGCATCGTCCGCGAACCGTTCGACGAGGGTGAGGGCGACGTCGCATGGTCGATGTCGATAGGACGCATTACGCGCGTTGGGTGACAGTATTCACGATTATCGGACATCAGCTCTCCTCGTCTTCGTCCCTATTCTCCGAACGACGGGGAAGCCGTTTGTTCGGCTGCGCCAGCAGGGCTTGCCGGTGCACGACCCGCCGGCGTCGGCGGTCAATCCCGCGAGCAGGCCCGTGCCATCATAGAGACAGAGCGTGTACGCGTCGGTCGTGAGGGATCTCCAAACTCGGCGCGTTTCGCGATGTCGAGCACGGTCGTGTTCTCGTAACCGCGCTCCGTGAACAGTTCGAGGGCGGCGTTGGCGAGCCGTTGCGATGCGTTGGGTTCCCAGCGAACCATGAGCATAGCTTACGGGACTTGGTCTCGTCACCGTGTACAGTGATCGGACAAAGTCCCATCACTAGCTGTGGAGGCACACTATGAGTCGAGCCGTCATGTACGAGACGTTCGGAGGCCCCGAGGTACTGGAGCTGCGTGAGGTTCCGGAGCCGCATGCGGGATCAGGTGAAGTCCGCGTTCGTGTGAGCGCCGTCGGCCTCAACCCCATGGACTGGGTCCTCACCTCGATGCCGGAGATGGCGGAACAGTTCGGCATCAGCCTTCCGTCCGGCTTCGGCACCGACTTCGCCGGCGTCGTGGACGAGGTAGGCGAGGGCGTCTCCGGCTTCGCCATGGGCGACCGCGTCTACGGAAGCGCGGTGGGCCGGGCCGCCGCCGACTTCGCGGTGGTCAAGCCCTCGACGGATACGCTCCTGCACACGCCGGAAGAGATCAGCGATGAGGTTGCCAGCACGCTCTCGGTGGCCGGACTTACAGCCTCGGCGGCGCTCGCAGCGGTCGACGTGCAGGCTGGCGACACCGTCTTGATCGGGGCGCCGCTGGCGGTGTCGGCGTGGTCGCCGTCCAGCTCGCCAAGCTCGCCGGTGCGCAGAGTGATCGGAACCGCCTCCGAAGGCACCTTCGACTTCCTGCGGCAGTTCGGCGCCGATCCTGTCACCTACGGTCCCGGCCTGGAGGACCGAGTGCGGGCGATGGTCCCCGACGGCGTAAGCGCGGCGACCGACCTGTTCGGCACGGAGACAGCCGAGGCAGCGCTCGCGCTCGGCGTCCCACCAGAGAGGATCTCCACGATCGCCGCCGGCCCCAATCCGCCCGGGGGCGTGCGCCCGACCGGCGGCCTCAATGCGCAGCCTGAGGACTTGAAGCGGATCACCGACGCCATCGTCGCCGGCGAGATCACTATGCCGATCGCCGCCACCTTCCCCATCAAGCAGATCGGGGAGGCCGTGCAACTGCAAGCAGGACGGCATGTCCACGGAAAGATCGTGGTCAACCTCTAAAGTTGACAGCCATCACTACCGGCCTTTTCGCACGGGCGGGTCGACATAACGTTCGAAGTCGGACGTTCGGGCTTGTGCTGCCGTTTGCCACAGCGACACCGACCGGCACGTGCTGCGCGGTGGCTCGTGGGACGATCTCGCGGTCGATTGCCGCTCGGCCAATCGCTACGCCTATCCGCGGGACGGTCGCCGTCAGACGATCGGCTTCCGCCGCGCGATGTCGCTCGCGACGGGCGGCGCGGCCGTGGCCGATGCGCCCGCCGGCGAGCCGCGCGCGGCGCTCGCCGCTTCCGCATCCGTGGATCCCATGCCGCCCGATCCGCACGTCGATCGCCGCCCGGCGCGCTGGACCGAGCGCCCGGCTGCCGCGCGGGTGCTGCGCCGGCGCGCGCCGCGGCCCCAGCCGTGAGGCCCGCACGGCAGCGACGCAGGACCCGGTAACGCTCAGCGCGAAATCAGAAGCAGGGGATCAGGCACTGCTCCCCGATGCAGGGCACACTGGCACAAAAGCCCGCCGACTCGGCCTCGCAGATGACGTCGGAGTTGCAGGTGACGACGCACTGACCTGAGCCGCCCGGGCACGGAGGAAAGCTCGCCGGTATCGAGCAAACCCGAGGCGCCGCGCACTCGCTGCTCGAGGAGCACGTCCCCGCGCTGGAGCCACTCGTGGAGGCGCACACGTACGGCGGCGACCCTGTCTGGTGCGCGACGCAGATCCCGTCGCCGCAGCTCCCGCAGGGCGTCAACTCGCCGCTGCACGCCGGTAGCGGCGTTCCCGTCGGACACGCGGGCTGCGCGGTCGCGTTGTTGATTTTCCACAGCGTCGCCGTGTCTTTGACCTCGGTTCCGCCGGCTGCGCCGCCGAAGGAGACGCAGTAGCGATCGCCGCCCGTGACATCCAGCAGGAGCAGCGCCTCGTCGCCCGGCGCCGGCGGGAGCAATCCGATGGATTCCTTCTTGATCGTCACTTTGAGGGACGCGACGCCGCCGGGCGTCTTGCCGATCCGCACCTGCACCTCCGGGGATTCCCGGAGTACGGTAGCGATAGCCGCTGCTCATCGCCGTCCACCCCGCCGCGTCGAGGATGTACGTCTGGTTCGTGGGCGTCCCGCCGGTGGTGCCGATCTGGAGCGTCGCACCGCTCACGGTCGGATCGCTGAGCGTGCCGACGTCGGTCGCCTTTTCCTTCGCGATGAAGGCGCTCTTGCGCGTGGGTTTGAGGCTGAACGCGCTCCCTTGGATGACCAGCTTGCGGCCGAGAATCGGCACCGCGAAGCCGTTGGCGGGAAGGGCAACCAAGAGCGCGACGGCGATCAGCTGAAGGGTATGCATGGGGGATTCCTTCCGCGGTGACGCTCACACGGGCAGCGCGTGGCTGTCAACGAATATGCTCGACCGGCGCGGCCTTCCGGGCCGATTGGTTGGTCTCGCGAGACACGCAACGGGGTCATGACAGTCGCACGCGACGGCGGCATCGCTCCGAGTAGCTATCGGCCGCAGCGCCAGGTCTGGCCCGAGCGCGGCGGCTCGGGGACGATCGCGCACGGAATCGAAGCACGCCCCCGGGCGCGCTTCGTTAGCGGGCGGTCGCGAGCGCGCGGCGCATGGCCGCGAGCGGCGCCCGCTTCCCCGTCCAGAGCGTGAAGGCGAGGGCGCCTTGGTGCAGCAGCATGCCGGTGCCGTCGACGGCGCGGCGGCGCGCCGCGCGCGCCTGGGTGAGGAAGCGCGACGCCTTGCCGTACATGAGATCGCAGCAGAGGACGTCGCGGCGCGTGTGGGCGAAGCGCACGGCGGGAAGCGTGCCGGCGCCGAGCGTGGCCGAGGTGCTGTTCACGATCAGGTCGACGTCGCCGAGCACGTCCGCGTCGGCGAGGACGCCGAGGTCGACGGCCTCCGCCTGCCGCCGGTCGAGCGACGCCACGAGCTCCTCGGCGCGCGCGACGGTGCGGTTCGCGATGATCAGCGCGCGCGCACCGGCGCCGACGAGCGCGTGCGCGACGCTCCGCGCCGAGCCGCCGGCGCCGATCAGCAGGACAGTCTTGCCGCGCGGGCGGAACCGGTGCTCGGCGAGCGCTGCGAGCAATCCGACGCCGTCCGTGTTGTCCCCGACCCAGCCGTCGTCGGTACGAACGAGCGTGTTGGCGACGCCGCAGGCGCGCGCGCACGCCGGAGAGCGACGGCTATCCGAGCCGCGGCCGCCTTGTGCGGCACCGTGACGTTCAATCCCGCGACCCCGGCCGCGAAGAGGCCGGCGACGGTCGTAGCGAAATCTTCGGCGGCGACCGGGAACGGCACGTAAACCGCGTCGATGCCGAGCGCCGCGAACGCCGAGTTTTGCATCGCCGGCGAGCGGCTGTGTGCGACGGGATCGCCGAGGATGCCGTAGACGCGCGTCGTCCCGCGCACCGCCGGCAATCCTCGACCACCCCGCGCGGTCATTTTTTCTTCTTGGCCGCGGCCGCGGTGAGGCGCTGCTTGCGCCGCCGCGAGGCGCGCGACCGGCACGCGGTACGGCGAGCACGACACGTAGTCGAGCCCGACGCGATGGCAGAAGTCGATCGAGCTCGGGTCGCCGCCGTGCTCGCCGCAGATGCCGATCTTGAGGCCGGCGCGGACCTTCCGACCCTTGGCGACGGCGACCTCCATCAGCTGGCCGATGCCCTCTTGGTCGAGGCTCGCGAACGGATCGACCGGGAGGATGCCGCTGTCGACGTAGGCGGGGAGGAAGGTTCCCGAGTCGTCACGCGAGAGGCCGAAGCCCATTTGCGTGAGGTCGTTGGTGCCGAACGAGAAGAACTCGGCCTCGCGGGCGATCTCGTCGGCGGTGAGCGCCGCGCGCGGCACCTCGATCATGGTGCCGATCGTGTAGGCGACCTTCTGGCCGGTCTCCTTGATGACCGTGCGGCAGAGGTCGTCGGCCTCCTTGCGGAGCCGGGCGAGCTCGTTCACGTGACCGACCAGGGGAATCATGACCTCGGGGATGACTTTCACCTTGTCCCGCGCCACCTCGCAGGCGGCTTCCATGATCGCGCGCACCTGCATCAGATAGATCTCGGGATAGACGATGCCGAGCCGGCACCCGCGCATGCCGAGCATGGGGTTGATCTCGTGCAGCTGCGAGCGGCGCGCCCGCATTTGCCGGCGTCGATGCCCAGCTTGGCGGCGAGCTCGTTGGTGTCCGCGTCGGTTTGCGGCAGGAACTCATGGAGCGGCGGGTCGAGGAGGCGGATCGTGACCGGGAGCCCGTGCATCTCGCGGAAGATCCCAACGAAGTCGCCGCGCTGGATCGGTAACAGCTTGGCGAGTGCCTTCTCGCGGCCGGCGAGGTCGGTCGCGAGGATCATCTCGCGGACGCGCGTCGATGCGGTCGGCCTCGAAGAACATGTGCTCGGTGCGACAAAGGCCGATGCCCTCGGCGCCGAACTGGCGCGCGACCTGCGCGTCCTTCGGCGTGTCGGCGTTGGTGCGGACCTTGAGGGTGCGGGTCTTGTCTGCCCAACCCATGAGGGTCGCGAAGTCGCCGCTCTCGCCGCCGGCTTCCACCGTCGGCACCTTGCCCAGGAACACCTCGCCGCTGGAGCCGTCGAGCGTGATCCAGTCGCCGCGAACGACGCCGACATTCCCAACGCTGAACATTTCCTTGCCGTAGTCGATCTCGAGGCGCTGCAACCGGCCACGCACGTCTTACCCATGCCGCGTGCGACGACCGCTGCGTGCGACGCCTTGCCGCCGCGCGCCGTCAGGATACCTTCCGCGACCGTCATCCCGTGAATGTCTTCGGGTGAGGTCTCGACGCGAACGAGGATGACCTTCTTGCCGGCCTGCGCTTCGGCTGCGGCGTCATCGGCGCTGAATACGACCTGGCCGCTTACGGCGCCTGGCGAGGCCGGCACGCCCTTGGCGATCAGCTTCTTCTCGGCCTTGGGATCGAGGCCGGGGTGCAGGAGCTGGTCGATCGAGCCGGCGTCGACGCGCTGGAGCGCGGTGTCGCGGCCGATCAGCTTCTCCTTCACCATGTCGACAGCGATCTTGATGGCGGCCGGGGCGGTGCGCTTCCCGTTCCGCGTCTGCAGCATGTAGAGCTTCCCGCGCTCGATGGTGAACTCGATGTCCTGCATGTCCTTGTAGTGCTTCTCGAGCCGGGCGGCGATTTGGGTGAGCTGCTTGTAGAGCGAGGGCATCACCTCTTCGAGCGACGGGAGCCGCTCGCTCTCGGGATGCCCTGCTGGCGCGCGTCCTCGATCGCGGCCTTCTTGCTGAGCGGCTGGGGGCGTGCGGATGCCGGCGACGACGTCCTCCCCTTGCGCGTTCACGAGGAAGTCGCCGTAGAACGCGTGCTCGCCGGTCGCGGGGTCGCGCGTGAAGCCGACGCCGGTCGCGCAATCGTCGCCGAGGTTGCCGAAGACCATCGCCTGCACGTTCACCGCCGTACCCCACGCGTCGGGGATCGCGTACAGCTTCCGGTAGGTGATGGCGCGAGCGTTCTGCCACGAGCCGAACACCGCGCCGATCGCGCCCCAGAGCTGCTCGTGCGGGTCGGTCGGGAAGTCGACGCCGAGCCGCTGCTTGATGAGGGCCTTGAACTCGCCGACGAGCTCGCGGAGGTCGTTGGCGGAGAGATCGGTGTCGAGCTTCGCGCCGCGGGCGTGCTTCTTCTTCTCGAGGATCTCCTCGAACGGGTCGGCCTGGAGCTTGTCCTCGGGCTTCATGCCGAGGACGACGTCGCCGTACATCTGGACGAAACGGCGGTACGAGTCCCACGCGAAGCGCTCGTTCTTGGAGTCGGCGATCAGGCCCTGGATGGTCTCGTCGTTGAGGCCGAGGTTCAGCACCGTGTCCATCATGCCGGGCATCGACGCGCGCGCGCCCGAGCGCACGGAGACGAGCAGCGGCTTCGTTGCGTCGCCGAACTTCCGGCCGACGATGCTCTCGACGCGCGCGAGGTGCTCCGCGACCTGCTGCTTCAACACCGGCGGGTAGGTGCGGCGGTTGTCGTAGTAGTAGGTGCAGACGTCGGTCGTGATCGTGAAACCCGGCGGGACGGGCAGTCCGAGGCCCGCCATCTCGGCGAGGTTCGCGCCCTTGCCGCCGAGGAGGTTCTTCATTTCGGCCTTGCCGTCGGCGCGGCCGCCGCCGAAGGAGTAGACGTACTTCACGGCGCGCTTGGCCTTCGCGGCGACGGGCTTGGCGACGGGCTTGGCGACAGGCTTGCCGGCCCGCTTGGCCTTCACCGCCTGCGCGGGACGCTTGGGGCGCTTCGTCTTGCTCTTGCCACGGGAACTCTTGGCCATGGAATCGACTCCGATCCAGATTGAGGCGCGCCCCGGTTGGCTGGCTGTGGCGCGCGCGTTGGTTGCTCGTTCCGAGCGCTCTGGGCTACGACGTCCTGCGCGACCGACGGTCAGGCGCGCGCGCAGCTCGTCGACCAGGCGATCGACGGGCATGCGGACTTGCTGCATGGAATCGCGTTCGCGCACCGTCACCGTGTCGTCCTTCAACGTGTCGTGGTCGACGGTGATGCCGAACGGGGTGCCGATCTCGTCCTGGCGGCGGTAGCGCCGGCCGATCGATCCCGCCTGGTCGTAGGTGACCGCGAAGTGCCGCTTCAGCACGTCGCGGATCGCCAAAGCCTTCTCGGGATGGCCGGCTTTGCGGAGCAGCGGAAACACGGCGGCCTTTACCGGTGCCAAACGCGGGTCGATGCGGAGCACGACGCGCTCCTCGCCCTCGGCCGTGTCCTCGTCGTAGGCGTCGACGAGGAACGCGAGCAGCGGACGGCCGACGCCGGCCGACGGCTCGATCACGTAGGGCACGAAGCGCTCGCGGGTTTCCTCGTTGAAGAACGAGAGATCCTTGCCGCTGAACTCGGCGTGCTGCTTCAGGTCGAAGTCGCCGCGGTTGGCGATGCCCTCGAGCTCGGACCAGCCGAACGGGAACTCGTACTCGACGTCCGCGCAGCCCTTCGCGTAGTGGGCGAGCTCGTCTTTCCCGTGCTCACGGAGGCGGAGACGCTTCGGATCGATTCCGTACTTCTGGTACCAGGCGAAGCGCGTTTCCTTCCAGTACTGGTGCCACGTCTCGTCCTCGCCCGGCTTCACGAAGAACTCGATCTCCATCTGCTCGAACTCGCGGGTTCGGAAGAGGAAGTTGCCGGGCGTGATCTCGTTCCGGAAGGATTTGCCGATCTGGCCGATGCCGAACGGGATCTTCTGGCGCGAGGCGTTCAACACGTTCTGGAAGTTGACGAAGATGCCCTGCGCGGTCTCGGGGCGCATGTAGACGACGCTCGCCGTGTCCTCGACCGGGCCCATGAAGGTCTTGAACATCAAATTGAAGTTGCGGGACTCGGTGAGCTCGCCTCCGCAATCTGGGCACCGTTGCGTCGCCAATTGATCCGCTCGGAAGCGATGCTTGCACACCTTGCAGTCGACGAGGGGGTCCGTGAATCCGGCGAGGTGCCCCGACGCCTCCCAGACCCGCGGGTGCATCAGGATCGCGCTGTCGAGGCCGACCATGTCCTCGCGTGAGGTGATCATGTCGCGCCACCACGCCTCGGTGATGTTCCGCTTGAGCTCGATGCCGAGCGGCCCGTAGTCCCAGCAGCTCCCGAGGCCCCCGTAGATCTCGCTCGACTGGAAGACGAAGCCGCGCCGCTTACAGAGGCTCGTGATCTTCTCCATCGTGACGGCGCGGGAGGCGCTGGAAGGGCTATTTGTTGGGGTTTCCAAGAGGCGGGTCGATATCACCCCCTATGGAGGGTCAATTTTGGCGCCCGCCGAGAAGAACGTCGGGACACCGTGACGAGCGAAAACGGCGTGACGACGCGCTACGGCGGCGAGATCGACACCGACACGCTCCAGCTGCGCTGCAATCCGTCCTGATCGGCGGCTGCGGCCTTACTGACGGCTCGCCTCGATCGTGACCGCGCCGTCGCCGGCGTCGACTGGCGGCCCGTACCCGCGCCGCGCACCGTCACAAGGCACGGCGCACGCGAGCCGTTGCGCGGATCGCGGGCCCGAGTGCTAGGCAGAGGCCGGATGGACCTCACGAACCGGAGGACGCGCCGTTGGCTCTACGGGTGCGGTCTGGTGACGGTCCTCCTGTCGCTCCGTCTCTGGATCTACTGGTACTACCCGCTCCTCGGGCACGACCACGGGGCGTTGTTGCCCGCGATGTACGAGATGCACGACGCGTTCGCGCGCTTCGGACGCATCGACCTCGACTTCTCGCCGTTTCGTTGCCTCGGCCTCCCCGTCTTCTCCCACCCCAACGGGCTCGTGTGGAGCCTCTTCCACGTGGCGTCGCTGCTCTTCACCGAGCTCGGTGCGCTCTTCGCGGCGTCGGCCGTCTTCATGGTGTTCGGGTATGTCGGCTGCCTGAGCCTCGTCCGCGGGTTGGGATTCCGGGCGGACGTGGCCGCGCTCTTGGCCGTTGGGTGGTGTCTCCAGGGGTTCTGCGTCAGCCACACGCTCGCGGGCCATTTGAACTTCCTTCAGTTCGCCGTCCTGCCGCTCTTCCTCTGGATCGTGATCCACGAGAGCCCCTCGTGGAGGGCCCTCGGCCTCGTGTCCTTTTGGATGGCGCATTTCGTCTACACCTCCGGCTACTACCTGCTCTTGACGGGGGTACCTTCGGTGCTCCTGGCGGCATTCTTTCTCGAGTGGTCGATGCGCGAGCGTCTCCAGAGCCGTGGTCTCGGAGGTGGGAGAACGGCGGCTCGGAATCTCCTCCTGGCCGGCGCGATCGCCTTCTGCATGTGCGCGCCCAAGGCGCTCGGCGTTCTCAACTTCACGGCGCTCTTTCCACGACTCATCGATCTCCAAAAATCGACGTCTGGCGCGCGCTCCTCTACACGCTGAGTCAGTACGTCTACCCTTTTCCCTACGACGCCGGCCGGCTCACGGGCTGGTCCTACGGCAACTGGGAGTCGTACCAGTTCATCCTGCCGGGCATGGTGTATGGGCTCGTGTATCTGCTCTGGAGGCATCGTCGGCAACTGCCGAGCGCGCGCATCGTCTCCTCTTCGCGGTGCTCGTGGTAACTGGGGCGTTGTTGAGCTCGGGCGTGCTGCGTCCGGTGTTCGAGGTGCTTCCGCTCTTCAGATCGCTGCACGTGAATCCGCGCTGGAACGCCATCGTGCTCTTGCCGTTCTTCGTGCTGGCTCTGAGCGTGCTGGGCCCCCTGCAGCCGCGTGACCTTCCGCGTTCGGAATGGCTGCTCGCGGTGCTGTGGGCGATCTTCTTCGTCGTGCCGCTGCTGTTCATCGACAAATCCAACATGGTGATCACGTACACCGATCGGCTCGGCATCGACTTCGCGCGTCACCGGCTCGTGTTTTGTTACGAGCCGCTCTTTGGCGCGCGGCTCGAGAAGTTCCCGTTGGGTCCGCTCGTGGATTGGCGGAACTCCCCGTTCGTGGATCCGCGCTGCTATTTGCAGAGCAGTCATTGCCGACCCGGGACCATCCTCGGTGGGGCCGGCGGGAATCCCGCGGACGACGAGGCGCTCGCGCGCTACGCGCTGCGCGACGAGTACCCGCCGGTCAAATACTTCAAGTGGATCTCCCTCCTCGTCTACTTCGCGGGCTTCGCGTGCGCCCTGGCCTGGATCGCGCAGGCGGCGCGCGCGCTGCTGCGCGGAGACGAGTGAGGGTAGGAGGGCGACCCAAGACGCGCACTCGCGCGCCGAGCCGGGGTCCACGGTGAGTGCGGCTTGGCCGCGCGCACCGAAGGGGAGAGATCCCCTTGTGAGATCAATCGAGCGACTCGAGCAGGCGTTCCGACACGAGCGGCGCGGTCAAGTTCGCCGCGAAGAAACAGCGCACGAGAGCGCGCGCTTCCGCGGCCATGCCCGGAGCGAGTCGGAAGCGTGCGGAGTCGCCGTCGCCGAGACGGATCTGCTGCAGCGCCATCAGCCGCTCGAGCACGGGCGGCGACGCTTGATAGGCCCGGCCTTCGCCACGACAGCGGGTGCAGAGCACGCCGCCGCGGGCCGGGTGTACGTACATGGTCGTCTCGGCGGTCACCTCGGCGCCGCACCGCCGGCAGTGCCCGAGCTCGGGCTCGTAGCCGGTGAGCCGGAGAAGCTGCAGCTCGAACGCGCGGAGCATCCCCGACTCCGCGTCACCCTGCTCGAGGAGCGCGATCGCGTCGCGCACGAGCTCGTAGGTCTCGGGGCCGGCCTCGCGCTCGCGCACCATCCGATCGGTGAGCTCGAGTACGTAGCTCGCATAGGCGAACTTCACGAGATCGCGGGCGATGCTGATCGGGGCGTCGCGCAGCACGCACGCGTTCACGAAGGCGAGGTCGCTTCCCGGGCGGAGCCGCAACGTCACGTCGACGTGGGTGAAGGGCTCGAGCACGTTCACGAAGCGCCGCTTCGAGCGCTGCGCCCCTTGGCGATGCCGGCGACCTTGCCGAGGTCGCGCGTGAGGAAGGTGACGATCTTGTCGGACTCGCCGAAGGCCGGGTGCGGACGACGACGGCCGGGGTGATGGTCTCCTGGCTCGGGATCGCCGACGCGGGCACGCCTCCTTAGTATCGGGCATGGTCCCGACCGGCAAACTTCCCGGAAGTCGGGTTGACACCTCGGGATTCGGCCTTAGGTTCGCGCGGGTCCTCAGAATTTTCGCAGCAAATCCAATCGGAAAGGGGCAGGCAACCGGATGACGCGATGAGGACGCGATGCGCCCGAAGACCGGAGCGCCCAATGCCGCACCGGGCCGGCAACGGCGTCGACGGCTCCCGGTCGCTCCGGAGGGCGCGGAGGTCGGGGCCGCGCTCGAGCAGGAGGTCCTCCGGCTGCGCGCCGAGCTCGGCGAGCTCAAGCGACCGCTGGCTGCGCGACCGTGCGGACCTCGAAAATTTCAAGCGCCGGGCGGTGCGCGAAAAGCAAGACGCGCTTCGCTTCGGCACGGAAGCGCTCCTCAAAGACCTTCTGCCCATCATCGACAACCTCCACCGCGCTCTCGCGCATGCCAAGAGCGACGATCCGATCGTGAGCGGGCGTCGAGCTCGTTCTGCGTGGCTGGGACGAGGTGCTCGAGCGGCACGGGGTGAAGGTCGTTCCGGCCCGCGGTACCCCGTTCGACCCGAACCGGCACGAGGCGATCAGCCACGTCGAGAGCGACGCGCCCGCCAATACGGTCATCGACGAGCACCAACGCGGCTACGTCCTCCACGACCGGCTGCTGCGACCCGCGCTCGTGACGGTCGGGAAGGGCCCCGCGCGCGCCGACGACGTTGCGAACGGGTCCGACGATGATTAACGAACGCCACACAAAGGAGCGACGATAATGGCGAAAGTCATTGGCATAGATCTCGGCACCACCAATTCCTGCGTGGCGATCATGGAGGCGGGCGACCCCGTCGTGATCACCAACGCGGAGGGTAGCCGCATCACCCCGTCGGTGGTCGCGTTCACGGAGGGCGGCGAGCGCCTGGTCGGGCAGATCGCCCGCCGGCAAGCCATCACCAATCCGGAAAACACCATCTTCGCGGTCAAGCGACTCATCGGCCGCCGCTTCGAGGATCCCGAGGTCCAGAAGGCCGCCAAGATCTCGCCCTACAAGATCGTGAAGGGCGACAACGGCGACGCCTGGGTGGAGATCCGCGGCAAGAAGTACAGTCCGGCGGAGATCTCCGCCTTCATCCTGCAGAAGATGAAGCAGACCGCCGAGGACCATCTCGGCGAGAAGGTCACCGAGGCCGTCATCACGGTCCCGGCGTACTTCAACGACAGTCAGCGTCAGGCCACCAAGGACGCCGGCCGGATCGCCGGTCTGAACGTGCTCCGCATCATCAACGAGCCGACCGCCGCGTCGCTCGCCTACGGCCTCGACAAGAAGAAGGACGAGAAGATCGCCGTCTTCGATCTCGGCGGCGGCACGTTCGACGTCTCGATCCTCGAGCTCGGGGAGGGCGTCTTCGAGGTGAAGGCGACCCACGGCGACACGTTCCTCGGCGGCGAGGACTTCGACCAACGCGTCATCGACTACCTGGCCGACGAGTTCAAGAAGGACCAGGGCATCGACCTGCGGAACGACCGCATGGCGCTCCAGCGCCTGAAGGAAGCGGCCGAGAAGGCGAAGTGCGAGCTCTCGACGGCGATGGAAACCGACATCAACCTGCCGTTCGTCACCGCCGACCAGACCGGTCCGAAGCACCTCAACATGAAGCTCAGCCGGGCCAAGCTCGAGGTGCTCGTGGCCGACCTGCTCGATCGCCTCGACGCGCCGTGCACGACGGCGCTGCGGGACGCCGGGCTCTCCACCAAGGACATCGACGAGGTGATCCTGGTGGGCGGCATGACCCGCATGCCGGCGGTGCAGGAGCGCGTGAAGAAGCTCTTCGCGAAGGACCCGCACAAGGGCGTGAACCCCGACGAGGTCGTCGCGATCGGCGCCGGCATCCAGGGCGCGGTGCTGAAGGGCGAGGTGAAGGACGTCCTTCTGCTCGACGTGACCCCGCTCTCGCTCGGCATCGAGACCCTCGGCGGTGTCTTCACCAAGCTGATCGAGAAGAACACCACGATTCCGACCAAGAAGAGCCAGGTCTTCTCGACCGCGCAGGACAACCAGAACGCGGTCACCATCCGGGTCTTCCAAGGCGAGCGCGAGATGGCGGCCAACAACAAGCTGCTCGGCCAGTTCGACCTGGTCGGGATCCCGCCGGCGCCGCGCGGCATGCCGCAGATCGAGGTCACTTTCGACATCGACGCCAACGGCATCGTCCACGTCCACGCCAAGGATCTCGGCACGGGCAAGGAGCAATCGATCCAGATCACCGCGTCGAGCGGTCTCTCCGAGGAAGAGATCAAGAAGATGGTGAAGGAGGCGGAGGCCCACGCCGCCGAGGACAAACAGAAGCGCGAGGAGGTCGAGGCCCGCATCCAGCTCGATCAGGTGGTCTATCGCGCCGAGAAGTCGATCGCCGATGCGCCGGCCGAGATCGACGCGGCCGCGAAGAGCACGCTGCAGTCGGCGATCGACGAGGCCAAGAAGGCGCTCGAGAGCGGCGAGTCGAGCCAGATGCAGTCGGCGCGGACGACGCTCGAGCAGGCGACGCACAAGTTCGCCGAGGCGATGTACGCCAAGGCGTCGCAGCAAGGGGCGGCCGGGGCAATCACGACGGCGACGGCGGTGCGGGCGAAAGCAGCGGCGCTCAAACCCGGACGCGATGACGCGGTCGACGCCGACTTCGAAGAGGTGAAGGAGTAACGACGCAGCTGCAATGAGACCGGGCATGGGCCGCGACGCGTGCATACGCGTCGCGGCCGTCTCGTTTTTTGCGAGGTGACTTTTGCGACTCTTCCGCTATAACGCGCGCTGATGCCGCAGCGACGCGACTTCTACGAGGTGCTCGAGGTCTCCCGCGATGCGAGCGATGACGACATCAAGCGCGCGTATCGCAAGCAGGCGCTGAAGTACCACCCCGACCGCAACCCCGGCGACAAAGAGGCGGAGGACCGTTTCAAGGAGTGCTCCGCCGCCTACCAGATCCTCGCCGACCCCGAGAAGCGTGCGCAGTACGATCGCTTCGGCGCGGCCGCGTTCGAGGGCAACGGCGGCGGGTTCGATTTCGGCGCCGGCTTCGAGGACATCTTCAGCGGTATCTTCGGCGACTTCTTCGGGCAGACCCGGGCGGCGGTGGCGGACGCGGACGAAGCCGCGCGCGGCGGGGCGACGACCTGCGCTACAACCTCGATCTCGGCTTCGAGGAGGCGGCGTTCGGCTGCGAGAAGACCATCACCGTACCGCGCATGGCGACCTGCGAGACCTGCGACGGGCACGGTGCCAAGCCCGGCACCAAGCCCAAGACGTGCCTCGGCGTGCCGCGGCTCGGGGCAGGTCCGTTTTCAGCAGGGCTTCTTCAGCATCGCCAAGACGTGCGGTCAGTGCAGCGGGCAGGGCAGCAATCATCGGCGATCCGTGCGCCAAGTGTCAGGGGCAAGGGGTCGTCCGCCGCACGCAGAACCTGAGCGTCAAGATCCCCGCCGGTGTCGACACGGGCTCGCGCTTGAAGCTCCGCGGCGAAGGGGAAGCCGGCGGCGCCGGTGGCCCGTCCGGCGATCTCTACGTCGTCGTCCGCGTCCGCGAGCACGCCCTCTTTCACCGTGAGGACAGCGACGTCATCTGCGACATCCCGCTCAGCTTCCCGCAAGCGGCGCTCGGCGCCGACATCGAGGTGCCGACGATCGAAGGCAAGCACAAGATGCGCATCCCGCCCGGGACGCAGTCCGGCGCGCTCTTCCGCTTGAAGGGCAAGGGCATCGCCGACATCCGCGGCTACGGGCGCGGCGACCATGTGGTACGCGTGGTGGTCGAGACGCCGCGCAAGCTCACCAAGCGGCAGCAGGAGTTGCTCGAGGAGTTTGCGAAGAGTTCGGGGCAGGAAGTGCATCCGATGACTCGCGGATTCTTCGACAAAGTCAAAGAAATGTTCGGCTAAAGCGCGCCGGTTGCTGAAAAAGGGCCATCTGCTGCGTTGCTCCGTCGCTCACTTGCCGTGCCCTCGGAGAGGTGCGGCGTAGCTCCGCTACGCCTCCGCGTTCGCTTCGGTCGCGCCTTGCAGCTGACCCTTTTGAGCAACCGGCGGGTCGCTGCGGGTTCACATTCTGATCATGACGAAGCGTCTACGCGATCTTGGCGAGATCGCGCTGCTCGATGAGATTCGACGATTCGATCCCGCGGTCGCGAGACGTACGGGTTGGGGTCGGGGACGATGCTGCAGTGTTGGCGCGGTCGCGGCACCCGTTGCTGCTGACCACCGATGCGCTCGTCGAGGGGTGCATTTTCGGCGGAGTGGCTTTCGTCGTGGGAGCTCGGGCGGCGGGCGTTTCACGTGGCGGCGAGTGACGTCGCGGCGATGGGGGCGGGTGCGGGCCGTGCTGTTGGCGCTCGCGGCTCCGTCGGATTGGCCGGTCGCGGAGCTCCGCGGCGTCGTGCGTGGCGTGCGCGACGCGGCCGCGCGCGCGGGGCGGCGCTCGCCGGCGGCAACCTCACCGCGGCGCGACAGCTCTCGCTCACCGTGAGCGTGCTCGGGGATGCCCCGGCGCGTCCGCTGCTCCGCCGGGAGCCCGGAAGGGCGACCAGCTGTACGTCACCGGCCGGCTCGGCGGCGCGGCGCTCGGGTTGCGCCTGTTGGCGGGCGCTCGTACTGTCGTCGGCGGTGAGACCGCGAGACGGTGTTGGCGCCGCCCGGTCGCGCGCTTGCAGGCGGGCCGTGCGATCGCGACGGCGGGAATCGCGTCCGCGATGATGGACCTGAGCGACGGATTGCTCATCGACGCCGAGCGCCTCGCGCGCGCCAGTCGATGCGGTCTCGTGATCGAGGCCGAGCGGGTGCCGCTGCCCTCGACCCTCCGAGCGCTCGACGACGCGCGCGCGCGCGCGCTCGTCCTCGGCGGGGAGAGACTACGAGCTGCTCTTTCGCCGTACCGCCGCGGCGAGTCGCGCGGCTGGCGACGCGTGCGGCTCGGCTGCCGCGTGACTCGCATCGGCACGGTCGGTGCCGGACGCGGGGTGACGGTCGTCGACGCCGCCGGGCGACCGGTCGCGCACCCGGGACGTCCCGGACACGAGCACTTCCGGTCGTGAGCGACCTTGCGAGTCATCTCCTGAGTCGCATTCCGGCGGCGACCGACTTGATCGTGTCTCGTGCCGCCTCGCCCTCGCGCTGCTCGTGTGGACGTTGCTCGCCGGGGCCGAGGCGACCCTCGCGGAGGCCCGCGACATCGCGCGCACCTCCGCGGGTCCGCGCCAGCTCGGCGAGCTCTTCTACGAGCTCCACCGCCATCCCCGTCGGTTGGTCATCTCGCTGGCGCTCGGACGCGAGCTCGCGGTGGTGACGGCGGCGGTGCTGGGCGCGCACGTCGGGTATCAGCGCGCCGGGCTTCGCGGCGGGTTGCTCGCGGTGGCGGCGACGGCGGCCGCGGTGCTGTTCCTGCGCGGCGCGGCCGCCGGGGTCGCGAAGCGGCGGCTCGCGCGCGGATCGGCGACGATCGGCCCGGGGCTCGGCTGGATGCTGGCGCCGCTCCGCGGTCTCGCGGCGCTCGAGAAGAGCGTCGGACGCGCGCCTCACGCACGGCTTCCTCGGCGAGGCGCCCTCGGGCGACAACATCTTCGCGCCCGAGGAGCTCGCGGCGCTGACGCACGAGACCGAGTCCGGAGCTCGCCGACGCCGAGCGCGTGCTGGTGGCGAAGGCGGTGAGCTTCGGCGAGCGCTCGGTCCGCCACGTGCTCACGCCTCGGCGCGACATCGTGTCGGTGCCGACGCGACATCTCGCCCGCCGAGGTCCTCAAGGTGATGCGCGAATCGGGTTGCTCGCGCCTGCCGGTCTATCGCGGCGACGAAGGACGACGTCGTCGGCTTCCTCTACGTGAAGGACGTGCTCGGCGTGACGCTCGGCGCCGACGGCATCGGCCCGCTGCTGCGCCAACCCTACGTCGTGCAGGCGGAGAAGCCCGTGGGCGAGCTCTTCCGCGAGTTCCGCGCCCGCAAGGTGCACATCGCGCTCGTGCTCGACGAGTACGGCAGCCTGGTCGGTCTGGTGACGATGGAGGATCTCCTCGAGGAGCTCTTCGGCGAGATGCGCGACGAGCTCGACGAGGACGCGCGAGCCGGCGATCCGCCGGCGCGGCGCCGGGGAGCTTCCTCGTGAGCGGCCGCGTCTCGGTCGGCGAGCTGAACGCGCGCTTGAAGCTCGACATCCCGCCCTCCGACGACGAGGCGACGATCGCCGGCGTCGTCATCGACCGGCTCGGTCACGTCCCCGAGCGTCGGCGAGACGCCTCGAGATGGACGGGTGTCAGGTGACGGTGGAGAAGCTCGACGGTCCGGCCGTCGAGCTCGTGCGCGTGGATCTATGGTCGTCCTCTTCCTCGCGCTAGCGCTGGTGGCGCTCGGGCTGCGGGCGATCGCGGCCGGCGGCTCGGCGGCGCTCTACGCGCCGCTCGCGCCGCGCACGGCGCGCGAGCCTCGAGGCGGGCGCGGCGGTGGCGGCCGTGGTCGCCGCCGGTGCGACCGGTATCGCGCTCTTGATCTCGACCGGCGGCATGAGCGTCGTCGCCGTCCCGATCCTCGTGCTTGGCGCCGGTCGCGGTGCTCGCGGCCGACCTCCTGCCGCGCGCGCTCGCGCAGGCGCAGCGGCGCGTGCTGCCGGCCGTCATCCGGACCTTCGCGCACCGCACGCTCGCGTTCGCGTGCACGCCGCTGCGCTGGATCGAGTCGCGCGGCGGCGCGGCTGACCGGTGGCGCGGGCGATCATCCGGTGCCCGCGCTCGGGCAGGTGCTCTCCGACCTGCTCAGCCGCGAGCGGCCCGGCGAGGAGACGCGCGTCGTCGCCCGCAGGTGATCCGCCGCATCTTCCAGTTCCGCGAGACCCGCGTCTGCGACGTGATGATTCCGCTGATCCACATCTACGCCGTCCGCGACGACGCGCCGATCGAGGAGGCGGTGGCGCTCGCCGCGCGCGAGAAGGTGTCGCGCGTGCCGGTCTTCCAGCAGCGCATGTACAACATCATCGGCGATCGTCCACGCGTTCGACCTCCTCGGCGAGACCCGGCTGCCGGAGCCGGTGCGCACCATCATGCGTCCGCCGCTCTACGTGCCGGAGAATCGCCTGCGCGCATCAGCAGCTGCGCCTGATGCAGCGCCGGGGCATCAACATGGCGGTCGTGGTCGACGAGCACGGCGGCACGGTCGGCATCGTCACCGTCGAGGACCTGCTCGAGGAGATCGTCGGCGAGATCGAGGACGAGTACGACGAGCGCGAGATCCTCTTCGAGCCGCTCGCCGACGGCTCGGTGCGGGTCGAGGGCGCGATGGAGATCGACCGCCTGAACGAGATCTTCCCGTGGCGCCTGCCGGCCGGCGACTACGAGACGATCGCCGGCCTCGTGGTGACGCAGCTCGGACGCGTGCCGCGCCCAGGCGTACGCGTGAAGCTCGCGCACGTCACGATCGAGGTGACGCGCGCCGACGCGCGCGCCGTCCGCCAGGTGATTGTGCACCCGATCGCCGCGGGTTAGCGTTCCTGCCGATGAACCGGCGCGGCATCGAGGAGCTCTCGTTGCGCGTGCAGCGCGGCGAGGAGACGGTCGCGGGCGCGCTCAGCGGCGCTCCGCGACATGCCGTTCGTCGAGCTCGGCTATCGCGAAGCTCGATCTCCATCCGCGAGCTCCGGACGGGCATGCCGGAGGTGATCTTCGGGGAAGGGAAGACCGTCGCGCAGATCGCCGCCATCGCCGAGCGTCTCGCGGCCGACGGCCAGACACGCGCTCGTCACGCGCCTCGACGCCAGCGACGCCCGCGGCGCTCGCGACGTTGCAGCCGGCGTTCGTGTACCATCCGGACGCGCGCCTCGCCGTGCTCGCCGCGTAGCACCGGTCGTCGCCGAGCGGCGCCGGGATGCATCGTCGTCGCGTCGGCGCGGCACGGCCGACCAGCCGGTCGCCGAGGAGGCGGCCTGCACCGCCGAGCTCATGGGCAACCGCGGTCGACCGCATCTACGACGTCGGCGTCGCCGGACTGCATCGCCTGCTCGCGACCGGGCGAGCGCCTGCGCGCGCGCGCGCGTCGCGATCGTCGGTGGCGGGCATGGAGAGCGCGCTTGCCGAGCGTGGTCGGCGGGCTCGTCGACCTTCCGGTCATCGCGGTACCGACCAGCATCGGCTACGGCGCGAGCTTCGGCGGCCTCGCGGCGCTCCTCGCGATGATGAACAGCTGCGCCGCCGGCATCACGGTCGTGAACGTCGACAACGGATTCGGCGCGGGCGTCGCGGCGAGTCGCATCAATCGTCGATGGGACGCCGCGCGCGAATCGAACAGCTCGCGAGCGCCCGTCCGTGACCCGCCGCCGCTCGCCTCCGTCGCTCCGAGCACGCGCGCGCGCCGCAAGCGCACCGCCGGCCGCCGCCGCACCAGTGCCACTCACGACCGGCCGCGCCCGCCGCGTGCTCAAGGTCGGCAGCTCGACGACGTCGGTCGGCTCGAGCTACCTCTGGCAGGCGTTGAAGCGCCCGTTCCAATCGCAGGCTCAGACCGAGCGCGATCTGCTCGACGCCCACGTGCGGAACGCCGTCCGCATCGTCGAGGGCTCGACCGAGCTCAAGGGCGCCTTCATGAAGCTCGTCCAGATGCTGAGCATGCCTGGAACGACCTCTTGCCGCTGGCGCGCGCTCGAGGTGCTGTCGACCGTGCAGTCGTCGGTGCCGCCGATGGACGCGGCCGCCATCCGCGCCCAGATCACGCGCGAGCTCGGCGCCCGCCCGAGCGACTCTTCGCCGAGTTCGAGTCCGAGGCGTTCGCGGCGGCCTCGCTCGGTCAGAGTGCATCGCGCCCGGCTCGCGACGCGGCGAGGCCGTCGTCGTGAAGATCCAGTACCCCGGCGTCGAGGACACGGTCGTCCAGGATCTGAAGAACATCCGGCCCTGATCACGACCGCGCGTACGGATCGGCCGCGACGTGATGGGTCAGAAGATCGACGCCAGCGAGGTGGCGCGCGAGCTCGAGGACCGCTTGCGCGAGGAGCTCGACTACGTGAACGAGGCCGCGAACCTGCCGGCGCTTCCGCACGCTCTTCGCCGACGATCCCGAGGTCGTGATCCCGGAGCCCGTGCCGGAGTTCTCGTCGCGCGCGCGTGCTCACCATGCACGCGGTCGACGGCTATCCGCTCGCCGACATCCTGGCGCCCGGCGTCGATCAGAGTCTCAAGGACTGGGTCGCGATCAAGTACTTCCAGGTGCACGTGGCGGCAGCTCTTCGAGTTCGGCGCGCTCCACACCGATCCCCATCCCGGCAACTACATGGTGACGCACCATCCCGCATCTCTGCATGCTGGACCTCGGGAGCGTGCGCATCTTCGACGGAGCCGATCCGGCGCTGCCTACCTCGATCTCGCCGACGAGCCTGCTCGCCGACGACGACGCGCCGGGATGAGCGAGTGCTTCCTGCGCCTCGGCTTCCTCGATCCCGGCGACGATCCCGCGCCGATGATCCGCATCATGCGCCTCGTCTTCGAGCCGGCGCTCGTCGACGGCGACTACGATCCGCAAGCAGTATCAGTCGGTCGAGCGCGCCATGGAGATCGACGCAGATCGCGCTCGAGCACCGCATGTTCAAATCCCCGGGCCACCGGGTGTTCCTCGGCCGCGCGCTCGTCGGTCTCGAGTCGTACGTGCAGCAGCTCGGCACCGTCGACCAACTGGCGCCGCGTGTTTCGCGAGGGCGTCGACGCGCGCGCGCGCGGCGCGCCCGCGCCGCGGCAAGCGCTGACGCGTCGTCGATGCTCGCGTCCCGGCAGACGGGTCGCCGCGCTGGCAGATGGCTGGAATCCGTTGGGTCAATGTCATTGCAGCCAACACGAAAATGGCCGATTCTCCCTGCATGCCGCGTATCTCTGCCACCCGCTCGCGTCGCCATGGTCGCGTTCCCGGAGTCCAGATCCCTGACGTCACCGGTCCGCTCGAGGTCTTCGGCTGCGCCGACGCGCCTGCTCGCCGAGCGCAGCAATGCCGGCAGCGCCGGCCTACCGCGTCGAGATCCTGGCGAGCCGCGCCGGCGCGCTCACCTGCTCGTCCGGCATGCGGCATCGTCGCCGAGCGCGCGCTCCGCGCGGTGCGACGGCGGCATCGACACGCTGCTCGTCGCGGGCGGGATCGGCACCGGCGGCGGCGCTGCGCGACGCGCGTGCTCGTCCGTTGGCTCCGCGCGCATGGGGCCGCGCGTGCGCCGGCTCGGCTCGGTCTGCAGCGGCAGCTTCGTGCTCGCCGAAGCGGGCCTGCTCGACGGCCGGCGCGCCACGACGCACTGGGCGTGGTGCGCGACGCTCGCCAAGCAGTACCCGGCCGTCGACGCGTCGAGCCCGATCCGATCTTCGTCCGCGACGGCAACGTCTACACCTCGGCCGGCGTCACCGCCGGCATGGACCTGGCGCTCGCGCTCGTCGAGGAGGACCACGGCCGCGAGCTCGCGCTCGAGGTCGCGCGCCAGCTGGTGATGTTCCTGCGCCGGCCGGGCGGCCAGTCGCAGTTCAGCGCTCAGCTCGCCGTGCAGACGCGCCGATCGCGAGCCGCTCCGCGAGCTGCAGGCGTGGATCGTCGAGCATCCCGACGCCGACTCTCGGTGCCGACGCTCGCGCGCGCGCGTGGCGATGAGCCCGCGCAACTTCGCGCGCGTCTTCACCCGCGAGGTCGGCATGACGCCGGCGCGCTTCGTCGAGTCGGTGCGGGTCGAGGCGGCGCGCCGCCGCCTCGAGGAATCGGCGCACGGGGTCGATCGCGTCGCCGCGGCGTGCGGCTTCGGCACGCGCGGAGTCGATGCGGCGCGCGTTCCTCCGCACCGTCCGCGTCCGCCCGCCGCCTACCGTCACCGCTTCCGCGCGACGCTGCATTGAGCTGAAGCCAAGGAGAGATCACGGCCACGCACGCAGGTCGGTATCGTGATCTTCCCCGACGTCGAGGTGCTCGACTTCTGCGGGCCCTTCGAGGTGTTCTCGGTGACCCGCCTCGACGACGCGAAGCGCGCGCGAGACGCGCGTCGCCCTTCGAGGTGCGGCTCGTCGCCGAGACGCGCGACGTCGTGGTGGCGACCGGCGGCCTCCGGGTCATGCCCGATTGCACGCTCGACGACGTGTCCGCCGCTCGACGTGCTCGTCGTCCCGGGCGGCTGGGGCACGCGCCGCTGCTCGAGCACCGGCCGCTGCTCGACTGGATCGCGGCCCGCGGCGGCACGGTGCCGACGCTCACCTCGGTCTGCACCGGCGCGATCTGCTCTGGACGCGTCGGGCTACTCGACGGCCGGCACGCGACCACGCACTGGCGCTCGCTCGATCTGCTGCGCGAGAGTCGCGCCGCGCGCGACCGTCGAGGACGCGCTGCACGTCGTCGAGGACGGCCACGTGCTCACCGTCGGCCGGCATCTCGGCCGGGATCGACATGTCGCTCCGCCTGGTGGCGCGGCTCTACGGCGAGCGCATCGGTCGCGAGACGGCGCGGCACATGGAGTATCCCTATCCGGAGGACAACCGGCGCCGCGTGCGATGGTGGCGTAGTTGGCGACCGGGGGGTCGACGGCTCGATGCAGCGCCGTCGACATCACGCCGGCGGGATACGGCGTCGCCGTCGCCGCCGGCGCCGCCGGGCTGCTCCACGGCACCGGCGCCGCTCGCGAAGCTCTCGGTGCGCGAACAGCTCGGGCGGCGCGCTCGCGGCCTGCGACCAGTGGATGGTGAGCGTCGCCTTCGAGTTCGTCGACGAAGTTCTGACCTCGATCGTGCCGGGGAACCACTTCTTGCCGACCAGGACGTGGTCCGAGTCGGTGCGGAGCTTCACGAGGTTGTTCAAGCGTCTTGGCGTAGAACTGCACCTTGAGCGGGATCGTCCTGGTCTTGTCGAAGGTGTAGGCGCGGTAGACGTACGCCGACTCGACCTGGGGATGGCCGCCGGCAGAGCACGACGTCGCCGTTGTCGTCGGCGATCTGCCAGAGCTTGAAGTCGTCGACGATGAAGCGGCTGAGATCCTCGTAGCTCACGCCGAGGTCGGCGATCGGCTCCCCGATGGACGGCGGTCTTGATGCTGCCGTCGGTCGCGCTGCATCGACCTTGCGCTCGGCTGCCGCGGACGAGGGCCGCGAGCGCGGGCTCCTTCAGCTGCAGGTACCAGCTGGCCTCCTTGCCGGGGACGAAGAAGGCGACCGCCTGGGTCGTGCGCGGACCCTTGTAGGTCTCTAGCGCGATCGCGATGTCGGCCCGCAGCACGGTCTGCGGGGTGTTCATGTCCTGCGCCCCGAGCAGCAGGAGGCGGAGCGACTCGCTGTCGATCGCAGCGGGCGCTGCCCGCGGTGGACGCCAGAGACAGCGACGATCGCTAGGACCGTCCAGCTGCCACGCATTCGAGCCGTGCTCACGCAGTTCCGCATGCCGCCTCCCGAGCCCTGATGCGATGGCCTGATCGCGCATCCGGCCGCGATGGTCTATCGAAGCGCGGTCCGCTCTTGTCAACGCGCGAGTTGGCCGCGCCGGACGCCGACCGCCCCGGTGCTCGGAGGTATTCACGAGGAGTCGCCGGGCCTCAACGCTCCCACCACGTCGACCGCGACCACCGGAGGACGGCGACCGCTCCGATCCACATCCCCAGTGTTTGGGTATTCGCCGGCGCGCGGGCGCGTGCCGCTCACGTCGGACGTCCCGCCTCTTCGCGGCTCGCCGCTTCTGCGATAGGAAGCCCTTCGCTCGGAACGCTCACGGACCGAGGGCCTGGAAGACCGTGCTGTCGGCTTTCTTGATCTACAGTCAGGCCGATGCTGAAACAGGCGGCGTTGCTGGACAGAATTTGGACCGTGGCGCCGCTCGGGTTATTCAGCAGACCCGCGACGACCCGGTCGGCAGATTGCCGCCGAGTTCTTGCCCTGGAATCTTGACCGTGCCCTTGCCGGCGTGGCGCCACCGGTCATTTCGCTACGCCTGCACGAGGCTTCGTCCGCCGTGGCGTCCGTCGTCGCCCATACGTGTAGCCCTTGTCGGACACGGCCTTCAGCACGGCTTAGTGCCGCACGTCGCCCCTGCCTGCACGAGCGAGTACTCGCCCTGAGCTAGGCTGGCGGCGTCGTAGAGGCAGACCGCGTAGGCCGGTGCCGTTCCACGCTCACTGGGTCGCCGAACTGCCCCTGGGTCACGGCCATCTGCAACTTGCCGAGCGTGACTTTCGGCTTCTCGCTTCCCGGGCTTCTTCTCGTCGACCACGCAGGCTGCCCTTGCCGGATGCGATGCAGCCGATGGCGGAGCATCGCGCCGCGAGGCGACGCCAGGGTGTCGGCGTGGGCGTCAGGGTAGCTGGCACCGGGCAATCGCTGTCAGCTCGGAGTAGTCGCGCGCGCCGTCGCCGTCGTTGTCGAGGCCAACGCTGTCGAGATCGAAGGGCAGATCCTCTTGCTGGCTCGACTGCACGGGTCGGTCAGCCCGCTGAAGCATGGGCTGGAAATACTGGCGGCGCGACGTTCTCGCCGAAGAGGTCGGGAACGGATTTGGGACGCGCCGAGCGCGCCGGGTTGGTGGCAGCCGACGTTCCGCACGTTGTCACACCGTTGGCGACGTGGAACCTGGCGCAATCCGTACGGACGTGGCTTTTGGCGAAGCCGCTGTTCGGCGAGGTCTCGCCGTAGTCCTGCCCGTGAGCCAACCGGCGCAGCCGTAGCCGCCGCCGAGGACGGCTCCAGTACGTCAGCACCGGGCTTCGATGCCGCCGCCGCTTCGGTGGCAGAGGTTGCAGTCCGTGATGCCGCGAACTGGTTAGCCAGTGTTGAAAGTGGAGCGGCCCCGGCATTGGCAAGCCGGTGTGGCACGACACGCAGCCGGTGCCGGAGCCATTGTCGTACCATTTGTAGCGCGTGCGCGCTCGGCGCCCACAGCATCATGCTGAGGACGACACAGTGCGCCACCGGCATGCCGCGTAATCGTCTGCACTGGCCGTCCGCCGTCTTCGGTTCGAGATCGTATCATGAATTCCCTCTGTTTCGCGGCGAAATGGAGTGGGACCGAGCGCACCGCAGGACAGTGGGCGATGCGCAAAGCCCTATCTTTCCTTTCCCATTTCCCCTGAGTCAAGAGGATTTTCCTGGCGGGATGGTTCATTTCGACCAGCACGCGAGTCGGGAGGGAACGGAAGTCTCGGCGGCGCTGCATGCGGCAGCGCGCCCTCGCCCGCCTACCGCACGAACTGTAGGGCCTTAGCCTTGCTGAACTGCACCTTCCGCCTCGTCGGCTCGGCCGAGCTGGCGCAGAATGCCGCCGAGAGCGTTGTGGACGGCCGGGTTCGGTCGCTGCGGCCAGCGAGCGTCTGGTAGTAGTCCGGCCGCGTCCTCGAGCTTGCCCTGCCGCGCCAGCGCCTCCGCCAGGTTGTTGTAGGCGGGCGTGAACTTCGGGTCGGCGGTGATCGCCTTGCGGAACTCGGCAATGGCCTCGTCCGCGCGGCCCTGGCGGGCGAGCACGTAACCCAGCCCGTTGTGGGTCTCGGCGGTGGCCCGTCCCGGCGAGCGCCTGGCGATAGTGGGACTCGGCGCTCCGCCAGGTCGCCCGCCCGCACGAAGGCCACGGCCAGGTTGAGGTGCGCCGACGCGCAGTTCGGATCGAGCTGCGAGCGCCTTGCTGGTAGTGCGCGAGCGCTTCCTCCGATGCGGCCCAGTCTGTGCCAGGGCGAAGCCGAGGTCGCTGTAGATCTCCGCCTTGGGCTCGATCGCGAGCGAGGCCGAGAAGTGAGTCGGCCGCCTCGTCGAGCTCGCCGAGCTCGACCAGCGCCAGCGCCAGGTTGTTGTGCGCCTTGGCGTGCTTGGGATCCGCGGTCGAGCGCCCGCTCGTACTCCGGCTACCGCCTCCTTGGTCCGCCCGTCCTGGAACAGCGTCCAGCCGAGCGCGTTGCGCGAGCTCGGCGTTGTCGGGCGCGATCCCAGCCCGCGCCGGTAGGCGCGCTCCGCGCCCGTGTGGTCGCCGGTGTGCTCGTTGGCGATCCCGGCGCGCAGGAACGAGTACGGCATCCAGGAACTGCTCGCGGATGTCGGCGATCGCGTCGCCGGGCAGGCTGGACGAACTCGGGGATGTTCGCGGCGCGGTCCGGCGAGGTGAAGCGCTCGAGCAGGACCGGCGGGCTGTCGTTGCCGTCGTCGTCGATGTGGGTGAGGAAGAGCTGCGTGTACGGCCCGTTCACCTTCGACGAGAAGACCAGCCAGCGGCTGTTCGACGACCAGCTGTGCCAGGAGTTCATGCGCGCGGTGTTGTAGCGCAGGCGTCGCGCGGCGCCGCCCGCCGGCGGGAACGATGCAGAGCTCGCTGTCGGGCTGGAGCAGCATGTAGCTCTTCGGCCTGGCAGAAGACGATCCACTTGCCGTCCGGCGAGTACTTCGGGAAGAAGTTGCTCATCCCGTCGTTCGACGCGCCCTCGATCGGCTCCGCTGTGCCGCCCTTCCCGTCGTTGAACGGGATCCGGTAGAGGTCGTAGCGGAACGGCTTCTTGCTCGACGGTGAACTCCGGGACGTCCTTCTCGTCGACCAGCGCGCTGTTCTGCTGCTCGAGGCGCTCGGCGTGGTAGGCGTTCGTGCGGGCGAACACGATGCTCGCTGCCGTCCGGGCTCCACACCGCGTTGGTCTGCACGTACTGCGGGTCGTCGGCGCCCGGCAGCGCGCGCGAACGTCTTCGTCTCGCGATCGTAGACGACGAGGATGCCTTTGATGGGGAAGAAGAGCTGCGAGATCATGATGTCCGGGATGGCGACGAACACGGAGCGGTCCTTGACCGTGCTGATCACGTAGCGGCCCGGTCGGCGACACGCGCGACAGCAGGCCGAAGGTGAGCTCGCCGTCCGTCGCGCTTGTAGTCGGCCCAGGTGATGATCTTCTCGTCGTTCATCACCATGTGCTTCGACACCGGCAGGATGCCGTAGGCGCCCTTGTCGTTGCCGTAGTCGACGTCGAGCCCGAGCACGCTGCCGTTGTCGGCGAACGAGTGACAGTTGCCGCACACCGGCAGGTTCTGCAGCACGATCGGCGGGCCGGACTCCTGATCGATGGTGCCGAAGCGCCAGCGGATGCGGGACGGATCCTGCACGGCGGTGAGGAACGGCAGCGGCACCTCGCGATAGAAGAGCGAATCGCCGACCGGATCCTTCGACGTGCGAATGCGGACGCGCGCCGACGGACAGGATCGTCCGCCTGGCGTGGCGTGGTTGACGCCGGCGACGATCACCTCGGCGTCGCGCTCGGCGCTGCGCTGCTTGATCTCGCTGCCAGCGTTCCTCGCGAGGGCCGCCAGTGCGGCGCGTCGACCGCCTCGCGCAGCACCTCGCCGCCGGCGTCGTCGCGCACCACCACGTACCAGCGGTCGACGCCGCGCGGTGTCGTCCTTCCACACGAACGGTCGGCGCGACGATCTCGGGCGGGAACAGCGTGCCCTCCTGCGGATACGTGATCTGCAGCCGCGTCGTGGCCGCGTCGGCCGCGGCGGCGACGATCGCCCGCGTACCGGGCTCGCGATTGCAGCCGGCGAGGAAGGGAGAGCCACGAGCGCAGCCCGAGGATGGCCGCGATCACGGCCGAGGAGCCACTCCTACTCATGCTACGTAATCTACGCCTATGCGCGATCAAGAGGGAGCATGGCAACTGCTTCCGCCTCGCAGAGCAGCTCGGCCGGCAGAGCGGCGCCGCGACCAGCGTGAAGGGAAGCCGTCGAAGCCGCGTTGGCGGCACAGCGCGCGCAGCACCGGCGCGTCGCTGGGGCGCTTCAGGTAGAGCACCCCGGACACCAGGTCGGCGAAGGTGGCCCCCTGGCCGGGCGAGCAGGGTAGGCGATGTTGTGCAGCATGCGCTCGACCCTGGGCGGTGACGTCACCGAGATGGACGGTCCGCCCAGCCTCGTCGATGCTCGCGGTGCCCGAGATGTGAAGGGCCACCTTGTTCGAGTCGGCGACCCGCAGGCCGCGCGAGAAGTCCGCGCCGTAGCTCCACGCCTCGTTGAGCGTCGGCGTGGACATCGGTCGTGGATGGCGAGCGGGCGCGCCGACGCATCGCCTGCGAGGCGGATGGAGAAGTCGTGCCGCGTCGGGGAACGGAACGCCCTGGACGCCGGTGCTGGCCGGCCGCGGGTCGATGCCGTGGCGCTGGAAGAACTCGCGTCGCGCGCGGTTCAGGCGCGTCGTAGTCGCGATCGATGTCGCGCAGGTAGATCCAGGTACGGATGACGTCGCGAAATCCCATGCCGCAGCGGGCGAGCAGCCGTTCGGCGGCGCCGAACATGTCGAGCGCCTGGGTGAAGGCGTCACTGCCGGTGCCGTGGATGTGGTGCGTGTGGAGCGACGTCTGATCGCCGAGGCGGACCAGACGAGCAGCGCGAACGCGCTGCATCCCGCGCACGGACGACAGCGCCGCTGTGACGTCGCGCACCGCCCAGGCGTCGCGGCGGCGGGGAATCAGCGCCGCCGCTGCGCACCGACCGCCCGCCAGCGAGCGGCGCGTGCTGGATGAACGCCGGCGGCGGGCGCGCGGAACCGTCGTCGACCGTCGCCAGGACGCGTGCTCGTACGTCGAGCACCGACGGCGGAGTCACGACGGATGTCGCGTAAGAAAAGCGTCTCGGCGACAAGATGGTGGAACGACGCCTGCTCACCCGCGAGCCGAGCGGCTAGTAACCGGTAGGCCTCCCCGGCCTCCGCAGCTGGATTCTTCGACGGTTCCTCGGAACGACAGAGGATCGTCAGCTCGTCCGCTTCCGGCCGGCGAAGCGCCGGAGGGTGGCCGAGGTGCCGCGCAGGATTCCGTCACCCCGCGCGGCACCTCGGGCGCCGCGCCGAACGCGCGCCGCGACTAAGCCGCCTAGTCGCACTCGATGGGAGAGGTTCCAATTGAGTGGTACGTTACGCTCAGCTGCAGCGCCACCGGGTCGTTGTCGGTGAAACAGTTGCCATGTCCGCCAATCGGCGAGAACGGTGGATTGCGAAGGACACCAACGCCAGATCCCCGGCCAGCGCAGCGAAGATACCGGGAGGGCGGATTGTTGCCGTGTGTTCCCGGAGATCGTTCTTCCTCACCAGGTTGTTGTCCGGTGCCGGTTGGTAGATCAGCGGATTGGTGGCGCAGTCGAAATCCGTTCCGTCCAACACGATACACCAGTCGAGCACGGCGACGCCGACGGAGTCGTTCCCCTGCTGATCTCGTTCTTCGACGGTGACACGGTCTACCCCGACCACCAGGACGCCGAGACCTGGAGGCAGCCCGACACCAGCCCCGACGTCGCAACGGTGTTCGGCCTGTGTTGTTGTTGTGTGAATCTTGTTGCCTTTGAACACCCAGTCGCCGCCGGAGAGGAGGCTCGGCGGAGGGGTTATCCCGCCCCGTTGGGGTGGTACAGGCCGACGCCGACGGTATTATCGTGGATGTCGTTCTTCGTGGCCTTCATGCCCTTGGAGATCGTGACCTCGGAAGCCCGTCGGACTGTCATGAGCTCGTTTTGCATGACGCGGATGTTCTCCGACGCCTCGACCCACAGCGCACTGTCCTGCGCGCCGTAGGCAACGTTCTTCTTCACGTTGCCGTTCGCGGAGCAGGGTCGGCCAGATGCCGTTCTCGAGGTTGTTGACCGACTCGTTGCCCTGGATCGTGAACTTCTGCACGATGCTTCAGCCAGATGCCGTTGTTCGGGAAGCCCTCGACGGTGAAGCCTTGGATCTTCGAGGCCGACGATGTCAGGATCGCCCGGATTGGCGGGCTCGACGAGCGATGCCGTCGGTCTGCCCGGGACCGGCCAGGATGCGCACGCGGATGTCGCTCTTGAGCTTGCTCTTGGCGAGCAGCTGAGCGACTTGGTGATGCGCACCGCCGGGTACTGATGCTGCAGGCTCGGTGTAGTCGCCGGGCATGACCTTGACCGTGTCGCCGGGCGCCGCCGCGTCGACCGCTGCCTGGATCGAGTCGCCGGGGTTGACCGTGATCGTGGCCGCGCCGGTGCGACGGCAGGCACCCAGCAACGTGGACAGGCCTGCCGCATAGGCCCAACAGGGTGACCAAGTGGACTTGGCTTCATTTGTATTTCCTCCAGGTGCGGGCCACGAGGACACCGCGTAAGATAAGTGTACCGTCGAGACTCCTAGTCGATTGCCCAACAACTGAGTCAAGGGACATACTGGCGCGAGTAATTCCCGCGCGCCGTCGAGCTAGGCTCCTTCGTGGGTCTCTAAGGCGACTGCGATGTCGGTGCACACCGTGGTCCGCGGCGTGTCCGGCGAGCCGAAGAATGAGGAGGCGCACGTCAACTCGCGTCGCGACGCATGATGTGACGCAACAGCAGCCTGCACCGTTTACGCGATACCAACCCTTCGGATAGGTTCGCCCCCGCCGATTCGTGTCGTAGGGCCCCAACGAGAGAGGTTCTTAGCGATTGAGACCGATGCTGGCGGTGCGGGTTAGCACGAGATCGCAAGAAGCTGCGCCCAGATTACGAGAAGCCGACGAAGAACCCTGGTGCGAGGAGTCGCCATGGAAGACGTGACCCGAAGCCGCTGGGGGCCGATGATCGTGACGTTGACCCTCGTCCTCGCGGTGACGGCGCAAGTCGCCGTGGCGGCATCCTTTTCCGACCACGAGGGCGGGATTTCGAGCTTCCCGGCACCCAGCCCCTCACGGTCACCGCACCATTCGCGCCGCCCTCGGCATGCACGCCGTGTCATTCCAACTACGGGCAGCCGAACGTCGAGCCATATCGCGCATGGCAACGCTCGATGATGGCGCACTCGGGCGCGATCCGCTGATGCTGGCGGCGCTTCGCCATCGCGAATCAGGACGCCGCGCATTCCGGACGAGACCTGCCTGCGCTGCCACTTTCCCGAAGGGTTGGCTCGAGGGGCGCTCGGTACCCGAGGACGGCACCGCCATGACCGCCGGACGATCGCCAGGGCGTGCAGTGCTCGGTCTGCCATCGCCTCGTCGACCCGGACGGCAACCCGGGAAGTCCTCCCGAGGACGGCCCGATCCTCGCGGGCTTGCTCCAGCCCGTGCCGGCGTTCTCGAACGCCATGATGGTCGTCGATCCGCACGATCGGCTGCGCGGTCCTTTCGACATCATCACGGACCTCGGGTTCGATCCGCACACGCCGTCGCGCAGCACGTTGATCTCGCCGTTCCACAAGAGCTCGGCGCTCTGCGGCACCTGCCACAACGTGCGCAACCCGGCGTTCACGCGCAACATGCTCGGCGAGTACGAGCTGAATCCGCTCGACACGCCCGGCGACATCACGCTCGCCTTTCCCGAGCAGCAGACCTTCGACGAATGGGAAGCGAGCACGTACGCGACGACCGGGGTCTACGCACCGCAGTTCGGATACAACCGAGACGTGGTGTCGTCGTGCCAGGACTGCCACATGCCGGCGGTGACCGGGAAGGCCGCGATCATCGGTATCACCCGCAACGACGTCCCGCTGCACGAGATGGTCGGCGGCAACACCTTCGTGCCGGCGATCCTCCCGCATCATCCCGCGTTCGGCGCCGAGGTGGACGCCGGAATTCTCGCCGAGTCGGTGGATCAAGCTCGACCCAGATGCTCCGCAAGGCCGCGACCGTGACGCTCGGGATGACCGGCGGCGTCCTCACGGTGCGCGTGACCAACGAGAGCGGCCACAAGCTGCCCACCGGCTATCCCGACGGGCGCCGCATGTGGCTCCACGTGCGCGCTTTCGACGGAGACCGCCACGTCGTCTTCGAGTCCGGCCGTTACGTCTTCGAGGACGCGGAGCTCGTCGGCGAGCACGCGGTACTGGGCGACCCAGACTACGATCCCCACCTCCACGTGTGGAAGGCCGTGCAGGGCATCAGTCCCGCAGCCGCGCTCGCGTTCGGCGTGACGCCCGGGCCGAGCAGCCATCTCGTGATGAACAACGTTCGCGAGTTCGACAACCGCATTCCGCCGCGCGGCTTCACCAACGCCGCCTACCAGGCGTTCGACGGGCATCCGATCGGCGCCTCGTATGCCGACGGCGAGTATTGGGACGACGTGACGTATCCGGTCGGGGCGGCGGCGGTGCGGGCCGAGGTGACGCTCTATTATCAGACGACGACGCGTGAGCACGTCGAGTTCCTGCGCGACAAGGATACGACGACCGCCGCCGGCAACATCCTCTTCGATCTCTGGAACGACCACGGCAAGAGTGCGCCGGTCGTGATGGCGCGAGCGACCTTTGAGCCCGATGCGGGCAAGATCGCCAAGTGCAAGACGGCGATCGCACGCGGCCAGGAGAGCTTCCGGAAGACCTACGCCAAGGAATGGGGCAAGTGCTACGCCGTCGAGGCGCAAGGCCTGACCTGCGACAGCGCGTCTCGCAACGCCAAGATCGCGGCTGCCCAGGCCAAGTTCACCGAGAAGATCGGCGGTGCGAAGGATCGGGTGTGCAGCGGGAAGAACATCAGCCCGATCACCCTCGGTCACGGTACGAGCTGTCCGGTGCCGTGCGCGACGACGGTGCTCTTCGACATCAGTGACGTGGCGGCGTGCTCCGTGTGTATGACCCAGGCGCTCGACGGCGAGAGCCTGAACGCTGCCTACGGCTTCCGGCCCCCGGCGGTGCCGGGGACGATTTCCACCAGCGCGCTCACTTGTCAGAAGGTGCTCGCCAAGGCGGCGAGCGGGCTCACGGCCGGCTGGACTCGTGCGCTTGCCAGCTGCGAAGACGCCAATGCCCGCGGCGTGAACCTGCCGGCCCTCGATTGTGCCACCGATCCGAACGGCGGCATCGCGCGGGCCAAGGCCAAGTCGGCGAGCCGCGTGGCGAGCTGTGATGATTTTGCCGGGCTCGCAGGCTGCGCGACCAGCGGCACGGCGGCCGGTGTCACGGCGTGTTTCGAGAGCGCGATCGGGCCGATTGCGCCGCGCCATACGGGAGTGCCCTACCCATGATCATGCGTCGGCGAGTGCAGGCAGTAGGGATGCTGGCGTTGATGGGCCTTCTCGGTCTCGCGACGGTCCGCGAGGCGGGCGCGCGCCCGGCCTACTTCCAGGCTTTCACCACGCGCTACGGCATCGTCGCGGGCGATCGCAACTACGCGTGCGGCAATTGTCATCTTTTGTGGACCGGTACCGGGGCCCGCAATCCCTTCGGGAGCGCCGTCGAGCAGCAGCTCTACATCGGCAAGTCGATCACGCAGGCCCTCGCGGACATCGAGCCCATGGACACCGACGGCGACACCTTCTCCAACTACGACGAGGTCGCCACCTTCGACACCCTTGCCGGGCTATTCCTGCGACAACTTCTTTCTCGCGCAGGGTGCGCCCATCGGGTACGACACCTTCATCACGCCGATGGTGGCCGTCGTGTCTGGAGCCGATCGACGTTCGGGTCGAGCCGTGCACGTCAGTTTCATCACCAAGGCCGGGACGACCGATACCTTTCGGTGCAAGTCATCAACAACGGGAGCACCGATCCCATCACGCTGACCTCGTTCGCGTTCCTGGCGGGAGTCACGCTTCCCTCGGGGTGAATGGACCTCGCGGTACCGTTCGACATCCCAGTCGGCGGCTTCGTCGAACCTCGACGTCACTTTCTCGCCCCCGCCGCGGTGATCGCCATGGGTACGCTGCGGATCCTCTCGAGCGATCCGGACGAGGGAAGCATCGACGTTCCCGTCCAGGGATTCGGGTTCGTGCAGACGCTCGCCGCCCCCGACCGGCGCGGCGCGCTGTTCGAAGAGCATCGACACTCAGTTCCGGCGCTACGCCGATCGCCACCGGCGTGAATGGAACCGCTGTTTCCTCGACGAGGTGAACGGTCTGGCGTGCGATACGGGCGCCCGCGATCTCAAGATCGAACAGGCCGAGACGCGCTTCCGCGCCGTCGTTGGCGGTGCGAAAGACAAAGTGTGCGTCGGGCGACAACCTGAACGCTTCGTTGCTCGGTCTCCCCAGTGCCTGCGGCGGTGGCTGCAACGTCACGGTGAATAGCATCGTGTCCTTCGTCGACTGCCTGGTGTGCCGGCAGAACGAGGCCCGCGACGACATGCTGCGCGAAGGCCTCGGAACTGCGCCACCGGATTCGCCGCCGAACCTCGCCGGCTACGAGCGGGGCCAATCGTTGCGAGAAGCAGATCGCGACGCGTCTCGCCAAGGGCATCGGCGACATCCAGAAGGTTCTCGGGCGATGCGAGCTCGCCAACATCACCGGCACGCCGGTCGATTGCTCCGCCACGCATGCGGCGGAGATCGCCGCGATCCGGGCGCAGGTCGAAGAGGCCGGCAATCGTTGCACCGATTCGACGGGGCTCCTCGGCTGCTTCTTCGAGGGCGGCTCTCGCGACGTGCCTCGGCGACGCCGCGGCGACGATCGGTTCGACGCTGGTCGGCGCGACGTTTCCGCCCCCAGAGCCCGCGCAGACGCGAGCCGCGGCCGCCGGGTCGTCTGCGTCGAGGATGGCGCGGATGACGGCGACGCCGTGGGCGCCGGTCGCTCGGAGCGCGGGCGCATCCGCCACCGTGATGCCGCCGATCGCGACGAGCGGACATGACGGATGCGCGGCGCCGAGCGCTGCGATTCCGAGCGGCGTTCCGAAAGCGCGCGCTTCGACGGCGTCGCAAAGATGGGGCCGAGCACGACGTAGTCGGCGCCGTCGGCGGCTGCGGTCTCGCGCCTCGCTGGGGAGTGCGTCGAGCGGCCGATCCACGCCCCGGGTCCGAGCAGGCGCCGCGCCACTGCGATCGGAAACGAGGCCGCCGGCAGGTGCACGCCGTCGGCGCCGACTGCCAGCGGCGACGTCGATGCGGTCGTTTACCAGTAGGGCGGCGCTGTGATCGTACGTGAGGCCGCGGAGATCGCGTGCCGCCGCGAGCAGCGCGCCGCCGCTGGCGCGCCGGTCCCGCAACTGCACCGCATCGACGCCGGCGCGCAAGCGCGGCGGCGATCACGCCGCGCCGCTCCGCCACGTCCGCGGCCTCCACGATCAGCATCAGGCGCGGCGCGCGGACGGCCGCCGCGGCCGCGGTCATTCGATCAAGCCGGAGAGCGGGCTTGAGGCGGTGGCGTAGAGCTTGCGCGGGATGCGGCCGGCCTTGAAGGCCTTGCGGCCGGCTTCGACGCCGAGCCGCATCGCCTCGGCCATCAGAGAGTGGATCGGCGCGCCCGCGATTGCGGTGTTCATCAAGACCGCGTCGCAGCCGAGCTCGAGCGCCGCGGCGGCGTCCGACGCGGTGCCGACGCCGGCATCGACGATCACCGGCACCTTGGCGTGCTCGAGGATGATGCGGAGGTTGTAGGGGTTGCGGATGCCGAGCCCCGAGCCGATCGGCGCCGCGAGCGGCATGACGGCGGCGCAGCCCATCTCCTCGAGACGCTTGCAGGTCGACCGGGTCGTCGGTGACGTAGGGCAGCACCTGGAAGCCCTTCGGCGATCAGCTCTTGCGCGGCCTCCGAGCGTCGCGGGCACGTCGGGGAAGAGCGTGCGCTCGTCGCCGATCACCTCGAGCTTCACGAGGTTCGCCGACGCCGGCATCGCGCGCGAGCCGGCACGTGCGGACCGCGTCCTCGGCGGTGTAGCAGCCGGCCGTGTTCGGCAGGATCGTGATGCGGGCGGGATCCAGGTGATCGAGGAGGTTCGGGGCTTTCGGGTCGGTGATGTTCACGCGCCGGACCGCGACGGTCACGATCTCGGCGCCGGAGATCTCGACGGCTTTCCGGGTCTCTTCGAAGTCCCGGTACTTGCCGGTGCCGACGATGAGACGCGAGCGATAGCTCTTCCCGGCGAGGACGAACGGATCATTGTCGTGTTGCACCGATGTCTCCTTCAACCGCCGCCGACGAAATGGACGATCTCGACGCGATCGCCGGCGGCGAGCGCGCGCGTCTCGTAGGTGCCGCGCGGGACCACGTCCTCGTTGACCTCGACCGCCACCCGTCCGGACGTGAGGCCGAGGCGCGCGAGGAGGGCGGCGACGCTCGACGCCTCGGGAAGCTCTTGCGGCTCGCCGTTGACGGTCAGTTGCATGCCCTGAACGTGCCACGCCGCCGGGCCGCGCGCAAAAGACACCGGGGTGCCGTGCGGGCGTGGACGGTGGAAGGCCGCCGACTGGTCTCTCCGGCCTTGCCGCTCGTGGTCCATATTGGCTTGGTTGCGGGCCGGAGCTTCGCTCCCGGCCGAGACGGACCTGCCGACGTCCTCCCACCGTCCACGCCCGCACCGCCGCAAGCAGTCCCCAAGCGACGCGCCACGTCTCTTCCTTGCATCAAAAGACCGACGTCGAACGACGTCGCGCCCATCGCCCGGGACGCAGGTCGTCAGGAAGCTTCCCTTGAATCCGATGGCTCGTCGCGAGTGCATGCATCCGCGGCGGTTCGCGCGCGTAGGGTGTGGGGCTCGGCGCCGGGTCCGTCTCGGCCGGGAGCGAGGCGCTGGCCCGCAACCGAGACAATACGGCCCACGAGCTGGCAAGGCCGGAGGACCCGGCGCCGAGCCCCCACACCCTGCGCGCCTCATCGAAGGAAAGGTGTCATGCGAAGATGCTGAGCCTTTGCGACGCGATCGAACTTTACAACCCGGCGGACGCTGGGCTACGAGGTCCGCTCTTCTTTCGACGTCGCGACGACATCCACATGGGATCCGAGCTGCAGGCGAGGCCGACCGTCGCCGAAATCGACGGGCGGGCGCTCGCCGACAATTTCGCCGAGCTCGGGCGCATCGCCGGCTCGGCCGGGATGCTGCCGGTGGTGAAATCCGACGCTTACGGGCACGGCCTGGCGCTGGTCGGACGGGCGCTTCGCGATGCCGGAGCCGAGCGCTTCGCCGTGGCGACCGCCGCCGAGGGACGCGACCTCAGGGCGGCGAGCGTCCAGGGGACGATCGTCGTGCTCGGCGGCGTCTACCCCGCCGACTTCGCGACCGTCGTCGAGTCGCGTCTCGCTCCGGTCGTGTGGGAGGCGGAGACCGCGCGCGGGCTCGCCGCGGCGGCGCGGGCCGCGGGCCGCGTGGTGTCGCTGCACGTCAAGGTCGACACCGGCATGAGCCGCCTCGGGGTGGCGCCGGCCGACGCTGCGGCGTTGCTCCAGAGCCTCGGCCGAGATCGACGGCGTCAGCGTCGAAGGCCTGCTGACGCACTTCTGCAACGCCGAGAGCGTCGAGGGGCCGGAGACGACCCGCCAGCTGGCGCGCTTCACCGAGCTCGTGCGGGCGCTCGCGGTCGCGCGTCTGAAGCCCCGTTTCGTGCACGCCGCCAACAGCGCCGCCACCCTGGTAGCGCCGGCCGCGCACTTCGACCTCGTGCGACCGGGGATCGCGCTCTACGGCATCCACCCGTCGCCGGAGCTGCGCGACCGAGCCCAGCCTCCGGCCGGTCGATGCGCTTCGTCACGCGTGTCATCGCGCTCCGCCAGATCGCGGCCGGCGAGGCCGTCGGATACGGCGCCACCTTCGTCGCCCGCCGGCCGAGCGTGATCGCGACCGCTGCCGGTCGGCTATGCCGACGGGTATCCGCGTGCGCTCGAACAGAGCGCAGGTCGTGATCCGCGGCGGCCGCGTGCCGATCGCTGGACGGGTCTGCATGGATCAGATCATGATCGACGTCACCGACGTCCCGGGCGTGGCGATCGGCGACGAGGTCGAGCTTTGGGGCCGCGACCTCCCGGTCGAGGAGGTCGCGGCGGTCGCCGGTACCATTCCATACGAGCTCGTGACCTGCGTCGGCGCGCGCGTTCCGCGCGTCGCGGCGACGTCGTAGGAGAGGACGACACCATGGCACGGATCGGCCGAGCGCTCGTGAGCGTCAGCGACAAACGCGGCCTCGAGCGCTCTGGCGCGCGCTCTGTCGCCGCCGGCGTCGAGATCCTCTCGACCGGCGGCACCGCCAAGGCGCTCGCCGAGTGGGGCGTCCCGTGACGGCGGTCAGCGACTACACCGGCTCGCCGGAGATCCTCGACGGCCGCGTGAAGACGCTGCACCCGAAGATCCACGGCGGCATCCTCGGCATCCGCGGCGAGCGCGAGCCATCGCGAGCAGATGGAGCGAGCACGGCATCGGCCCGATCGACATGGTGGTCGTGAACCTCTACCCGTTCGAGGCAGGTCGATCGCGCAGCCCGAGACGCACGTTCGCCGAGGCGATCGAGAACATCGACATCGGCGGCCCGTCGATGGTGCGCTCGGCGGCGAAGAACCACGCCGACGTGACGGTGCGTCACCGATCCCGACGACTACGACGACGGTGATCGCCGAGCTCGAGCGCGACGGCGGCGTTTCGGCGCGCGACCAACCGCCGCCTCGCCCAGAAGGCGTTCGCGCTCGACCGCGCGCTACGACGGCGCCATCGCCGACTACCCGGCGCTGGCCGCCGCACGACGAGGCCGTTCGGCCGACGGCGCGCCTGCGTCGGCACGAAGGTGCAGGATCTCCGCTACGGCGAGAACCCGCACCAGCGCGCCGGCGCTTCTACCGCGACGCGACCCGGTCGACGAGCCGTCGGTCACGACGCGCGCGCCAGCTGCAGGGAAGGAGCCTCGTTCAACAACCTCGTCGACGCCAACGCCGCGCTCGAGCTGGTGAAGGAGTTCCGCTTCCCGGCCGCGGTCGCGATCAGCCACATGAACCCGTGCGGCGTCGCCATCGCCGCCGGAGCTGGTCGGACGCCTTCACCGAAGGCGCGCGCCTCCGATCCGGTGTCGATCTTCGGCGGCATCGTCGCCGTGAACCGCATCCTCGACCGCGCGACCGCCGAGGCGATGCAGGACCTCTTCCTCGAGGTGGTGATCGCGCCGCGCATCGCACCCGCGGCGCTCGAGGTCTTCCAGACGCTCGAAGAAGCTCGCGCAGGTGCGCCTGCTGCTCGCTCGACATGGACGAGGAGGTCGACCTCTTCGACGCCGCGCGCGAGGCGTGGCGCGGGCCCGCCGGCCGGAGCCGCGACGTGAAGCGCGTGGTCGGCGGGTTTCTCGTGCAGGACCGCGACCTCGCCGAGGTCGACGTCACCAAGTGCGAGGTCGCGACGGTGCGCGCGCCGTCGGCCGACGACCTCGCCGCGCTCGATTTCGCGTGGCGCGTCTGCAAGCACGTCAAGTCGAACGCGATCGTGGTGACGAGCCGCAACCAGGTGATCGGCGTCGGCGCCGGGCAGATGAGCCGCGTCGACTCGGCGCGCGCTCGCGATCATGCGGGCCGGTCAGTCGAAGCTCTCGACGGCCGACACGGTCGCGGCGTCCGACGCGTTCTTCCCGTTCCGCGACGGCCTCGACGTGCTGGCGGCGGCCGGCGTGCGCGCCGTCATCCAACCCGGCGGCAGCGTCCGCGACGCCGAGGTGATCGCGGCCGCCGAACGAGCACGGCATCGACGATGATCCTGACCGGCCAGCGCCACTTCCGTCACTGAGGCCGCATGCGGATCCTGGTCGTCGGCGGCGGCGGGCGCGAGCATGCGCTCCTCTGGAAGCTGGCGCAGAGCGTGCGCCGGCCCGAGCTCTTCTGCGCGCCCGGCAACGCCGGCACGGCGGAGCTCGGCGAGAACTGCGCGGTCGCGGCCGACGACGTCGCCGGGCTGCTCGCGCTCGCGGCGGCGCGTCGGATCGACCTCACCATCGTCGGCCCCGAGCTGCCGCTCACCGCCGGGATCGTCGACGCCTTCGCGGCGCAGGGCCTCCGCGCCTTCGGTCCGAGCCGCGCGCGCCGCCGAGCTCGAGGGCAGCAAGGCCTTCATGAAGGCGGTGCTCGCCAGGCTCCGCATCCCGACCGCCGCGCATCGGACGTTCGACGACCACGCGGCGCGCGCTCCGCCATCTCGACGCGATCGGCGCGCCGGTCGTGCTCAAGGCCGACGGGCTCGCGGCGGGGAAGGGCGTGCTCGTGTGCGACGACCTCGCGACCGCCCGCGCCGGCCTCGACGAGATCATGGTGCGCCGCGCGTTCGGCGCCGCCGGCGCGCAGGTCGTGATCGAGGAGTTCCTCCCGGCGAGGAGCTCTCGTTCATGGCGCTCACCGACGGCACGACGGTCGTGCCGCTCGCCTCGTCGCAGGACCACAAGCGCGTCGGCGACGGCGACACGGGTCCGAACACCGGCGGCATGGGCGCGTACTGCCGGCGCCGGTGCTGACGCCGGCGCTCGAGGACGAGATCATGGCGACGATCATGCACCCGGTCGTCGCGGGGCTCGCCGCCGACGGCATCGTCTACCGCGGCGTGCTCTACGCCGGGCTCATGATCGCGAACGGCAAGCCCGAAGGTGCTCGAGTTCAACGTCCGCTTCGGCGATCCCGAGTGCCAGGTCCTGATGATGCGCCTGCGCTCGGACCTCGATCGATCTCGTCGACGGCGACGCATCGACGGCACGCTCGCCGGCTGTCGGCCCGAGTGGGACCCGCGCCCGAGCGCCGGCGTCGTGCTCGCCGCCGAAGGCTATCCCGGCGAGCCCGCCAAGGGCGACGTCATCGCCGGCGTCGGCGTGCGCGCGCCCTCGACCGAGCAGCGCGGTCTTCCACGCCGGGACCGCGCGGCGCGGCGGCCGACGTCGTGACGAGCGGCGGGCGGGTGCTCACCGCGTGCGCGCTCGGCGACGGACCTCCGGGCGGCCGTCGCCAACGCGTACGCCGCCGGTCGCAGACCGTCGAGCTTTCGCGGCATGCACTATCGGAAGGACATCGGCCACCGCGCGCTCGCGCGCGGGTAGCGACAGGAGGACTCGTGAAGAAGAGGACCGGCAACAAGAAGAAGGGCGGCGCGCCGCGGGTCGCGATCCTCATGGGCAGCGACAGCGACTGGGCCGTGATGTCGGTGGCCTCGGAGCGTCTCACGAGCTTCGGCGTCGCCCACGAAGCGCACGTGCTCTCGGCGCATCGCTCGCCCGAGGAGACCGCCCGCTTCGCGCGCGACGCCAAGAAGCGCGGCCTCGCGGTCTTCATCTGCGGCGCCGGCGCCGCCGCGCACTCTGGCCGGCGCCGTCTCGGCGCAGACGACGCTGCCGGTGCTCGGGGTCCCGCTCGACGCCTCCGGGCTCGGCGGCCTCGACGCCCTCCTCGCGACCGTGCAGATGCCCGCCGGCATCCCCGTCGGCACGCTCGCGATCGGCAAAGCCGGCGCCGACAACGCCGCGATCCTGGCCGTACAGATCCTGGCGCTCGCCGACGCCGAGTTGGCGTCCAAGCTCGACGCGCACAAGGCGGGTCTCGTGGCGGGAGTCGCCGAGAAGGATCGGCGGTTGCAGGAGACGATGGGAAAACGCTCCGGCGAGGAAGTAGTGGCCGCGTGAATCACGGCGAGATCGTCCTCGAGCACGACCTCCTCGAGGCGCTGATCGCGCTTCCCGAGCAGCTCTTCCCACAACACGGGTGCATCGCCACCTACGTCTGGGTGGTGACCAACCGCAAAGCGCCCGCCCGCCCGGCAAGTGCAGCTCATCGACGCGACGTCGTTCTGGACACCGATGCGGAAAAGCCTCGGCGACAAGCGACGGAGATCCCATTCGAGCGTGCGCGAAAGTCGTGAAGCTGCTGGCCGACTTCGAGGACGGCGCGACGCGAGGTGACGCGGTGGTCAGCCGCGCTCTTGCCCGACGCCTGGATCGACGTCACGAAGCGCGCGACCCCAAGGAGCGGCGAAGTCGGCATGGTCGGCTATTGGAGGAGATCGAGGCGGACATCGTCCGGATGCTGAGAGACGTCACCGGTTCGTCGAGCTCCGTGATATCGAAATTTTCAGAGCCGGTGCATTTTCACTGACGGCACTCGGTAGGACCTCGAACGAGTCGAGTCTCGTCTTGAATGCGCGCCGCAACGCAAACAGACGCTCGCACGATCCGTTTCGCCGCCGGCGAGACTCGAAAAACGTGACAAGGCGATTTCGGACGCGCACGAGCGACATCAGGAGGTCGAAAACCTCCAGTGGTATGAAGTCACCATGACGACGCATGAGCGAGCTGAAGAACGTTTCCGATGACGAGCTCCTCCGACGCCTGTCGGACCTGTTGAAGCAGTCGCGGCGAGTCGAAGCCGTGCTCATCGCCCACATCGCGGAAGTCGACGAGCGCCGGCTCTATGCCCGCGATGCTGGATCGATGTTCACCTACTGCACCCAGATCCTGCACCTCTCGGAGCACGAGGCGTATGCCCGGATCACCGTCGCGCGCGCCTCGCGGCGGTACCCGGCGCTTCTCGCGATGTTGGGCGACGGCCGCCTCCATCTGAGCGGCATCGGGAAACTGGTGCCGCACCTCACGGACGCCAACTGCGAGGAGATGCTCGCGCGTGCGACGCACAAGACCAAGAGCGAGATCGAGAGAGCTGGTCGCCGAGATCGCGCCCAAGCCGGATGTCCCGCCGGCGGTGCGGAGGCTCCCGGCGCGCGTCGAGACCCTGTCCGCTCAGCGAGCTCGGCGGAACTCCCGGTCCGACCGAGTTCGGCCCGTCTCTGTCGATGCGCCAGCAACTTTCAGCAACCTGCCTGCTACGCGGGGTAGGTGGCGATTTCGGTGGCTTTGATGGTGACCCAGAGCTCGCCGCCGCGGTCGAGCCTCGAGCTCCGCGGCAGCGGCGCGCGTGACCTCCGCGACGAGGGGGAACGGCACCGTCAGCCGGACGCGAACGCGCGTGCCCTCGTCGTCGGCCGCGACGATCGGCTCCGCGCGGAGCTACGTTCCGCGGGCTGCCCTCGCGGCTTCGCCGGTGCAGGGCGACCGCGCGCGGGTGGATGACGACGAACACCGCGCCGGGCGCGACGTCGGCGCACGGTCAGGACGCCGCCGTCCGCGAGCGTGACCTCGTCGCTGCGCGGCGCGGCCGCGGAGCCAGTTCACGCCGACGAAGTCGGCGACGTAGCGCGACCGCGGCTGCGCCGTCACCTCGAGCGACGACCCCGATTGCACCACGGCCGTGCTCGAGGACGACGAGGCGATCGGCGAGCGCGAGCGCGTCGATCCGGGTCGTGGGTGACGAGCAACCGGATGCCGCCGAACGCCGCGAGATGGCGGCGGAGCTCGCGGCGGACCTCGGTCCGCGTCGCGACGTCGAGCGCCGAGAGCGGCTCGTCGAGGAGCAGCAGGTTGGGCTGGCTCGCGAGGCGCGCGCGCCAGCGCCACGCGCTGGGCCTGGCCGCCGGAGAGCGCCGACGGCATCGCCGCGGCGAGCTCGGCGATGCCGATGCGCTCGAGCCACTCGCGGGCGCGCGCACCGCGCGACCGGACGGGACGTGCCGGTGAACACACAGGCCGGCGCCGACGTTGTCGACGACCGAGAGGTGCGGAAAGAGGAGGGCGTCCTGAAAGACGACGCCGAGGTTCCGGCGCTCCGGCGGGACGTACTCGCCGGTCGCCGGTGTCCTCGTAGCACGGCGCCAGTCGAGCGCGATCGCGGCCTTCGTGAGCGGCGCGAGGCCCGCGATCGCCCGCAGCAATCGTCGGTCTTGCCGGCGCCGCTCGGACCGACGAGCGCGACGCACCTCGCCGCGCGCGACGCGAAGCTTCGACGTCGAGCGCCAGGCGGTCGAAGCGAACCGGCGATGTCGGCGTCGAGGCTCATGGTCACCAGTCGCGAGCCAGCGGTGCCGGAGGCCGATCCAGCGACGGAGAGCGAGACGGCGAGGAGGACGAGGCTCAGCGACGAACGCGCGCCTCGGATTGGTCTCGAGCGCCAGGTAGACGGCCGAGCGGCAGGTCTGCGCGTCCAGGCCTGGACGTTGCCGGCGAACGTGATCGTGGCGCCGAACTCGCCGAGCGCCCGCGCCCAGGCGAGACACCGCGCCCGCCTGCAGCGACGGCCACACGAGCGGCAGCGTCACGCGCCGAAAGACCGTCCAGCGCGACGCCCGAGCGTCCGCGCCGACGTCTTCCAGCCGGCGGTCGACCGAGCGGAGCGCCCCCTTCCATCGTGAGCACGAAGAAGGGCATGGCGACGAAGGTCTCGGCGAGGCGGCGCCCGCGGCGCGTGAACGGCAAGCGGATGCCGAGCCAGCGCGTCGAGCCAGGCGCCGAGCAGGCCGCGCCGCCCGAACACGACGAGGAGCGCGACGCCCGGCGACGACCGGCGGCAGCACGATCGGCAGCGTGGTGATCGCGCGCAGCACGGCGCTGGCCGGGAAACGTCGTGCGCGCGCCTGGATCCAGGCGAGCGGCAGACCGAACAGCGACCGCGAGCAGCGGTCGCGGCGAGCGAGCAAACGAGCGAGAGACGGAGCGCGCTCGAGATCTCAGGCGGCTGCGAGCTCGCGTCCACAGGGTCGCGAGCGGCGCGCGCCACAGCAGGCCGACGAGCGGCAGCGCGAAAAGGCGCCGCGCCGATCGCCGCCAGCACGAACGACGCGGCGAGGCGGCGGTCGCTCGCGGCGACGCGATGTCAGGGCGTGCAGGAGTCCGTGACTCTCCCAGGATCACTTCGTCCCGGGATCGGATAGCACGAAGGCGATGACAGCCGTGCGGCGTCGCCGCGCGCCGCGCCTCGCTGCAGCGCGGCGATCGGATACGCGCGCTCGGGTTGTGGGCGGTGGCGAGTCCGACGCCCTCGATCCTTGTCGCTCGAGCAATACGTAACTGAACGAAGCAATAT
>ERZ1370068.5032-contig-4073_pt1 | contig 82607 bp, 148 predicted proteins | sample MGYA00561227_ERZ1370068 | MGnify/ENA primary metagenome ERZ1370068 (study PRJEB38410, sample SAMEA6850437) | metagenome | study: Metagenomic assessment of the ecological functions of the soil: analysis of the soil microbiota associated with the...
CCAGCTTTTCATGTAATTTCGCGATGCGGATAGTTTTATGGACCGCCGAAGCCATCTTGCGGCTGGTTCGGCTCATGCGAGGTGGATTCCAAGCTGGGATCACTGCAGGGACTTGTCGTCGGCTTGCCATCTACCAGCGCGTTTGCACGCGTCTTCCAGTTTGGCATGCGGCTCGGCATGCGCTCCTACACCATCGGCAGCGCGTGGTGGCAGGGCGATTGCGGGCCTTACTGGGGTCACAACGCGGTGTTTCGGCTCCGTCCGTTCATCGCGCACTGCGAGCTTCCCGTGTCTGTCGCAGGACGGAACCGAAGACTCGCCACATCCTCAGCCACGATCAGATCGAGGCCGCGCTGATGCGGGCCGCGGGGTATTCCGTCCGCGTGTTGCCCGACGAGGGGCTTGGCTGGAAGAAACCCGCCGACCTTGCTCGAATTCATTCGTCGCGATCTGCGCTGGTGTCAGGGCAACATGCAGTATTGGCGGTTCGTGACCTTGCCTGGCCTTAAGGTTGTCAGCCGCTATCAGCTTGGGCTTGCGATCCTGATGTTCATTGGATCACCGGCGTGGATTGGCATGCTGGTGCTCGGTACGCTGGGACTGGCCGCTTGCTGAAACGCCCGCCGAACTTCATGCGAATGGACGCGGGCATAGAACTGTTCGTCTGCGTTTTGGTGATGTGGTTCTCGCCGAAAATCGCCAGCGCGATTGACATTCTGCTGCGGCCCGAGCTGCAGCGCGCGAGTTCGGTGGTAGCTGGTCGTTTCGTGGCCAACTGCATTATCGAAGCCAGTGTACTCGATCCTGCTGTGTCCGATTCTGTGGTTCGGCCACACAATTTTCCTGTCCGGCTTGCTGTTCGGGTCGCGAAATCGGCTGGATCGGCCAGACACGTGACGATCACGCGGTACCCTTGACGCATGCGCTGCAAAGTTTGTGGCCGCACACGCTTCTCGGCGGTGCCACGCTCGGAACCCTGGCGGTGACGCAGCCGGGCCGCGCTTCCGTACGCATTATTACTCGCCGCCGGACCGGCGTTATCGATCCCGTTTGCCATGATTACCGCGTGGCCTTCACTTCGGCAGGTTTTCCACACGTGTCGGGATCGGTCAGAGCTACCCGAGGAAACTATCGCTCCGGCAGAGCTGCATGCCCTGGCGCTGCCAGCACTAAAGATGGCGGCGCCTGTCGCCGCTGCCAAATTCGGGCTGGAGTGCGGTGCTTCAAGCAATAAGGACCGCGCGCGGCATCGTCCGATCGCTTTGCATCTACTATGGCGATCGCAGCCGGGCGGTGGCTATGGATCGGCTCTACGGCCGCTTCGTGCAGCCTGGGGATCTCGTATTTGACATAGGTGCGCACGTCGGCGATCGCGTTGCGTCGCTTCGACGGCTGGGCGCGCGAGTTGTGGCGGCCGAACCGCAACCGGCTCCAGTCAAAGTGCTCAAATTGCTTTTATGGACGTAGCTCGGAACGTCACGATCGAACCGGTAGCGGTCGGCCGCGACGCCGGTACCGTCGATGTAATGATCAACCCGGACAATCCGACTGTTTCAACTGCTTCCCACGAAATGATCAGCGCCAGCGCGCAATGCTCCCGGGTGGGAGGTGCAACGCTGGAGCCGAATGGCTCCGTGTCCCTCTTACTACACTTGATTCATTGATAGCTCGTCACGGCGTTCCGATTTTCGTCAAGATCGACGTAGAGGCTTCGAATACGAGGTGTTCGCTGGGCTATCGCGCCCGATCAAGGCGATTTCCTTCGAGTTCACCACCATCCAACGCGATGTTGCGATTGCTTGCGTCGAACGATGTATCGCCCTCGGGCTCAAGCATTTCAATGCTGCGCTTGGTGAAAGCCAGACGCTTATGTACCCTGGATTGGGTTAGCGGTGCGGACATCACTGCGTGGCTAACTGAACTGCCGCACGCCGCCAATTCCGGAGATATCTATGCCGCACTCGCCTGATCCTGCTCAGGCGACATCGTGGCACTCTCTTCTGAGTGGTCACGATCCTGGTCGCGGCCGGTTACGGCTCTGACGCTTCTGGTCTTCTTACCCTGGCGTCATGACCTATGATGCGAAATTCGTCTACGAGGACATTGCCAAACACACACTCGGCGACTGGCAATCTCCTGTAATGACCGTGCTGTGGACGACGATCGATCCAATAGCGCCAGGGTCGGGCAGCATGTTCCTGCTGATAGCGAGCTCCTACTGGATAGGGTTCGCTTTGCTGGCTTGCACGTTAGTGCGCAGATCGATCTTGCTTGCGGTGCTCGTGCCCATTCTTGCCCTGGCTCCCTGGCTTTTGCTTTCGTCGTGCATCATCTGGCGCGACATGCTGTTCGCGACAATCTGGCTGCTCGTGCGCAGTCATTCCCTTCGCCGCCGCCGGTTGCGGCAGGACGCTGCGTCTGACGGTGCAGGTTGTCGCGATCGTGCTGTGCGCCTCGGGTCTTATTACGTCCGAATGCGCTGATCGCAGCGCCAATCCTCGCCGCTTACATTCAGTGGCCAGCTGAGTCATTTAGTTGGAAGCGGGTGGCTGTCACGTTCGTCGCCAGCCATGGTTCCTTTCTTTTTACTGGATCCAACTCGTCTACTACGCTGCGCTGGGTGCGACGCGTCAGCATCCATTGCAAGCGATTATGGTGTTCGATCTCGGCGGGTATCAGCTATTTCACCGAGGAGAACCGATTTCCGGTTACATGGAGACTCGTCCGAGTCCGGCGCTACTTTTGCACGGCTGTTACCGGGCCGACTGAATGGGACATCTACTGGCGGCTCGCGCCGTGCGAGATTCGTTCATGCACAAGCTCGAAAAGGATGAAAAGCTATTCGGCACGCCCGCGATTGAAAATGCCTGGATTTGCGCCGTCTTTCGTCATCCAGTCGCTTATCTTAACACCGCCCAGCCGTGTGGAATTTCATCGACGGGCGCAAATCTCACCAATGTGGGTGGCCGACGTCGAACGGCCGGAGGAGGAGAGTATTTGCGGATCGCGCCCGCCTTTGATCGTCGCTGAAACGCGTTCACGACGTCCTGAAGCCGACGCCCTGTTCCGTGCCGGCGCACGTGGCTCCTCGCGCTGTATCGCCGTATGCGGCCTCGGCCTGGCGGCGACGCGCGACCACAGCCGAAGGCGCCTTCTGCCGTCGGTATCTGTGGAACGGCCGCGGTCCATGGTAGCGACCTTCTTTGCTGTCGGCGTCGCCTCGGACTTTCGTTACGGGTATTTTGCGGTGCTCGCCGCTATCGCGGGGCGGGCGTAGCAGTCGCTGGCTCCTCCGATGCGCCTCGCCCGGCGAACTGCTCGCCTGATGAGCCGCGTAAAACTGGCCCCGAGCCTTGTGCAGTTCCTGGAACGTGCCCATTTCCGACGATGCGGCCGTGGTCGAACACGCAGGGATACGCGTCGCGTTACGGATCGTGGCAAGCCGATGGGCAATAACGAACGTCGTTCGGTTCCTCATTACCTCGTCGAGCGCCGCCAACACGTGGCTTTCGGTCGCAGCATCGAGCGCGCGCTCGTCGCTTCATCGAGAATCAGGATTGGTGGATCCTTGAGCAGCGCGCCGCGCGATGGACAGCGCGCTGGCGCTCGCCACCCGATAGCGAGCGACCGCGTTCGCCAACTATCGCGTCAAAGCCTTCAACTTTGTATTCGATGAAATTGAGCGCCTGCGCGCGGCGCCGCTGCGTCACGCCTGCTGCTCGTCGGTCGCGTCCGGCTTGCCAACACGCAGGTTTTCCGCAATGGAGCGATTGAAAAGCAACGCTTCCTGGAACACGACGCCGATGTTGTGCCTGAGAGCGCCAATCTGGATATCGCGCACATCTATGCCGTCGATCCGGATACAGCCGGATTGGGGATCGAAAGCGCGGTGCAGCAACATGAGCGCGGTCGATTTGCCGGCACCCGTCGCGCCCACCAGGCGCCACCGTTTCCCGGAAGGGCGGTAAAGCTCAGGCCAGAAACTGCTGGGCGTTTGCGATCGTAGGGCAGAATGAAACGTCGTCGAACTCCACGCGGACCGATTAAGCGTCCAGGATCAATCGCGTTTGGCCGATCGTGCATCGCTGGTGTCGTATCGAGTACGTCGAAAAACTCGTAAAGGCGTGCTGCGTCGAGTGTCATGCGGTTCGTGAAGCTGACCGCCTGCTCCAGCCGCGCGACAACCAAACCGGCGAGTGCGATAAAGGTCGCGATCTCCCGACCGTGATCAGGTTATTCCGGAATAGCCAGGCACCCAGCGCAACGATTGATAGAATTGCCAGTGTTGTTGATGCGCGAGTAAGCACGGTGGCAAACCGCCCACCATGACAGCACGGGATACTGCGCAGCCAGCAAACGTTCGCTCACTGATTTGAGCGCGGTGACTACTTCGGATTCAACCCGTACGAAGCTGTGCACCAACGCGCGATATTGCCGATCGCGTCGGACGCTCTCTCCGGCGAGATCAGAGTGATGAGGTCTGTACCTTACTTTGCAGCGCTTCGGTCTTGCGCAGCACCAGCGCAGTCAGTGCCGCAAACAGAACGCATAGAACGATCAGTAGGATCGCCATTCGCCAATTGATGAGGAGGGTCAGCGGGACGAGGAGGAAGTAGCGACACGAAGGCGGCCAGATGTTCACGGAAAAACCTCGAGCCAGAACGCCCACAGAGCATCGGTGCCCTGCAACATGATCTTCATTAGTCGACCGGAGTGGGTTTCGCCATGATAGGCGAGCGGTAGCTGCAGGACATGTTCAAAATAGCTTGACAGGACGGCAAGCCGACGGCGGTGCGCAAGGCGATCCGGCAACAGAGCGCGATGAGCGTCCCGCAGACGATCGTGAACATGCCCAAGCTTTCGCCCAGACAAGGAGCCAACCACCAGAGCTCTTGCCCAGTCGGCGGATGCTGCTGTCAGCCTGCGCGACAGCCACAGAGCACATTGATCACGCTGCCGAAGAGCACCGGTTCAGCGAAAGAGTGCTGATAGTCACCGCCACATTGGCGAGCGCCGTGAAGCCAGCCCAAACGTGCTGTCGGGGCCAAGTTTTGCAAGAGCGCGGGCGTAGACCTGCAGAAAACCCATGGAAGGACTTTAGCCGGGCCTTATTTGCTTTCGCCGGTGGCTTGACGGGAGGAGTGGCTGTCGACGGCGGTTGCGGGGCCGCCGGAGGAGCGGTCCACGCCTTGTAGTCGGCCTCGAAACGTTTGGCAATTTTTTTAGAAAGGCGACGATTGACCAAATCTCATCATCCTTCACTCCAGCCAATGCAAAACTCGGCATGCCTGTCGTGTTAATGCCATTCTTGATCACCCAGAACAATTGGGACGGGGAGCTGTGACCAACGACCTCCTTCAAGATCCGGCGGGTCGGGGTGCAAACCTTCCGAAAACTTCGCCCAATTGGCGCCCGGAGCGCCATGACAATTCGCTACAGCCAGTGTGCGGAGAATGACCTTAGCACCGGCTTGCACGCTCGCGGATCGTTGATTGAGGCGGGAGGCTGATCGTGCGCATAACGATTGATCGACGCCGTGCGAACCTTGACCAAGGCCCAGTTGACGATCGCCGCGAGTCCTCGGCGGTGCCAGCGACATTGTAGAAGCCGCCGAAGAAGAATACGGCCGCGCCGATGCCGAGAATTCATCGCAAGCGCGCCGATCGTCGCCAGTGATGCGCATAGTCGCCTCCATGCCCGTCCGTAGAGTGTAGGTAGCAATCAATAAATGCCGGCCAATATGCGCGTAGCGTAACGCCCTGCGGATCGGAGACAAGTTCAGACCCGCGGGTGTTCTGACCCGGCGCACGATGTGGAAAGATAAGCCAGCAGCTTTATTTCGCGACGGCCCCGGGTCACCGTAGTCCAGGACAAGGCCCACGGCTATGCACAAAAGCGCCGACAACATAAGCCCGGTGGAAAGCACGGCGGTAGGCAATCTGGGCACCAGACCCGTCTCCAAACAGGTCACCACAAGGGGGATCGCCAATGCGAACGATGAGGCCGCGGCCGCCGCGCCAAGTTCGGTGTAGAACGTCAGCGGGCGCTCCGCGCGGTAGATGTTGAAAATCGTGAGCAGAATTCGGAAGCCGTCGCGCCAGGTATTGAGCTTGGAGATGGATCCCATCGGCCGTGCGCAATAGGGCGTAACTATTTCATCGACTGCCAAGCCAAGTTCGAGTGCATGGATCGTAAGCTCTGTTTCGATCTCAAATCCGCCCGACAAAACCGGAAATGACTTTACGAAGCGTCGTGAAAACACCCGAAAGCACGCGTCGTTGATCGTGGACCCGAATACGAACGCGACGAAGGCGGACAGGAGTTTGTTGCCGGTGCGATGGCCAGCCCGATAGGCAGCGTGTTCACTTTCGAGCGGCCGCCAACCACCATGTCAAGTCGGTTCTCAAGCAATCGTCTGACCATCAGCCGGACGCTCGACGCATCGTACGTCGCGTCTCCATCTACCAATACGTAGACGTCTGCTTCTACGTCGGAGAACATTCGGCGCACGACGAAGCCTTTGCCTCGGTGCGTCTCCAAGAAACACGACTGCGCCGGCGGCGCCGGCGACCGATCTGGTATCGTCCGTTGAGTTGTTGTCGAAGACAAAAATCTCCGCGGCCGGTAGTGCGGCACGAAAATCTTCGACGACTTTGGCGACCGTCGCCTCTTCATTGTAGCAAGGCACGAGCACCGCGATCTTGTACGGTTCGAAGCGGCCGCGCTCTACGTCGGCAGATATCGCTTGTTCTGTAGTCAATCGAAGAACTATTCCCCTAGCCGAAATCTGTTTCCAAATTGGTGATCCAGTGGAATCAAACATGACCGCTAACTGAATGCAATCGGATTGCAGTTGGGACTAAGGGTGATGCGAGCTGGGCAAGACGCAACTGGGCCAATTTGGCCGTAGCTTCGACCCTGTTCAGTCGTTTTTCGTCCTTTCGGGCGACCTGCCAGCGGGCTGCGTCTTTGCGATTCTGTATGTGCATGACAGCGGAAAGATTCCCGGGCAACATTTAAAGATTCAGGTACCAGCTTCCCTATTTCGAAAGGCAAAGCGAGCAGCGATCCAGACGCCCGTAATAATCAATGCGAATCCGAAAACATGAAAAGCTGATAGATGCTCGCCTAAGAGCGCACTGCCAAGGATCGCCGTGTAAATCGGCACGAGATGGACGAAAGGTCCAGAGCGATTGGCGCCAATCAGTTGGACGCCGCGGTTCCATGCGGCAAATGCGAGTACGCTCGGAAAAATGGAGACGTAGACTATGGCGAAAACCGTCAACCACGTCGGCTTGAACGTGATGCCTGCGGCCATTTCCCAGATCATGAACGGTAACGTCGCAAGAGTTGAAAGAGCGCCGAAGACAAAAATGAAACTCAGCCAGTGCATCGGCGGGCGCTTGCGCAAATAAACGGCGTAGACAGCAAAGACCATCATGTTGAACAGGATGATGATGTCGCCCCAATTGAACTGCAGGTGTTGCAGGTTGCTCAATTGGCCTCGCGCAATGATGACAAGCACGCCGACCGACGACATCAGGATCCCGCCGAATTGAAATGTCGTGACGCGGTCGCGAAAAATGATTCCACCGGTGAGGATGATGAGCACCGGCACCAGCGAGTTAAGTACCGAAACATTGAGTGCCGTCGTGTATTGCAGACCAATGTATTGTCCGGCCGTGAAGAGCGCCCCACCGACAATCCCGAGCCAGAGTAAGATGCCCCAATGCGCGCGAGATCACCGGCCAATCCCGCCTGATGTGGGTACGCGAAGAACCCAAGCGCAACAGTCGGCAGCAGCCACCGCACCGTCGAAATGCCGATAGGGGAACCTCGCCACCAATGGCGCGGCCGACGATATGGTTGCCGGACCAGAACAAGGCGGCAAGCGCGAGTAGCAAGTAAGGGTTGTCGTGAACCCAACTGCGTTTGGTCAGTGCCCTATCATTGCCACCAGTCATGGGCGGCCGAGCCAATACAGCAAGCCGGCAAGAACGGCCGGCGCCGCGGCAAAACCGACCAGTGCAGCCTTGCCGTCGACGATACGATCGGGGAAAACCCGTAGCACCAGCGGTGCAAGCAAGATCGCTCCGCCCCCGCCGATGGACCGCGGCATACCAGGGAATCAACATCAGTGTTGCGGCAATCCCGGCGACGACGGAGGCCGCGGCCACAAACATCGACGTCCACAACGCCGCTGGGCCAGAACCTTGCGAGATTGCCGGAAGCCGTGAGGCCTTGGGGAAATGTCCGCTGGCTGACAAGGCCTGAAGCGAAGCGACCAATATCAGTGCGACGAATACAGCGAGCGGGAAGATACTAGCCAGCGGCATTGTCTTTTCGCACCCGGCAAGGCGGCTTGACCCAAAGAACGCAATCTCCGTAACATACGAGACATATATCAGCGGTACATGCAATCGCCGCGGCCAGGAAAATCCAGGAGCCCCGATGTCGAGCGCGGATGTCGCAGCTAAGCCGGTCGCAAAAGCACCAGAGAAGAAGCCTGACGCCAAAACCGACGGCAAGAGCGAAAAGCGCACCATTACCGAGATCCGCGATCTCGAAAAAGACCGGCGAGAAAATGGTTTACATGTCGGTGCCCGACTATACCTCGGCGCAATGGGCCGAGATGGCGGGCGTCGATGTTGCCGTACTCGGTGACAGCCTGGCGATGATCTCCCACGGCCACCGCAGCACAGTCCCGGCGACCATGGATATGATGGTCATGCATGGCCAAGCGGCAGCGCCGCGGCGCGCCAAACACGTTCATGCTCGGCTGCATGCCGTATCAGAGCTACCACACAGTCGATCGCGCGCTCGCCAATGCCTCACGCTTCATGCAGGAGACGCTTGTGTGACGCGGTCAAGCCGCAAGGCGGCAAGTCGCAGGCGCATATTCTCAAGGCGCTGGTCGACGCCGGCATTCCGACCGCTTCGCACATTGGTCTGACACCGCATACCATCGCGATGTTCGGCGGATTCAAGATCCAGGGCCGCACTGGCTGACGCCGCGATGAAGATTCTCGAAGATGCACTCGCCATCGAAGATGCAGGCTGCTTTATGCTGGAATTCGAAGCTGTGCCGGCGAAGATCGCAAAGCTGATTTCCGAACAGCTGACGATCCCGACGATCGGCATCGGCGCAGGGGCAGGAACCGACGGCCAGATTCTCCTCTGCTACGATCTGCTTGGCGTGTTCACTGACTTCAAACCGAAAGTTCACCAAGCGCTTCGCCAAACTGACAGAGGTCGCTGTCAACGGTATCAAGGAGTACGTCAAAGAAGTCAAAGAGGGCATGTTCCCCGACGATGACCACTCCTACACGGTGAACGACGCCGAATACGAAAAGTTCGTAGCGATGGTTGCGAAACGAAAGCAAATCTGACGTGGCGCGCGGGCAGGCAACAGCGGCGAAGCGTTCACCGGAGCTTGCGCAACGGGTCGTCCCTGAGCGCCGAAACATTGACCGAGCGCGCTTATCGTGCCGTTGAAGAGGAGATCGTAACCCTGCGCCTCAAGCCGAGCCAGGTGCTGTCGGAACAAATGCTCTCGGCGACGTTCGATATTGGCCGCACTCCGATCCGAGAAGCCTTGCAACGACTTGCTCGCGAGGGACTGGTCGCAATTCTGCCGCGCAAGGGCATCCTTGTCTCCGATATCAACCCGCGTAATCAGTTGCTTGTCCTAGAAGTGCGTCGCGAGCTCGAGCGTCTGCTCAGCCGGGCCGGCGCCGAACGGGCGACGAAGGAGCAACGAGAGCAGCTCCAAGAAATCGCGCCGGGGCATGGATCGTGCTTCCAAAGCCAACGACGATCATTGCCTTCATGCGGCTCGACCGCGAGCTCAACCGCTTGATGATCGAAGCGGGTCACAACGACTATGCCGCGCGCTCTATGAAGCTCCTTCAGGGCTTGTCACGGCGCTTCTGGTACATGCATTACCGCGAGGCCGCCGACCTGCCTTTGTGCGCGCGACTGCACGCGAACCAGGCACGCGCTATCGCGCAGGGCAATGGCGACGCTGCCGCTCGCGCCAGCGACAAATTGATGGACTACGTGGAAAACTTTACGCGCGCGCACGGTCTCGGTTTAGCGCCATGAAAACATACGAAGGAAAACGCACGATCGACGGACTCGTGGTCACGGCCGATGGCCGGCCCTTACCCGAACACTATGAGGTCAAACGGTTCACGAAATACGGCTTCGAGTGGACTTACGTCGGCGATAGCCCGCAACAGTTGTCGCTGGCGATCCTCTACGATTATCTGGGCGACAAGGAGCGTGCCATATCGCTGTCGGAACCGTTCATGAAAACGGTGGTTGCCAACCTCGACAACGACTGGAGCCTCACGGGCGCAGACATCGACGCCTTTCTGCAGGGAGCCAATGCCCACTGACGTGGGATACGCTTGTTGCTGACATGCGTCAGATATATCATCAACCAGCGAATAACGATAATTACCGCCGCAAAGCGGGTCACACTGGGAGGACTTCCATGGCAATTTCTCGCCGCAGGCTTCTTGCATCCGCTGCAGCACTCTGCGCCGTCTCGGCCTCCGCTGGCATCTTCGCGCCTGCGATCGCGCAGAATCAAGCCGCTGCGCATCGGCATCTTAGCGCCACGCTCGGGGATTGCCGCAGCTCCGGGCGAGAACGGCATTCGTGCCGCGCAGTGGGCGGTTGAAAAATATAACGCCAAAGACGGATCGGCGGCCGCAAGGTCGAATTGGTAATCGAGGACGAGTCGACGCCCAAAGACACGATCGAGCGGTTCAGCAAGCTCGTGCAGCAGGAAAAGGTCGACTGCGTGCAGGGTATCGTTTCTTCCGGCGTCGGCCTTGCACTGGGGCCGGTCATCGAGGAAGCACGCGCACTTACCATCTATTGGGACGGAACTACGCAAAACGGTGTCGACGAAACAATTCCCGATCCGAAATATCTCTTCCGTTCGACCGACAACGAATGCGAGGCCATGATGGCTTCGTTGCTCACAATCAAGCACTGGAAGAGGCAAGTTCGCCAAGGTTGCAGGCATCAACCCCGACTATTCCTACGGCCGCAACAACATGGCGGCGTTCGGCGCCGATGCTCAAGCGGTTCAACATTGAGCATCGAGATGGTGACCGAGCAGTGGCCGAAAGTCGGCACCATGGACCTGACCAGCCACGTCGCTGCGCTCAAAGCGGCAAAGCCAGATCTAATTTTCTCCTCGTTGCTGTTCGCCGATCTGCCCGTTTTCATGAAACAGGCGCACGCCGCCGGCTGACTGAAGGCATCAAGCTGGTCTTTCCGGCGGCGGGCTGGCAGCACACGCTGATGAAGAAGGAGTTCACGCCTGAAGGCATGCTGTTCGGACACAACACGCTCTATTTCGCCAACCCGAAGAACTCCGCGACCGCGCAGGAGTTCGTGGCGTGGTATGGCGACAAGTTCAAGGACTATCCCGAGTGGGAAGCCGATCGTGCCTATTTCGCGCTCGAATCCTACAGGCAGGCAGTCGAGAAGGCGATGAAGGCAAAAGGCGGCAGCTGGCCGTCACAGGACGATGTGATTCAGGCGATGATCGGCCTCGAAGTCGAAAGCCTGGGCGGCAAGGGAAGCTGGCGCAAGGACAAAATCGCTGATCAGACGTTCGTGCAAGGCTTTACGACGCACAAGAACAAATACGACTTTGTGACGCTCGCCGAACCCTTTGACACAATGTACTCGGCGGACTTGCAGAAACCGCCCGGTGCGAATTTCTGGGAGTGGATCAAGACTGCCCAGTTCAAGATCTAGTTTGCCGACCTGATGTCGGCTTTTGCGAATATTCTGGCCGGCGGCGTATTTCACGCCGCCGTCTTGTTTCTCGTCGCCGCCGGTTTGCAGCTCGTCTTTGGCGTCCAAAAATCGTCAATCTCGCCTGCGGCTCTTTTTACGCACTCGGCGCATATTTCGGCATCACGTTCATCGGCTATGCATCCCAGTTCGGCGTGTCGCCTTGGCTTATCCTGCCCGGGCTGATCGTGTCAGGGATATTGCTGGGCTTCATCGGCCCGCCGATCGAACGTCTCCTTCGGACAGTCTACTCCCGGGACGAAAGCTTCCAGCTGCTGTTGACGTTTGCGCTGGTCCTGATGTTTCAGGACGTGTTCAAGTTCATTTGGGGGGCGAATCCTCGCTCGCTCGACAACGCCTATCTTGTCTATGGCACTATCAGTGCCGGCGACTTCAGCATGCCGGTCTACAATCTGCTGGTGATCCTGGCAGCGATCGCGATTGCGGCCGGGCTCGGCGCATTCCTCCAAGGTACCAATTACGGTCGCATCCTGCGCGCCACCGCTGAGAACCGCGGCATGGCCGAGGCACTCGGCGTCGATGTGCGCCGCATCTATTCGGCCGTCTTTACCCTTGGTGCCGTGCTGGGCACTACTGCCGGTGCGCTTGTGGTGCCGACGGCTGCGGCCTCGCTCGACATGGCGATCGAGTTTGTCGTAGAGGCCTTCGCCGTTGTCGTGATCGGCGGTCTTGGTTCGATGCGAGGCGCGCTTATCGGTGCGGCAATCGTGGGATTGATCCGCGCGCTTTCGATCGTCTTTTTCCGGAATTCGAAGTGATTGCGATTTACGTGATCGTGATCGGCGTTTTGATCTTGCGCCCGGCGGGCTTGTTCGGGAGGTCGCTGGCATGAAGGCCCCCTCTGTGGTCGCTGTAGCAGGGACGGTGGCGTTTGCGCTGCTGCCTTTGATGGTGCCGCCATACTATCTCGGCCTGATGATTCCGTTCTTTGGCTACGCTATCGCGCTGCTCGGTTTCAATTTGTTGTTCGGCTATACCGGCCTGTTGTCCTTCGGTCATGCAATGTTTCTCGGCATTGGCGCTTACGGCGCAGCCGTAATGACGGGACTCGGAGTGAAGTCATTCGAGCTTGTGCTTATTGCCGTCATGTCTGGCATCGGCCGCGGTTGCGCTGCCGATTGGGTTGCTATGCGTGCGCTACGTCGGGATCTTTTCGGAATGCTCACGCTCGCATTCGGCATGCTGTTTCCATTCGTTCCTGTTCAAGTTTTACTACGTCACTGGCGGCGACAGCGGCATGCGCGTAGCGCGGATGAAGATTCTGGGTTGGAATTCGTCAAGTACAACAAAATCGAGTTCCTGGCCGGACCGTTCTACTACTACTGTCTCGGTCTGCTGGTCATCGGCGGCTTCGTCATGTGGCGGCTCGTGCATTCGCCGTTCGGACTGCACCTTCAGACCATTCGCGATAACGCGCTCAAGGCTGAATATCTCGGCGTGCACGTGCGCCGTTTTCGCCTTGCGGCCTTTGTCATATCGGCGGCATTCGGCGCCGTTGGCGGTGCCATCCTGGGCTTTCGCGTCGGTCTTGCCGATCCCGACCTTGTTTACTGGACGCAGTCCGGCCAACTCGTTTTCATGGCCGTCCTGGGTGGCTTTGCTAACTTCTTCGGTCCTATTGTCGGTGCGCTCAGCTACATCCTTCTGCAGGATCAGTTGCAATCGCTCACGCAATATTGGCGTTTCGTTCTCGGGGCAATCCTGGCGCTGATCGTCATCGCTTTTCCTCAAGGCATTGCGGGCCTCGCGGTGCAATTCAAGCGCCTCGTTGCAGGGAGGGCGGCATGACCGTGCTGCTCGAGACGCGCAATGTCAGCAAGTCCTACGGCGTGTTTCGCGCGCTTGATCAGGTCACTATGTCGGTTCACGAGGGCGAACTCGTTTCGGTGGTCGGCCCGAATGGTGCCGGCAAGACGACGCTCGTGAATTTGCTCACCGGGTTGCTGGAGCCGACTGCAGGTGCGGTCCTGTTTATGGGCAGAAATATCGCGGGTGTTGGACCGGTCGCGCTTGCTGACCATGGCCTCGCGCGCGCATTTCAGCTGATCCAGATTTTCCCGCAGCTGACCGTGAGAGAAACCATTGCGGCGGCCGTTGTGTCTCGCGCAGAAGAAGCGCTGGCGGTTCTTTGCGCGCCTTTCGGCTGATGCGGAGATCAATGCGCGTGCCGCCGAGGTTGCCGATATCTTCGGGCTCGGGCCGCGGCTCGATACCGTCGCCGCAGCGCTACCGCAGGGAGAGAAGAAGCTGTTGGACGTCGCCTCCGCCTTTGCGCTCGATCCGCAGGTCATTCTTCTCGACGAGCCGACATCGGGTGTGTCGACCTCCGACAAGCACGGCATCATGAAAACTTTGATCGCGGCCGCCAAACGCGCTGGCGTCAAGGCTATCGTGCTGGTCGAGCACGACATGGATTTGGTGGCGGCCTATTCGCGCCGTATTATTGCGCTCTCGGAGGGGCAGGTGCTGGCCGATCTGCCTCCGGACCGTTTCTTTGCCGACCCTCATCTGATTGAAACCGTGATCGGGCGGCGAAAGGGGCATTGATGCTTTCGGTCCGCGATCTGGCGGTGGATATTCAGGGCAGCCGTGTGTCTGCGCGACGTGTCGTTCTCAGTGGGGCAGGGCGAGCTTGTGTGTTTCGTTGGCCGCAACGGGGCGGGCAAGACGACGACGTTGCGGAGCATTATGGGTTTCCCGCAAGCCGGTTTCGGGTACCATCGAGTTCGAAGGTCAGACCATCCTTGGCCTGCAGCCTTTCCGGATCGCGCGGCTTGGCATCGGCTTTGCGCCGGAGGAAAGCGAGGTGTTCGGTGACCTAACAGTGGCGGAGAACATCGCTATGCCGACTTGGACCTGCCCCAACCCGCGGCCGGCCAAGGAGCGCATCGTGGAAGCCTACAAGATATTCCCGCAGCTCGAGCGTTACCGCGAACGCGGAGGCCAGGCCCTGTCGGGCGGCGAGCGCAAGATGGTGTCGATCGCGCGAGCGCTCGCGCTTGGACCGAAACTTCTACTGCTCGATGAGCCGACCGAAGGGCTGTCGCCGACTATCGTGCCGTCGATCGTCGAAGGGCTCAGCAATATCCGCGCCTTCGGCCACGCGGTTTTTATCGCGGAATCGAATATCCATCATGTGCCGGATTTCACCGACCGCCTCTATGTCATTGAACGCGGTGAGATTATCTTTGCCGGCAAGCCGGCGGAGGCGCGCCGGAATCCCGGCTGTGGCCCGGGTCATCGAGGGAACCGGGCAATCGGCGCCAGTCTGATTGAACGGGCTGGTCGGCTGTGATAGATGCGTGATATATCAGATGGCCGACCGTGTCGGACGAGGAGAAGCGGGATGATCAGTCAGCGGCAGATCGATTTTCGCCAGGAATACCGCTCCCGAATCATCGGGTGGTACGACGGCTATTTCCACATCGTCCTCATTTACGCGATGGGCGGCGCAGCGTTCTACGTCTACGTCGAACATATCCATAACGTGACATGGCTCGAGTGGCTGACTGTTCCGCTCACCTTCCTGTTCACGAACCTGTTCGAATGGGCCGTGCACAAATACGTCATGCATCGTCCGGTCAACATCAAAGGCCTGCGCGTCGGTCTACGAGCGGCACACGCTCAATCATCACCAGTTCTTCACCGACGATGAGATGCGCTTCCGCGATCACAGGGATTGGCGCGTGACGGTGTTCCCGCCCTATGCGCTGGTCGTGTTCATCCTGATGTCGCTGCCGGCTGGCAATCATCCTCGGGTTTGTGTTTTCGCCCAATGTCGGCTGGCTGTTCATGAGCGTGACCACCGGCATGTATCTCATTTACGAGTTCATGCACTTCTGCTGTCACGTCGATGAGAATTGGTTCGTGCGCAGTTGCCCCTTCGTAAACACGCTGCGCCGCCATCACACCGCGCACCACAATGCTCGGCTGATGATGGAGACAAATATGAACCTGACATTCCCGATTGCCGATTGGCTGTTCGGAACGTCTGATCTTAACCGCGGGCTGATCGGCACGCTGCTTAACGGCTATGACACGCAGTACCTGAAGAAAACCTGCGTGGCGAACCGCGCCGTCCCGACGAAGCGGCGACGGCCCCGGTGGGATCATACTAGGCGCCTTCGCGAAGCACCGCGGAGTAATGATGAGGTTGCTATGCCAAGCGATGTTAAAGCGGCTCTCTCGGTTATTTTTCTGATCGTCGCCGCGGTTCTCGCATATTGGCGCGGCTCGCCGATTCTGTCCGGACTTTTCGACCTACATCATGGTCACGGCGCTATTCATGGTGGTGGCCATGTGGGTTTTCCCGAGGCCGGGGTCAAGAAGGGCGACGTGAAGAAAGGCACTTCTCGTGGGCTAAATGGATGAGCACTCGAGAGTCCTGAAGGCCAGATCACTAGCGGCAATAACCGAGGCGTCTTCCACTTAGCAAGCTGTTGGACCATCCAACTCTGATTTCGAACCGAGTAAATCGTTTACTCAACCAAAATGACCGTGCTTTGCGCGCCATTTTGGTCCAGGCCCGCGCATGTAATGTCGTTCGGGCCGATACTTCTTTCGCGCGGTTCCGGCCAACAAGAGAAAATTGCGGCCCTCAGCGCCCAAACCAGACCCCACCAGGGGTCTCGTGAGAGAAGCCGGACATTCCGTTTTGCGAACGCATGCGCAACTCCTTGCGTTAGCGATCCTCAAGATCGGCTTCGGCGGCTTTTGCGATTTCACCGAAGAGACGGTTCGGTGCGAACGCCTCATGATCTTTACGAATAAGATCAAGCGTCGTTTCCCCGTGTCCGAAGGGTTCAAACATCATCTCTATTCTCGCGGGGCGGAGACGTAGCGTCGGGGAGGGCGGCCGCTATGAGCGAATCGGCAATTCCTGGCAGCAGGACTACCGCAGCCAACGCCACGAACAGATAGGGCAACACTTGCAGAACGAACCGGGATGTCAGCTTAAGCACGGAAGACCCCCAAAGTGATTGAGCGGCTTCATCGGCAAACGGCCATTTCAAACGACCATTTGTAATTCAAACGATCGTTTTAGGCAGAATAATGACCGCTTAAAAAGCCCTTGTTTTACGCGAATAGTTTGCGTTTTGTCCGCGGAGGAGTTACAAATTTAGTTCAAACGTTCGTTTGAATTAGGACAACCAATGGCGACCCGCCCTGCAGAATATACCCGCAACTTGATCATCAAAGCCGCGGTCTCGCTTTTCGCGGAAAAGGGGTTCGAGCGATCGAGCGTGCGTGACATCGTCACCAAGGCCCGGGTCAACCAGGCTGCCATCAACTATCATTTCAAAGGCAAGGATGGTTTGTATTCGGAAGTTCTCAAGATCGCCTTCGAAAGCCTGACAGAGAATTCGGGAGTTGATGCGGAAGAGCTCAAATCACTTTCACGCGAACAGGCTCTACGACATTTTGTGAGCCACCAACTGCGGCCGCTGCTTTTTCAGGATGAAATGAGTCGTTACATCCGAATGTTCGCGTGGGAAAGCGCGCATCCGTCAAAGGTCTTTCGGAAGTTCATAGCAACCAATACAACCTCATACCTTTCGGCCGCGGTCGATATTGTACGGCGGTTTCTACCGCCAAACACACAGGAGCGGGCAGCTCTCTGCGCAGCAATTTGCCTCATGGGGCAATGCAGCGTTTTCGTGCGAAACCGTGATCTGTTTACGCAAGATCCGTTCCGGATAACGATCGACGAACGGTTTGTCGATGAACTGGCCGATCTCATTACTCAGGGTTGCGATCGGCGGACTGCCGCATGTTGAAGACGTCAGACTGGGGTGAGCTTTTGCGGTATTGATCTCGCGCCGAAGGAGCCTCGCCTTCAAAAATCGAAGCGCGGCAATCGCGACCGGAATAGCCTTACCAAAGGCCCTTTAATCGTCCCCCGTCTAGATTCAGCGAAACGCCGGTAATGTAGCTGGCGCGTTCGGAACACAGAAACACTGTCGCATTTGCCAACTCTTCCGGCTTTCCCATGCGACCGAGAGAGTTCTTTCTGGCAGCGAGCTTGCGTGCTTCTTCCTCACTTTTCACATTCAACTCTTTCTTGAGACCATCGGCATTGCGAACCCACAGGTCGGTCGCTACCCACCCTGGACATATAGCGTTGACCAGCACGTTATCTTCGCCGAATTCCTCCGACAGTGATTTTGTCAAATTCAGCAATGCACTGTTGGTCATCGCACTCGCCAAACATGTAAGGGTCTGGCTCTTTGCCCGCGCCGCCAATCGTATTTACGATGCGTCCCCACTTTTGCGCCTTCATCATGGGGTAAACGAGACGAATTGCACGCATGAAACCAAACAGCTTGGTCTCGATCTGGTTTTTAGCTCGTCGTCTTTTATAGTCGCGAAGCGGCCAGAATACATAGTGCCCGCATTGTTAACGAGAATGTCGACACCGCCGAGTTTTTCCCTTGCGGTATCGACCAGACGCTTGATGTCCGGTTCTTTGCTCATATCGGCTTGCACGGCGTAAACTTCGCCACCGGTCCGCCTTGCCAATTCGTCGCGCGCCTTATTGATCTTCTCGACGGTGCGGCCTGCAATAAGAACGCGAACACCTTCTTCGAGAAATTGTCGGACCGTTTCGAATCCAATTCCGCTGCCGCCACCAGTTACAATTGCACGCCGGCCCTTGATCCCTAAGTCCATCGCTCGTTTTCCTTCGGTTGCTTGACGCAATTCGCTTGCCGATAGATGATCTGAACAACCCATACATCATTAGAAATGCGAGGGGAGGATGGATCTCGGCCTGTATGGCAAGGTTGCCTTGGTGACGGGTGCGTCACGCGGTATTGGCAAGGCTGTCGCCAAAACCTTGATCCAGGAAGGCTGTCAGGTGGCAATCTGCGCGCGCGGTGCTGAACGCCTGCACGCGGCTGTTGCCGATCTTTCACACGGCAAAAACGGCCACGAAAATCGGCGCGTTCTAGGAATTTCCACCGACGTTACCAACGAAGCGGCGGTTCAGGAGTTAGTTGCCAAGGTTCATCGGGCATTCGGGCGGATAGATATTCTCGTCAACAATGCCGGGACTCACCTGCGCGGGACTGTGGATACAACCACCGCCGAAATTTTGGAACGCCAACTGCGTGACAAGGTATTCGGCTTTTTTCATGATCAAAGCCGTACTTCCGATCATGCGGGAGCAAAAGGATGGGCGAATCATCAATATCGTCGGTCAGCCGCCCGGCATCCGCATCCGGATCGTTTTCCGTCGGGAGTTACAAATGCCGCGTGCATGGCCCTGACCAAATCCGTGGCAGATGCGGTCGCTCGTGAAAACATTCGGGTCAATGCGGTTTGTCCGCAATACATCGAGTCCGAACTCCTTGCGTCTTTGATCGAAAAAGAGATGCGTGAACGCAAAGTAGATCGCACCACCGCCGCGGGCGGCTTTTCACGCGCTAATCCGCTCGGGCGTACGGGGACGCCAGACGAAGTCGCCGATCTAGTGTGTTTTCTCGCCTCCAGAATCGGCGAACTTTGTGACTGGTAGCGCGGTGAGCATCGACGGCGGATACCATCGTTACGTGTTTGGATAGAAGTAAAGATCATGGACCTTGGTCTAGAAGACAAAGTCGCCTTGGTGTCGGGCGGCACGAGCGGAATAGGCCTGGCCATTTCCAAACGCCTTTCCGGCGAAGGGTGCAAGGTCGCGATCGCTGGACGTGAACGTACCAAGCTTGAGCGTGCCCTCGCGCAAATCAATCGCGCGCAAGGTTTTGTTGCCGATGTCCGCGAACCGACCCAGGTGAAAGCCTTAGTCGAGAACGTGATTGCTGCGTTCGGGCGTATCGACATCGTTGTCAGCAACGCCGGTACGCATCTTGCCGGTCGTTTAGAGGATGTCGAGTCAAGCGCCTTTCAGCGCCACTTCGAGACCAAGGTGATGGGCGCATGGGAATTGGCCAAATGCGTCGCACCATACATGCGTCGGCAAGGTAGGGGCGGTTCATCGTTATTATCGGTCAGGCCGGCAAGGTCCCACAGGCTAACGGGATTGCATCGACAATCAGCAATGCCGCGCAGCATGCATTCGTAAAATCGCTCTCGGACGATCTCGCGCGGCATAATATCCTTGTCAATGCCGTTTGCCCTAGTCGGATCAAAACGCCACTCACCGAGGGCCTGAAACTTTACAACGAGGTTTTTCTCGGTCGCAGCCTAGAGCAACAAGAATCGCGCTGGGGAGCGGAGGTTCCACTTGGACGTTGGGGCACGGCTGATGACGTCGCCGGTGCGGTTGCATTTTTGGCCTCTGACCGCGCCGCTTTTATTGTCGGTTCCAATATCGATGTCGATGGCGGCCATCAGCGCTCGATATTCTAGTGGTGTGAAACGGTGATCGAAATCAGCCACGTCTCAAAAACATTCAGACGCGGCGAGGCAGTTGTTGAAGCATTGCGCGACGTCAATCTCAAAGATCAGCCACCGCGAGATCGTCGCGATCATCGGCCCAAGTGGGTGTGGCAAATCGACTTTGTTAAACATGATTGCAGGCATCTATCCGCCGACCAAAGGTCAGATCTTTTATAAAGGCGAGCGTGTCAGCGACCTCAACACTGATGTCGGGTACATGACCCAGAAAGACAATCTGCTTCCCTGGCGAAACGTTCGTGACAATATTGCCTTTCCGCTGGAACTTGCCGGCCAGTCCAGGTCCGAACGGGAAGCTCGCGCTGAGGTCGTCATAAAAGGGGTTGGGCTCGACGGCTTTCAAACGCGTTTTCCGAGCGAACTATCTGGCGGAATGCGAAAGCGCGTCAGTCTTGCTCGGATGATCTTGTATGGCGCTGAAACCGCGTTGCTGGACGAGCCGTTTGCGGCGCTTGACGCCCAACTCAAGCTGGCAATGCATGATCTGCTGCTGCAACTCGCGGCAGAAAACAAGCAGACGGTGATTTTCGTAACGCATGATCCTGATGGAAGCGGTGACGTTGGCCGACCGCGTCATCGTTTGCACGCGCCGCCCAGCGATGATCGCACTTGAGCAGAAAATTTCGCTGACGCGTCCCCGCGAGGTTCTGAACGTCCGCTTTACCAATCAGTTCAAAGAACACTACGAAGCGTTATGGGAGCGGCTGCGCCTCGAGTACCAGGAGGAAAGGTGTGACCTCGCTGGAACAGCAAATTGATCAAACCACGCGAGCGCCAACCCCAACGAGGTCGGCGGTGTCGCCATGGTGCTTTGGCAAACACTGTTGGGCATTGCCATCCTGTTTGTGTGGCAAGGTGTTTCAGGTCGCCTGATCGACAACTTCTTCATTTCAAATCCCATCGATGTGGGACAGCGTCTCATTGGATGGACGCTCGACGGATCGATCTTCACCCACTTGTGGGCGACGATCTACGCAACGATGGCCGGCTTTGCGATTGGCTCGGTTCTCGGCGGCACGCTCGGAATTTGGCTTGGCGTATCGCCTTTTATCAGCAGGCTGCTTAATCCCTATCTCAATGGTCTCAACGCCCTGCCGAAAGTGGCGCTCGCACCACTTTTTGTGTTGTGGTTTGGCCTTGGCATAGAATCCAAAATCGCGCTGGCGGCAGCCTTGGTGCTTTTTTTGGTCTTTCTCAACACATTTGCCGGCGTCCGGCAGGTCGACCAGGATTTGATCGAAATTGCCCGCCTTATGAAGGCCACGCGTCTGCAGGTCATTGCCAAAGTGATTGTACCATCGGCGATGTCGTGGATGTTTGCCGGGCTGCGGGTCTCGGTTCCCTATGCGCTGATCGGTGCAGTCATTGGAGAGATGGTCGCGTCAAACAAAGGGCTCCGGTTATCTCGTTCAGTTTTCGGGCGCGCAGTTCGACACCGCCGGTGTATTTGCCGTTCTGATCGTCATTGCACTGCTTGCGATGACGTTGAATTTCTTGGTGGACGCGGTGCAAAATCACCTGGAACAATGGCGTATCACCAGCCGCTGATATGAGAACAATCTGCAGAGGAGGAAGTTTAATATGAGAGCCTGGAAATTGTGCGCGATCGCCGCATCGGTGATGATGTCGTGCTCTGCGAGCGCCGAGTCGGTCAAAATTACCAATATAGGGCATGGCTATTATTCTGGGGCGCTCTATGTCGCTAAGCGCGAAAAGCTCTTTGAGAAACACGGGCTCGAGGCCGATATTTCTTTCGTCCAGGGCGGACCACTTGCACTGCAGGCGGCTCTGACCAAACAGGCGGATGTCGCGGTCGTCAGTTATGAGCACATTCTGACATCAGCGGTGCAAGGCAGACGGGTTGTTGCCTTCTTCAATATCGCCAATCGGCCGGTCAACAATATAATCGGCAATGACGCGCTGGTGGCGGGCTCCGAAAAACTTACGATTGACGCCAAGGTCAAACGTCTCAAAGGCATGCGTGTTGCGATGCCGTCAGCGGGCGGCTCGGGCGAGAAAATGCTTGGCGTTCTTGCGAAAAATACGGCCTGACGCTGCCCGAAGATATCACCGGTGTTTATCTGGGCGCCGAAGCGCCTTCTTATGTTGCCGCTTTTGATCGCAATCTCATCGATGCAGCACTGCCGTTCGAGCCCGCCGGCGTCCTCGTTCAGCAGACCGGGAAAGGCCGGATATTTCTCAATCTCATGAATGGCGAGGTGCCGGAATTCCGCGACATTCTGTTCATGACCCTGGCTACGCATCCAGACAACATCAAAGCGAAACCCGAGCTACTTCGCAAAGTTGCCGCAGTATTCTCTGACGCCGTGAAAATCCTCAAGAATGATCCGAAACGTGGCAAAGCGATCATGGCACTCTGAATACCCGACGATGGCACCGGCGACCAATGATGAAGCCTATGACGTTGTGAGTCAGATCTGGACCCAGGATGGACGCATGACGGAATCGCAGGCGCGTGCGACGTTCGCATACTTGCAACCCAAGGGCACGCAAGAGTCGATTTCGCATCGACATTCACAAATGAGTTTCTACCAAAATAGCGATTCGTCATCTGTAGATGCCCAAGTCGCTCGACCGCTCTAGAGGGACCTTGGAATGCGATACGCGACGTTGATATTCGCTGTTCTTTTAGGGCATGTCGTATCGGCTGAGGCGACAGAAGTGCTTCTCAAGGCGCGCGATCAAGCGACTACGAATTGGGCGAAGGTGATATCAAAACGGTTCAAAGCGACCGTTGAAAAACTGATCCCTGGTCTCAATGCCGTGATCCTTCAGGTCCCCGCCGCCAATGTGGCGAGTTTTGTGAAGTCGGCACGAAACAATCCGGCGATTTCAGCTGTCGAGGCTGTCAGCGATTATCGACAACTTTTTTCGTTTGACGCCGTCGACCAATTTCGACGACGTTAAAATTTCTCAAGCTCAAAAGGAAGCGGTATCGAGGCTTCGAGAGCGCAAGACCTCTGCATCGGTTTATGTCGCTCAAGTTCGACCCGCGAATATATCTCTTGAGCTTCTCAGAGGAGCCCTCACGATCGCGGACGGGTTCACCAAGGAAAAGGGCATAAAACTGAATCTAGCCCCCGGAGTGAAGGTAGACGCGCTTCAGAAGGAGATCACCCAGCGCGGTCCTTCGTCTTTCGTTTGGAATGGTGAGGTTGAAAATCGCGAGCTGCGCGGGCCAGAAGAAATGGCATAGCGACTTTCGTTGTCCAAGACGGAAAAATTTCTGGCTCGGTCGTTATCGGGTCCGATGTTTATATCATCAATCCGCTTGGCAATGGTTTACATGCCATCGTGAAGACAAACCCGAGTGTGTATCCACCAGAGCATCCGCCGGGAACAGCGCCCAAGATACATGATGCGCCTGAGCCGCGTCTGCAAAGGAAGGGATGCTTCAAGATCAATCGACAATTGTAGTCCGCGCATTGGTTGTTTATACGCCGGCGGTTCGGAAAGCGCTGGACCAATTCGGCTCGTCCCCGGACACGCTTGCAACCCTCGCCATTGAGAGCACAAACCTAGCTTCGAAAAATAGCAACGTTAGAATGTTGCTTAAGTTGGTGAAGGCGGAGGAGATCGCGTACGTTGAGAAAGATTTTCCCTCAGACTTGGCGATGTTGCAAGGATCCGCCTGGGTAAAAGCGGAACGGGAGGCAGCAAAGGCAAATGTCGTTTTTCTTTGACCACAGTTTCCGATTATTGCGGTCTTTCGGATGTGGTTCTTGCTGATAAGAACAGCGCCTTCGCAGTCATAAATTATATCTGCGCAGTGGGAAATTTTTCTTTGGCGCATGAATTTGGTCACCTGTTGGGGTTAAGACACGAGCGCGCTGCTGATGAGGCCGATAAGCCTTTTAGAAACGGGCATGGCTACGTGTATAAGAACGAGTGGCGGACAATAATGGCGACGCGTAAAGCCTGTAATTCCTGTCCGCGAATTCCTTTTTGGTCAAATCCGTCAATCAAATACAACGGTGTCCCTTTGGGTACGAAGGATTACGAGGACGAAGCCGACGTTATAAATGATACCGCGCCCATTATTGCGGGTTTCCAATAGCTCAATTTGAAAACCGCCGAGGCGCTCGGCCTGACGGTTCTGCCGACATTGCTCGATCGTGCCGACGAAGTTGTCGAATAAGACCAACAGCATCCGATTTTGGCCCCTAGCCGAGGCGCCTGTCGCTGAGCGTCCCAGAAATCATTGCCCCAAAGGGTAATTTCGTCTCTCAGACTGGCAGGTCACAGTCCGTTTTTCTCAACGTCGCGGCGCGCGAAACCGACGCAGGAGGGTTTATTCGCGAGCGCGAATGACAGCTACTCTGGCAGCGCACGATGAGGCAGCGCGATGGAAGAACTTGGCCAACTTGTCGCTGGGCTCGAAGGCTTCGTCCCGTCACTACGGGGCGTTCGCAATAATGCCGATTCTGGCGATCGAAGCAGTGGGCGCGCCCGTTCCTGGCAGATCGCTTTTGATTTTCGCGTCGGTGCTGGCCGGTCGTGGCGAGATGCCTTTACCTGCCCTCCTCGCCTCTGCGTGGCTTGGCTCGGTGGTAGGTGACAATCTAGGCTATCTGATCGGTCGAAAGCTCGGACGAGCGACTGTCCTGCGTTACGGCGCAAAGGTCGGGCTCACCGCCGAGCGTTTCAGCGGGATCGAAGCTACATATATTCGCTACGGCTACGCCACGGTGTTGTTCGCTCGGTTTTTCAGCATCCTACGCCAGCTCAACGGCGTCCTGGCGGGAATGCTGGAATGTCCTGGTGGCGTTTCGCGTTGTTGGATGCGATCGGGGCGGCGCTCTGGGTCATGGTTTGGGTTTTGCGCCCGCCTATTTCAGCGAGCACCTGAACGTCATTGTCGCGCTGGCAAATCATACAAAGGTCATCGTTAGCATTCTGGTCGCCGGAGGTCTCACCCCTGATTCTTGGCTATTTCATTCGGCGTCTTCAGCGTCGCAGGGTCGAACGCACGACAATGACTGCAGGTGGATGGCAATGAGCAACTTAGCGCCGAATGATGAATCGGTTTCTTCCACGAAAACACCTGAGCGGTGGCTGCAGGGTATCTGGCTCAAGGAACTCCCATACGGCCTTGTCTTAGTCCTCACACTCGTAGGCGTGGCCTATACAAGCTTCACGAAAAGGCCGACGACGGCCTATTGGGAGTTTCTTGTACCGGTGACGGGAGCGCTCTGCATTTGGAGCGGTTGGCGATCCGCGCGCGAAAGAAAGAAGAATTCCGCCTGATCTGGACTCAGGTCGCGCATTGGCTCCGCCTTCTTCGCCGCGATGAATCTCCTGTTGCTGCCGCGCGTGCAAGAACATGTTGAATGCTGACGCAACAGGCCTCGCCATTCTTCTCTTGCTGGCTCTCGGCACCTTTGTTTGCCGGGGTGCACATTCCGGCGTTGGAGGTGTGCATACTCGGCATCATCATGGCGCTTTTTCGTTCCGGCGGTCGCCTGGATCGAGGAGCGCGCGTTAATCGTGCTGCTCGCCGCAATTGTTCCTGATTGAGCGAGGGACGATATTTTGGTGGATTGGGCAGCCAAAGGCAGGCATGACTCTTCAGAGTCGCAAATATTTGATCGATTTTGGTCGTTCCAAAAATGAAGGTGGAGCATTGGGCTGATGAAGTCGAGAACTCTCACTGTTTATTGGCACGTTTACAACCCTGCTCGCGATCATAAACCCGATCGAGGTGCTGCCCGTCTATCTCAAGTTGCTGGAAGGGAAAGATGTTGCGACACACCGCCAGGTCGCGAGGAAGGCGTGCGTTTATGCGTTGTTTCTGAGCCTCTTCTTCCTGATCTTTGGGACACTGATCCTGCGCTGTGTTCGGAGTACCGCTGGCCATGGTTCGCATTGTCGGCGGTATCATCCTGGTGAAGATCGGTTTTGAACTTTTTTCGCCGTCCTCATCGGGAGGAATGGTGGCAGGCGCTGCCGCAAGGCAGGACGCAAATATCGCGTTTGTGCCCGCTCGCAATGCCACTGATGTGCGGTCCAGGTGCAATCGCGACAATTCTCGGAATGACTTCAACCATCAGGCAATCCGCCACCGAACTGGCTTCATTTGTCGCGGTTGTCGCAGCCATCGTCATCACGATGCTCGTGCACGTATTTGTGTCTGATCTATGCGGAAAAGCTCTCGCATAAATTGGGTGCGATGGGGATTGACGCCGTTACTCGCATCGTCGGTTTTTCGTTTCCGCAATAGGCGTCGCTCTGATTTTTGACGGCGTCATCGAAGCGCTGGAGTCGCACGGCGTCACGAATCTGCGCATTGAGGCCCGACGGTTATTGGGCTGCCTCGCACTGGTCTGTAAGCTCAAAATGAAGAGGCCGCCTCGGTTAGCGGCCTATCTCATTTTTAGCAGAAATCGAGATTAATTGCCGCCCCAATTCTGGTCCCGGAGTAACTGGAAACGAATGTTTGGATCGGGGTCGGTACCGAGATCTCGCCCGTCCCAACTGTAGACCTCAGGCGGTCGTCGGGTTTGGGACGCATAAGCGTCAGGATCAGATGCATAGTGATGTGACGCTTTGCTTTTATGAAGTGTCGTGGCAGCGTGCCGGCGTGGTTATCAGGGCCGCTACACTGACGGCCGCTGAAAGAAGTTTGATCGTGCTCGAGATCATGGACCGCCTCTCGCTGGATCAGTACGTCGCCCTGCGCGCGTACGGTAGCAGGACTTTGCGGACACACCAGGCCCCGTGAGATCAATTTGATTTGTTACTCTTCGCAGTTATTTGATGGAATACATGCGGCTCAACATTCGCTCCTTTGGTCGGCAGTGGTTCTGATACCGCCACTTAATAGGTCTTCGGGTAAGAATCCTTTCAATTTGATGTTGCCCCTACCTGCAGGCCACGCAGGTTCGCGTGACCAATCGTCACGCTGCACCAAGCCCGGCTGAAGATATATCCGCTAAGGAATGTTTGTCCCCGCCGTCTGCGTCACTCGGTCTCACAATCCCACAGCTCGATAGTCACCAACCCGGATTGAAAAACGCGGTGAAACCGCGTTGTGAAAGCGTGCCAATCGTGCGGTCGATCTATGACAGAGTGCGTGGGTCCGAGTCGCTCATACCGGCACTAAGGGGCTGATTTGACTAGAGTCGCGCCAAAGGCCGTTTGACCAAGTTCATGTTACAAACGCAATAACTAGGGATCACGATTGCTAGCCAAAGCTGGAGCGGGTCAGCGATCACCATTCCGGAACTCGCGGCGGAAGCCTTGGGGGCGCACCTCGCTGCGCACATGGGTCGCCAGTTCGGCTCGACGGACGCCAATCTGGTTGAATTCGTCCAATCAGCCGCCAGGCTTTCCATCGACTGCATCGGTAACAGCGATGCTCTGTATCACAACGTCGAGCATACGATGCTGGTCACGCTCGTCGGCTACGATATTCTGAACGGGACGAAGACTGTTAACAGAGACAAATGCCAGCCGATTTCGCGCACGTCATACGTTGCTCGTCTGTGTCACGACATTGGTTATGTTCGTGGCATTCTTAACTGACGATAGCGCCGACGGCTACGTTATCGACGCCAAAGGCAACCCGGGCAGAGCTGCCGCGCGGGTCGTCCGACGCGGCGCTATTGCCGTATCACGTCGACCGGTCGAAGCTGTTCGTGATGGATCGTTTCGCCAATGTGCAAATCGCTCGACGCTACCCGGATTGCCAATGCCATTGAGTTTACCGCGCTTTCCGCTCCCAGCGGTGGACGACGAGTGGCAACGAAGAAGGCATGCTGGTGCGTGCGGCCGATCTCATTGGCCAACTCGGCGATCCGCATTATTTGCGCAAAGCCAATGCGCTTTATTACGAATTTGAAGAAGTCGGAATGAACAAGCAACTCGGCTATACGTCGCCGGCCGATCTAACCGATCTCTACCCGCAGTTCTATTGGAGCAGTGTGTCGAGGCTTATCCAGAGGCGCGATTCGTTACCTCAACATCACATCTAGCGGACGCCAATGGATCGCCAACCTCTACAGCAATGTCTTTCAGCGCTGACGCGAACTGTCTACGACGCTAGCAGCCCAGTGAGCGGGCCACGGAAATTCAGCCGGGCTGTGTTTCAAGCTCCTGTCCAATTGTAATTGGATGAGCCATCGTCTCGTGTAACTTATCGACGTCGAGTTCTCCCTCCCATCGGCTGATAACGATGGTTGCAACACCGTTACCGATCAGATTGGTAAGAGCTCTGCATTCGCTCATGAACTTGTCGATGCCGAGCAAAATGGCCAGGGACTGAATTGGTACATCGGGCACAATCGCCAGCGTCGCCGCAAGCGTCACGAACCCGGCGCCCGTAACGCCGGATGCGCCTTTCGATGTAACTATTGGCGATGACGAGAATGCCAAGCAGATGACCGAACGTCAGATGAGTATTCGTCGCCTGCGCCAAAAATAGTATCGCCAACGTCATGTAGATGTTTGTGCCGTCAAGATTGAAGCTATAGCCCGTGGGGATCACCAGCCCGACTACCGACTTCGGAGGCGCCGAGGTGTTCCATTTTCTGGATCATGTGTGGCAGCGCGGTTTCGGACGATGACGTCCCGAGCACAATAAGTAGCTCGTCCTTGATGTATGCAAGGAAACGTAGAATGGAGAAAACGGCGAAGTCGCGCAATGCTGCCAAGCACGAGCAGAACGAAGAGCAGGCTCGTCAGATAGAAAGTCGCGATCAGTTCCAAAAAGGTTTACAAGGGAGGAGACGCCGTAGGTGCCGACAGTGAAAGCCATCGCGCCCAACGCCCCGATTGGCGCGGCTCTGACAATAATGCGGATCATGCCGAAAAAATCTGCGCCATAGCGTCGATGACGTTGTTGATCTTTTCACCGAGCTTCTGCCAAGGCGAGAGATCGCGAAACCCGTAAGAATTTGCTATGAGCGAGAACTTGAAGCAGGTCTCCCTTGGCAAAGGCGCCGATGAATGTCGTCGGGATGATCGCCAGCAATATCCGACGATGCCTTATTCTTTCGCCTTGCTGACGTAACTCGCAACCAGCTTTGGGATCGAGACTGGCCACATCGATGTTGAATCCCTTCCCGGGTTGCAACAACTTCGCCAACGATCAGCCCAATAGCGAGTGCGAGTGTCGAAACCGCCTCGAAGTAAAACAACGGTTTTGATGCCGACGCGGCCGACCTCTCTCAGATCTCGCATCAGAACCGATCCCATGCACGACGGTGCAAAAGATGACCGGCCCGATCATCATCTTGATGAGGGCAATAAAGCCGTCGCCGAGCGGCTTGAGAGCTTTGCCCAGGTCAGGCCAGAAATGGCCAATAAAAATGCCAATAGCGATAGCTATCAGAACCTGGATGCAGAGGACCGTATACCACGGGCGGTGCGTGCTCATTGCGACCCCAGAACGAACTAAGATGACAAGGACTTCCTTCAAAGAAATTTGAAGTTTACAGACCGTCGATCTGTTGACCAGTCCCTCCTGAACGCCTGCTTCATGGAACGAGTGATGTTCGTCCGTGGTTATTTGGCGGGGTAACCATGGAGGTTCAAATGAAACTCGGAATACCTGCAATCCCTAATCGCGGCGTTAGTCGTGGCGTCTCCCGCGGCGTTCGCGCAAAACATGGGCTACACAGCGGCACCACCTCGAAGCCTGGCGCGGGCTTTGATAAGGATGACGCAAACCCTAACCAAGCAGTCGAAAAAACACATGGCCAGCCATAAGAAGAAGCACAGCGCCAAGCACATGACCTCCAAGCCGCAGACGACGGGGTCGGGCAGCGCATCAACTGGTGCCGGCGACAACAAGGACGAAACTACGCCCAAGTCGCGATATCATTTCGGTGGTCGCTGTAGGAAAAGAGCCGCAGAGATTTGCGGCTCTTTTCCTTTAAATTCGTATGGTTACAGCCCTCTTTTTCTGAAAGGAGACTTTCGGACTAACGCTCGGCAAATTCTCTCCAAATTGGCGTATTCCGGACGCCAGCACGACCGGAGACTGGTGCAATGTCGATGGCTTAGCCCCATCGGCTTCATTTTTGGCGGCATCATGCACGGCAAGCTTGCTTTACCGGTCCGGTCGATCATTGGTAGGCTTCTCTCAGTCAGCAGCACTTGTTACTGGGAGGACAACGACAATGACGACGGCATTTCGTGCTCTCGTTCTCGGCACAATGGTTGGTTTATTCGCGGTTGACCTAGCCGCACATGCGCAGGACAAAACGATCAAAATCGGCGCGCTGTTTCCCATGTCGGGACCGGGCTCATATTTCGGCGCGCAAGACAAGCAAGGCGTCGAACTCGCGCTGGAGCAACTCAACAAAGCCGGCGTCAACGGTTACAAATTCGTCGTTCAATACGAAGATTCAGCCTGCAGCCCGCTTCCCGCAACGCAAGCCGCCAAGCGCCTGATCGAGCAGTTCAAGCCCGACGTCATCATCGGCGAGGAATGCTCGGACGCAACGCTCGCTGTGATGCCTGTCGTCGAGCAGGCAAAGGTGCCGCTGATCAATGCCGGCTCCTCTTCGATAAAAGTAACGGAGCCTGGCAACCCGTGGACGTTCCGCATCATGCCGAACGAAGTGATGCAAGGCATCAATCTCGCGGAGAATGCGTACAAGCGCATGAATGCGCAGACAGCGGTTTTGTTGTTTGAGAACACTAATGCCGGCATCGGCAACGCGCAGGTGTTCAAGGACAACTTTACCAAGTTGGGCGGCAAGATACTCGCCGAAATCGGCTTCGGTCGCGACATCAATGACTTCACGTCGATTGCCACGCGCGTGGCGGGCCTCGGCAAGGTCGACGTGATTCCCACCTACACGCTGGAAGGCCAGGGCCTCAAGATCACGCAGGCGTCTGGCGCAGGCGGGGGTCACCAAAGGCGGTGGCGGCAACGCCATTCAGATCGGCACGATATGGTTGCCGTTCGGCTTCGAGCAGAAAGCCGGGAAGACCGCGCTGGGTACATCCGCATCGTTCAGTTCGATCCGACCGATACGCGTGACGTGGCGAAGAATTTTGCCGCGGACTTCAAAGCCAAATACAACGCAGACCCGACGCACTTAAATGCGCACGCCTACGACCAGGTCATGCTGATCGCCGACGTGGTCAAGCGGGGTGGAAAAGATGCTCAATCCATCCGCGACGGCCTCGCCGACACCAAAAACTACTCAGGTGTCACAGGCAGCGTCGAGTTCGACAAGAGCAATCAGAACATCAAGATGGACACCATCCATTACATGGAGACCAAGCCGGACATGTCGTGGACAAGCCTGAAGTGGAACTGATCCGGCGATGACAACAACGATCGTCCTGCAACAGGCGATCAACGGCGTCGTACTCGGAAGTCTCTACGTTCTGGTGGCGCTAGGCCTGACGCTGATCTACGGCGTGCTCGTGCAGATCAATTTCGCGCACGCCGACTTTGTCACGCTCGGAGCCTTCGCCGCCTATTTTTTCATGCATCTGGTCGGCGGCGGCTACATCCTCAGCATCGCCGTGGCTTTTGCGGTCGGCGCCGCGCTGGGGTGGGCTATCAACGCCTCGATTTTCACGCCGCTTCGGCGCAAGGGAAATGACCTTCTGCCGCTGATCGCCACGATCGGCGTGTCCGTGATGATGCAGAACCTGATGCTGGCCTGGTTCGGGCCGATCCCTACGCCTTCGAGAGACGCCGTACAGCAACCAGGTCATCCGTTTCGCCGGCATCTTCGTCTCGTGGCAAAACGTCATCATCATCGTCGTTTCGGCGCTGACGATCGTGCTGCTCTACGCATTCATGAAGTTCACCTATCTCGGTAAAGCGCTGCGCGCGGTGTCGCAGGACCGCGAAACGGCGGGCCTGATGGGGATCAACCCCAACCAACTCATCATGCTGACGTTCGTGATTGCCTCGGCGCTTGCCGGCATGGGGGTGCGATGCTCGCGCCGGTGCTCGTCCTGACGCCGTTTGCTGGCACATCCGTCATCGTCAAAGCTTTCGCGATCGTGATTATCGGCGGCTTTGGCAATGTCGAAGGGACCATTCTCGCCGGCCTCATCGTCGGCCTGATCGAAAGTTATACCACGCAGTTTCTCGACCCCGGCCTGATCGACATCGTTGTTTTCGCGCTTCTCCTGCTAATGCTGGCAATCAAGCCCACGGGACTCATCTCGGAAAGACGCGAAGAAAATGTCTGATCCGGCGCTCGCGCAGCATGTGCCTGGTCAGCGCGCCGCACTACGGTCCCGGTGGGTGGGATATCTGCTCGCGATTGCGGCGATCGCGATTTTGCCTCTTGTCTTCAATGACACCTATTGGCGCACGAATTTGACGGTGTGCGCGATCAATGTACTGCTTGCAATCGGGCTCGACTTCATTCCCGGCTACGCCGGCCAGCTCGAATCTCGGCCATTCTGCTTTCTATGGTCTGGGCGCCTATGTTTCGACGCTGCTGATCGTCAAACTCGGAGTTCCGTTCTGGATCGCGTTCATTGCAGGATGTGGCGTTCGCGGGTATCGCCGGAATTTTCCTTTCGCTGTTCGCCGTGCGCCTGCGCGGCCACTATCTCGCGATTGCGTCGCTCGGCTTTTGCCGTTATCGTTCACCAGATCCTGCTGAACTGGATCAGCCTCACGCAGGGTCCGCTCGGCATCTATGGCATCGCACCGCCGCCGCCACTCGTGTATCGACGGAATTGTCGTCGCCGATTTTCGCAATCTCGCCGCGTTCTTTTACTTGGTCGCGGGATTTGCATTTCTTTCGTACATCCTGTTGAGCCAACTCGTGCGGTCGCCGATCGGAGAAACGCTCACGGCGATCTCGCGAGGACGAGGTGTCAGCGGCATCTCTCGGCATCAACGGCACCGCCTGGAAAGTATTTGCTTTCGGCGTCGGGTCAGCGATCGCCGGGGCGGCAGGTTGTTTCTACGCGAGTTTCGTCGGCACCCTGGTGCCGGACGCATTTTTCATAAACGAGGCGTTCAACATTCTGGCCATGGTTATCGTCGGTGGGATGGGCACGCTGATCGGTCCGGTTTTCGGTGCAATTCTTCTCACAGTCCTGCCGGAAGTCCTACGTGGTTTCGGCGACCTGCGCCTGGTCGTCTATGGTGCTGCTCTGACGTTTGTCGTTCTCTTCATGCCCGGGGGCTAGCGCAGGCAGCGCGCGTCCTCGGGGAGAAGTTCGGCTTCGGGCGGTGCGCATGAGCGCAGTTGCGGCAATAGGTCCGATAGAGCGGTCGCTCCTGCAGGTACGAAGCCTGCACAAGAACTTTGGCGGCGTGAAAGCCGTGTCGGACATTTCGTTCGACGTTCCGGACGGGCTCGATATTTTCCGTCATAGGCCCGAACGGGGCAGGGAAATCGACGCTGCTCAATCTTATCAGCGGTGTCTATCAGCCCGACTCCGGTTCATTGTCCTTCAATGGCACGGACCTATCGGCCATGCCGGCCCATCGGCGCGTGCGGCTCGGTATCGCGCGGACCTTCCAGAAGATCCGTCTGTTCAAGCAGCTCAGCGTGCTGGAAAACGTGATCGCGGGATTTCATGTTCATCACCACATCCCGGCATGGCAATACGTGACGCACGGCGCCGCTTTCGCGGCCGATCAACGACGGTGCCGCGAACGGGCCGTGCAGCTTGTTGCATTTCGTCTGGCATGTCGGCGACGCCTGCGATGTGCTTGCCGGATCGTTGTCGTATGGTGAGCAGCGGATGCTCGAACTTGCACGCGCGCTCGCAACGAAACCTCAGCTCCTGCTGATCGACTGAGCCGGCGGCGGGTCTCAATGCTGCGGAGGTCGATGGCCTTCTCGATCGTATCCGGTCGCTTCGCAGTGACGGAATGACGGTCATTCTGGTCGAGCACAACATGGATCTGGTCATGAACGTCGCCGACCGGATCATGGTCATGGACTACGGTCGGCGTCTGTTCGAAGGAGAGTCCGGCCGAGGTGCAGAAGAATCCCGCCGTGATTGCCGCCTATCTCGGTGGAGAGCTGCTGTGAGCGCGCTCCTGGAGGTCAAGGATCTGGAGCTTGCCTACGGGCCGGTCGCGGTCTGCCGGGATATTTCACTGCGGCTCGATCGCGGCGAGATCGTCGCCTTGATCGGCGCCAATGGGGCGGGAAAATCCACGACCCTTCGCGCGATCGCGGGCGTGCTGCCGCCGAGAGCGGGCACGATCGTATTTTCCGGACGAGATGTCACGGCGATGCCTTCGTACGACGCGCAGCAAGCTCCGGCATCGCGCTTGTTCCGGAGGGTCGTCGCGTCTTTCCTTTCTTGACGGTGCGGGAAAATCTCGAACTCGGCGGGTTCAATGTCCGCCAGCGACGCTGCAAAAATTCGGCAGCGCATGGATGGCGTTTTCGCCATGTTCCCGCGCTTGTCCGAACGCAGCAGCCAGAATGCCGGAACGCTTGAGCGGCGGAGAGCAGCAGATGCTGGCGCTCGGTCGCGCGATGATGTCGGAGCCTCAACTGCTCTGTTTGGACGAGCCATCGCTCGGTCTGGCGCCGATCGTCGTTCAAGACATCTTCCAGAAGATTCGGGCCATCAACGCCGCTGGCACCGAGCGTGCTTGCTGGTAGAGCAGAACGCCCGTTACGCGTTCGAGACGGCGAGCCGCGGCTATGTCCTGCAGACGGGTTCAGTGATCGCCAGCGGTCCCTGCGCGCGAGCTGAAGGCTCAATCCGCGCGTCCAAGAAGCCTATCTTGGCCGCATTGCGGCACCAGCGGTCTCGTACAATGACGCTCGCCGGACAAATACTCGCTCGCGGGCAAATCCGCTGTCGTTACCGGCGCGGGCAACGGTATCGGTCGCGCAATAGCGCTTGCATTCGCAGAAGCAGGAGCGAACGTCGCCTGTGTCGATCTGGACAAGGCCGCGGCTGATGCGACAGCGGCAAAAATCGGTTCGGCGGCATTCGCCATTGCGTGCGATGTGAGTAGTGAAAGTGAAGTCGAGGCGGCCGCCAAATCGATTCTCGCCAAATTTGCCGCCACCCACATTCTGGTGAATGGGGCGGCCGGTCATGATCCGAACGGATCAGTGCTCGAACTTAGTCTGGCCGAGTGGAATAAAGTATTTGCGGTAAATGTCGGCGGCGCATTCCTGATGAGCCGCGCGATCCTGCCCGCGATAATCAAGGCTGGCGGCGGCAGCGTCATTCACATTGCCTCGCAGCTCGGAGCGTCGCCGGACCGCGCCGCGCCGTCTACTGCGCGACCAAAGGTGCGCTGATCCAGCTTGCCAAGGCGATGGCGACCGACCACGCGACGCAGAACGTGCGGGTCAATACGCTTGTCGCCGGGAGCGGTCGAGACCGACCGGCTCGTAAAGCGCTTTGGCGACATGGAAACGGCCAGGCGAACGGCCGGCCCAAAGCATTTGCTGCAGCGCCTCGGCCAGCCGGAGCGAGATCGCCCAGGCTGCCGTCTTTCTGGCAAGCGACGCATCGAGCTTCATGACCGGCGCCGATCTTCTGGTCGACGGCGGCTACAACGCGACGTAGCGGCCTCCCTCAGCGCCCGAGGATCGTGCCCGCCATTGCGCGCGGATCGCGCTTGGCCATGCGCCAGCGTCAGCTGCCTGAAACAGATCCGACAAGTGCATGTTGAAGAGAGCAGGCTCTTCGCAGGTTGATATTGTGGCCGGAGTTTCCCATCACGACCAGCGCGGCGGTCGGGATATTCTTCTTCATCAGAATTCCTGGTTCGAGGCAGGGCCGATCTTCGTCGCCTGTCATGATCAGCGTCGGCACGGTGATGGTCTTCATCTTGTCGACGAGATCAAACAGCGACGGGCGTCGCTTCTGCACCCCGCGCATTGTGAGCGCGGCGCCTTCGGTCGAGTGCTCGGCAAGCTGGTCGGCAAACTCCCGCCAACCGCGCGGATCCTTGTTCTGGTGCTGTACGCGGTAGGGCCGAGAGCATAGGCCTTCGGCGGCCTTTTTCATGCGTCAACTCTTCGAAGCGCTTGGCCGAAGCTTCTGCTTCTTCGGCAAATTTCGCGCGCTCGCCGGGCGCTGCGCCGTAACCGCAGCCGGCGACCACGACCGAGCGGGCGCGATTGCCGATAAGTGAACCCAAAATGAAGCGCGGCAAAACCGCCCATCGAAAGGCCGACAATGTGAGCCTTGTCGATCTTCAATGCATCGAGCACCGAGCGGATGTCGTCGCGTGCGCGCTCCTGCGAATACTTTTCCTGATCCTTGGGTACGTCCGACGGAGGATAGCCGCGCGCATTGAAGGTGATGCAGCGGTAGTATTTCGAGAAGTGGCGAACTTGCTGTTCCCAGGAGCGAACGTCGCCGGCAAATTCATGAACAAAGACGATCGGCATGCCTTTGCCGGTGTCCTCGTAATAGAGCTTCACTCTATCGTCGGTCGTCAGATGTGGCATGAAATCACCGTTCTAGAAAGCCTGGGCGCGCGCGGACAGGCCGGCATCGATCGTGACGACGGATCCGCTGGTGTAGCCCGAGTGGTCGGAAGCGATGAACGCGATGGCGGCGCCGGATTTCCTCGGCGGTGGCGCCGCGGCCGAATGGCAGCGGCTTGAGCAGGTCCTTCCAGTTGTCGTCGCTGCCGGTGCGATCGCGTGCGCTTCCTCTTCATGAGCGACGACAAGGCGGTCGGTCGCAACCGGTCCGGGACTGATGGCGACGACACGGATGCCGTCCGCGAGCGCTGACGCTGCCAAGCGACTGGGTGAAGGCGGCGAGGGCGGCATTGCCCGCGACGCCGCAGATGTATTCGGGATCGTGCGTGTCGGCAGCGTTGCCAACAACATTGCACGATTACGCCACGCTTGCGTTTCTGCATCAGCGCGTAGAAGGCGCGGCACATGTTGACGTAGCCAAAGACCTTCAGGTCCCAGGCCTTGCGCCATGTCGCCTCGTCAACGTTGAGCAGACTGCCACCTGGAATGGCGCCGGCATTGTTCACCAGGATATCGATGTCGGGATAGTCGCGGGCAAGTTCGGTCGACCTTGGTGCTGTCGGATAGGTCGGCGGCGACCGTGTCGACGCGCACATTGGATTTCTGTACGATCGCCGACTTCGCTGCCGCCAACGCGTCACTGCTGCGCGATACGATGATGACGTTACAGCCTTCGCCGGCCAGAATTTCGGCAGCAGCGCCGGCCGATGCCCTTTGAGCCGCCTGTGATCGAGGGCGGTCTTGCCGGCAAGTTTCAGATCCATATCTTCCCCCGCGAAGACTGAAGGTGAGCGACTATGACGAGCCGCGCACGAGATCGGCAACCTGTCGTGGCTAGCGCGTCGCCTCGATCATTCGGCGAATCACCTTCGCGATGACCGACTTGCGCGCGAAACCCGAAATCGCGCGCAGCAGGCTCGATATCGAGTGGACCCCGCGCGGCTTTCGGCTTGCTGCCGTCGATCTCGAGGCGAACTGGCTTGCCGGCTGCCGCCGCCGCAGCTGCGATGTCGTCTGGCGTGACTTTTTCCGGATGCGCAATGAAATAGCTGCAGCTGCTTCCGGCTTTTCGAGAAGCAGGCCTCGACAGCCGCGCGCGGCATCGTCGATGTAGACATAGAGGCCAGTCGGTCATCGGTTGCTATGCGCGCGGATTTGCCCGCGAGGGCAGCGCGAACGATTTCCTCGACAGTGAATGTCGTTTCCCGTCCGGGACCATAGATCACGGTGAACCGTAGTGAGCAAAGGTCGATCGGGACTTTGCCCCACAGACCGCGCAGCACCATCTCCATTGCAGCCTTCGACGCACTGTAGCGTGTTGTTCGGGCGCAGGGGATATTGTTCGTCGACCGGTTCGTCTTCGTAGAAATTGCCGAAGCGCTGCCGCCGATGAGCAGTAGACGAAGGTTCCGACGCCGCTTTCCAGCGCAGCATAGAGAAGGTTGAGGCTCGCCGAGCACATTGATCGCGATGACTTCGGCGGGATCGTCCGCCAGGACCATGGGCCCCGAGACGCCTCCCGCATGAATGATGTGGCGTGATTTTCTCGGCAGCGAGCAACGCCTTCAGTTTCGAGCCGATCCGAAAGAGTCGTCCACCACTTGCGTCGTAACGCGATGGTCGCGGATCGAGTCCGATTGCGCGCTGCGAGTTTTCGGCCGAGCAGCTTCATCGACGGCCTTGCCCAGAAAGCCGCTCGCGCCAGTCACCAGTGTCACGCTTTCGGCCATGTGTGCCCTAGACGATCCTCTTGCTGGCGGAAATCTTCGATTTCCGCCGCTGTATCCCAAACCGCGCAAGATCTCATCGGTATGCGTGCCTTGTTCAGGCAAAGGGGACCACATGGGCAGGTGTCCGCGACAGCGTGATCGGCTGCCCAACCACCGCGAATATCGCCACGCGTCGGATGATGCAACGGCACCGCGATGCCTGGGTGCTCCACCTGCGGGTCCGCGAACACCTCATCGACCTTATAGATCGGCCCGGCGGGTACGCCTCGCTTTTCAAGCAATCCAGCCATTGCGCAGGAGGACTTCATCTTGAAGATTTGGGCGAGGAGGGCGGTCAGCTGTGGCCGGTTGCGAAACCGCTGTTCTCCGGTGGCGTATTCCGGTGCACGTGCGTGAGATCCGTCCGCTCCAGCGCGACGCAGAGCGCCCGCCACTGGCCATCGCCGCCAACGCCGATATTGATGAAGCCGTCGGATGTCTGAAAGACGCCCATCGGTGTGGAGTAGGGATGATCGTTCCCGGCCTGGCCGGAGCGCTCGCCGTCGATGAGATAGCGCGCGGCCTGCAAGTCCATCATCGCGATCTGCGCTTCCAGCAGCGACGCCTGTACCCACTGTCCGCGGCCGACGCGTTCGCGTTCGGCGAGCGCAATCAGGATCCCGGTTGCGGCGTACAACTCCGGCCGAACTGTCGGCCACCGCGATACCGGCTCGCATTGGTCCGAGCCCGGCATGCCGGTGACCACATCAATCCGCCCATACCCTGTGCAATCTGATCAAATCCAGCGCGCATGCGATAGGGACCGCTCTGCCCGAACCCTGAAATCGACGCCAGGATGATGCGCGGGTTCGCGGCACTGAGAGCCTCGTACGCGATGCCCATCCGCTCTTTGACATCGGGACGGAAATTTTCGACCACGTCGTCGGCATCCTTGACCAGACGCATGAAGATCTCGCGCCCGGACCGCGCTTTCAGATTGAGCGTCAGCGACGCTTATTGCGGTGGAGATTGATCATGTCCGTAGCCGTCCGGGCACCGCTCATGCACTCGTTCGGGTCGACACCTGCTGGCGCTTCGATCTTGATGATGTCCGCGCCGAAATCGCCCAGAATACGAACGCGTATCGGCCCGGCACGTACGCGCGAAATGTCGAGCACCCGAAGGTGCGCAAGCGCCCTGACCGTTCAGCGGTCATGCCAATCGTCCGCTGCACACGACGATATCACCTGGTCACTGATTGCGATGGGAATCCGCGCATGCCAGTCGGTTCGTTTTTGCACGGCTGCGGCTAACGCTATCAGCGCGTGATCCGATCCGCGGTCTGCCGACGACCTGCAAAGCGATCGGCATGGCGCGATCGTCAAACCCGACCGGCATCGCGACTGCGGGAAGACCGAGAAGGTTGGCAAAGCGGGTCCAGCGGCTGAGCTCGTAGAGTGTTTTCGGCCTGAAGTCAGGAGCGCGCGGATCGCATTCCGCAGCTGGCGGTGTCCTCATATCGTCAGAACGGGCATGACGATGGCTTGGCATCTTTAAACACCTCAGCGATAAAATCTTTCGCGAGCTGCGGTCGTGCCGAAACATTTGCTGCCAGCGTTTCTTCGTCGATCTCAAGTCCCTTGCGCAGGCGTTTCGTCAACGTGTCGTCGAGCGAGCCGGAATCCAAGAGCGTTCGATGCAGCGCGCAGCTTCCGCCTGCATGATCGTAAAGACATGAAGTGTCGAGCGCTTTGATGGCCGCAATGGCGGCAGTCCGGCCGACCTGAATTTCGCAGCCGGCGATTGCATCTATGGCGTCACGACAGGCACTTGCGATCGGGGCCTCGGCGAGGTTGAGCACATCCTGGACTACAGAAATCTTGCGGATGGGTTCAGGCTTACTCGGCGAACAGAACTCGCGCGGGTTCGTGCAGGTCAGAAGCACTGCGAGCAAGAATGCCCACTGTGTCGAGGCTTGGAGAAAGCGGCATCGCGCCGGCCAGCGATATGACCCCGTAAGTTGGTTTCCAGGATGTGACGCCGCAGCAATGGGCCGGGATGCGCAGTGAGCCGCCGGTGTCGGAGCCGAGCGCGAAAACAGCGGATCCGCTTGCGACGGCAACCGCGGAGCCAGAGGACGATCCTCCGGTGATAAATTCGAAATTCCACGGATTCTTCGGCGCGCCGTGCACGGCATTGTAGCCCGAGGGCTCATAAGCAAGCTCGGTCATCGCCGTGTAGCCGATACGGCGCGCGCCGGCGCGATCGAGCTGGTCAAGCACTGTTGCCTGCGGAGATCGCTCCATGGGCAGCACGATTGGGCAAGTCCACCGTGCGGCGAGTGGGTCGCTGAAATAAAACATGTCCTTGGCCGCGTACGGCATGGCATCAAGGACACCGCGCGCAATGATCGACTCCGCTTTCGAATTCAACAAATGCTTTCAGCTGAGGCTCAAGCTCGCGCGCAAATTCGCTTGAGCTCGCAGAAAGTTGTGCACGCTCCCTCGTATCAAGTTCTTTCCAATCTCGAAAACGCATTGACACGATGTGTGAGCTTCGAATCTGCGTGAGCGGCGGGCTCCGGCCGCTGGCGGCTCAAGATTCTGCATTTCATAATGCTACAGAAACGAAACAGCCGCCAAGGCTAACGCCATTGCTAGGAGCAACGAGTAATATTTCAGCCTATGAGTACGGTAGTTGTGGCAGGTGACCAGGATCTCGGCACAAAAGTGCCACTTCTCATCATTGGAGCGGGTGCTGCAGGTCTGTGTGCGGCGCTGACCGCGAAAGAGGCGGGAGCCGAAGTCGTCGTCGTGGAACGTGAGCCGCACCTTCCGGTTCGACCGCATTATCAGCGGGTCTAATACCGGCTGCCGGTACACGATTTCAGCGTGCCAAGGGGATTCATGACAGCCCAAAATTGCTTGCCGCTGACATCGGGCACAAGGCGAATGACGAGGCGGATCCCGCCGTCGTTGACGCAATCGCGGAAGGATTCTGCGCTGCTCATCGAATGGCTGGCGGACAGGCACGGCTTTCCTTTGATGTGATCGACAACTTCAACTATCCCGGGCACTCATCGTTGAGGATGCATGGCTTGCCGAGCCGCACCGGTCGCGAACTGATCGATCGACTACGCAGCGCGGTCGAACTGAATGACATCGTCATTTTGAGCCGAAGTGTCGCCGAACGACTCTTGGCCGATGCGGAAGGTCGCGTCGCGGGAGTGGAAATTGCGCGTCCGGATGGCACGCGGGAGTGGGTTGGATGTGGTGCGTTGATCCTCGCCTGCAGTGGTTTCGGCGAGAATTCCGATCTGGTGCGCCATCATATACCGGAAATGGCAAGCGCGATTTATTTCGGCCATCCCGGCAATTGCGGTCACGCCGTCATGTGGGGAGGCGAACTCGGTGCGCAACTCAGCCATCTCGGGCGCTTATCAAGGTCATGGTTCGGTAGCAACGCCGCACAACATATTGATCAGTTGGGCGGTCGTCATGCAGGGCGGTATCCAGGTTAACCGCGACGGCCGCCGCTTCAGCGACGAGACGCGCGGATACTCGAAGCAGGCTGCGGAAGTGCTGAAACAGCGCGGATGCCATCGCATGGGATGTCTTCGATTCACGGATCGCGGCGGTGGCCCGACAGTTTGAAGACTTTCAGGCATGCCGAACGCGCTGGCGCAATTGTGACAGTCCAATACCGTTGAGAACCTCGCTGAGGCAATGCACGTTCCAGTCGCAGCGTTTGTCGCCGACTGGAGGGGCGTTGAAAAGTTGAAACTCGTCGGCGGTCAGGATCGTTACGGCCGCGCGATTTCTTGCGGACCAATTGTGTAATCCTCCCTATCACGCGGTCAAAGTGACCGGCGCGCTGTTCCACACTCAGGGCGGACTTGCGGTCGACCCAACTCGGTCGCGTCAAGCGTAAGGACGGATCGGGCTTTCCCAACCTGTTTCGCGGCAGGCGGTGCGGCGGCTGGCGTATCGGGTTCGACTGCAGCGGGATATTTGTCAGGGCAATGGGCTTGCTGACCGCGACCGTTCTCGGGCGCTTGGCGGGCGCAGCCGCCGCCAGACAGTTGATCAAATGACCTGAGTACCGATCAATCTCGAGCGGGCGCTAACCCAGGGCTAAGGCGCACGCGATGCTCAGTTCGAAAATCTGAGCGATTCGATCTCTGTAGCTTTCGGTGAGGTCGACATCGTCCCATCCATTCAAAAGCTGGTTTCGGCTGACCGGATCAATCTCAAAGGCGTAACGTTCGATCGCCGCACACAATGGTTCTTACTGTCCAGATCGACCGCAACTGGCCGCCCCGGATTGGCAGACGACCGTCGCCGCCATCTCGGCGACTATCGGCATCGGAAACGACGGCCGTCAGCAGACCGTTCTTCACCGCAGTTTTGTGCGAAGATATCGCCGAACGACGGCGCGATGCACACAGCGAAATCCGTAGTCGTATAAGCGCGTATACCGCAGCCTCGCGCGATGAGCCGCCGCCGAAATTGCGGCCAGCCAGCAAGGATTTTAGCGCTTTGCCAGAGAGGCTGGTTGAGCGGAAAATCCTTCTTCTCGTTTCCGTTGGCTGTCGAAGCGCAAGATCCTGAAAGAGCACGGTGCCGAGACCCTTCGATCGCGGCCACTTGAGATAGCGTGCCGGCAGGATTTGATCAGTGTTGAGATTGGAAAATGGCAACGGACAGGCCTTGGCGCTGAGCCGGATAGAATTTTCCATGCGCCGACTCCTATGGTTTGCGACCGGCAAGGGAGTGGCCGGACATCGGCGAGATGTCCGCTGACGGCCGCAGCAGCGACCATCGCCGGCGACATCAGATGCGTTCGCGCGCCCGGGCCCTTGTCGGCCGCGGAAATTGCGGTTGGTGGTCGAGGCGCATCGCTCGCCGGACGGCACAGGTGTCCCCGTTGATTCCACGCACATCGAGCAGCCGGAATCGGCCCATTCGAGTCCGGCGTCGCGGAAGATGCGGTCAAGCCCTTCACCTTCCGCCTGCCGCTTTACGCTGGACGAGCCCGGCGACACGAAGCCCGGGCACTTTGCTGACCCGACCGGCCAGAACTGCCGCGGCAGCGCGCAAGTCCTCGATGCGAGAATTGGTGCAGGAGCCGATGAAAACGCGATCGATCGGGATCTCGGTCAGCTTCTTGCCCGGTGCGATGGCCATATAGTCGAGCGCGTCGCGCAGATACTTTGCGCGCACGGGATCGCCCTCGCGCGACGGGTCCGGCACGCGGGCGTCGATCGGCAGAGCATCGTCTGGTGTCGTGCCCCAGGTAACGATGGGCGCAATAGACGTTGCCATCGAGGGTTATCTCGCGGTCGAAACCGCGCATGCCGCATCGGAAGCAAGCGCCGACCACGCCTCGACGGCTCGATCGAAGCATCCGCCCTTCGGGCGCGTAGGGGCGGCCTTTGAGATAGGCAAAAGTGGTTGCATCCGGCGCGACCATTCCGCAGCGCCCGCCGGCCTCGATCGACATGTTGCACAGCGTCATGCGCCCTTCCATGGACAGTGCGCGGATAGTGCTCCCGCCAAACTCGATGGCGTGGCCTTGCGCTCCGTCGGCGCCGACATGCGCGATGATTGCGAGAGCGATGTCTTTGCGCCGACCCCGACTGTGGCGGTACCGTCGACTGAGATGCGCATGCGCTTCGGCCTTTTCTGCCACAAGGTCTGCGTCATCAGAACGTGAGCGACCTCTGACGCTCCGATTCCGAAGGCATAGGCGCCAAAGGCTCCATGAGTCGACGTATGGCTGTCGCCACAGACAATAAGCAGTCCAGGTAAGGTCAAGTCCCTGTTCAGGACCGACGACATGCACGATGCCTTGACGCGGATCGCGCAAACCGAACAACGCTATGTGGCTTTCAGTCGTATTGGCCTCAAGATTGCGCACCATCGCTGCGATCTCGGGATTGGCGATGGCGTGATCGCGGCCGCGTGTCGGCACGTAATGATCCGCAACACCGAACGTCAGTCCGGGCTCCGCGACCGTGCGACCGCGCGTCCTTCATCTGACTGAAAGCATGGAACGAGCCTTCATGCACATAGTGGCGATCGACCCAGAGCAGGGACGCCCCGTCGTCGCGCCGCACAACCTCGTGCGTGGACCACAACTTGTCGACCAGGGTCTGGGGCTCACTCATATGACAGGGTCTTCTTTAACGGTTGCAGCCTTGTCGAGGGTTGGCAATATTGTAAAGCCCAAGTTCGAGAACCTTGAATAACCAGACCGTAACGGGGCTTTGCCCCGCAATGTGAGCCAGAAGGGGAGTCATCATGCCGAACCAAGGGAAACTTAGCCGCCGTCAGTTCCTTGCCACGACGGCGTTCGGCGCCGCGGCTGCCGCAACAGGCAGCGTGGCGATGCCTTCCGTCCTGTGCGTGCGCAGGGCGCACCGGTCAAGCTCGGTGTACTGCACCCGGTCACGGGCGCGCTGTCCTACTCCGGCCAGCAGGGTCGGCTCGGCGCGACTCTGGCCATCGAGGAGATCAATGCGGCTGGTGGCGTCAAAGGGTTGGGCAAGATCGACGCGGTTCTAGGCGACGCGCAGTCGACGCCCGACGGCGGCACGGCGGAAGTCGAGAAGATGAATTCCGCGGACGTCTGCTGCATCGTCGGCGGCTATGCCAGCAACATCTGTCTCGCCACGACGCAGGCGGCGGCGCGCTATGAACTGCCTTATGTGGTCGACGTCGGCGTCGCCGACGGGATCGTCACCCGCGGACTGAAGAATACTTTCAGATTTGGCCCAGGCTTCGGCGTCATCTCCAAAACTGCGCTGGCCAATCTGGCCGCGATCAACGAGCAGGCCGGCAAACCGGCCAAGACCGTGATGATCGTGCACGAGGACTCGTTGTTCGGATCTGGCCTCGCGAAGCTGCTCAACGCGCAACTTCCGCAGCAAGGTTTCGAGATCCTTGAGACGATCCCGCATCCGACGCCGACCCGCGACTTCAACAACGTCGTACTCAAGATCAAGGCGCAGAACCCGGACCTCGTCATCCCTGCAAACTACTACAACGAATACGTTCTGCTCGCCCGCACGATGCAGCAGCAGCAGGTCAAGCCGAAGGGCATCTATTCGGTCCTTGGCGGCGCAGCGTCGTCGTACAAGTTCGTCAAGGAATTCCCTGAGGCGGCAAGGTACATCATGGACTGCAATCACTGGTTCGATCCGCGCAACGAGAAAGCCCTGGCGCTAAAGAAGAAAGTCGAGAGCAAGGACCAGTTCTACACCTACGAAGTCTATATGAACTACAGCTGCGTCTATCTCATCGCCGATGCGCTCGAGCGCGCCGGCTCGGCGAACCGCGCCAAGCTTACCGATGCGCTGGCGAGTTCGACCTTCGCGGGTCATGTGATGCCTTACGGTCCAACGAAGTTCGTCAATGGCCAGAACGAGGGTGCGGCGCCGGTCAATACGCAGGTGCTCGACAACGATATCAAGGTGATTCTGCCGTCCGGCTTCGCCAACGCGAAGCCGGTATTCCCGCGACCGGCGTAAGTGTCATAGAGTTGCGGGTGGAGTTTCTGAAGCTCCACCCGCTCTTATGACCGTCAAAGCATTGAGTCCGTGCTGTCGCCCGCCATCCTGATCCCTGCGATCCTCAACGGCCTGTTGATCGGCGCAATCTATGCACTGATTGCTCTCGGACTGACGCTGATCTACGGCGTCCTGCACATTATCAATTTTGCGCATGGCGCGCTGTTGAGCGCTGCGTTGTTCGCCGCCTTTTTTTGCCTTCCGTCTTTTGGGCCTTGATCCTTACGTCTCGGTGTTTTTGCTCGCGCCGGCATTCTTCGCGCTCGGCTACGTCCTGCAGCGTTTCATCATTGGCCCGGCGTCACACGGCGACGACCGCAACATGTTGCTGGTCACTCTGGGGCTCGCCGTCATCATCGAGAATGCGCTTCTTTACGCATTTCGCGCCGATACCCGCACGATCGATGTTCCTTATGCCGTTTCAGACGATCGATCTCGGATTTACGTTTCTGGCGGTGTCCGCGCGTTGTCGGATTCTGTTGCGGTATTCGCCGTCGCACTCGCGCTCTGGGTAATCATGACCTTCACCGACACCGGCCGCGCCATCCGCGCCGTTGCCAAGGAGAAACTCGGAGCGCAACTGGCTGGCATCGACGTTGCCACGTTTATGCGGTGACCTTTGGCCTCGGCACGGCATGCGTTGCAATCGCCGCTTGCCTGCTTGATCCCGACCTATTACGTCAATCCCAGAGTAGGGCGACGCCTTCGTGCTCGTCGCCTTTACCATTGTCGTGCTCGGCGGCATGGGCTCCGGTGCCGGGCGCGCTTGTCGGCGCGTTGCTGATCGGTGTCGCTGAAAGCCTCTCCGGACTGTTTCTCGGCGAGTCGCTCGGGCAGATCGGGATCTTTCTCATCTTTATTGTTGTGCTGCTGGTGCGCCCAAGCGGCCTGTTCGGGGCGCGCGCATGAGAGGCCTTTCTCCCAATCGCAGCGGTGCTCGCGGTTCTGGCGGCGGTGCCCTTTGTCGTGCATTCAATACGTCACGCTCAATTTCCTCGTCGTGGCGCTGATGATCGCGCTGGCCGGGCAGGGCTGGAACATTCTCGGCGGTTATGGCGGACAGTATTCATTCGGCCACGCCGCCTTCTTCGGCACGGGCGCCTACGTCACCGCGATCCTGCAGGTGCGCTATGGCGTCAACGCGTGGTTTGGCTTTGCGGCGGGCATCGCGGCCGGTGCCGCTCTTGGCGGCGCGCTTGGTGCGCTGGTTTTTCGTTCCGGCCTGCGCGGCTCGTACTTCGCGCTGGTGACCCTCGCGTTTGCCGAAGTGTTGCGCATCATCGCCAGCGTCGCTCCCATCACCGGAGCCGGTGTCGGGACATTGATAAAGCTCGATCTGGGCATCCGGACGTTCCAGTTTCAGAGCCGGGCAGCGTTCTACTGGATCATCCTCGCATTGGTCGGCGTATCACTCGTGCTTGCTCAACTCATCGAGCGCTCTCGCTTCGGGGCGTGGCTGATTGCCGTGCGAGAGAACGAGGATGCGGCAAAAGCGCTGGGCGTCGATGCAAGCACGGTGAAAACTGTCGCCATGGTTATCTCGGCCGCTATTACCGCGGCAGCGGGATGCTTCTATGCGCAGTATTTTCTCTTTGTCGATTCCGGGATTGCCTACGGCACCTGGATCTCGATCGAGGCGCTGCTGACGCCGATCATCGGCGGCGTTGGAACGGTATTTGGTCCGTTGCTCGGCGCCCTTGTTGTCAAGACGCTTGGCGAGGCGGCGAAACTTCTGACTGGCGACGCGCCTGGCCTCGATCTCATCATTTATGGCACGGTGCTCGTTCTGGTCATTTGGATCATGCCACGCGGCCTGATCGGCGGACTCGCGAGTGCGCGAAAGCTGATGCGTCGGGAGGCGCCTGCAGCTCCCGACCGGGGAGGTGCGCCATGGCTGAGCGCTTTACTCGCGGTCGATGGCGTCACATGCCGGTTCGGCGGCCTGGTGGCCGTGAATGCCGCTTCACTCGGGTGCCCAAGAGGGACAAATTACAGCGCTGATCGGTCCTAATGGCGCCGGGAAGACGACGCTTTTTCGATCATCTCCGGCTTTGTCAGGGCGAACCAAGGCTCTGTCCATTTTGCCGGCCAAAACGTGACCGGCGAGCCGCCTTATCGTCTCGCGCGGCGCGGTATCGCGCGAACCTTCCAGATCGTGCAGCCGTTTTATGGCCTGTCGGTCCGCGAAAATATTCTTGTTGGTGCTCATCTTCATCATCGCAAGCGTGATGCGGCGCTCGCTGTCGCCGATCAGATCGGCCGCGATGTAGGGCTTGGCGAGATGCTCGACCGGCGCGGCCGATCAGTTGACCGTCGCCGGGCGCAAGCGGCTCGAACTTGCCCGCTCGCTCGCCACCGAACCAAAGCTTCTTCTGCTGGATGAGGTTCTGGCCGGGCTGAACCCTTCCGAGATCAGGGACATCGTTCCGGTCATCCGCGAGTTTTGCCGACGTGGCATCACCATCCTGATGATCGAGCATGTCATGCAGGCGGTGATGAGCCTCGCCGAACAGGTGTTCGTGCTGGCCGAGGGCCGCATTATTGCCAAAGGCACGCCGACGGAAATCGTTGCGGATCCTGCCGTCGTGGAGGCCTATTTAGGTCGCGGCGCTGCGGCAAGGCTGGGGGCGCGGCATGGACACTGATCCGCTGCTCGCCGTCAGCGGCCTCCACGCTGGTTATGGAGAGACCGAAGTGCTGCACGGCGTCGATCTCGCGGTGGGGAAAGGTGAAATTGTTGCCGTCCTCGGTTCGAATGGCGTCGGCAAATCGACGCTCAATCGCACAATCTCCGGTGTGTTGCGCGCCAAGCGAGGCTCCATTCGCTTCGCAGGACATGCGATCGAGCAGGAAAAGCCCCCGAAAATCGTCATGCGCGGGCTTATTCACGTGCCGGAAGGGCGTTGCGTTTTTCCCAACTTGAGCGTCAGGGACAATCTCGATCTCGGAAGTTACCGGCGCGCACGCGATCACCGGCAACAGAATCGCGACCGCGTATTCGGCATTTTCCCTCGACTCTGCAGAGCGCCAATCGCAAAGTGCCGGCAGTCTGTCGGGCGGCGAGCAGCAAATGTTGGCGATCGGACGCGGCCTGATGGCCGAACCGATTTTGCTTATCTTGGACGAGCCCTCGCTTGGTCTTTCCCGCTCCTCGTAGAGGAGCTATTCGCCTTGATCCAGCAGAATCAACCAGCAGGGCATTGCTCTCCTTCTGGTCGAGCAGAACGTTGTGCAAAGCCTTGAAGTCGCCCATCGGGCCTATATCCTTGAAAACGGCAGCGTGGTGCTGAATGGGGCATCCGATCAACTGCGCAGCGATCCTAATCTCAAACGCGCCTATCTCGGACTATGACCATGGCTGATGCAGCAACTCTTCGCACACGGCTGGCACATAAACCGATCGTTGTGGCGCCGGGAGTGTACGACGCGCTCACCGCCCATCTCGCTGAACGAGCCGGGTTTTCGACGCTCTATGTCTCCGGGGCCGCAATCGCCTATACCCGGCTTGGCCGCCCCGATATCGGTCTTGTCGCGATGAACGAAGTGGCCGACATCATTTCAATGATCAGCGATCGTGTCCGCGCCGACCTTATCGTTGACGCGGATACTGGATATGGCAACGCACTTAACGTCAGCCGAACGATGCGCCTGTTCGAGCGCGCCGGGGCGAGGGCGATCCAACTCGAGGATCAGGCATTTCCCAAGCGCTGCGGCCACCTCGATGACAAGGCGCTTGATCTCGGCGGAGGAAATGGTTGGGAAGATCAAGGCCGCGCTTGATGCACGACATTCGAGCGACACTTTGGTCATCGCGAGAACCGACGCCGTGGCGGTGGAGGGCTTCGATCGCGCCGTGTCGCGGGCCGTTAGTTACCGTGATGCCGGCGCAGACGTATTGTTTGTCGAAGCGCCGAAGACGCGCGCGGAACTCGAACGCATCCAGCCCGCGGTCAACAACGTGCCTTTGATAGCGAACATGGTCGAGGGCGGGAAGACGCCTCCGCTTAAGGCCACGGAGCTCGAGGCGATCGGCTTTTCGTTAGTAATTTTCCTGGTGCTATCGTTCGCGTTTTGGCGCGCGCCGCGAACGAATTTTACGCGTCGCTTGGCGCTGAGGGCACTTCCGAACCTTTCCAAGACCGCATGTACGATTTTACCGCGCTTAATGACGTCATCGGCACACCTGAAATGATCGCGCTGGGCAAGCGATATGAAGCGAATGCAGAAGAAGGGTCACGACAAGTGAAGTCGCGTTCTATTTTTCTTCTCTTCGCCGCTATCACCGTCCTTTCAGCGATAACGAACGCTCTGCGTGCGGAAGATTATCCCGCGCGGCCGATAAAATTGGTGGTCGGTGCTCCGGCCGGCGGCACCACGGACACCGTCGCACGCTTTCATCGCTGAACCGATGGCGGCGGCGCTGAAGCAGCCGGTTTTGGTCGAGAACAGGCCGGGCGCGGGTGGCAACCTGGCTGCCGCCGCGGTCGCCAAGTCGCCGGCCGATGGATATGCGCTGCTGGTCAGCTTCAGCAGCCACACCATCAACGCGACGCTCTATCCGACACTGCCTTACGATCCTGTCGCCGATTTTACGCCGATTACGATGGTGGCGAGGGTGCCTAGTCTGCTGGTCGGCCGTTCCGGTCTCCCCGCGAATGATCTCAAGGCGCTGATCGAATTGGCGAAAGCAAAACCGCATACGTTGACCATCGGAATAGGCGGTATCGGCTCGTCGCTCCATCTTGCGGGTGAGAAATTCAAGCAGATGACGGGCGTTGATCTGCTCAATGTGCCGTACAAAGGAACGGCGCCCGCATTAAGTGACCTGCTGGGCGGGCAGATCGATCTCATGTTCATCAGCCTGGTCACGGGAGCCGAGCAGGTCCGGTGCGGGAAATTGCGCGCCTATGGCGTGACGAGCGTACAGAGGGCAGCCCTCGTTTCCGGAGGTACCCGCGATCGCGGAGGTCGTCGCGGGATTTGAATCCAGCGCATGGTTTGGCGTATTCGCGCCCGCGATGCTCCCCGGTGCGATTACCGAGACGACTCAATGCGGTCATCATTGCAGCTCTTGCCGAGCCAAAACTGCGCGAGCAATTGAAAAACGAGGGTGCCACCGTCGTCGGCAACAGTGCGAAGGAATTTGCAACCTTTGTTCGCGACGACATAGATCGCTGGGCGCCACTCGTCAGATCATCCGGCGCGACGCCGAACTAGTCAGGAATAAAGCATGGATAAGGTTTTCGACACCATCATCAAGAATGCCCGCGTCGTTCGTCCGAACAAGACGTCGGTCGATTGTCTCGACATCGCGATTAAGGATGGAAAGATCGCGCGGCTTGGACCCGACATTCAGCCCGACCAGGCCATGACCGTATTCGACGCCAAGAACCGTCTTGCATTTCCGGGTTGTGTCGACGCGCATATGCATATCGGGATTTACGCGCCGCTGGCGCAGGATGCCGTCTCGGAGAGCAAGGCGGCGGCCATGGGCGGCGTGACTTCAAGCCTGAACTACTTGCGCACCGGCCACTACTATCTCAACCGTGGTGGCCCTTACCGCGAGTTCATGCCAGAGGTCTTCAATCAATCCGAAGGCCGGTTCTGGGTCGACTACGGCTTCCATCTCGCGCCGATCGAGGTCGGGCACATCGACGAGATGGAATATCTCGTCACCGAACACGGCGTAACCTCATTCAAGATCTTCATGTTCTACGGCGGCTACGGTCTGCACGGGCGGTCGTCGCAGCAAAATGATTTCCTGATGATCGGCCCCGACGAGCGCTATGACATTGCTCATTTCGAATTCATCATGCGCTCCGCGCAGCGATTGATGGACAGATTTCCCGATCTTGCCGCCCATATTAGCGTCAGCCTGCATTGCGAACTCGCTGAGATCCTCAACGCCTATACGAAAATCGTCGAACGTGAAGGCAAACTGACCGGCCTGCATGCCTATAGCGCGGCGCGTCCTCCGCATTCCGAAGGCCTTGCCATCTGGATTGCGTCCTATCTGGCCAATGAAACCAATTGCCTGAACATCAACCTGCTTCACCTGAGCTCGCGCAAAGCGGTGGATGCGGCCTGGACGATGCAGCAGGTGTTTCCGCACATAGCATTCCGTCGCGAGGTGACGATCGGCCATCTTCTTCTCGATACGGACTGCGAGTGCGCGGTGCATGCCAAGGTCAACCCGCCAATCCGCCCGCGCGAGGATGTCGAAGCGCTGTGGCAGGCCGTGCTCGACCGCAAGATCGACTGGATCGTCAGCGATCATGCCTGCTGCTCGGCCGAACAGAAATGGTCCAAGGATGACCCCACCAATATCTGGCTGGCGAAATCGGGATTTGGCGGCACCGAATATTTGCTGTCCGGTGTTCTGAGCGAGGGCAGTAAGCGCGGGATGTCGTATAATCACATGGCTGAACTTTTGAGCTGGAAGCCCGCGCAACGGTTCGGATTGCCGAGCAAAGGGGACATCGCCCCCGGCTGCGACGCAGATATCGCGATCGTTGATCCTCACGAAAGCTTCGTGGTGCGCGCGAGCGAATCTGAATCCGTGCAAGGTTATTCGCCTTTCGAAGGCGTCGAACTCACCGGCCGGGTCAAGAGTACTTTCCTGCGTGGCGCGCTTGGTCTACGACAACGGCAATGTCGTGGGTCCCGCGCGCGGTAGCTATCTGCGGCGGTCCATCTCCAGTCGCTCAACCCAGAATGTTCGGTAACCAGGTCGCGATTGCCGGAAATAAAATGATAATCAACAGAAGCACAAGACTCATCGTGATATAGGGCACAACCGCCCGAAAAATGTGACCCATTGTCACCTGCGGCGGTGCTACTCCCTTCATCGTCATCAAGAGGAGTCCGTGTGGCGGCAGCAGCAGCCCGAGCTGCATGCAGATCAGATAGAGCACACCGAACCAGATCAGATCGATCTCCAGCCGTTGAACGATCGGCATAAAGACCGGCAGCGTGATCAGCATCATGCTGACCTGATCGACAAAAATTCCAAGAAAAATCAACAGCATCATCATTCCGATCAGAATGGCCAGGGTCGAGAGCCCTTGTCCGAGAATGGCGGAGACGATGCCTTGCGTTGCGCCGGAGAAACTGAGGATCTGCGAGAAGGTGATGGCGCCGAGGATAATGAACAGGATCATGCCGGAGATGGCGACGGTGCCGCGTAGGGCTCGCATCAGATTCTCAAAACTCAACGCGCGGTATGCGGCCGCCAGCGCCATCGTTGCGAGTGCGCCCAATGCCGCGGATTCAGTCGGCGTTGCAATCCCCGCCGACATCGCGCCGACCACGACGACAAAGATGGATGCAAGCGGCAAGACGTAGAGAAAGAGCAACTCGTAGCGCGCCCAGCCGGATTTGCTCTCGATCGGCGTGGGCGGGGCGAGTTCGGGCCGTGTCGACACGCGAACGATGATGTAGCCGACAAAGGCAATGCTCAACATCAAACCGGGTACAACTCCGCCGATCAGTAGTTTTGAGATCGAAATTCCTGAAAGGCTACCGAGCAGAAACAGTGAGGGCGGAGGGCGGGATAAGCATGTCGACAGCGCCGATCGCCATGATCGGGCCTGTTGCCAGGACGGGATTGTATCCGCGCGACAGCATCACCGGCAGCATCAACGAACCGAGCATCGCCGTCGTCGCAATAGTCGACCCCGAGATCGCCGAGAAAACCGTTCCTGCGACGACCGCAACAACGGCGAGTCGACCGGGCACCTGGCGGATCAACCGCTCGACGCCATCGATGACCTTTAGCGCGAGTCCGGTATGAAAAGGACTTCGCCCATCAGAATAAAAAGCGGGATGGGTGTCAGCGAGAAATTGATTGCGGCCGCAACGCTGTTGCGGGCGACCTGATGCAGACCGGCATCGCCGCCGAGAAAGAGAAACGCACCGATCAGATTGATCGCGATGAAAGAAATCGCAACCGGCATCCCGGCAAACAAAAGCACCGTGGAGCCTCCGAGGAGCAGCAGCGAGGCCATCTGCCAGGTCATGCTCAAATACGCCTTCAGGCTGCCGAAACGGCGTCATCCCGCACGCCGATTTCGGCCACGGATAGTCGGTGCATGCGAAAAATGAATTCGATGGCGAGAAGCATGAAGCCGACCGGCAGGGGCGCAAGCGTCCACCATTCCGGCGTGATGAGTGTCTTGATATTGACTGAACCGGCGAGATAGCTCGCCTTCGTGATGAGATAGCCATACCAGACGAAATACAGACAGCAGAAAAATCCGACAATGTCACCGAACCACTCCAGCAGCCACGCCACACGAAGGGGAGGGTGTGGAGAACGATATCGACGCGAATGTGCTGACCCTGGCGCAGCAACCATGGCGCAACCATTAGCGTCATCAAATAGAGGATGTCCTCGGAAAGTTCGTTGCTCACTGGTATGCCGCCGCCGCCAATGTTACGAGATAAGACATCGGCGCCGATCATGACGGTCATAAGGAGTAGCAGCAGGCACGCCGCGAACACTAGTGCATCCAGCAAGCGCCCATACCATTCGGATAGTCGCGCCATGCCGAGTCACCTGAAACGAAGCGAGTGTGATTATTTCTTGGAGAAAAATTCCCTGATTTTCGGGCCGTGCTCGGACTTTGCTTGATGATGCCCTCCCAGCCGGCCTGGTAGGCTTTTGCCCGATAGGTTTCGGCCGTCGCGCCCTCGAACTTGATGGTCTGGATGCCTGCTTCAGCCTGGCGTTTCGTATCTTTCGCATTCTCGGCACTGAATTCGCTTATGGCTTCCGCCTCGCCGCGCTCGGCAGCTTTCGTCAGTACCACCCTTTGAGCATCGGTCAGCTTGTCCCAGGTGGTCTTGTTGACGAGGACGGAAACCTCGGCGGTATAGAACCCCGGGTCGACGCGATATTTAGTTTTCTCATGCCAGCCGAGATCGAAAATCCCGGTTATTGGCCAACCATATCCGTCGACGACACCGCGTTCGAGGGACGTATAGACCTCGCCCGGCGGAGTTTGCACGACGGTGGCGCCGAGCGCCTGGAAGAAGTCGCGGTAAACCGGCGTGATGCGAATCTTCAGGCCTGTCAGATCGGGACCTGCGATCGGCTTGTTCAGGTAAAGGTGGAACGGATTGTTGTCTACCAGACGCGCAAGGAAAATGGCATTCATCTTCTCTGCGTAGAGCTTAGCCATGTAGTCATAGCCGCCGTTCTTGCGAAGCTCCGACATCGGTCGTTCGGTCAGCTTCCAGGCATCTGATTCCGGCATGACGTTGGTGGTGAAAGCACCAGTGGTGTTCGCAATGTCGACGACGCCGGTCTTTAGTGCGTTGCCAACTTCGAATGGCGGCATCGCTTTCGGTCCACCGATGTAGTTGATCTGGATTGTTCCTTTGCCATCCGCATTCACGCGCTCGATGAACGTTTCGAAGCCGCGCGAATAAGTTGTTTTCTCGGCAAAGGCTGTGACGGCCCGAAGCGTGACTTCCTGTGCGTTACCGGACGAGTGAGCAAATATTGCCGCGGCCAGTCCGAGCGCAAATTTTCCGCGCATAGAGAATTCCTCCCTCGCCGAGTTCGATCGCTCGGTCGTTTGTCATGTATTTCCTATATTGTTATGAGTAGGTTAGGGAGTCAAACAAGGCCGTTGGTGCGCTTTGAGTAACGATTCAACTGTCGCGGAAGTCCTGGCAAAGGATCTTGCGGCGCTTCGGCGCGCGCCGCTGTTTCGGATTGCTCGGGACCGCCAATTTCAAGATTTCGCACGGACTCGTCGCGGCCGGAGTCGAACTCATTTCCGCTCGGCATGAAGGAAATGCCGCGAGTATGGCCGATGCCTATGCGAAGGCGACCGGTGAGCTGACGCTCGTCAGCGTGCACTCCGGCCCGGGTCTCACCAATGCCATCACTGGGATTGGCGAAGCTGCAAAAGTCGCACCCCTCTGCTGGTGCTTGCGGGAGACGTGCCAACGGGCAACGTCAAATCGAATTTCTATTTCGAACAAGCCGAACTCGTGCGATCGGTCGGAGCCATTTCCGAGCGTACCTATACGCCGCAATCGGCGCGGAGCGACCTGCTGCGCGCGGTTACGCGGGCCATGCGAGATCGTCAGACAGTTGTATTGAGTTTGCCACTCGACGTGCAGGACGCAACGGTCAACGGCTCGAATGAGCCCATTGAACTGGATCCGATGCCGGGTCGGCTGCAGCCGGATCAAAACGATATCCGCCGGCTCGTGGAAGCGATGTGGCGTGCGAAGCGTCCGCTCATTCTGGCGGGCCGTGGCGCCGTGGTGTCTGACGCCGAAAAGCCGCTGATCGCGCTGGCCGACCAGCTCGGCGCGCTGCTGGCAACATCGATCTGCGGTCACGGCCTTTTGCCGACAATCCTTGGTCGGTCGGAATCAGCGGCGGCTTTTCGTCGCCGGTCGCAGACGAGCTGATTTCCGAAAGCGATTTTATTCTTGGTTTTGGCGTGAGCTTCACCCAATGGACGACCAAGAAAGGCAAATTGATCGCGCGTGGCGCAACTGTCGCGCAGATCGATATCGAAGCGCCGAAGCTCGGCTATCAGATGCCGGTGCAGTTTGCCGTACTGGGTGACGCAAAGGCCACAGCAGAAGCCTTACTGGCGGAGCTTGACCGGCGTGGCGCGTCGGGCGCGGGCCGTCGCGACGATCGCACGCGCCAGCGTATTCGCTCAGGCGACAATCATCATAGTCCGTATCCCGAGGAATCGAGCGCGCAGTACATCGACCCTCGCACGGTGAGCAAAGCTGTAGACGAAATTCTGCCCGGGGATCGCGTGGTCGCTTCTGACTCGGACATTTCTGCGGATGGGTTCCGCGCTATCTTCGCGTTCCCAATCCGAAGGCGTCCTGTCTCAGCCATTCGTTCCAGTCGGTGGGACTCGGGCTTGCCTCCGCGATCGGTCTTGCCGTCGCAAATCCGGGCAAGCTCGCGGTGCTTGGCGCGGGCGACGGCGGCTTCCTGATGTCCATCGCCGACCTTGAAACCGCAATTCGTCTCCGACTGCGGATGTGTATCTTGATCTACAATGACAGCTCTTATGCCGCCGAAGTGCATTTCTTCCGGCGGCAGGGTTATTCGGTCGATATCGTCCAGTTTCCGGAAACCGATTTCGCCGCCATAGCCCGCGGTTTCGGCGCGCGCGGGGCGACTGTGCGGACGCTTGCCGATCTGGACGCGGTGCGGACCTGGGTTGGAGAGGGAGCGCCTGGCGTCTTCCTGATCGACGCCAAGATCAATCCGAATCTCGAGGCGGATTGGCATGCCGAGCACTTTCCTAGTCAGGCGGCTCACACCTGAAGATAGCGCTTGCGAATACTGGGATCGGCGGCAAGCCCTGCAGACGTACCAGTCCAGACCACGTGACCTTTTTCGATCACAACATGGCGGTCGGCAAAGCGCAGCAACGCCTCGAGGTGCTTGTCGACAATCAGGATCGCCTGGCCTTCCTGTTTAAGCCGCGTGAGGCATTGCCAAATCTCAGTCCGGATTTTCGGTGCCAGTCCTTCAGTCGCCTCGTCGAGGATCAGAAGCTTTGGATTGGTCATCAGCGCGCGGCCGATCGCCAACATCTGTTGTTCGCCGCCGGAGAGTTCATTGCCCATGTGGCTGCGTCGTTCGGCGAGCGCGGGGAAAAAGTCGTAGACGCGCTCGAGTGTCCATTGCTTGGTGCCAAAGCGCGCCGCCCCGGTGGCGACGAGGTTCTCCTCGACCGTCAATGTCGGGAATATCTGACGTCCTTCGGGCACCAGCCCGAGTCCTGCCTGCGCAATACGAAACGGCGGTAGTCCGACGAGCGATTGCCCGTCAAACGTGGCAGTTCCACCTTCGGGTGGCACCAAACCCATGAGCGCGAAAATGGTGGTCGTCTTGCCCATGCCGTTGCGGCCGATCAGGGTCACGACTTCGCCTGCGTCGACCGAAAAGCTTATGTCGAACAGCACCTGTGCCGGTCCGTAAGATGCTGCGAGCCGCTCGACCGAGAGCATGGCTATTCCATCTCCTCACCAAGGTAGGCGGCGATCACCCTCGGATCTGCGCGCACGGCGTCGGGTGTACCGCTCGCAAGGATACGGCCATAGGTAAGAACGGAAATCCGGTCAGCCAACGCAAAGACTGCAGTCATGTCGTGCTCAACCAGCAGCATCGAGAAACGGCCTTTCAGCCGCTTCAGAACGCTGACCAAACGAGCGCTTTCTTCGTGTCCGGTGCCGGCCATCGGTTCGTCGAGCAGTAGCAACTTCGGCTCCATGGCGATGGCGATTGCAAGTTCGAGCGACCGCTTCTCGCCGTGCGAGAGATGAGCCGCGAGGGTTTGTCCGCGGTCGGCCAATCCGACCTCGGCAAGCGCGGCGTTTGCCGCGTCGTTGACAGGTTGTTCGTGGTCGGCGCGCCCGAAAAATCGATAGCTCGTTTGATTGCGCGCCTGCACAGCCAAAGCGACGTTTTCCAGGGCAGAAAAATCGGGGCAGCACCGAAGTGATCTGAAACGATCGCGCCAGCCCGAGCTTCGCGCGCTTGTCCGGCGAGCAAATCGGTGACGTCAGTGCCCCTAAAGTTGATTGTCCCGGCCGTAGGCGCGAGCAGACCGGAAATCTGATTTATCAGCGTGGTTTTTCCGGCACCGTTCGGCCCGATCACCGCGTGCAGCTCGCCGGATCCAATATCGAGCGTCACGCCGTCGGTTACGACGAGTCCGCCGAAGTTCTTGTGCAGATCGTTCAGCTGGAGAACGGGATCAGCCACGGCCAGGCCTTCCACGAATTCTGTCGGCCAGTCCAAGCAATCCGCCGCGCGCAAACAGAACGATGAGCACCAAGAGTGGGCCGAATATCAATTTCCACTGCTCGGTAATGCCACCGAGTGTCTCCTCAATCAGCAGGTAGGCCGCGGCGCCAACAATAGCGCCGTGCAGTGTACCGAGCCCGCCGAGCAGGATCATGATGATCAGTTCGCCGGACCGCTGCCACGACATATAGGCGGGGCTTACGAACTCCGTCGCGTTGGCGAGAAGGAAGCCGGAGAGTCCGCCGACCGCGCCGGCGATCACATATCCAACGCGCTGAAAGCTGAAAACGTCGAACCCGAGCGTAGCCATCCGTGTCGCGTTTTCGCGCGCCCCGCGCAAGACCCGCCCGAAGCGCGAATATACGATGGTGCGGAACGCGAAATAGACGACGAGTAACGAGAGAAGGACAAAATAATAAAATGTGCGATCGTTTTGCAGAATCGGGAAGCCGAGAAGCGTGCTGCGCAGTCTGACGGTGAGACCGTCATCGCCGCCGTAGGGCGCGAGCGAGCCTGCAATAAAATACGCCATTTGCCCGAAAGCCAGGGTGATCATGATGAAGTACACGCTCTTCGTCCGCAGACATACCGTTCCAGTCAGGTAAGCGAAGATCGCGCCGGCCAATAGCGCGACCGGAAGAGATACAAGCATCTCCGTGACGCCATGCGCGCCGAGAATTCCCACAGCGTAGGCGCCAATGCCGACGAAGGCGGCGTGTCCGAATGAGACTAGCCCGCCGTAACCGCAGATGAAATCAAGCGCGAGTGCGGCGACCGCAAACACCATCACACGGGTAAATAGCCCCAGCACATAGCTTTCCGGGCCAAACGCCGCGCCGAACGGAACCAATGCGAGTATCAGAAAAATCGCTACGGGTAATGCGTTCGCGCGATCGGTTTGTTGCGAAGGCAGGACGCTGGAAGCGGCAAGCGTCTGGGTCATCAACGCCCCCGTGCTGGGAACAGGCCGGAGGGCCGAAAATAGAGCACCAGTGCCATCAGCACATAAATCAGCATGGACGCTATGGCCGGGCCGACGGTGCGGGCCGGTGAGGGCGGCATCACAAGCCGCAGGATGTCGATCGCGAAGGAGCGCCCCAGCGTGTCGACGAGGCCTATCAAGAGCGCGGCCAGGAAAGCGCCGCGCATTGAGCCGATGCCGCCGATGACGATGACAACGAAGGCAAGGATGAGAACGGTGTCACCCATGCCCGGCTCGACCGACAGGATCGGCGCAATCATCGCGCCGGCGAAAGCGGCGAGCATGGTGCCGAAGCCAAATACGATCATGAAAAGCCGGCGAATATCGACACCAAGGGCGGATACCATTCGCGCATTGGTAGCGCCCGCGCGAACCAACATGCCGACGCGGGTATGACCCACCAATATGTAAAGGAGCAGGCCGATCGCTAGTCCCGAAGCGATGATGACCAGCCTCCAGATGGGATAGAGCAGGCCGGGCATCAGGATGATCGACCCGGAAAAGATCTCGGGAATGGGCAGCGTCAGAGGCGCGGCGCCCCAGACGGTTTTTACTGCCTGATTGAGAAAAATGATGATGCCAAAGTCGCGATCACCTGCTCGAGATGATCACGATCGTAAAGATGGCGGAACACCAGGAATTCGAGCAGAAGCCCAAAGACCAGAGCCGCCGCGAGTGCCAGCAACAAGGCAATGAAGAAATTGCTTGTAAGCGCATAGAACGCGACGGCGAGATAGGCGCCCAACATGTACTGGACACCGTGGGCGAGATTGATGAAATCCATCACCCCGAACACGAGCGTAAGCCCGGCCGCGATCAAGAAGAGCAGGACGCCGAACTGGAGCCCGTTCAGAATCTGGACGACAACGAGCCCCGTGGACATTACATCAGTCCGGCGCCTTTCCTCACTTCATCGGACAATCTTTAGCGTACGGATCGGAGTAGCCGGCGAATACCTTCTTATCGATCTGGGTTTCAAACTTGCCGTCCGCGCGCTGCGCTACTTTTACCTGGTAGAAGTCCTGGATCGGATAGTGATTGGTGTTGAACTTGAAAGGACCACGTAGCGACGTGAAGTTCGCCTTCATCAACGCCGCACGCAACGCGTCTTTATCCGACGTATTTCCCTTGGTCAGCTTCGAGTGCACCGTCGATCAGCAACGCTGCATCGTAGGCCTGGAAAGCGTAGGTTGCCGGAACAGCGTTGTACTCTTTCTCGTATTCGGCAACGAATTTCTTGTTCTGGGGGTTGTCGAGATTGGGTGCCCAGTTGGCGCCGCCGAAAAATCCGAGCGCAGCTTCTTTCTGCGCGGGTAGGGTCGATTCATCGACCGTGAATGCGGAAAGGAACTTGATCTTATCCGCGAGACCAGCCTGCCGGAACTGCTTGACGAAATTCACGCCCATGCCACCCGGCAAGAAAACAAAGATCCCGTCCGGCGAAGCCGCGGCAATCTTTGTCAGCTCGGCCGAATAGTCGAGCTGGCCAAGCGGAACGTAGACTTCGTCGGCAATCTCACCTTTGAAATAGCGCTTGAATCCGGCAATGGCATCTTTGCCCGCTTGGTAATTCGGCGCCATCAGGAACACCTTTTTCATCGCGGCGTCCTGAGCGTACTTTCCCATGACCTCGTGGTTTTGATCGTTCTGGTACGAGGTGACAAAGAAATTAGGATTGCACTCTTTGCCGGCGAAGTTGGAGGTGCCCGCATTCGGGCTGATCAGGATGACACCCGCGTCGGTCACCGGCTTCATTATCGCGATCAGCATGTTGGAAAAAATCGGGCCAACGACGAAATCCACCTTCGTGCGATCGACCAATGCCTTCGCCTTGTTGACCGCGACGTCGGGCTTAAGCTCGTCGTCTTCGACGACAACCTCCACTTCGCGACCACCGAGCTTACCGCCAAGATTCTTGACGGCGAGCTGGAATCCGTTGCGCAGCTGCTGTCCGAGCACCGCCGGTGGGCCGGAAAGCGTCGCAATGACGCCTACTTTGACCTTGTCCTGCGCGCCGGCCGCCGTAGCCGAAAGTCCCATGATGGCGCCGATCAGCGCGAGCTTCTTATGCATGTCCCCCTCCTGCGGGTGATCAATTAGCGCATATCGTACGCCCATTTTCACCTGCGGAGCGAGCCGAAGGCAACTGGCGATCTGCATGAAATTGTCGCTCGGTGCCGGCGAGTTCACATCGTTGGCGTCCTCGGGTAATGTTTCGCCGCGTTCTGTCGCGTGGTGCGGGCAAGAGGAGAGTTGCGTGAGTGATCAGGTCAAATTCGTCCTGGATGAAAAGGATATTCCTAAAACTTGGTACAACCTGACGGCTGACCTCCCCAAGCCATTGCCGCCCGTCCTGCATCCGGGAACCAAGCAGCCAATCGGTCCAGCCGACCTCGAGCCGCTGTTCCCCATGGAGCTCATTCTCCAGGAGGTGACCGGCGAGCGCTACCTCGATATTCCGCAGCCCATCCGTGACGTCTACCGGATGTGGCGGCCGGCCCCGTTGATCCGCGCGCGGCGTCTTGAGCAGAAGCTCGGCACGCCGGCGAAGATCTACTTCAAATATGAAGGTGTCTCGCCAGCCGGCTCGCACAAGCCGAACACGGCGGTGGCACAGGCTTGGTACAACAAACAGGCGGGCGTGAAACGCTCTGAGCACAGAGACCGGGGCCGGGCAGTGGGGTTCTTCGCTCGCCTTCGCGGGTGCTCTGTTCGGCATCGACGTGACCGTGTTCCAGGTGCGCGTGTCGTACGATCAGAAGCCCTACCGGCGAGCGCTGATGGAAACCTACGGCGCGCGCTGCATTGCGTCGCCGTCGAACGAGACGGAAAGCGGTCGCTCAATCCTTAAGCAGCATCCCAACAGTCCGGGCTCGCTCGGCATCGCGATTTCAGAGGCGGTGGAGATGGCGGCGAAGGACCCGGAGCTGAAATATTCGCTCCGGCTCAGTGCTCAATCACGTGCTCGCTGCATCAGACCATCGTGGGAGAGGAGACGATCAAGCAGTTCGAAGTGGCCGGCGATGACCCCGATATAGTCATTGGATGCACGGGTGGTGGCTCGAACTTCGCCGGTCTCGCATTTCCGTTTTTGGGCCTGCAGTTGCGCGGCGGACGCAAGCGGCGCGTTATCGCTGTCGAACCGGCAGCCTGTCCGTCACTGACGCGCGGCAAATACGCCTACGATTTCGGTGACACCGCGCATCTCACGCCGCTGGTGAAGATGCACACGCTCGGCTCGACCTTCATCCCGCCGGGCTTCCACGCCGGCGGTCTGCGTCTACCACGGCATGTCGCCGCTTGTGTCTCACGTCTATCAACTCGGGCTCATCGAAGCGCGTGCTTATCATCAGGTAGCATGTTTCGAAGCCGGCGTAGAATTCGCGCGCTGTGAAGGCATCGTACCGGCACCCGAAGCCAGCCATGCGGTGCGGTGTGCCATCGATGAGGCATTGCGCTGCAAGAAGGAGGGCAAGACAGAGACCATCCTCTTCAATCTCTCCGGCCACGGCCATTTCGACATGCAGGCCTACATCAACTACTTCGAAGGCAAATTGGTCGACCAGGACTACGATGAGAAAGAACTTGCCATGGCGCTGGCCGGCCTGCCGAGCGTCGCGGCGTGAGCGGTCCCGATCGATTGTTCAGCACGGAAATTTATTCGAAGAGGAAGGCCATGATCGAGCCCTATAACGCCGTCGGCCTCATCCCCAGCTTCTGGGGCATTCGCCGGCGCGAGGAAATCAAGCACAATATCGAGCACCTCAAGGGCCTCACCAAGGCGGCATTTTGGCTGTCCAATCTCGATATTCCGGTCCGTCTGCTCGCCATCCCCGAAGGCGCGCTGATGGGATTCAATGACGAAGTGCTCGACGTGGACCATGCCGACTACGCCCGGACTTGCTGCATCGATGTTCCGGGCCCCGAGACCGACGAGATTGGCAAGCTCGCGCGGCAGTGGAACGTCTCACATCATGGCGCAGGCCAAGGCGCGCCACAAAGACTGGAAGGACCGTTTCTTCAACATCGGGTTCATCGTCGATCCGGACGGCAAGATTATTCTGAAACATTATAAGCTCAGCGCATTGTTGCCGGTCGAACGTTCAGTGTCACCGCACGATCTTTACGACTGGTGGATAAAAAATACGGACGCACGCTCGATGCGTTCTGGCCGGTCGCCGACACCAAAATCGGACGTCTCGGCATCATGATGGCGATGGAGAGGAACTATCCGGAAAACGGTCGAGGCCTGGCGATGAATGGAGCTGAGGTGGTGTATCGCGCCTCGATGCCAGCACCGTTCACCGAAAACGACATTTTCGAAATCTCAATCGCGCGCGCGCTTTGGAAAACAACATGTATATCGTGGCTCCCAATATCGGCAGTTATCATCTCGATGCCGATCATCCGGTCGGGCATAGATGCCGGCGGCGGCCAGTCCATGATTGTAGACTACCGCGGTCAGCTGGTCGGCGAAGCAACGCGATACCAACGGCTCAACGTTCGTCTCGGGTGTCATCAATATCGAAGCGCTGCGTCATCACCGCGAGTCGGCGCAAGTCACGAACTGGATGAAAGACATCCGGTCGGAACTTGCACAGATCATCTATGAAAAGCCGATCTATCCGAAGAACCGCTATCTGAAAAAGTCCCGCCCAAGCATGCCGATTACAAACGCGATGTGATCGACAAACAGGTGGCCTTGATGCACAAGCGCGGAATCTGGAAAAAGTCGTCGCACTAAATACCCGCAGAGCGGGCGGCGGGTGCATCCAAGCGCCGACAAGCCATTGACGTGGTGAGAAAACCGCGCTTCGTCCCCTCTCGCTAAGAAGCTTTAAATTTAAATATTTTATGTTTGTAATATCTTGCGTTCTGCGGCATTCTTCTCAGGTCACCGCGAAAGGAGCCGGCGCATGCGTGCGGCAGTTCTGGGAGGCGGCCCGGGTGGGCTAAACTTCGCGATCTCGCTCAAGTTACGTGACGCCTCGCACGACGTCCTCGTTGTTGAACGCAACAAACCGGACGACACCTTTGGCTGGGGTGTCGTTTTGTCCGACGAGACACTTGGCAATCTTCACACTAACGATCTTGTTTCCTCCAAAGCAATTCGCGACTCTTTCGTCTATTGGGACGACATAGCCGTTCACTATCGAGGCAAGGTGATGCGGTCAGGAGGCCACGGCTTCAGCGGCATCGGCCGCAAGCGGCTTCTCAATATTCTGCAGGACCGTGCACGTTCTCTCGGCGTGGAGATCAAGTTTGAGACGGAAGTGGCACCGGTCGACAGCTACAAAGACTTCGACATCGTTGTTGGCGCTGACGGCGTGAATTCTCGTGTCCGCGCAGCACACGCCGACGCCTTCAAGCCTGACATCGACGTTCGTGCGTGCAAATACATCTGGCTCGGAACGCATCAGAAATTCGACGACGCATTCACCTTTATCTTCGAAGAGACTGAGCACGGCTGGATTTGGGTGCACGCCTATCAATTCGACGCCGACACGGCGACCTTCATTGTCGAGTGTTCTGGAAGAGACATGGCGGCGCCTCGGCTTTGATCGCATGAACATCGACGAAACAATCGCGGCCTGCGAGAAAATCTTCGCTCGCAATCTCGGTGGTCACAGACTGATGTCGAATGCGCGCCACTTGCGCGGTTCGGCTTGGCTCAATTTCAATCGCGTCCTCTGCGAACGCTGGAGTCACGAGAACATCGTCCTGCTTGGCGACGCCGCCGCCACCGCTCATTTCTCGGTCGGCTCCGGATCGAAACTAGCCATGGAAAGCGCGATAGCGCTGGCGAACTATCTCGACAGCGAGCCCGATATTACCTCGGCCTTTAGGCGCTACGAAGAAGAACGGCGGCTTGAAGTATTGCGACTGCAGAATGCCGCGCGCAATTCGACCGGAATGGTTCGAGGACGTCGAGCGGTATTTCGATCTCGATCCTGTGCAGTTCAACTATTCACTGCTCACGCGTTCGCAACGAATTAGTCACGAGAACCTGCGCCAGCGCGATCCGCAGTGGCTTTCTGGCGCGGAGAAATGGTTCGAGCAAAGGCGACAGGGCAGATACCAAATTCGGCGCGGCCGCCGATGTTTGTGCCGTTTCGGGTTCGCGGCCTCGAGCTTGCAAACCGGGTGTGCGTTTCACCGATGGCGCAATATCGCGCTAAGGACGGCACACCGAACGAATGGCACTCGTCGCACTACGCCGAGCGACGCCAAAGGCGGCGCTGGGCTGGTGTTTACGGAAATGACCTGCGTTTCGCCGGAAGGCCGCATCTCGCCCGGATGTGCAGGCCTCTATACGCCTCGGAACACCTCAACGCCTGGCAACGCATAGTCGAATTTGTCCATGCCGAGACTGACGCCAAGATCGCAATCCAGCTTGGCCATTCCGGAGCGAAAGGCTCGACCCAGCTCGGCTGGGAAGAGAGCGACGCACCGCTCGCGACCGGAAATTGGCCGGTACTCGCACCCTCGGCCGTGGCCTGGAGCCCGCAAAACCAGACGCCGCGCGAAATGGCGCGCGCCGACATGGACCAGATCCGCGACGAGTTTGTGCGCTCGGCGGAGATGGCGGCCCGTATCGGTTTCGACTGGCTCGAGCTGCATTACGCGCACGGCTACCTGATGTCGTCCTTTATTACCGCCGCTGACCAACAAGCGCACCGATGAATACGGTGGGCCGCTGGAGAATCGAATGCGGTTTCCGCTGGAAGTGTTTCGTGCGGTGCGGAAAGTGTGGCCGGACGAAAAACCGATCTCCGTACGCATTTCGGCTCACGATTGGGTTACCCCAGAGGGCGTGCGGCCGCAGGACGCCGTCGAGATCGCGCGATTACTCAGCGAGGCGGGCGTCGACCTCATCGATGTCTCGGCCGGCCAAACATCCACGCACGCACGTCCGGTCTACGGCCGAATGTTTCAGACGCCTTTCTCCGACCGAATTCGCAATGAGGCTGGCGTCGCAACTCTCGCCGTCGGCAACATCTATGAGCCGGATCACGTTAATTCGATCCTGATGGCGGGGCGAGCTGACCTTGTCTGCCTGGCTCGCCCACATCTGTCGGATCCGTACTGGACGCTGCATGCGGCGGCTGACCTTCGCTACGACGGCGTGAGATGGCCGAAGCCCTATTGGCCCGGCCGCGATCAGCTCTACCGCCTCAAGTCACGCCCCGACATAATGACGGGGAAAGTCTGATGGGTGTGCTCGACAATCGACACGCACTGATCACCGGCGGCGGCACCGGCATAGGCGCGGCTATCGCGCGTGCGCTGGCAGGCGAAGGCGCCGCCGTTTCGCTGGCAGGCAGACGCCAGGCGCCGCTAGAGAACGTGGCAGCGAGCCTCGCGCAAAGCGACGGCGATTGTGCGCTGACGCGTGACGAAGGAATCCGACTGCGCAGCCATGGCGCGTGCGGCTGCGAGGCGCACGGCCCGATCGATATCGTCGTCGCCAACGCTGGAACTGCCGCGAAAGTGCTGCCGTCGAAAAAGATGGAACTTTCTCACTGGCAAAGCATGATCGACGTGAACCTCACCGGCGCGTTCCTTACGGTGAAGGCAGCTTTGCGCCGATGTCACCCGCAGATTCGAGGGAACGCGCCGGATTGTCTTTATCGCGTCGACGGCAGGGTTGAAGGGATATCCCGTACGTCGCGGCATATTGTGCCGCCAAGCACGGCGTCGTCGGCTTAACCCGCGCTCTAGTCTGGAACTCGAGTCAACCGGAGTTACGGTCAACGCTGTGTGTCCGGGCTACACGGACACGCCGCTCATCGATGCTGCGGCCGGGAAAATTTCTGCCAAAACGGGCCGATCGGCCAACGAAGCGCCGCGCCATGCTTGCCAAAGACAATCCCGTCTGGCCGACTGGTTAAGCCGGAGGAAGTGGCGTTGGCGGTGCTGCGGCTCTGCTTGCCGTCCGCCGGCTCCGTGAACGGGCAGACAATCGAGGTAACCGGAGGTTCGCAATGAACGCCGCGAACAAAGCGCGCGTCCGCAGCGCACCGCTTCCAATCAGCAAGCAACGCCTGCGGCTCTGGCTGAGGTTGTTGCGTTCGTCACGCGCGATCGAGGCCCAATTGCGGGAGCGATTGCGCACAAGATTTTCGATCACTTTACCGCAGTTCGACGTATATGGCGGCGCTCGCTCGTAGCGAAGAGGGCATGACAATGACCGAGCTGTCGCGGCAGTTAATGGTGTCCAACGGCAACGTGACTGGCATCATCGATCGGCTCGTCGCCGAGAAGCTGGTGCTGCGACAGGCGCCAGCCAGCGATCGTCGGTCCTTTATTGTCCGTCTGACCCCCCAAGGGTGCCTCGCAATTTTCGGTCATCGCGAAAGCTCATGAAGGGTGGATCGACGAAATGCTTGAGGAATTCGGCGCCATGGAGGCTGAGTCGATCATCAGTCAGCTCGACGAACTTGTCAGGCGCGTGCGTACCCGGGAGGCCAGACCATGAAAATGAAGGACTTCAAGCCCGCGCATTTCAACTGGCATTGCAACGGATGACGTGGCGGTTATCACGCTCAAGGGCAGCGAGCGAAAGAACCCTATTACTTTGGATTCCTATGTCGAGCTGCGCGACACCTTTCGCCAGCTCACCTCCGCTGATGACGTCAAGGCCGTAGTTTTTGGCTCGAATGGAGGAAATTTCTGCTCAGGCGGTGACGTGCGCGATATTATCGGTCCGCTGCTCGATCGGGACATGAAAGGCTTGCTCGCGTTCACGCGCATGACCGGCGATCTTGTGAAAGCTATGCGCGCCTGCCCGCAGCCCATTATCGCCGCCGTCGACGGTGTCTGCGTTGGGCGCCGGCGCGATGATCGCGCTGTTCTGCGATATGCGGTTGGGCACGCCGCAGGCGAAAACTGCGTTCCTGTTTACACGTGTGGGACTTGCAGGCTGCGACATGGGCGCGTGTGCCATGCTGCCACGCGTGATTGGGCAGAGCCGTGCATCGGAATTGCTGTTCACCGGCCGCACGATGAGCGCGGAAGAAGGCGAGCGATGGGGTTTTTTCAATCGGCTTGTTGCAACCGACAAACTCGAAATGGAAGCGCTGGCATTCGCGCAGAAGCTCACTCAAGGCCCGGTTTTCGCGCACATGATGACTAAAACTGATAGCTTGGCCAGGAATGGTCCATGACGCTTGACCAGGCGATTGAGGCGGAAGCGCAGGCACAGGCGATTGCATGCAAACCGCCGATTTCCGTCGCGCATACGAAGCCTTCATTGCAAAGAGACACCCCGCGCTTTGCCGGAAACTGAGTGATGAGCGACAAAAGTTTTCTGCACTGGCCCTTTTTCGAGCCGCGTCATCGCGAACTGGCCGAGCGGCTGGAGGCTTGGTCCGCGCAAAACCTTTCGGGCATTGACCATCACGACACTGATCAAACCTGTCGTAGCCTCGTCGCCGCGCTGGGGCGCGATGGTTGGCTTAAATTCACCGCTCCGGGTGAGGGCGACGCCGAGCGGATCGATGTGCGCACGCTGGCGCTGATCAGGAAACATTGGCGCGGCACGCGGGCCTTGCCGATTTCGCTTTCGCCATGCAGGGCCTGGGCGCCGGTCCCCTGTCGTTGTTCGGCAACGCGGAGCAACGCGAGGCGTGGTTACCGAAGACCCGCTCCGGCGAGGCGATAGCCGCGTTTGCGCTGTCGGAGCCCGCGTCCGGTTCGGATGTCGCAAACATCGCCACCGTAGCCAGCCGCGATGGAGCTAATTTCGTTCTCGACGGTGAAAAAGACCTGGATTTCGAATGGCGGTATTGCCGACTTCTATATTGTTTTTGCGCGTACCGGCGAGGCACCAGGCGCCCGCGGACTTTCGACTTTCGTCATTGAGGCTGACAATCCCGGTCTGACGATTGCCGAGCGTTTGAACGTGATCGCGCCGCATCCGCTGGCGCGCCTTCGTTTCGAAGCGTGCCGGGTTCCAGCCTCCGCTCTTGTTGGCCGCGCCGGGGATGGTTTTAAGATCGCGATGGCGACGCTTGATGTGTTTCGAACGTCGGTCGGGGCTGCGGCGCTTGGCTTTGCACGCCGTGCACTGGACGAGGCGCTGAAACGAGCGACCAACCGCCACTCTGTTTGGCGCGCCGCTTGCCGACCTGCAGATGGTGCAAGGACATATCGCGGACATGGCGCTGGAGATCGATGCTGCCGCACTGCTGATCTATCGCGCCGCCTGGGCCAAGGACATGGGTGCTGCACGCGTGACCCGGGAGGCAGCCATGGCCAAGCTGTTTGCGACAGAAGCCGCGCAACGTGTGATTGACACGGCGGTGCAGATCCACGGCGGAGATGGGGTGCGTTCCGGGCCATCCCGTCGAAACTCTCTATCGGGAAATCCGCGCGCTACGCATTTACGAAGGCGCGTCCGACGTTCAGAAAATCGTTATTGCGCGATCCGTCCTTTCCGCATTGGAGCACTGAGATGGGCACGGGCAAACAGACAGCCGCAGCCTGGTCCGTCGGCGCATATCGATACGTTTACCCGCGACAATCTGCCGCCATTCGATCAATGGCCGGATTTGCTCGCTCGATCGGCCGGAATTTCAATATCCGGAGTGCCTCAACGCAGCCGTTGAGCTGACTGACCGGATGGTCGAGCGCGGGTTCGGAGATCGCATTGCACTGATCGGAAACAGCCGGCGGCGCACTTACAAGGAGCTGACCGACTGGTCGAACCGCGTCGCCCATGCGTTGGTCGAGAACTACGGTATCAAACCGGGCAACCGCATCTTGATCCGCTCTGGCAACAATCCCGCGCATGTCGCGGCCTGGCTTGCGGCGACGAAAGCCGGTGCGGTGGTCGTCAATACGATGCCGATGCTGCGCGCAGGCGAACTCACCAAAATCGTCGACAAGGCGCAAATCAGTCTTGCGCTGACAGACATGCGTATTGTGGACGAGATTATTGCATGCGCCAAGGACAGCCGATTCTTCAAGCAGGTGGTCGGATTTGATGGAGACCGCCAACCACGACGCCGAGCTCGACCGCATCGCCCTCGACAAGCCGGTCAGTTCGATCCGGTGCCCACCGGGCGCGACGATGTGGCCCTGCTCGGTCTTCACATCAGGAACGACCGAGAACCGAAAGCGACGATGCATTTCCATCGCGACCTGCTGATCATCGCGGATGGTTACGGACGGGAAGTCCTGAAAGTGACACCCGACGACGTGTTTGTCGGCTCACCGCCGCTTCGCCTTCACGTTCGGCCTCGAGCGGCCTTGCGATTTTTCCGTTGCGCTTTGGCGCGACAGCGACGCTGCTAGAAAATGCTTCGCCCGCGAACATGATTCAGATCATCGAGAACCATAAGGCAACGATCTGCTTCACGGCGCCTGACTGCCTCATCGCGCCATGCTGGCGGCGATGGAGCAGGGTGCAGATCTCTCGATCTTTGCGCATCGCGGTGTCCGCCGGAGAAACTGCCGCCGGGCCCCGTCTTCGAGGACTGGCGACGCAAAACGGGTAAATCAATTCTGGACGGCATCGGGAACGACCGAACTTGCTGCATATCTTCATTTCGAGATCGGGTTGACGATGCCCACGCAGGAGTCACCGGCCGTCCGGTTACCGGATATGAGGCGCAGTAATCGTCGACGCCGACATGAAAAACGGCAAAGCCCGGAACCGTCGGTCGATTGGCGGTGCGCGGCCCGACAGGATGCCCGATACCTCGCTGACGTGCGGCAGAAGTCTTTATGTCTGCGACGGCTGGAATTTGACCGGCGACGCCTATTTTCAGGAACAGAGGAAGCGCCACTTCCACTTTGCAGCGCCACGGGACGATATGATTGTTTCGGCCGGCTGGCCAACACTAGCGGGCCGGAAGTCGAGAGCGCGCTGCTCTCACACGCCGACGTGGGGAATGCGCTGTGATTAGCGCGCCGGATATCGAACGCGGGCAGATTAGCGGACGGCTTTTGTCGTGCTCAAGGCCGAGTGTCGAAGGTGATACGGCCTAGTGAAGCCGGTTGCAGGATCACGTTGGAGGCGCAGTTATCGCGCCTTATGCAAGTATCCGCGCGCGGTCAGGTTTGTCGAAGCTTTGCCGAAGACCCAGACAGGCAAAATCCAAAGATTCAAATTGCGGCAGCACGGTCAGTCATGAGCAAGAACACGTTTTGAATTTTTACAGCCAAAGAACTGGATGCTTCCGAAAGGCTATTCCAACGGAGTGGCTGCCGAGGGACGCCAGGTGTTCATCGCCGGGCAGATTGGCTGGAATGAGCGCTGTCAGTTGGTCAGTGACGATTTCGTTGGGCCAGCTGAGCGCGCGCTTCGAATATTGTTGCAGTGTTGGCAGGAGGCCGGGGCGAGCCTCAGCATCTCACCCGATTTGACATGGTTTGTCACCGACAAGGCGACCTATGTGGCGCGGCAAAAGGAGATCGGCGCGAAGCCTATCGTCGAGTCATCGGCCGACATTTTCCGGCGATAGTCTCTGATTGTCGTCGCAGGGCTGCTCGAGTCAGGTGCAAAAGTCGAGATTGAGGGCACAGCGGTTATCCCCGCCAGTTAGCGCTGGTGGTCCAAAGCGACAAAGCTGCTCGGAAAGCCTATTACATCACGCTGATAGGGTCCGCCCTTTCTCCTTATACTTTGCGGCTACCTACGTATGCTGGTGTGACGGCCCGGCCGCACTCTAGCCTTTGTGCCTGTACCACAAAAACAAAAGCTTCGAAGTACAGGGACGGCTGCCATGGTCAATACGAGCGAACGCGTAACCACCGGTGTGTTCGGTCTATCGCTGACGGCCGTATTCGTGGGCCTCCTGTTACTCAACGCTCTTTCTTTCTGAGCGGCTGAGGCTTGGGAGTGGTGCCCATGTGGTACGGTTCCGGTTTCAGTTTCAAAGGTATCGCTGCTGGCGGCTCTGCGCTTGAGCTGCTTCATAGCCGGCGCTGTTACCGCGTTGACGAGCCCGTTACCGCCAAAAACGCCGCGCCGACCGTTTCCGTCAATCGGATTATCAAGGGCGACCGCTTTGCTGCCGGGTGCCGGCTACCAGCCGAAGCAGCACGATCTCAACTCCGGCCGAAACGCCGGTTCGAAAGCCGACATTGGTCGGTTGCGAGCCAGCCTTCAGCCCCTTTCGCCGAACCTCGCGCGGGGGCATATTCTCTCGCATTGTCCGACTTGATGCGAACGGACGCGGCCCACACAGGCTTAGCGTATTACCTCATCGGGCTAGCTGTCCGGAAGAACGGGCCGTTTGAAGGTCCAACTGGCATTGGCGGCCGCAAGAAGAAATCCTGCAACGATTGCTGCGATTGTGGCGCTGCGTATTCCGGTTTCGGCGGCTTCTTCGTCACTTTTTGGTGACCTTCCTGACGCTACCCTTTTCTTGCGCTCTTCCGGTGTCGCCTCGGCGGCGCAGAGGCCATTGCGCCTGCTCCTGCGGGAGGCACCGCGGTCTCAGCTGCTACAGGCGGCACTGGCGCGGACTGAGCTGCAGGAGAGTTGTTTGCACTGGTCCAGGAAAAATTGTCGGCCTCGACCGGCCGGAGGGGCCACCGCTTCGCCCTTTGCAAAAACCTTCGTAGCGGTCGCATCGCCGTGAATCTGGCTGCTGCCCGGCCCCTGAGCAGATCATCGCCATCCTTCGTGTCTTTCGTATCTTTGTCCTTCGGCGGACCGGTTAGCGGAACGACTGGGCCCACTAGCGGCCAGCTCGGCCGGTTTTGCCGCGGATGGTGACGACTCAACGGTCCGGACGGGAGTGCCACTGGCACGCGATTGTTCATAAACCGACGCAACTCGTGTTCGACGTAACGCGCAAGCTTGACCGCGCCGTATTTGGTGAAGAAAACACCGTCGCTCAGGCGCAGCCGCCGGACCTGACCCTCATAGTCCGGACCGTAATTTGAATACTTGCCCGCTTTCGTCCACAAAAGCCGTCCCACACATCAATATATGTGATGCCGGCACGTTCGGCGCGCGAACGATAGAGATCGTTGAGAGAGGCCACGTCCGCTGTGGATCGGGCTCCACGAATTGACGGAAGGCCGACCCAGATCACCGGCACGCCCTTGCTTTTCAGTGCCGCGATGGTCTCATCGATGCGCCTTGAGTAGACTTTTGCCCACCATCGCCCCGGAATTCGGCGGGGCCACCTGTTTTCCTGACGCGCTGCGCCGTGGCGCCGACATCCTCGGTATTGTCGGACTTCGCGAACTCTCTGGCTTGGCCGGTTTCTGGCCGGCCTTCTTGTCCGCATCGTCCTTGGCCTCGCTGATCCTTGGCCTTTGCTTCTGCCTCTTTGGCAAGATCCTTTTCGCCAATCTCCTGGCGATCGCCAATGCCAAGCATCATGATTACATAGTCTGCTTTCTCTTGCGCCAATGTATCGCGCGCGACATGCCACCAGTCGAGATCGCCCTTGCTATCGTAGCGCAACAGCCCCGAATTGAGTTTGTTCTTGCGGACAATGCCAATCTCGGGTGAATCGCGAATATGTCCTCCAGGCCGTACGCAAGCCAGTCGGCCATATCGTCACCCATCACCACGATCGAGGTGGTCGACTTTTCGACCTCGCTTTTTGATTCCGTTTTGCGCGGTGATGGGGCGCGTGGACTTTCGGCCGGCTGCACGTGTTGCTGCGGGTTGCCGCCGCGGCGGCGGAGCGTAGTACTCATCTTCGCGCTGGTGCGAATTAAACGGTTCGAAGAAATTCCGAAAGAAACCGCCCGACTGTGGCCGCGACCGTTTGTATTGATACTGCTGATCCCAGGAAAACTGGGCGTGAGCTTCCAAGCTGGCAGTCAGGCCTGTTACCAGAAAAACCGCCGCCAAAACCCAACGCGGACACCGCACGTCACCGAGCATACTGGTCATTCTGGTACTATGTAATTTCGACTGCAATGGGTCGCCAGTGCGTCAATCCGATGAAAATACCCGCGGGAACTACCGGAGTAGGGAACTACGAAAGGCGCGGCCATGGGCCCCAGGTCCATCTCGACATTGAAGTTGTCGAACGACAAATTTGTTCAACCACAAATGCGGGGGAAGTTGCGGAACGACAATCTCGTTCATTCACGAATGCGGGGAGCAAACGTCAATGGCCACGAACCTCGTATCACTGATCATGAAATTTCTGACGCCCGATATGATCGGGCGCATCGCCAGCACACCTCGGGCTTGATCGCAACGATGCTTCCACGGCGGTGAGCGCCGGAGTTCCGGCGTTACTGGCTGGGCTGGTCGGCGCTACCACAAAGCCGGGCGGTCCGCAGAAGATCGTTGACGCTGCAAAGCAGGAAATAGTGATGCTCGATAAATTCTCGGGCATCGCTTGGTGCTGCGGGCGCCACGTCAGTCGCCGACCGGGGGTCGAGCTTGCTGGCGTCGCTTCTCGGCGACCGCGACTGAGACCGCGCTTGCCAATTCAGTAGGCAAATATTCCGGATTGGGATCGGCTGCGAGCGATTCTGTGCTCGGTCTGCTTGACCCCTCTTGTCATGGGTGCGATCGGTCAGCAGCAAGGCTCGCGCGGCCTCGATGCCGGAAGCGTCACAAATCTTCTCACCAGCCAGAAGGACAATATAGCCGCGGCAATTCCTTCGGGCTTTGGTCGATTGCTCGGCGGAACCGGTCTGGCTCGACTCTGCTCGGAGATACGGCAAAAAGAGCGGCTATGGCTGGCGGCGAAACCACGCGGGCCGCGGCTGCGTCAGTCGCGCGAACCTTCGATGATACGCGGCGTGTCAACGGCGGAGGCGGCATCCGGATCGACCAATTGGCTTTGTGGGCCATTCCGGCGATCGCCATTGCAGCGCTGTTGGTCTACCTCCTCGGCAGGCCGACGGAGCAGGTGGTTCAGCAAGGCGTCTCGACCGCCGCAGGGCTTGATGGTCGGCGGGGTCGATATCGGCAAGCAGGTTACCGACAGTATCAGTAGTGTACGCGTTCGACGCTCAACGGCATTACTGATGCCGCTTCGGCGCAAGCGGCATTGCCCAGACTGCAGGCCGCCACATCTCAAATCGACAAGCGTCAGCGGCACGCTGGCGCAATTGTCGGACGGACAGCGGAAAGATGCTCGCCGGATTGGTCAACCCAGCGATGTCCACTCTGAACCAGCTCTTCGACAAAGTGCTGGCAATTCCGGGTGTCGCCGAGGTCATAAAGCCCACGATTGACGCGTTGAGGGCCAGGCTCGCAACTCTGACCGCGTGAACCCTGGTTCGGAGGCATCGACCGCCGGCTCGAGCCGACGGTCGATGAGCCTTGCCTGCTACTATTTTTGATCTGTCGGGCTGGAGTAAACGCCGATGGAAATTCAAAAAAGGGTCACACGTCCACACGCCCGCGCGGAAGCGGTGAACATAAAGCTCACGCCTGGCATGAGCCTGGATCCGACTTCGTCCTGGTCGACGATTTTCAACCGCCGCCTCGAATCGAACTGGCGCGAGAGCGGATGCCTATGTGCCGCCTTTACATGGGCCTGATCCGTAGCATCAGCGAAGATTACGGCGCCGCGTTTGCGGCCCACAGTGACAGCTCAACGTTTCGAATGATTGGAATTCTATGTGTTTCTTCGTACAGTGATGTGGTTCGCCGGTGAGCGCCAGCAAGATAGCGAATTCTCTCAAACTGCCACGCGTAACTGTCGTGAGGCGTCTGCAGGAAATGGCGTCAAGCATGGATATGTGGAGCGCGTCGGCAATGCTTACCGTGTCACCGACAAGGTAAATGTTCCCGACCTCAAAAATAAATTGCAGCGACGGATAGATATGATCGTAGACACCGCCAGAAAGCTGTCGGAATTGAGCGAGACTAATTAATCAAGGCAGTCCATAAACGACGCTACAATCACCAGTGCTGGTGTTGAGCTATGCCGCTTTTGAACGCATTTGACGCGGCGTCTTGTTGGTCCACCGCTTGAAAGCATGCGTGAAAGAACTGACCTCCTGATAGCCGAGCAGCCACGCGATTTGCGAAATCGACAGGTCTTCATCGGCGAGATAGCGCTCCGCGAGATCCATTTTCAGATTCTTCCAATACCGTAGAGAAGCTCAGCTGCTCCGAAGAAAGGCGGCGCGCCAGCGTACGTTGGCTGACGCCAAGCCTACGCGAGATTTCTATCAGCTCTCGCCTTGCCGTGCGGCAGCAGCGGAACAATTGCATTCTCGACCCTTGAACGGAACGGACCACCGCTCTTCGGTCGACGTTGCAGTGCTTCCTCACAGTAGCCGACAAGTATCTTGTTCAGATGATGATCAGCGGAGACGACCGGCATCTCCTTACTCGCCGGCGCGAAGGATACTTCGTCGATGTTCGCGTCAAATTCGACGTCACTGCCAAAGAACTCGGTCAATTCCGGATATTTGCCGTCGCGGCGATGCGCGAACTTCAGACCTGTCGGCACAAGGCGGGTGCCGGTCAGCTGCCGGCAAAGACGGATCAAAGTTGTGGCGAAAAACTCGATCTGATGGCGGTCCACATGGCGGCTGACCCCGACATAGCGGAAGATCACGCTGGGTTGATTGCCGTCCGAGTATTTGCATGCGAGGCGCCTTCATTGGCGATCGAGGCCATACCGCGCAAGTTGGTTTAATGCGTCACCCAGGATGTCCGAGGAGGCGGAGACGTAGTAGAGAAAGCCGAGTCTCGCGCAGATCAGGCTGCTGAGCAAGATGAAAGCCGAGCAAGTCATCCTGCAGTGCGTCTGCGGTAAGGTTCAGAAAATTGATCTGATCGAGAACGCTGAGCCGCAGGTTCGTATTCTGATTTGTTGAGCGTTAGGTCCGCTTTCTTCAAAAGCGGTCGCGGGTCAACGCCACTAGCTTTTGCATGGGCATAAGCGAGTCGCGCAATCGTGCCGGTGGCGTTTGGAAGAGCGCCAAAGCGTCTGGCATCGGAGAGCCCCATAGAGCCGCCTTCCTGCCTAGGGTGGCACGCGTCGACAAAGCTTTGGCAGATAATAACAAGACGCGCGTGGAAAGTCGCGTCTATCAATCCGCCTTTGCGGAGCGTAGTCCGCACAGAAATCTCATTAACCCGAACGGCACATCGACTCCGACTTCAGGGTGGGGGTCGAAGTGACACGTGGTCGCACGCAACCTGGGAATATCATGACAGATAGTCACAAAGATAATAGCGGTCGTCGATGACGATCCAGAGATGCGCGCCGCGATGGCAAGCCTATTGTCGGCATATGGGTACGGCGCAGAAACCTTCGATTCAGCAGAGACATTTCTCACCTGCGCTTCAACCAGTAGGGCGACTTGCCTCGTGGTGGACATCCAACTCGGTGACATTTCAGGAGTGGAATTGGCCCACCAACTGGCCGCAGATGGCTTCACATATCCTATCATTTTCATGACCGCCCTCGACGATCAAGTAATTCGAAATCAGGCAGTTGCGGCGGGTGGGATCGCATTTCTACACAAGCCGTTTCCCGCGCAAACGCTGTTCGACGCGATCAAAAAAGGCGGTCCGCTAGGTCCTGCGCAATGCGTCACATGGTGACGGGCCACCTCGGCGGTATCGCTGTATCCTCAATTCTATCGTTGATTGTGCCGCCTGGTTCGCGCGCGCGCAGGCTTCATTCAGAAACGAGCTGGACGACTGACGCGCTAGCAGCCGGCGGTCCCGTAGTGGACGGTGGGTACGCAATCGCGCGATCAGCATCCACTTGCTGGGACGCCTGATCGTTTCGACGACCGGGGACGTAGGCCGTGAGCCAGTCGGTCGGGCCGCCGGCTTCGTCGGTGAGCGCAACTGGCTCGAAATAATGCTTGTAGTCCTCCCGGTGAGATATCGGCCGGAAATTCCTCGTATTGGGGATCGAGCATTTCGCTGCCTGCAAGATAGGTTCGCGCCTTCGCTGGCGACGTGCTGGACCAGACGAAGCAGTGCAGGTTTGCGGCGGCGATAATGTACCAATGAATCGGATCGTAGCTGCCTGAGCGGACAATCCGCCGCAACGTCTTCATCAGAATCGAGAATCGGCTGACGATCATCCACGGGCGACGGAACAGCTTCTCCAGAAATGCGACGATCGCATCGGTGTTATCGGCGAGGTTTGAATATGCGACCGTCTCGCCATCATCGAGATCAGCGCAGCCTGCAGGTTCGGTCTCAATTGCCTCGACGCGAGATCGTTCCAGAACCCTTCGGTGCCAGCGAGGGGCGCCACGACACTCAAATAGACCGGCATCGGCAGCGCGGGATGCTCGCCAATCATGCGGATTTGGCGGTCCATCTCCTGAACCGTCTGCAGTCGCGGATCGAAGAGATAGCCATAGCCGATGCCGATGCCGTTCGACTCGGCGAAAGCAATATCGTCAGCTGATGTTGTAGCTGCGGCCGAGATTTTGCTTTTCTTGTATTTCTTGAGCAAAACCTGATCGAAGCGATTCAAGACCGAAGAACAGCGTCATACACTTGGCGTCGGCCATGTATTTGATCAATTCCGATCATGCATGATATTTTGGTCACGAGCGCCGCCCAACCGCGGATCTTCGGGTGCTTTGCGCATGAGTTCGCACACCTGAAGCAGCTATATTCGCGATCATCAGAAAATTGTTGTCAGGAAAAATTATCGTCGGATACCAACGGCGAAAACTGAAGAAAGACTGGTCGCCAGGGCGACTTATCGAGTCGCGGCCGAAAGGTGTGCGAGAGGCTATACTTTGCGTGTACCACCGACCTCCTGCGGGATCACGCGAAACTGCATCAAAGCTGCATCCGCGTGACGGATTCCATAAGATGAACGCTCGGGCTGATCCACTCCGGGGCAAGCAGGCTGTAGTCGACGGCGTAGGACGAGATATGCATTAGTGGGCGATCGATATATGCGCTGCAGCTTGCCCTGCTTCAAAAATCGCGACGACCTGCCGCACGCTGTCTACGCCGCCGCGCGCAAACGGCGTCGAAATACTGTGCGGCGATTGGAAACATCGTGCAAACGCTGCCGCCGCGCGACGACTTTGCTCCGGTCCCTCCGGAAAAATATGCAAGCTGTCGCGTCACGGTCCGAGTCCGGCTGCAAGCCCGTCAGGAAAACGAGGTCATACTTTTCTGCCTGAAAGGGATTGAAGGGGCCAGTGCCAGTCCTCGTGATACAGACGGACATCAAATCGTTGTGGGGTCGATCAGAGAAGCGACATGCAAGGCCGCTTATCGGCTGCATCACGTAGCTCGACCGGCGTTTGACTCGGCCGGGTCGGAGATGTGTGCAGATTACAAGAGCGCGCCGTTTTTTCGCGCTGGTGGAAGGGATACCGTTCAGCTGCGCCCGGCTGGACGTCGCGTGACTGATGCCAAGAACCGCATCATCGCCCCCTTTGGTCGGAATTATTAACAACAGCAATAAAATGCGCGGTGTCGGCCTGCGACATCGGGCTCTAGCTAGCGATCACCGCCAGCCTAGCTTACAATCTGGAGCGTTGGTCCCAGCAATTGAATAGTGGCCAGGAAAGAGCACATTGGTTGGCACGGATGAAGTGGTTGAATATGCTCATCCGGAAGGCGTGAAGATGGCGACTGGTCTCATGGGGCGAGTCGGTCCAACTGTCCCGCAACGTCGCTACCTAACGATCCTTTTTGCGACCTCGTGGGGTATACCGAGCTGTCGGAGCAACTGGATCCCGAGGATTTGCGGGATCTGCAGCTGCAATACCAACGGCTCGCCCTGACGGTAATGGAGCGTTATGGCGGCTTCGTCGCTCAGTTCAGCGGCGACGGCGTGCTCGTCTATTTCGGGTATCCGGCTGCCCACGAAAACGATGCCGAGCGTGCCGTGCGTGCCGCCCTTGAGCTCAATGACCGCCTGCATGAACTCAACGCCGAACTTCGAGGCCAGCACGCTGCCGGAAATTGCCATCCGCATCGGAATTCATCACTGGTCTGATCGTGATCGGGTTCGGAACTGGCCAGCGGCGGGGCACAGGATCACAGCATCGTGGGTGAGGCGGCAAACCTCGCCGCCCGGCTGCAGGCCGATGCGCCGACCAATTCGGTCATTGTAAGCGGTGAAACCTTCGAAATGATCTCCGGCATGTTCGACTACGAGTCGCTTGAGCCCAAGCGGTTCAAAGGCATCAGCCGCAGCATCCCGATCTACAAGATCACCAAACCTCGCGTCGGAATCAGGCGGACATACCATCGGGGACGCCGCGGCACGCCGCATTTTGTCGGTCGCGTCGGAATCGGTGGAACGCCTAGTCGCCTGGTTGGAACAGCGCAAAAGGAAAAATCCCGATGCGAAACCGTTCTGCATCACCGGTGAGGCGGGTGTAGGTAAGACGAGGCTTGCGACCGAGATCGTAAAGCATCCCGAGTTTGCCGACGCGAACGTGCTGCAAATTCACTGCCATGACATATTTGCGAGCACGCCCCTCTATTCGGTCGGAATGTTCCGTCTGGTCGGAGGCGGGTCTGACCGTCGACGACGACAAGACTACTCGCGCTCAGAAGATCGCGAATTTTCTCGACAATCTCGGGACTCGAAGAATCCGGAAAACGAAGATATCATCAACAGCTTGATAGGCACTTCGCTGACGTCGGCAACTGAGGCGAGCGCTCCGACGCCATTCCTTTTCAAGCGAAAGCAGTTCGCATTGTTGGGCTCGATCTTCGAGCAGATGGTGCGAAAACAGCCGACACTGATATGGGTTGATGATGTTCACTGGATCGACCCGTCCTCAGCGGAGCTGTTGCAGGAACTCGTCAAGCCGTCTGGCAAAAACGGCGGTTCTGGTGGCGCTGACCGGCCGATCCTTTCCAAAAGTCCTAACCTGCCGAGCACCGACAATGTCATCGAGCTCGGTCAGCTCAACTGTAGACGAGTGCTACAGAACTGGCACGCGCCATCCCGCGCGCGCAGAATCTGTCGGATGAGGAGCTCAACGCGCGCGGTCGAAGCGGCGGACGGCATTCCTCTCTTTGTCGAATACCTGGTTCTCTCGCTCGTCGACCAGAAGGAACAGGCATCCAATGCGTCCCGCCGGCGTGGTGATTTGCCGCTGACCCTTGCCGCTATGATTTCCGAGAGGCTCGATCGGGTCGCCGACGGTAGACGGGTTGTACAGGCCGCCGCCTGCATCGGACGAGCCCTTTACCGCCGATTTCCTGGCTGCGCTGCTGCAGGAAAATGCGCAGCAACGTTATTGAGCCCCTCGAGGCGTCTGATCGACGCGGAAATTCTTCGTTCGAACCACTGAGGATCGGCGAGGCGCGCTTCGAATTTCGGCATGCACTGCTGCAGCGCGCCGCCTACGAATCGATGGTGCAATCGGCACGGCGGGCGACTCATGCCAACATCGTGCAAAAAACTTCAGCATGATGGCGCCGCAGGACCCTTCGTCCCTGAACTGATCGCTTATCACCTGACCGGCGTCCGGGCAGTTCCAGGAGGCGATCAAGACCTGGCTGGACGCCGGCGCGAACGCCGCCGCGGCGATCGGCGCATATCGAGGCCATCGAGGACCTGCGCCGCGGCCTCAGCCTGCTCAATGAAATTTCGTCCCCTGAACTGCGCGCGAAACTCGAACTGGGCCTGCAGGCGGCGTTGATCGCCTCGCTCATATCACCACGCAGGGCCCGACATCGCCGGCCCTGTCGGAATGTTGCCAGCGCGGCCTCGCACTGTGCAGAGGAAGGAGAGGCTACGCCGCTGGTGTTTGCATTTCTGTTCGGGCAACTCACCTTCGCCATGTGTCGCGGCCGGAACGAGGATGCAGCGCCATTGGCGCAGCTTTTCCTCAGCTGGCGACCGACAAGTCCTACGACTCTGGCCGCGTCATCGGCTACCGCTCTGCGTGGCATGACACACATAAACGCAGGGGCCGCCTCGATGGCTAAGGAGCGGTTAGACAGTAATGCGTAAGC